>OFFJ01001872.1_pt1 | contig 14517 bp, 18 predicted proteins | sample 1521261 | NCBI WGS metagenome assembly OFFJ01 (sample SAMEA3504122, study PRJEB24116) | mouse gut metagenome | biome: mouse gut; feature: mouse-associated habitat; material: faeces | place: Denmark | collected 2011 | reverse complement strand
ATGGAAACGGCAGGCAGGTGAGCTTATGGGTGGAAAGAAAGACCGGGAGCGGTTCTGTATCAAATTCAATGAAAATGATCCGGCCCATGACGCCGTGATTCGTCTGCTGGAAAAACAGGGGCCGCGCAGCAAAGCACAGTTTCTTGTGAATGCGGTCCTCCACTATATCAACTGCCCGGAAACACCGGATATTGCCATTCCCCAGACTATAGACAGGGCGGCAATCGAAGAAATCGTTGCGGAGATTCTTGGCCGTAAGGAAAATGTCAGGCAGACAGAGGATAAAACAGAGATAAAAAGTGAAACTATATGGAAACAGGGCGCTTTCAAGTCGGAGAAGAAACCGGATGGAGAATATCCGCCAAAAGAGATGGATCAGGCAACACGAGCACTGATTGCAGATACTATGTCAGCATTTCGGAGTAACTGATTAACATGGGGAGAACTATTTACTTTTTTGTGTTTCACGCACCTCCAAGGCGGAGATAAAGCTGTTGATAATATCTTCGAGATGACGGTATTGTGCGGGATGCAGATTTGAGATTCTGGAAATCAGGGTCCAGTGGTCGCTGGCATTCACTTCTCCGAGAAGCAGGTAATCGGTGCTGATATCCAGTGCGGAACAGACCCGGATGATATTTTCCGGGCGCAGCGCCTTTTTGCCAAGTTCTGCGGAAGAAACGGTCTGAGGGGTGATACCTGCCTTTTCAGACAGTTCTTCCTGTGTCATCCGGAGCTGCTTCCTGCGATGAAGTATCCGGTTTCCAATCTGTTTTAATAAGTCGTCCATCCGTTCACCTCCAAGTATAATGGCTTAATTTTATCTGCTATAGTTTCAATAATTAAGCGATTATGGTTGAAAAAGTTCTCCTATAACATATATAATGTGCATCAGGAGATAGGAATATACGGAAAATGCAGGAATTGAAATTAAGAATGAGGAAGGAGAAATGGAAATGTCAAATGATATGTGGGTGAAAATGGCTGAGTTCCTGGGTAACTTAAACGGGGAGAATGTGAACAGGGAAAGTTATATCCGCACGTCGGAGTATGAAGAGGCTCTGGCTGTCTGGAAAGAAACCGAGCCGGAGTGGGAAGAATTTTTAAAAACCTTATCTGCAGAGCAGCAGAATCAGGCGGAAAAAATGAAAGACTGCCTGGAGGACTTTGCGTCTGTTCAGGAGAGAAGGGCATATATCCAGGGATATGCGGACTGCGTGCAGGTGTTGTTTCATATGGGATTATTAAGGGAAACAGATGGGTTAAAGTGGCCGGAAAAGATGGAATAAAGCGGAGATACGGAAGGAATTCTCCGCCTGAATGGTTTGAAGCAGATATAGGACAGGAAAATAATTGCAGGGCGGCAATCGTTTGTGATGGCCGTCCTTTTTGCGGTAAAGGGGAATTTCAGAACATTTTATCTGGTTACAATATAAATATCTTTCCATGATTCTTGAGATTTCTTTGAGATTGAACTTGTGGAATAAGAACCCGGAGTCTTCTCAAAATCGGTCAACAGGGTGATAATAGGAGTACGTTTTCCGGCTTTTTAACCGCAGAGGGTACAAGAAAGGAGACTGGTATGAGTATTGGTAACGTGAGCGGTGCAGGGATGAATCCGTACCCCCTGCACAAGCAGCAGAAGAAAAGCAGCAGATAAGGGAAGTTTTTCGGCGGGTATGCAGAAAACCGCAAAAGAAAAGGAGACAGCAGAAAAGTCCGGATTATCTCCATGGGAAGGGGATATGGTGGTTTCGCAGACGCCGAGTTATTTTGGGTTTGTATATGACCACAGCCTTTCCGGTAAATCCAAAGAGGAAATGACGATGGACGAATACAAGCAGTGGTTCATGAATGAAATGTCGGTTATGCCTGTCAGTGGCTGGTACCGTTCTACCTGCGTGGGCGGGGCACTGACAATTACTGAGGAATGTTTTGAAAGAATGAAATCAGATCCGGAATGGGAAAAAACAGTATTAGGAATGGTTAGGAAAATGTATTCCGGTACCGGAATCATGGGTTCCAGGATGATTGGCTATCAGGTCATCGGGGCGACACCTGAACAGTGCCATGGCGAAGGGATACCTGTAAAGGACGGTTCACCACTTTCTGCAGACAATGAAAAATCATGGTGGGAGAAACGCCATGAAAGGATGGAAGAACTGATAGGGGAAATAGAGAGTAAGGCAGTGAAAAGGGTACAGGAGAACCGGGCAGCGGTACAGGAGAATTATTAAAAAAACCAGATGGCAAGCAGGCAAAGGTTACAGGCATTTCCTGCAAAGAGCATACAAAATGGGGATGATGCGGTGGTTTTCCAGTCAGAAGGTAGAATCACACGGACCGTAAATGCTTATGAAGAAAACATAAACATATTCAGCGAAAGCGTGTTTGAAAGAGAGAAAATATAAAGATTGCGGACATTTTGAAGAAGGCGGGTGTGGGTAACATGGTCATACATAAAGCGGATGTAGAAGATGTGGATCGGCTGATAGAAGTGCGCATACAGTTTCAAGAAACAGTAAAAGGTACCCGGGGCAGTGAACTTTTTGCCAAGGCTGTGGAGGGATATCTGCGAAAGCATTTGTCCGTGGGTACATGTGTAGTCTGGTTAGCGGAGGACGAGGGAAAGATTGTTTCCTGTGCTATGCTCTCGCTGGTAGAAGAATTGCCTGTTTTGGAGAACCCCAGCGGACGGGTTGGGTTTCTTCACAATGTATATACCCATCCCCATTACCGCAGGCAGGGTCTGGCTCAGCAGATGGTAGTAAAATGTCTGCAGTCCGCCAAAGAGTGGGGTGCGGGCCGGGTATGTCTGGGCGCTACAAAACAGGGCAGACGGCTTTATGAAAAATTGGGATTTAACTTCCGAAAGGATGAAATGCAACTGGATTTTCCACTTGACTGACTGGAAAAGAAGTGCGTAATTTAATTATGCCGTTCAGTATATGAAAATGGGAGGAGAGATACATGGGAGATACAAATATAAATTATGACGAAAAATTTGGGCTCAGCACATTTCAGAGGGAAATCTGCGCGGAACTGGGAGAGAAATTCTGGAAGGAACTTACAGACGGGCTTACCCTGCCGGACATAGAATCCGAGTGCAGCTGCCAGTGCCGTAACATGTACCTTTTCATAGAGCGGTTTGAGAGGATGGCAGACATAAAAACCGTAGAAAAGATACTCTGCCGGGTAAGGCACGGGCTTCACCCTTCACAGTCTGTCTGGGCGCGTGAAAAATTTCTGAAAATTGGGGACCTGGATGTATTTCTCCAGAAACATCAGGATGATGAAATGAATCATTTTGAGGAACTGAACCGGGAAAAGAAAGATTTTTACGGCCAGGATATAACGGATGAGGTGCTGGAGTTTATCAGGCAGAATCCGTCCATGCTGGCCCCTGTCAGAAAAGGGAATAAGCTGTACTGCATGGCGTTCCCGTGTAATATGAACGAATACCTGAAGACAGCGGATAACAGGATGAAGCGATACCATGCCTGCCACTGTCCTTTTGCAAAGGAATCTATCCTGTCCGATTCTGTGGTTTCTCCAGTGTTGTGCCATTGCAGTCTGGGGCATGTCATGAATTTTACGGAAGCTTTTCTGGGAAGAGAACTGGAGGGGAGGGTCGTGCATTCCGCGTTGAACGGGGATATGACCTGCGAGTATGAAATCACTATACCGGAAGACATCATGGACAGCTTTGTGAGGGAAAGAGAGAAAGAAATGGTTATAAACGGATATTACAATTATTACCGTACTTTTTCCCTCTCTGGCATTGTTGGACTTCAGGAAGGCATGGTGGAATGGATTATGCCGAAGGAGGGGGAAAAAGGCCCTTCCCTGGTTTTTCATGTAAAACTCCATGAGAAATCATGGGAGGAGGAACTGGAGCCGATGATCGAGGGTATCCGGTCGGGGACAGTTCCGCAGCGGTGGATCATTACGCCGGATGCTACACCCTGGAACGTCATTCCGCTGCTGGAATCCAAAGGCTTCCAGAATCTTTCGTCCCAGGCAGAGGGACCAGAGCCGGGAATGCTCCTTCATAAAAATGATTTCCGGCCATACTTTCCCGCGGATGGGGATGTGATATGCAGAAGGGTTCGTACAAAGGAGGATTTCCGGATATGGGTGGATGTGGTAAATACCGCCCTCCACGGATGGGAAATGATTGACGCAGAGCATTATGCTGTCTGGCTTGAAAAAGAGAATCTCCGGTTTTATCTGTGCGAGATGGATGGGAAGCCGGTATCCACGGCCTCCACAATCCAGACAGGGGATACGGCGTCTCTGGAATTTGTTTCCACCTTACAGGAATACCGCAGGAGGAAAGCGGCAATTTCGTTATGCTCGCAGACACTTGGGGAGCTTTTTGAAAACGGAGTAAGAGCAGTTACGCTCAGCGGTTCGGAAGAAGCCGTTGAACTCTACAGAAAACTGGGGTTCCATGACTGTTTCCATAACATCATCATGCAGTATGATATCCCTGTATAAGAAAATCAGTACTCGAAAGGATGTGGAGATACTGGAAGCTCTGATTATGGCAGGGCATCAGGTTTGTCTTGTCGTAACCCAGCCGGATAAATAGATGTGCAATGCTTCTCTGCTGCCAAAATGTGGGGCGCTGCACTACCACAAATGCCGGGTATCTGCTGCGCATGGCGGGAATTCTTAAATAAAAGATATTGATAAAAGGTGGTCTGACAGAGATGAAAAACATGGGAAAACAAAAACTGTTTATTGCTGCAGGTGTCCTTCTTTTTATAGTATCCGGATGCGGCAAAAAGGCAGAGGAAAATCAGAAGATACCGCAAAATGCAGAAGTCAGAGAAGAATATTCGGAAAAGGAACAAATGGGAGAAAACCGTGATTCCGATGGGGAATCCATTGCAGAGCTTTATCGCGATATTTATGAACAGGCAGTAGAAATGGGAACGGTTGGAGAGCTGGAAGTGACAAGACGCATGGTTGAACGGATTGGAGAACGTGGTTATGCTGTGGTGGACGAAGAAAATCAGATTGACATGGTCGGTTCGGAACAGGTTTTACGCTTTTGCAGATCCGTAGAGGAAGCGCAGGATGACAAACTTACCATAATCGTAGTCACCAACTCCGGCGGATTTATAAAGTATGACCTTCATACAGCAGAGGGAGCAGTAAACGTAACCAGAGGATATTATCAGTATAGCAATGGGATTCTGAAAAACTTAAGTACCGTAAGCTATCCGGCAGAATCGTGGGAATATACGGAAGAAGGCTACCTGCTGTTTGAGGGAAGTTATTTTTCCGAAAGCTATTACGTGCTTTCCCTCAGTGATGAACCGGAACATACGGCGCTGAGGGTTGAGCCGCTGGATGAAACGTGCAGGGAATTAAACCGACAGTATTTGCTGCCGGTGGGGTATGGGGGAAATAATCTTTTCCTTACGGACTGGAGTGAACAGGATTTTGGGAATCTGGATTTTTATGATTTATTCGACAGGTTCTACCCGGATATCTATAAGCAGCCGATTCCTTTTACGCCGGATGATGATTTAGACGCCGGGACTGTTTACAGGATACCGGCAGATGTATTTGAACATGTCATTGAGCGTCATTTGCAAATTGATCACGAGGAGCTGCATAGGAAGGCCGCCTATATCCCGGAGGATCAGACTTATGAATACAGGTCGAGAGGGTTTTATGAGGTTGAATATCCGGATATCCCATATCCGGAGGTGGTCAGTTATACGGAAAATGATGACGGAACGTTAACTTTGACTGTGAATGCCGTATACCCGGAGGAAAACACCTCCAGGGTGTATACCCACAAAACCGTGGTCCGTTCCCTTGACGATGGAGGTTTTCAGTATGTATCCAATCAGATTATTTTTCCGGAGGGCGGCTGTGAGCTGTGGTGGCATTCGGACCGGCTGACAGAGGACCAGTGGAAGGAAGTATATGGAGGGGATGATTAGTTGGAAGATTTAAAGCAGTTGTTCAGAAAGGGAGGTTTCTTGCTTATCCTGTTATGTTTGACAGTGGCAACCGGGAGCTTCTTTACAGGCTTCAAGGAGGACAAAGGCCGAAAGCAGCCGGAAGAATCCCAGGAACCGGGTAGTATCCATGCTGGGAGAGGCCGGATATGTAAGCGTTACTGACGGGGCAAATATGGAAAACCATAACAGTGTCCGGGACTTTTATTCTGCTTATTAAAAAGGGCAGGACAGCCTGGTTACTATTTTTGACGTGAATCTGGATGGGCTGATCGGTGCTTATACATTTATACACAGGAGAGGAAACCTGCAGACCTTTTATGTACAGATCGGATGGAGGGAAGGGGCGTACCGGAAATCATATCAACTGCTGTCAGTGATATTGCGGAGATAAAACTGACAGAAAAGGGATATTTCATTTACGCCTATACGGTACAGCTCTATCATTCCAGCCTGCGCCAGTTCTGGCGGGCAGCCCCGCTTTCTGACCGGTGCAGGGAGTTGACAGAAAAATATCTGGACGGACTTAGCTATGTCAATTACAATGTCCTTGTAACGGACTGGGACAGCAACAACGTGGAGGATATCCTGATGCCATGTATGTTTGAGGACCTGTACCGCATGGATACGGGAGAGATTCTGCGGCCGGAAAACGGGGAGATACCTGCAGAGGTATATGAACGGATCATGACCACGCATTTTCCAGTCACAAAGGAACGGATAAGGGAGATATGCGGTTACCGCGCAGACACAGACAGCTATCCGTATGAAATAATCTTTTCCAGCTCGTATCCGCCTTTTGGGGAAGTGGTGGGGGATAAGGAGAACCCGGACGGAACGCTGACCCTCTTTGTAGATGGGGTATGGCCGGATTATAACTCCGACTGTGCGTTTACCAACATCATAACCGTCCAGCCCTTTGATGATGGAACATTCCGTTATTTATCCAATTCCATAGAGAAAAAGGAGCTGGAGATTCCCGGCGTATACGATATGAAATAAAGGAAGGATTTCCATGGAAATATATATCCAGACTATTATCATAGTGATGACAGGGTTTTTGTGTGCCTGTGGAGGAAAAGAACCAGAGGATTTTTCACTGTCCGGCGCCAGGGAAGGCAGGGAAGAACTTCGGCAGTGGGCTGTGTTTGATGAAGGGCGTCAAGTCTACCGATGGGAGAGAATGGGGTGCGGAAATTACGCACCCCAGTTTCTTCAGTACTTCTGTTCCCGATGTGACACAGATTAGAGAAAATGAAGATGGAACATTTACCCTGACTGTGGATGCAGTATGCCAGATGATTCTGTGCGATGATGCGGTCATAACCCATGAGCTTACAGTCAGATGATTAGAGAACGGCGGTATCCAGTATCTGGGCAATCAGATACTGGATGATGGAATGCTAAATATTTCGGAGTATCAGTACCGGACAGGAATCAGCATTCAATCATAATTCATTGATTGTGACGGTAATCGCCATATTGCATATCCTTTTGGCCGGAGCGTATACTGCGATTAGAGCAGAGAAAACAACAAAAACAATCACGATTCCAATTAGTGCTCCAGACAGCCGCCACTCCACTCCCAAATGGCGGGTAATCAGTCCAATATACAGAAAACGGCTCAGGGGAATCCCGATTCCGAAACCGGCAATCAGGCCGGAAACAGCGTAGGTGAAAGCCTCTGCAGCAATCATCCGGGTAAGCTGCCTTCCATCCATACCCACGGCCCGCATGGCCCCGTACTGTTTTGTCCTCGCAGACACACTCATGGAAATACTGTTAATGATATTAAACAAGGTAATGATTCCGATGATCGCAAGGAATCCATAAGTGATCATCCGGGTTGCCAGATAAGTGGCATTGTTCTGCTGATTGTATTCCCGCAGGTCGCTGACAATCACCTGGCTGTTTTCAAAGTCTCTGATTTGTGCCACGGTTTCTTCCGTGGCATTCCTCCCAAGCTGCACGCCGATTAAACAATACTTTTCCGGTCCCATCAATCGATCATAGGTCTTCTGGGAACAGATTAAAATCTGGCTGTCGCCAAACAGCCCCTGGGACAGGATACAGGAAATCTCAATCTCTGTGCTGCCTATCTTAACAATATCGCCCACCTTTAACGGGTTATCCTTATTAAAAACCGTTGCCGCTTTGTTACTGTTTCCATAAATTTCTGACAAATCCCCCTGCACAACGCTTTCTTTTGCATACTCCAGCAGAGTCTCGTCATAGGATACCACATTGATATGGTCGATTCCCTCCCTCAAGGACACTGCCGGAATATTGTCTCTGTAGTTACATCCGTAGACATTGGAGACCCCTTCCATTTTCCTGATTTCGTCAACCAGTTCACGATCCAGTATCTTTGCATTGGCATACCCGTTCAGCGCCAGATCCGCGGTCGTAACGGACTGGGAAGGCATCAGCAGCTTTGCAAAGTCCAAAAGCACCGAAAAAGAAAGCAGCAAAATAATACCGAGCGCAAAGGACGCCGTCATGAAAAACCATCCTTTTCTGACCGCCACCGCATGATGGATACCCAGAGAGGATTCGATTTTTAGAAAGCCTGTTCTTGCGGCCCGGCGGACTGCCGGCGTATTTCCTGCATTGCCGGAAACCGCAGATACAGGGGAAACTTTTGCCGCCCGTCTGGCCGGGGACTCTGCCGACAGGAGAACGGTTATGATTCCTACCATGGCTCCGCAGATAAGGCCCACAGAACTTACTTTGAACACCGGCATAGTATCCCATTCACCGCCTATGCCGTAGCGGAGCATCCCGCAGACACCCCAGCTTGCAAGGGTCCCAAGCAGCATTCCCATTGGCACCGCCCGTTTGCACCAGTTCAGCGCTTCCAGACGTACAAACCGGATAATCTGCTGGCGGCTTGCGCCAATACAGCGCATCATACCAAAGAACTGGGTCCTTTGGGCAAGATTGCTGTTCATGCTGCCGGAAATCATCAGTGTGCCTGCCAGCAGCACTAATACGAACAGGATGGCAGCAATCTGATAGAAGCCGTTCATGGATTTACTTTTGCTGTAGCCTGCTGTGCCCATAACGCCGGTGTTTTCAGAAATACTCTCCTCCGGCAGCCCATATTGCGCCGCAAGCTCCTTTTTTGCCTTTGCTGCTTTTGCCGCGCTCTGAAACTGCACGTAAAGGGTTGTGTCATTGTCCGCAATTTTGTTTTGCTCCATGAGGGACGAAAAAGCTCCCTGCGTCATATAGACACCTACCAGATAAGTCTGGCCCTCATAATAACCCTTGTCATCCGTGCCAAGACCGGATACCGTGAAAACCCTGTCACCAGCAGGCGTATGCACGGTTATTTCGTCGCCGGGCCATACCTTAAGGGCGCCGGCGGCATTGGGGCTTAACATGACCTGGTCGTCCTTTTGCGGAAAATCGCCTTCGGTAATGCCGTTTGAAATCTGATTTATACAGGCTTCTTCCGTACCGTACAGAACCGCCTTTTTTTCATTGACGTAGTAGGGCTGTTCCCCATCAAGGTTAAACACCGAGGAAAAACCTGCCGCAGTCACATCCGGGCGCACCCGGATTCCCTGTGCCGTATCCCGCGAGACATTAGGGAGACTGATATGCCAGTTTCCGTGTTTATTTATCATGGCAATATGTTCTCCTTGGGTCACCATGTCCGCCACACTGAAAATTGCAGTCACAAGGAACACTGCAAACACAATGCACAAAATCGTCATACGGTTCCTTCGCCTGTGTACCTTTGCAGAAATTGGAATAAGGCTGAGATAACTTTTCATTTCCGGCCTCCTTTCCATTCCGGTCCGCTCATGGCAGACGTCCCCCGGACATCCCCTGCCCTTCCCAGATCAGTCAGTTCCCCGTCCGATACCTGCAAAACCCGGTCGGCGGTCTGTGCGATACTGCGGTTATGGGTAATCATGATGATGGTCTGCTTGTATTTACGGGACGCTTCTTTAAGAAGGGCGATTACCTCGCTGCTGTTTTGCGTATCCAAATTTCCCGTGGGTTCATCGGCAAGAATCAGAGACGGCCTCGCGATCAGCGCCCGCCCGATGGCGGCTCTCTGCTGCTGTCCTCCAGATAACTGGCTGGGCAGATGATTCCGGCGTTCCTTTAGATTCAGCACCGCGAGAAGTTCCTCCAGATACGTTTTGTCCGGCTTCTGATAATCAAGCAGCATGGGGAAAATGATATTCTGCTCCACCGTAAGCTCCGGCACAAGGTTGAATGCCTGAAAGATAAAACCGATATTCCTGCGCCGGAAAACGGTAAGCCTGCGCTCGTCCATGGAAAAAATATCCCTGCCGTCAATCGTTACCTTCCCCGATGTGGGGGTATCCAGGGCGCCGATCATGTTAAGGAGCGTACTCTTGCCGGAACCGGATTCTCCCACAATCGCCACATATTCGCCCTTTGGAACGGAAAAGCTGACGTCCCTCAGAGCCTTCACAGCAGCATCCCCGCTGCCGTAGGTCTTGCAGATGTTACTGACTTCTAATAAATTCATTGTGTAAATACCTCCTATACCTGAGAGATTAGCACATGAATATTACTGTAAGGCTACTGTAAGATTACAATTTTGTAGGAATCAGAAAATTTATGGTAAATACGGTACCTGCACCTGGTGTGCTGTCCACCTCGATGGTTCCGCTGTGGGCTTCAATAATCATTTTGGCAAGAGGAAGGCCCAGCCCGATGCCCTGCCGGTCTTTGGAAAAGCGGCTGCGGTAAAACCGCTTGAAAATATGGTGCAAATCCTCCGGGTGAATGCCGCTGCCGTTGTCTCTTACGCAAACCTGGACAAGGTTGGGGAGAGCCCGCCACTCCATCCGCACCGTATCTCCCTTTTGCGTATGGTCCAGGGCATTCTTCACAAGATTATCAATGGCTTCCATCAGCCAGTCGCGGTCACAGAAAAGGGACACCTCATTGGGGCCGGACAGAACGATTTGTTTCTGTTCCTGTTTGGCCCTGTAGGCAAAATGCAGCTGAATATTCCGCATCATCTCCGCCAGGTTTTCCGAAGTCTTTTCAAGAGAGATGGAACCGGCGTCCATCCTTGCGATTGTCAGCAGGTTTTTCACCAGGGCTTCAATCCGGTCAAGCTCCTGCTCCGACAGGGCGGCAAATTCTTCCATGGCGGGCCAGTCCTTTGCCTCCTCCTGCATCAGGCCGTTATATATGTTCAGGGCTGCCAGCGGCGTTTTGAGCTGATGGGAAATGTCGGACATGGTATTTTTCAAAAATTCCTTTTCCCGCAGTTCATTTGCGGCTTGGGCGTTTAACACCGTTGCCAGAGAATTTACACAGTGAAACAGCCGATACAGCTCCCCTTCCTCGTCACATTCGATGCGGGCGCGCGCATTCCCGGAAAGAAAGGAATCGATCTGCGACACCGCATGTTCCATGATCCTGTCCTGACGGATAAAATACCGGCAGCAGGAAGTCCACAAAGCGATCGCCGCCGCCAAGGTAAGCAGTGCAATCCACGGGGAAAACCGCTGATAAAGAAACAGGAAGCAAAGCTCCGCCAGCAGAAGAAAGAGTGCCATAATAAGGGAGATCAGAAGGAAAAGATGCCTGATCTCCCGGTTTGCCAAGATCCTAAATACTTTCATAAAAATTTACCCCGTTACGTTCCATTTGTAGCCCATGCCCCGGACGGTTAAAAGCATCCGGGGCTCGCCCGGATCATCCTCAACCTTCATTCTCAGCCTGCGCATATAGACGGTAAGGGAACCGCTGTCGATAAAGCTGCCTTCGCAGTCCCACAGCTTTTCCAAGATCCGTTCCCTGGGCAGCACCACGTTTGGGTTCTGCATAAAAAGGCACAAAAGCCTGTATTCCGCCGCCGTCAGATCCAGAAGCTCCCCGTTTTTGAAAGCCTGTCCTTTAAGCAGGCAGATACGGATATTATTTGACACAAGCTCCGTGTCCGCCGCCCCGAAATCGTTTGCCCGCCGAAGAAGCGCATTGATTCTTGACTCCAAAACACCCAGCTTGAAGGGTTTTGTGATATAGTCATCGCCGCCTATATCAAGTCCCATGATTATGTTCATTTCTTCATCGGAAGCCGTTAGAAAGATAATGGGCACCTTGGAAATTTGCCGGACTTTTTTGCAGAACGCAAAACCGGAACCGTCAGGCAGCGCCACATCCAAAACCAGAAGGTCGTATGTTCCGTCCTCCCACAGACGCTCCGCCTCCAGCAGCGTCCTTGCCACATCCAGTGAAAAGCCCCATTTTTTAAAAGCAAAAGACAGCCCGTTTACCAGGCTCAAATCATCTTCCAAAAGTAGGATTCTGCTCATATTTTTCACCATTCCTTTTCAAGGCACTGGGGCTGATTTTATCCCAGCCAGATTCTCCTCCATTTTATCCATCACCCGTTTCTTCTGCGCTTCTGTGAGAAATCCGTCCGCTATTGCATCGTCCAGAATCTCTGCCACCTCTGTCATATCATTCCGGTAGGTTTCGGCAGTCAGAGGTACATTCCGGTTCACAAGTTCCGGCCGCATGACAATGGTTGGGTTAAAGGAGACCATAACCGTTTCTGTTTCCATAAGAAACGCCCCTTTATAAATGACATATTCTCCTTTCCCATTGTCAGCTTTCAGGCGGTTCAGATCCCGTTCCATGGCTACGGCGTCCGGGTCTTTCTCGCCCCTGTCTGCTTTTACAGCATCTACGATCCTTTGGTATTCTTCCACGGCTTCCGGCTCTCCACTGGTCGCCCTTACAATCGTTTCATAAGACACAAGATTATGATTCCTCATGTGACAATTCCTCCAGTTCTTTTTGTAACATCTGCAAGGCACTGTGTATATGATGCCATGCCGTACTTCGGCAGCGTCCGTACATTTCCCCGATTTCCTGCTGTGTGTAATGCCCGAAAAAGTAAAGGAAAATGATTTCCCGGTTCTTCTCCGGCAGAGATAACAGGGCGGCGGCAAGCTCCCCATTGGTGAGGATAACTGTCTGACCGCATATCGTAATGGGGTATTCTTCATAGGGTGCTTCAAAATATTCGTCTGTTGTGCCTAAAGGGTAAAACTTTTCTTCTGTGAGGTATTCAAGGGATATTTCTTTTTGCCGCCGTCTGCTCCTGTCACGCCATGCATTGATAGCCGCAAATCGTATGATAGTTTTGCAAAAGCCATTGAAAGTATACATGATGTGTTCCCTGTATGCTTCTGCATAAGGCATAAATAATTTCCCCCTTTCTCCCACATGGGGCAGTGCATGGTTAGCAGTTGCACTTATAATTCAAAGAAACAACATGATTTCCTGTTGTTTCTTGATTATCTATCAAAGACTAAATGAGCTATTAATGGCGGACGCAACCTGTCTATTTTCTGATTATTAACTGGTTCAATTGATTCTGCTATTTCTAAAGATAGAATAAAAATCATAAATCCAATCTCATGTATATTGATGTACTCATAGGACTATTGTTGTAACAATCTATGGTGTAAAAACCAAATTGTTCATATATATGAATTGCTTTTTCTAAAAAGGGAAGGGTATCTAACAACATATACGAATAACCAATTTCCTTTGCGTCTGTTATAATTTTTTGTACAAGAAGTTTACCAATATTTTTTCCTCTAAATTGTGGTCTTACATAAAGACGTTTCATTTCACAATTCTTTTTGTCTATATTTTTCAATCCAATACAACCTGCGGCTTCTCCGTTATAATAAGCTAAATATAATCTTCCAGATGGCATACCATATTTTTTTTCTAAATGATTTATTTCTTCTTCATAATGCTGAATATCAAGATAATTTTGAAATGAACTATCATTAATTATTAGCATATTTGTATATTCTGAAAATAGCGCATTTATTTCTTGTGTATGCACATAGGCTAAAACAATTTCGATATTCATAACAGTTCCTCCTAAAGTCAAATTCACTTTTCGTCATTTTTACGCAATATGCTTTCAATCAATACCATTGCCTCACATAACCTATCACAATCTTTTTTATCCATATTTTTTAATTTTTCATAAATCTGTTTATCACCATTCCAGTCTATTTTTTTCGCTTCTTCCTTTCCCGTGTTTGTTAAATATAATTTCTTAATTCCCTTGCTCCCCGAAACAAGTTTTCTCGTTATTAACCTTTTTTTTTCAAGTTTTGCAAGTATTCTACTCACATAGCTTTTGTCCATGTTTAGTTGCTCACATAATTCAGTGGCATTTATCCCTTGGTTAGCATATATTTCAAATAGCACTCTCGATTCAGGCCATGAGAAATTTGTCCCTAAATAGCCTTTATTCATGACATCTAACCATACAGTGTAGTATCGGTTAAACTGTCGTATTTTTTTTATCAAATCTTCATTCAATGTTTTACCTCCCCTATATGAGTTGACTTTATCAACCCATATTATAACTCCAAGTGTTGACAAAATCAACTCAATTATATTCTCACAGAATAGAAATGAGAGGAATTCCGTAGCAGTCGGAATTTGTGGGAATGTGTATAACTGGCTATCTCATGGAATTGTGGGTAACTCTGTTTGC
>OFFJ01001870.1_pt1 | contig 14532 bp, 15 predicted proteins | sample 1521261 | NCBI WGS metagenome assembly OFFJ01 (sample SAMEA3504122, study PRJEB24116) | mouse gut metagenome | biome: mouse gut; feature: mouse-associated habitat; material: faeces | place: Denmark | collected 2011 | reverse complement strand
ACGATGATATGGCAGCGGTCTGGCGTGCTATTGACTGGGAACGTCTGGAGGATATCCTGCTGTCTATGCAGCAGGATCTGGCCTATGCAGCCTATAACCGGGAATGGGACAGGGTTGATCGACTTCAGCACCAGTTAGTCAACTCGTGGGCAGCGCGGGCCTTAGCGGTTCGGGAAACGCTCAGGGGAAGCATCTCACCGGGGGTAGATGGAGTACGTTGGACAACAGATGCCCAGAAAGCACGCGCTGTCCAATCCTTGGTCAGCAGAGGATACCGTCCGCTCCCATATCTCTATAGAGAGCTGGTAGAACGAGGCAAAAGGCGTATCAACCTTCTGCCAACATTGAAAGACAAGGCCATGCAGGTATTGTACACATTTGCATTGGACCCGGTTTCCGAGGCTACGGCAGACCGGAAGTCTTTCTTTGCGAGAAAGGGCCGTTCCGCTTTTGACCCGAACGCATACCTGATTTATGACCTAAGCAGAGAAAACGCTCCAGAGTGGATCGTCATTGCCGACGTACAGACCTTTTATGATACAGTAGTACATGAATGGCTAATTGCGAACATTCCAATGAATAAAATGATGCTACGAAAATTTTTGAAGGCAGGCGTGGTACAGGAGGGACAATTATTTCCAACAGATAAAGGAATGTCGATGGCATCCGGGCTGTCCCCCAAACTAGGGAATATGATGCTGGATGGCCTGCAATCATATATTTACGACCGGCTCTACCCCAATGGCGGGGTGGATTATCAGAATGGGAATCTGATTCGGTTTCTGGATGATATGGTTGTTACCGCAAGAAGCAGGGTACAGGCCAATCTGATCGTGCAGATCATCGCTGAATTTTTGGCACAGCGGGGATTGCGGCTTCACCCAGATAAGACGGCTATTGTCAATATCCACGATGGATTTGATTACCTCGGCAGACGCTATCAGCGAAAAGATGGCGTGCTGATTGTTAGACCCGCAGACAGCTCCATCAGACAAATTGAGCAGGAGCTGGAAAGTCTCATCGTGGATTTTGTAGGAACACAGCGGGATTTAATAAGAAAAATCAACTGGAAGCTGGCTGGCTGGGGACATTATCACCGCACAGAGGATGCCTACATGGAGTTCCGCCACATCGACGCGGTTGTGGAGGGCCTGCTGGTGAATAAGATGTGCGCGAAATATCCAAGATGGCACCGGCAGACTGTGTTAAATAAATTCTGGATCAAAGATGGTCTGAATCGCGTTTTTGTGCTGCCTAGTGACCATACAGTCCGGGTACATCCGCTTGCCCAAACGCCGATAGCTCGACACAAACCATGCAAACTAAAGTTCAATCCTTATCTGGACAGAGATTATATGGTCTATCTCAAGCACCGGCGCGATATACAAAAGGGCAATGGACAGTATCGGGCGGTATGGACTAGGCAGAGTGGACGGTGCGCCTACTGTGGGGAACGTATGCTGGCCGACCAGGAGGTCGAACTCGTAGAGAAGCATGTTGGCGAGGGATGGAAGGTACGAAATTTACTTTACATACACCGCCAATGCAGCAATAATATTTTTTTCGGCGGGAAAGAAGTTGCTGGAGAACACATAGACCTGTTTTCCATGTTGGACGGCCTCATGGACGATGCTCCAGCGGAGGAATCCCCGTATATAGAGTTAAAAGAATTTTTCCGCCAAAACAAACAGCAGACCATCACACTCCATTTCCGGGAGATAGAACGTATTCTTGGAGACAACTTACCCTGGGAAGCATATTGCTTTGATGCTTTTTGGTATGATGATGCTTCGGAAATGACCTCCTCCATGTGGCGGGATGAAGATTTTCCTTTTCGAGTTTTTTGCTTATCTGAACCCGGCTATAATATCACCCATTCGTGGAGTAGTCAGGGTTATACTATCAAGGCGCTTCACCGAGAGAGAAGTAGGGTAGTGTTCCGCAAGGTATCAAAAAACACATCCGGCGTTGTTCTGCCAAAAGCTATGGTCGAGCAGCAATTACCAGACGAGATCATATATAAATTCAATCAAATGGTACGTCAGTTTATGAAGGACAATGGAATTTGATAAAAGAAAGCACTGCCCATACAAGCAGTGCTTTCTCTTATCAAATTTCAAGGCCCAGCTTCTCAGCGATTTCCTTTGGAGTAAGTGTGTCTCTTTTTGACATACGGCTCGCAGGTTTTGAAAAAACTGCAAGAACAAGCTCACTATTCCAGCTCAGATTCTTACTTTTGCCCTCATTACTATCCATATTTAGAAGATTTTAAACAGGCTCTAAGACATTATTTACATCAGAACGGGCGCAGGTGGTTCAGAATATCAATGGGTATCTGTTGGACGCTGACAATGTGTTTGTAGAGAGCCGAAAAAAACCGATTTGTGATGTCCCGGAAATCGGGATAGGCAATAAACCGATTGACGGCGGCAACTACCTTTTCACCAAAGAGGAAATGGATAAGTTTCTGAAAATTGAACCTGCGGCGGAAAAATGGTTTAGGCCCTGGTATGGCGCACAAGAATTTATCAATCGTTGTCCACGCGATTGGGTACATGGATGATGGTGTACTGTGCAGCGACAAGGTTCGGATTCTGCCTGATGGTAGCTTATATCACTTTGGTGTATTGACTTCCAATGTCCACATGGCCTGGATGCGAACAATATGCTGTCGTCTGAAAAGCGATTATAGTTATACCGTAAATGATGTTTACAACAACTTCCCCTGGCCTACCCCTACAGACGCACAAAAGGCCAAAATCGAGCAAACCGCCCAGGCTATTCTTGACGCCCGTGCCCTCTACCCGGACGCCAGCCTTGCCGACCTCTACGACGAAACCACCATGCCTCCGGAGTTGCGGAAGGCCCACCAGCAGAACGACAAGGCCGTAATGGAGGCTTACGGCTTTTGGGGCAAGCTGAACTCCGAGCCAGCATGCGTGTCGGAGTTGATGAAGATGTACCAGCGGCTCACGGAGTAAAAGCAGGGTGGCGCTTTGCAGTCAAAAATACTTATCTTGGAAGATGACAGAAGGATTTTGGAAATCCTCGCCTTTGCTGTAGGCCGGGAGGGGTATCAGATCATCAAGGCCAGCAATGGTCCAGCAGGCATCCAGGCCGCTAAACAGCGATTGCCGGATTTAATCATTTTGGATTCCTCATCGAATGACGGCTCTGCAATGGATATAGTTGAAGTCTGTACCTGTTTGCGGAAAGAAGGTGTTACCACCCCGATCCTTGCCCTTATCAAGGCTGAGGAGGAAAAGCAGGAGCTGCTTAGTGCTGGAGCAGAGGATTTCATCATCAAGCCGTTTGCCATGCGGGAACTACTGGAAAGGGTGCAAGCCAATACCTGGCATATCGCAGCAGAGCCGGTCGATAATACGGAAACGAAAGAGTGTCTCGCCTTTGGCAGAATCGTTATTGACCTAAATCAAATCGCAGCACTGAAAGATGATGTGCCGCTCGATTTGACCCAGCTAGAATTTGATCTGCTTACTTTTCTTGCAAGGCACCCAGGAAAGGTTTTTACAAGGCACGAATTGCTGCTTCATGTCTGGGGCTATACTGGTTTTGTAGGCGATATCCGGGCTGTAGACGTAAACATACGCCGCTTACGGGAAAAAATCGAAGATGACCCGGCTGATCCAGCAGTTATCGTTACACGGCGCGGACGAGGTTATTTATTCGCCTTATAAACTTAAAGCACATTATGTTTCGAGAAGAAATGACAGCATTTTTCATTTTTCCTTGTCCTTCGACAAAATTTGACAAACAAAGGGGAAAGTATCTGATATAATTTTATTTATATTTAGGTTCTAATCTTTCATAGATCGCTCACGCTTTCTTTGGCCGATCAGTTCTTGAATGTGGTATCTCAAGCCACCAGATCAGCGGCCTAAGAAGCAGGACGCTCTCATGTGAAAGGTTAGTTCGTGAAAGTAGATACGCTCGTTATATCTGTTTTTCACACAGATAAAATTTATTTCAATAATGTATTTCCAGTATCGCCCTGCCCACCTACAGATGGAGGCTTTGCGACCGATTTTCTAGACCGCTTTTACATATGTAGACGTAAGCAGAATCGAGCGCCAGATTCGCCCCCCCCTTCAGAAAAGCCGCAAGCGACCGGATGGTTGCTTGCGGCTTTTTTATCTTTCGACAGTATTCCCCATAATTCCCTAAAATCTGACAGGGAATTATGGGGAATACTGTCGAATTGGCTTGCTTGCTTCCGCCCACTGGTCAAAAAAACATCAACACTTAATAAAAAGGCTCATTTTGTCACGAGTCTATGGTACTACGCCTATGAACTCATCTGCGATTCTTCCCGGTGCTATAAGCACACAGAGATAAGCTGCCTTTCTTCCATAATGCCCGAAACGGCCTGCGCCTATGCCAGGCCGTCTTTTTTATTTCCCATGATCCGCGGCCCTCCACTTCTGAAATTTTGACCTAGGCACAACAAAATTTCAGAAGAAAGCGAGGGAAATGTCTTGTATACGAGATATTTTCGCAAAAAGGACCATCCTTGCGATCCGGAGACTGTCGAATGGATTGAAATGAGTGGTAGAGAATACTACCAGTTCATAACAAATCCGGGAAACAAAGGCAGGCTCTTTGTTGATATGGGAGATGTAGTGTTGGAGGTCACAGAGGCCGAGGCCCGTGACTACAGAGCAGAAATGAACCACAACTATTACATAAGGACCTGGGAAAGTAGTTGGAGTACAGTGTCGCTCTATGCCATTGAGGATGCGAATGGCTGCAGCGGGGAAGAAGTTGCGGTGGATTATACTCAAGATGTGGAGGCTGAAGTCCTTATGCGTCTGGATTCTGCGGCAGTCCGGATGGCACTGAGCCAATTGGATGAGGCGAGTTACCAATTGATATATGCATTATATCTTGCCAAAGAGCGGAAAACAGTGCGTCAATTCAGCCAGGAAAACAGCATTCCGGTAATGACTGTGGAAAATCGGAAGCGCCGCATTCTCAAGCTGCTAAAAAAATTTCTCAAATTTGAAAAATAATGTGGTACAAATCTGAAAAAAGTCAGCAATAGAAAGTGAGAGGACAAAATAGCCCTCCAGCACCTTGAAAAACACCGTCTGTCTGGCGGTCATATCCGGCGACTAATAACGTCGGCTGACGGCCCCATGACGAATGGGATAAGCGATGCGGCGGGTGCGCCAAGACCACCTGTAGCAGAAGACGGATCACAGCGAATTCTGTCTCTGCTATCAAAGACGGCCATATTAAAAAGGTGCCGAGCGGTCCCCACCCAGCCAAAAGCAGCCTTGGCAGGCTGTTTTGCAACGACCCCGTCAGCCCAGCACTCACTGTCCAGCCACAGTCTCAAGCAATGGGGGCAGCTCGGAGAGATCCTCGGAGGGGTGAGATTCCCGGAGAGCGGTGCCAACCGCTGGTTAGTTCAGCCGCCCAAGCCTGGGGGAGTAGTGTCGAATACAGGCAGCAAGTGTAACAAAACTTTTTTGAAGTCAAAATTTCAGAAGTGACGGGAGCCGCTCCAATAACAAAGACTAGCACGATCTTTGCATCCTTTTGGGGTGGCTCCCTTTCACTTCAAAAACTGAAACAAAATTAGCGAGTAAACGAGAAAACCTTGATGGCAGAAGCCACGGGAGGCATCCTTCCCACGTTCCACTCGGATGGTTCCCGTTTTTGTGCCATCAAATGGACGTCCGCGCAAACTGATGTATTATTTCCTCTACTGGCAGGGATTGGCATGATTACAGCAGACTGGAGAGCATAGCAGCATATCTAGCCGGAATGCAATGTGAAAATTCCTAAAATTTCCCATACGATGCTGATTCCTATTTTATGGCATTGAAGAAAATATTTTGTAAAGGAGCAATCAGTCGTGAGTCAAACCTACAAATCGATTGAAGACATGCCCATGATGCTGACCATCACCCAGGTAGCGGCCGTCCTGAGTATTTCTCGTACCAGCGCCTACGAGCTGGCTCACTGTAAGAATTTCCCCGCCATGCTTATTGGCAGCCGGATCGTTGTTCCAAGGGATCGGCTTATCGGCTGGATCGACGAGAAGCTCGCTCTCAACGAGCTTGCGATTTAGGAGGACAGAGAGATGGCGAAACGCAGGGCCAGAGGTGAAGGCAGCCTCCGCAAACGCAGTGATGGCCGCTGGGAAGGCCGGTACACAGTTGGCCGGGATGAGGCAACCGGCAAGCTCATGTATAAAAACGTCCTTGCAAGGACTCAGGCTGAGTGCAAAGCAAAGCTTCGGGAAGCAATGCGGAATATCCCTCCGGAAACGCCAGCGCCTGACAAACAGCCCAGTAGAGAACATACTGCTCCGGTCAGTCAGTTCACAACCGAAGAATGGCTTCGTACTTGGTTTGAGTTGTATTCCAAACCAAACCTTCGGGAGACTACCCAGGAGCAGTACACCAACTTCCTGGAGAAACATCTGATCCCTAATATCGGCAACATCCCGCTGGATAAACTGACCAGCCTGCGTCTCCAGAAGCTGTACCAGGACCTGCGGACCAGTGGCAGAGTTGTCCAGAATAACGTAGAATGCTCCGGACTGAGTCCCAAGACCGTCCGGAGCATTCATATGGTCTTACACAGCGCCTTGAAGCAGGCAGTAAAGGAAGGACTCATCAAAAAGAATCCTACCGACGGCTGCAACCCTCCCAAGCTGGAGCGGAAAGAGATGAAGGTCATCCAGCCTGAACAGATCGGTGCATACCTCCAGGCCGCAGCAAACCGCAATGTCCTTCCAATGTTTTATCTGGAATTGACCAGCGGCTTGCGCAGGGGAGAACTGCTTGCCCTTCTCTGGACTGACCTGGATCTGGAGAAGAAAAGCATATCCGTCTGCAAGTCCGTCCGGGGCAGCCAGGGAGAACTGAAGGTCAGCGCCCCCAAGACCCGGCACTCCATCCGTACGGTGGTGATCCCCCGGCAGACCGTAGACCTGCTGATCCAGGAACACGAGCTTCACCCGGACAATCCCTACATGTTCCCCTCACCGGTGACCGGGACCATGTACCACCCCGATGCCGCTGGCCGCATCCATCGAAAATTGTTGAGAGAAGCAGGGATAGAACCTGTCAGATTTCACGATTTGAGACATACTTTTGCAACTTTAGCGTTGCAAAACGGCGTAGACATCAAGACCCTGTCCGGGATGCTGGGCCATTATTCCTCTGGCTTCACCCTGGACACCTACACCCACATCACTGACAAGATGCAGCAGGAAGCGGCAGAAAAAGTGGGCAGCTTTATGGAGATGACTTTTTAGAAGGTATCAGAAAAAACGTCTTCCAATGAAATCAGCAGGTCATCGTACAGAGAGCAATGAAATGCGGTGGGGATGGCCTCTTTTTCTTCCTCTGTCATTTTTTCTTGAAGATAGTCGGGATAAACGGAATAAACATTATCCAAGGCAAATTTCCCGTTTTGCAGCAAATAGACTTCAATCGACTTTGAATCTGGTTCGATGATCCAATATTCACGAACTCCAGCCGCTTCATACGCATCCTTCTTATATCCCCGGTCATTGCGGGCTGTCCCGGGAGAGAGAATCTCCACCACCAGGTCAGGTGTACCGTATACGCCGTTTCTCTTGATCTTCCGGGGATCGCAAATCACCATACCATCTGGGATAAACCGATCTTTCTCAGTGAGATACAGATCAACGCCATCACCAAAAGGCCGGCAAGTTTTTCCCTTCAAGTATCTGGAGAAGATACTTGCAATGTTCAGTGACACCTGATGATGATTTACAGAGGGGCGGGGCGACATGGCAACGGCTTTTCCGTTGATCAACTCGTCCCAGGACTCCTCCTGACAGGCTAAACTATTCCCCATATATACCACCTCTCAAGCTACGACCCGTCCGTTCTGTCCGGCTCCGTCCGCCCGTTAATGGGTCAGATAATGGGTCACTGAATGGGTCAGAAAATCCAACCAGATTCAAAAGTTACAAAAACTCGCCGAAACCAGCCGGTTTCGACGAGTTTTTGGTCCGAGTGACGGGATTTGAACCCACGGCCTCTTGGTCCCGAACCAAGCGCGCTACCAGCTGCGCTACACCCGGATAAATTTGTCGCTATGCCGGAACAAGTGGTAGTCAAGAACTTCTGTAACGAATGATATTATAGTGATTTGCTTCCCATCTGTCAAGTCAATCCTGCAAATTTTTCAAATTTAATTGTGTAGGAGTGCAATACATGATGGACAATAGAGGAAAAAGCAGAAGGATACATCTTCATCGGTTAAAGTTGGGGTGTCACACTTAACAGAACCGAGAGACGGCCACATCTTTCATGAGTAAGAGTATAACGCAGGACATAGCATACAGGCAAAACGTCTTTGACAATGGTATAATGAAAAGCAAAAATTTTTAGATTTTCCAGTGTATAGCAAGCTCGGTGCTGGTGGCTTCAATTCGGGAAATCAGCGTATCCACAACGCGCCGTTTGTCGTCAAAACTAACCTCATCCCAATTTTCCAGATAGCCCGATATGCTTTCAATCTGAGAACTTGAAACAGAATTAGCGGTGAGGTCAGCCACCAGCTTTAGATGTATTTTACAATGCGTTTCATTGCATCCACCCTTCCCGGTATGCGAATGTGGGACAGCCCTCTGCCGTCCCACATGACCTTTTGCTGTAGGGATGGCAATCCCCATTAAGTTTGGGACAAAATGTCCCAAAGCAAATGATAATTTCAGGGACAGCCGTGAGAAGGAGTTCAGCTTTGCACCCTCCCTGCGCGCCTGGGAGGGCGTGATGCCATGGAAGCGGGTAAACGCTCTGGCAAAGCTGTCGGGATTGTCGTAGCCGTATTTCAGGGCGGTGTCGATGACCTTCACATCGCCGGAAGCCAGCTCGCCGCCCGCCAGCGTCAGCCGGCGGTTCCGGATGTATTCTCCCAGCGTATACCCGCACAGGAGCCCGAACATCCGCTGAAAATGGTAGGCGGTGGAACAGCTCTGTCTGGCGATCTCGTTATAATCCAGCTCTTCCGTGATGTGCGCCTCCACGTAATCGATAGCCCGCTGCATCCCCATTACCCAATCCATATTGTCTCTCCTTATTCGGTCTGCCTGCATACAGGATAGCAGATGATCGGCAGCGTTTCCCGACATTTTGTGGGAAGATGTGCAGGATATGAAGCTGAAAAACGGAAGGCAACGCCGCCTGTTTACCGCTCGCAGCGATAATACCTGAAACCGTTTTCTTCTTTTAGGAATCGAAACCCGACCTTTTCCAGAACATGCTGGCTTCGCGTATTCTTGGCAATCACGTCGGCGTTTACTGCCTCTATGCCCAAAGTTTCAAAAGCATATTGCACGGCTAATCGTTCCGCGCAGGTCCCATAGCCGCGGCCTTTGAATGTGTCGTTTTGCATATGGATGCTCAGCGTACACTCTTTGCGTTCAAAGTCTATCTGCTTCAGCTGGATTTCTCCGACCGGCGCGCCGTCCTTCATGATGGCCAGGAGGACGCGGGACGAGTCCTGCTTTGTATCAAAGTATCTGTTTACGGCAGCTTCGTCATATTGATATGCTTTGAACAGGGACATATCCGCGTAGATGTCGGGATCGTTTTCCCAGTTCCGGAACAGTTCGTGGCAAAGTTCCCTGGTCATGATGCCAAGTGATATTTCTCCCATGACAGTACCTCCAAATATCTTATCTTGTATCCCGGACCGATTCATGATAGAATAAAAGCTATCACGACCCGGTGGACCGGTAGTGCCGCACCCCCAGCCGCCACAGCAGGGCGCAGGGAATGAGAAACAGCAGCGATATGATGGGCAGCAGCCCGTACCACGCCGGACCCCGGTCGAAGAGGTATTGCAGTGGCCAGTGCTGGACCAGCGCCAGGGGCACCAGGAAGGTCAGGATCAGCAGCACCGGCCTGCCGTAGATGCCGAAGGGGTACTTGCCGTACTCCCGGGGGCCGTCCATGAAGATGTTCAGCGCCTCCACATGCTCCAGGGTGAAGAACGTGACGCAGGCGTTAATCAGGAACACCCCAAAGAAAATGCCCGCGCCGCAGAGGATCATCAATGCCAGCGTCAGCGCCTTGAACGGCGTCCAGTGTACCGCGCCGGAGGGAATGGCCCAGGCCAGCATGATAACCGCCTGGAGCAGCCGGGCCAGCATGGTGGGCTTCATGTCCTGGCACAGCACCTGGAAAAAGAGGGATCTGGGCCGGACCATGATCCGGTCAAACTGGGCCTGGGAAAGGATGCGGGTGAAGGCGTCAAAGCCCCGCCCGAAGCACTCCGCCAGGGACGTGGCCGCCAGAATCACCGAGAAGCACAGGGCCAGCTGGGGCAGCGTGTAGCCGCCGATGCTGTCGAAGCGGTCCAGCAGAAACACCACGCTGAGAAAAACGTTGGTGGTGATGAGCAGGTGACCCAGACAGCTGAGGAGGAAGGAGCTCCGGTAGGTCATGGCGGAGCGGAGATGGATGGACAGAAATTTAATGTATAGCTTCATCTCTCAGCCCCCCAGAATCACTGCCCGGCGCAGGCCGGTCTTTGTGAGCGCGTACCCGGCCCCCATAAGGGCCGCCGCCCAGAATACCTGAAGTCCCATGGCCGCCGGAGCCGCCGCCAGGGGGATGTCCCCGCTGAAGATCCGCAGGGGCACGTTCTGCATGGACCCGAAGGGGCTGAGGGCGGCAATTTGCCGCAGGCCGTCGGGCAGAAAGGGCAGGGGTACGATCGCCCCGCCCAGCAGGTCCGCCAGGGCCACCGACAGCACCATGATGCCGTTGGGGTCTGTCAGATAGAAGGTCAGGGCGTAGACCAGCAGACTGTAGGCGCACACCACCAGCACCATCAGCACAGCGGACAGCAGAAACAGTCCGAAGGCCGCCGGGGAGGCCGGCAGGCGCAGTCCGTAGGGCCCGGGGATGAGAGCGCCCACCAGAAGCACCGGGACCATCCGCAGCACGGCCCGGCTCAGCCGGTTCCCCACGGACTGGGCCATCCACATGGCGTAGATGTCCGCAGGCCGCAGCAGCTCGTAAGCCACGGACCCGGTTTTTACCGACTCCAGAATGTTGAATTCCCAGTTCCACAGGGCGAACAGGGTGAGAAATGCCTGCTGGAGCCAGATATAGGAGGACAGAGCCTCCATGCCCATGGGGAATCGCTCCGGCTGCTCCAGCCAGAAGGCCCGGTAGAGCAGGATCTCCATGGCCCCCCACACCAGCTGGGTGCTCATGCCCGCCAGGGCCGCGGCCCGGTACTGGAGCCCGGCCATGACCCGCATCCGGAAGAAGGACAGATATTTTTTCATGTGCCCGCCCCCTCAGATGCCGAAGCGGCGGTACAGATCCGCCACCGACTCCTCGGTGGACAGGTTCTCTCCGGCCATGGCGCGGATCTGGGCTGTGTCCCCGTCCAGGAGCAGCTGACCCTTGCCGATGAGGAGCACCCGGGAGCACAGGGCGTCGATGTCCTGCATGTCGTGGGTGGTGAGGAGGACGGTGGTGCCGCAGAGCTTGTTCTGCTCCAGGATGAACTCCCGGACCTTCAGCTTGCTCACCGCGTCCAGGCCGATGGTGGGCTCGTCCAGGAAGAGGATCCGGGGGCCGTGGAGCAGGGCCGCCGCGATCTCGCAGCGCATCCGCTGGCCCAGGGACAGCATCCGGGCCGGGGTTTTGAGCAGATCCCCCAGCTCCAGCAGGTCCGTCAGCCGGTCCCGGTTCTCCCGGAAGGTCCCCTCCGGGGTCCGGTAGATGTCCCGCAGCAGCAGGAAGGACTCCATCACCGGCACATCCCACCACAGCTGGCTGCGCTGGCCGAAGACCACCCCCAGCCGGGCCACGTGGCGCTTCCGGTCCGTCCAGGGAGTGAGGCCGTCCACGGTGCAGGCGCCGCTGTCGGGCCGGAGGATGCCGCTGAGGATCTTGATGGTGGTGCTCTTGCCGGCCCCGTTGGGCCCGATGTAGCCCACGATCTGTCCGTCCGGGATGGAGAAGGTCATCTCCCGCAGGGCTGGTATGTCCGTGCAGTCCTGGGAGAAGAGGCTTCTCACCGCGTTTCCCAGGCCGGCCTCCCGCCGCCGGACCCGGTAGGTCTTGCAGATTCCTTTCATTTCGATCATTGTCTTCTGCTCCTTGTCTGAAAGATGGCCCCGGGGCGGTCAGACCAGCGGATGGCGATCAGGCGCGCCATCATGGCCTTAAAGGCCGGCGGGAGACAGCGCCGCCCGCAAGCTGGGTGGGAGGTCACGAGCCTTCCCCATCCAGAGCGGTGCTGCCCTCTTTCCAGAGCCGGAGTGGGAACTCCGGGACAAAAAGGATATTTATTTTAGCATATCGGACAGAATATGTCAAGAATCAGACTTTTCATTTTCAGGGGCTCCGCTTCCTCTCCACAGGGGGAAAGCAGGCAAAAACACGGACGATTAGGAAGCCGTCTTCGGCGGTGAAATGACAGGCGGAGCGGCGAAAGAGAGGACCGCCATATGGCAATCCTCTCCTTGCTCGCAATTTACTTTCCTGCCCGGTCAATCATTTCTCGTTATAACCGAAAATATCAATCATCAGAAGTACGCCCAGACAAAAGGCATGTTCAAAAACGTCTGCCGCATCTTCTACGTCAATCTGCGATTCCAATTCTTGCATTTCCGCAAATTTCTTGTATTCTTCAGGTGACAGCAGGTTTTTGAAATGCTGTACTATGTCATCAATTTTATCAGCAAGCGCGATACGTTCAGGGGAGTACACGCGCCTGCGCTCCCACGGGCTGACGTTGCCATAATAGAGTTCGCGTATCATGGATTCTCTCATAACGCATCCCCCTTGCCCTCTATCAGTTCCGCCATAAGCTGCGCCCCAAAATGGAACGCAAAACGGAAGCGGTCAAAGTCCATCATGTCCTCGACTTTACAGCTCGCATCTAAGTATGCATCCAGCAGGTCTTTTTGCTCGTCTGACATAGAAGCGCTGAGCAATTCCAGATGTTCGTTTTTGATACGCGCCGTTCTGACAAACGGCGCGTCCTGCGCGTGGATCTTTTCGCAGGGCAGATTGTAGAGCATTCTCAGAATGTTTTCCACGTTTGAACCGTCCTTTCTTTTTTTGTCCGATATTACTTGAAAGGAAAGCTGACGCATGATATAATATTTGCGTCGCTTTTGCCTTTTGGCAATAGTCGGCTGGGGAAGTGGTGGATTCTTTGCGGGAGTGCACCACTTCCTTCTATTTCTTCTTGAGATCGTCATGTACCTTATGGACACCACGCCTAACAACTTCCGCTTTTGATACTTCAAGTTCTTCAACACACTCGTCTAGCTTCTCAGCTGTTTCTTTATCAAGGCGGACTTTGAGAGAAATGTCCTTCGGGTTATCGGTAGGACGTCCCATTTTTTTATTCCCCAACAATTATCACCTCACTTTTTGGGGTCACTAATATTATAACTTACCGACGCCGCAAAGTCAATGGTTTCTCTTTTGGGTTTTATAATTCGTTGTTCTGGTTTCTGCGTGGCTGCTGTTCCTGACGCATGATACAGTAAACGCTTCTGCGGATTTGCTCGACTTCCTTTACCTTGTTTGAACCATCCTTTCTTTTTTGTCCGGTATTGCTTGAAAGGAAAGCTGACGCATGATATAATATTTACGTCGCTTTTGTCTTTTGGCAATAGTCGGCTGGGGAAGTGGCGGATTCTTTGTAGGAGAGCGCCGCTTCCCATCATTTTTTCAAGTCGTCCTTTAACTTCTTAATCCCTCGCCGCGCCGCTTCCATACGGGGAACCTGTTCTTGCTTGCAATATTGCTCAAGAATTTCCTTGCATTCCTCATCATATTTCACGGTCATGTGATAGGGTTTCGGATTGTCAGTAGGAATTCTTTGTTCTGCTTTCTGCGTGGCTGTTGTTCCTGACGCATGATACTGCAAACGCTTCTGCGGGTTTGCCCGGCTTCCTTTCCCTCGTTTTTGAGTGCAAGATGAGACGCACTCTTTTTTAGATCATACAGCAGGAGATGGTTTTATGAACGAAAAGAACTATGCGTTTACCGCCGTGATCGAGCCCGTCCCGGACAAGGGCGGGGCCTTTGTCCGCTTCCCCTACGATCTGCGCCAGGAGTTCGGACGGGGGCGGGTGAAGGTCCGCGCCACCTTTGACGGGGAAATCTACGAGGGCAGTCTGGTCAACATGGGCGTGAAGAACGAGGACGGGTCCGTGTGCCACATCATCGGCATACGCAAGGACATCCAGAGGAAGATCGGAAAGGGTCCCGGCGACACCGTGGCCGTGACCATCCGGGAGCGGCAGCAGGGGGAGGGGCTATGAGGCGCATATTTGGGGCCTTGGCGGCCCAGCTGGACCAGGGCCGGGGCGCGGTGCTCTGCACCATCGCGGACAGCCGCGGCTCCACCCCCCGGGGGGCCGGGTCCCAGCTTTTGGCGGGCCGGGAGGGCCTGATCGCCGGGACCATCGGCGGCGGGCCGGGGGAGGCCCAGGCCCTGGCTTTCGCGGCGGAGCTGCTGCGTGAGGAGGACGGCCAT
>OFFJ01001857.1_pt1 | contig 14572 bp, 16 predicted proteins | sample 1521261 | NCBI WGS metagenome assembly OFFJ01 (sample SAMEA3504122, study PRJEB24116) | mouse gut metagenome | biome: mouse gut; feature: mouse-associated habitat; material: faeces | place: Denmark | collected 2011 | reverse complement strand
TCACTTTGTGATGGAAACCTTTTGGCGCTATGAATTGCAAAATGCGGAAACTCAAGATCTATTTTATTGTTTTATAATCAAAGGCGATATGGTATAATATTACATTATGCCAAGTGTGGCAAAAACAGCATTAAAATACAAAAAAGGAGAATCATGATGTTACAGCCAGGAATCAAGGGAAATCAGGAGATCATAGTGACAAAGGAAGATACTGCGAAAGTACATAAGAGCGGGACCTTGGACGTGCTTGCCACGCCAAGGATGGCGGCTTTGATGGAGGAAACGGCTTGGAGAAGCGTTGCCGAGGTTTTGGAACCAGGGATGGGGACTGTGGGGATCCAGTTAAATCTAGATCATATGGCGCCTACGCCGATAGGGATGAAAGTATGGTGTCAATCTGAGCTCACAATGGTTGATGGACGGAAGCTGACTTTTTCAATTGTGGCGAAGGATGAAAAGGGGGAGATCGGCAAGGCAATCCATCAACGTTTTATCGTAGAGGAAGAAAAGTTTCAGAGAAAGGCGGATCAAAAGGGAAAGAATGATTGAAAATGATTACATGATGCGAATCATTCACGAGATGGTGCGCATGTGGCTCAAGCTGCTTTTTAACATTGACGAGGTGAAAGAGGAAGAAATTATATTTGAAGATCTAGACAGTCAGCAGTTGTACCAAAAGCTGCGGCTGATGGCGGAGGATGGTCAGATCAACGAGGCGGAAAACCTCCTTTATGAGCATCTGCAATCTCAGGAGCAACGGCGACAGTTAGAGGATTTGAAAGTGTCACTGTTCTTTTACGACTATCTCAACGGCAAGAGCAGCAAATTTTTGCATGAGTGCGGCTATTCCAGAGAAGAGATTCAAGATGGGATCCGCAGCGTCATGCGGCAGCATGGTTATGGAGAGCTGGCGGATACCTGGGGAGAGGAATGGTAGCGCCCAGGCTTATGCTGGCGGCGCCCTCTAGCGGTAGCGGAAAGACGCTGCTGACCTGCGGAATATTAAAAGCGCTTAAACAGAGGGGGCTAAAAGCAGCCTCCTTTAAGTGCGGGCCAGATTATATTGATCCTTTGTTTCACAGAAAGGTGCTCGGGGTGCCATCCAGAAATTTGGACACTTTTTTTACTGGAACAGAGACCACCAGATATTTATTCTGTCAGGCAGCCAAAGAGGCGGATATTTCCGTTATCGAAGGCGTCATGGGATACTATGACGGGATCGGGGGAGACAGTGTCCAGGCATCCTCCTATGAACTGGCAAAGGTCACAGATACCCCGGTGGTATTGGTTGTAAATGCCAAAGGCATGAGCCTTTCCGTGCTTGCGCTGATCCAGGGCTTTCTCAAGTACAGGGAAGACAGCCGCATTGCAGGGGTGATTTTAAACCAGGCTTCCGCCGCAGTCTATCAAAGGCTGAAAGAGAGGATCGAACAGGAATTGTCTGTCTCTGTTTTTGGATATGTGCCCCGATGCCCGGAGCTGGTCATAGAAAGCCGCCATCTGGGACTTGTGCTGCCAGAAGAGATCGAAGATATTCAAAAGAAGCTGGACAACTTGTCAAAACTGCTGCAGGAAACGCTGGATTTGGAGGGATTATTGGCGTTGGCAGATACTGCGCCTCACATCAAATATCAAGAGCTTGCCATGCATCAGGAGCGGAGCCTGTTAGAGTTAAAAAGTATAAAAACAAGAGCGCAAGGGCTTCGGATCGGGGTCACAAAGGATGAAGCGTTCTGCTTTTTTTACGAAGAAAATTTAGAACTGCTGACAAAGCTGGGAGCGCAGATTGTCCCGATTTCACCGCTCCATGATCAAAATCTTCCGGAGGAACTTGACGGGTTGATTCTATGTGGCGGCTACCCAGAGCTACATGCCGAACGCTTATCTGGCAACACGTCGATGCAAGAGTCAGTCCGGGAACGGATTTTAGGAGGCATTCCCTACTTAGCGGAATGCGGCGGGTTTTTGTATCTGCAGGAGCACATGGAAGATATGGACGGAAAATTATGGAAGATGGCAGGCGTATTTGCCGGGACGGCTTGCCGCCGCAGCCAGCTTGTCAGATTTGGTTATCTGACAATCACGGCAAATGGCGAGGGACAGCTTTTGCCGCCGGGAGAACAGATTGCAGGTCATGAATATCATTATTTTGACTGCGCCAATAATGGCAAGAATTATCATGGCAGAAAGCCCTCTAGCAGCCGGGAATGGGATTGCATGCAGGGAGGGGAGCGTTATGCGGCGGGATTTCCGCATCTGTATTACTATTCTAACCCAGGATTTGTCGTCAATTTTTTGCAAATGTGCAGTAGATACCAGGCAACAGTCAGGAGGGAAGAAGCGTGAAGCTGGAAGAATGCTTAAGGCAGATCAAGCCTATAGACCAGGAGGCGGCTTTGCTTTGCGAGCAGCGTTGGGATTCAATTGCCAAGCCCTTAAAAAGCCTTGGGAAACTGGAAGAGGCGTTGATTCAGATTGCGGGGATTCAACAGACCAGCCAAGTGCATCTTAGAAAAAAGGCGTTAGTCGTCATGTGTGCAGACAACGGCGTGGTCGAAGAAGGAGTAACCCAGGCGGGACAGGAGGTCACAGCCATAGTGGCGGGGAATTTCCTAGATGGCAAATCCTGTGCGGCGCTGTTATGCCAAGACACAGGGACCGATTTATTTCCCATAGATATTGGCATGGCGGCGGACATTACCGGAGTCAGTAACAGAAAAATTGCGTATGGCACTAAGAATATAACAAGAGAACCGGCTATGACCAGACAGCAAGCGGTTCTTGCCATAGAGGTGGGGATTTCGGTTGTCAAAGAGCTGGCGCAACAGGGATATGACGTGATTGCAACTGGAGAAATGGGGATTGGAAATACCACCACCAGCAGCGCAGTGGCAAGCTTGCTGCTTGGAAAGCCCCCAGAGCAGGTCACGGGCAGAGGCGCCGGGTTGTCCACAGAAGGGCTTCGCCGCAAAATAGAGGTCATTAAAAGCGCCATTGCAAAGCATTGTCCAGATGAGAGGGATCCCATAGACGTGCTGTCTAAGGTGGGAGGATTTGACATCGCCGGACTTACAGGCGTTTTTCTTGGAGGGGCGGTTCTTGGGATTCCCGTGGTCATCGACGGTTTTATATCTGGCGTGGCGGCCCTTGCCGCAGTAAGAATTTGCCCTCTGGCTGCAGATTATATCCTTGCCTCCCATGTATCAAAGGAACCTGCGGGCGGCATGGTATTGGATGCGCTGGGAAAGTCTGCCTGCCTTGCCTGCGATATGTGCTTAGGAGAGGGAACCGGGGCGGTGGCGTTGTTTCCACTCTTGGAAATGGGACTTCACATTTATGAAAATATGAGTACCTTTTCTCAAATTGAGATTGAGAATTATGTACCCTTGGAATAGAGGTTGAAATGGTTGTTTTTGTGATCGGAGGAAGCGGAAGCGGAAAATCACAATTTGCCGAGCGCCTTGCGGTAAAACTGCGAGAAAAAGAAAAGAGTGCCAAGAACGTCTCTGGCAGAGAGCGGCATGAATCAAAAGATTCTCGGGGACAGTCTGCGCCAAGGCTTGTGTATATCGCCACCATGGAGCCCATGGACCAGGAGAGCAGGCAGCGAATACGGCGCCACAAGGCTATGCGCGCCGGACAAGGATTTGAGACATGGGAACAGTATACGCATCTGGAAGAACTTTCTCCCAGACACGATGATATTTTGCTGCTAGAATGTCTCTCTAATCTTATGGCAAACGAGACCTTTGCTGCTGCTGGGAGGGGAGAACATGCCACAGAAGCAATTCAGAAGGGAATCTGCCATTTGGCGGATCACAGCCGCCACTTGGTCATAGTAGGAAACAACATGTTTGAGGACGGAATCGAATATGATGAGACGACTCGCAACTATTTGGAGGAGATGGCAAAGATTCACCAGTATCTTGGAACTCAGGCTGACCAGGTGATTGAAGTGGTCTGCGGGATTGCCATAGAATGGAGGCGGCGATGAAATATCTCAGGGCGTGCGTCATTGCTTTTGCGATGTATTCTAAAATTCCGATGCCCAAGGTGGAGTGGGAAAAGGAAAGCATGGAATATGCAATGTGCTTTTTCCCTCTGATAGGAGTTGTCACGGGAGGCTGCTTTTTTTTGTGGGGCGTTTGCGCAAGCTGGCTGACGATGGGGAAGATCCTCTATGCGGCAGGCCTGACCCTGCTCCCTGTATCGATTACTGGGGGGATCCATATGGATGGTTTTTTAGATACCATGGATGCGTTAAGCTCCTGGCAGACTAGGGAACGACGGTTGCAGATATTAAAAGATCCCCATGCGGGAGCATTTGCGGTGATTGGCGGCTGCATGTATTTTGTCGCCTATTTCGGACTTGCCTCAGAGCTTTCCCATGAGGGGATTCGCATTGCGGCATTGGGATTTATCTTAAGCCGTTGTCTTAGCGGGCTTGCGGTAACCGCATTTCCCTGTGCCAAAGACAGCGGGCTTGTCTATCTTTTTTCTAGCGGGGCGAACAAGAAGCGCGCCGCAAGAATTCTCTTATGGGAGGCTGTTTTGGTGATGGCTGGACTTCTTAGACTGGATTTGTTTGCCGGAGGGGCGGCGGTTTTAATTTCTCTGCTGGCGTTTTTCTGGTACTATAAAATGTCGGTGGATAAATTTGGCGGAATCACCGGGGATCTGGCAGGATGGTTTTTGCAGGTCTGTGAGTTGGTGATCCTCGCGGCCGTGGTATTAACAGAAAGGATGTGTGCGATATGATTTTGATTGTAGGCGGCGCTTCCCAGGGCAAGCTGGACTTTGCCCGGGAAAAGCTGGGCGTGACCGCCTGGAGCGATGGCGTGCTGGGACCGGAGAGCTGCGTCCGCAGCCTCCACCGGGCCCTCCGGGACCTGCCTGACCCCCGGGAGGCCCTGGCCGCCTGGCTCAGGGAGCACCCGGAGGGGGTGCTCATCTGCGACGAGGTGGGCTGCGGCGTCACGCCCCTGGACCGGGGGGAGCGGGAATGGCGGGAGCTGGTGGGCCGGATCTGCTGCGAGCTGGCGGAGAGGGCCCAGGCGGTGTACCGGGTGCGGTGCGGACTGGGGGAGAGGCTGAAATGAGGACAATCTATCTCTTCCGCCACGGCCAGACCCTGTGGAACGCCCAGCGCCGCTACATCGGCTCCACGGACCAGTCCCTGTCCCCGGAGGGCCGGGCGGCCCTGGCGGGCAGGACCGGACCCCCTGTGGACCGGCTCTGGGTCTCCCCCCTGCGCCGGTGCCGGGAGACGGCGGCCATGCTGTATCCCGGCATGGAGCAGCAGGTGGTGGAGGACCTGCGGGAGTGCGCCTTCGGCGTCTTTGAGGGCCGCACCTACGAGGAGCTGAGGGACGATCCCGCCTACCGCCGGTGGCTGGACAGCGCCGGGGAGATCCCGCCCCCCGGCGGCGAGGGGAAGGCGGAGAGCCGGGCGAGGGTCCTGGGCGCCTTTCTGCCCCTGATGGAGACCAGGGGGTCCGCCGCCCTGGTGGTCCACGGCGGGACCATCATGACCCTGATGGAGGCCCTGGAGGACAGCCGGGAGTTTTACCGCTGGCAGGTAGGCTGCGGCGAGGGCCTTTGGTGCCAGTGGGACGGCGGACGGCTGATCTGTCTTGGGAGAGTATAAAAATTGGTTTCCCTGGCAGCTTCTCCTTGTGCATCACCGAATATTACTCTATAATGGGAATAAAAAACGAAAGGCGGGAAATCCCATAAAAAGAGACTGTCCCTTTTGTTGGCGTTTGTGTTCTGCCTGGGTCTGACGCCCTGTGCCTATGCCGGCAACAACCCATTCGACGATGCTGTACCCGGCTTCTGGGCCTATGACGCCATCCTGGAGACCTACAACGACGGGGTCATGACCGGCACGGCCTCCGGTGTGTTCAGTCCGTCCGGCAAGCTCAATATGGCTCAGTTTGTTACAGTGCTGACCCGGGCATTTTATAACAACGATGTTGTGAACAGCACCCGCGAGGGCGCTTGGCCGAACCAGAACTACAACGCTGCTGAGAAGCATAATCTGTTCGCTGGACTTACCCGCTGGGGCGGCGACATTGAAGTCACCCGCGAGGTCATGGCGCAGATGATGTACAACGTCATGGTTGATAAGAGTGTTGTTCTTCCGAACGACACCGAAATCCAGGCAACTATAAACAAGATTCCGGATATTGCCGCTGTGGACGACAATTACAGGACAGCGGTAGCCGTGTGCTACTATTGGGAGCTGCTGGCTGGTGTTGACGCTCAGGGAACTTTCGCCCCCAAGGGAGTGCTGAACCGCGCACAGACAGCGGTCATCTATACCCGCTTGAAAAAGGCCGTTAATGTGCTGAGTACGGGGACAACCGAAAATCCCGGAACCACAACCCCGGACACGATAACTCCCGGCACAGCAGGTAATCCCGGCGATGCACAAAATCCCCAGGCAGCCCCCTCCGCAACCCTCACGAATGGTATGCCTGTCACGGAGGAAAACGTGCTGGCTCTGATTGAGGAGTACAGAAATGGGACGAGAGAGCCTGGGGAGAAGGCGAAGGAGGCAGGGTTTACTTCGTACGCTAAGACAAAACCTACCCAGCACTATGACCCGTACAATCCTCCGTATTATATCGCAGGGCTCGGCTCTGGAACCGAATGTGCTAAGTTTGCGTTGGCCTTTTGGGATGATATCTTTGGGGATGTACCCTATCGTGAGGTCACGAGTTTTTGGCAAGTAAAACCAGGGGATTTAGTTCACACACCAACGCATTGGTATATTGCAGTAAAAGGCGCTGATTCCAGTCCTTTTTACGATGACCCTTGTACACAAGAAGTTGGTGGCGGCTCTACAGGATCTATTAGTTGGGCCTCTGGAGGTAGGCGACTTGATACAAGTGATGGAACTGTTGTTTACACCCGCTACCCCCTCCCCTCTGAAACGGAATAAAAATTCTCTTGGATAGGAGCAGTCCCCGCCCAGTTGGACGGGGACTATTTTTTGAACCTACACTTTCAAAATTCTATTCAACTGTTACCATCCTCTCCATGCAATCCCCACAAATGATGTAGATTTCCTTGGTAGCCCGGACGGACTGTCCGCACTTGGGGCAAACCAGCTTTCTTGTGCTTGATGCCCTCCCGCCGCCGCTCTGCGTTCCTCCTGTGCCGGCCCCTGACTTTCCAGGAGTTCCAATACCTCTTGCCGAGAACCCTTCCGTTCGGCTCATGTGTACGTCTTCCCAGCCCTGCTCGATGATGAACTCCACCAGCACGTCCGAAGGTTCGGTAACACTCCATCCGATGCGCTTGTCATAGCTGATTTCCAGGTCCCGCGCCTGAGCTGCATCCCGAAAGGTCTTATTGTGGTACGTCCCGTTCCGGCTGCAATCCTTGATTCCGTTTTGCAAATGGTAGAGGTGTACCATCTCATGCAGGACGGTGGCAACCACGTTTTCGATTGGCCTGTCCAGCGTCCCCGCGCCGATGTTCAACTCGTGGCGGCGTTCCCCGTCCGCACGGGCCCACGCTTTAGCAACGGTAACATGCCCGTAGGCCCTGGGCGTGGATTGGATGGTAATAACTGGCTCCTCTAGCTGGCTGTCAAAATAGCGGCTGTTCAGGGCACGGAAAATCTTTTCCATATATCCGGCCGTCCTGCTGGTCTTGATAGTCTCTTTCATAGCGTCAACGCCTCCCATAATAAATATTGAGCGGAGCGAAGCTCGCGGGCGAGCTTCGTTGCCCCCCACCAGCGCAGGCGGAGCGGACAGTCAAGGCTGGGCCAACGGCCCACTCGCGAAAAAATATCTCTCTGGCTCTTACGGAAACCAGAGAGATATTTTTTCGGCCTTGACAGTCTGTGGAGGCTGTGCTACCCCCTCCGTGCTGTTTCAGCACCATTTATAGCCGGATATTTGGTCATAACTTTTTGACGGCAAATGCGCCTTGTTTTTATAAAAATTTGATAATCTTGCAACCTATATGCGTACACAAAAAATATCAAGAATATTTCGCCGAAATTTCAGAATTTTTCAGCCCTAAAACAACCGATATTTCGTCGAAATCCCATCTTGCAGGAATGCTTTTAGGCTGGTATACTGATAAGTGCAGGGAGCAAGTGGACAACTTGTTTCGCTGGATATTTATAAAAGGGACGGATGAAAAGGCAAATCAGAATACGGAATTTAGGCTGTAGTACTCAGTGGGAGTAGTATAGCCTGGTGATTCCGTATCCTGATTTGCCTTTTTTGTTGTCCGTCAAGCACCTTGAAAATTGAATATTGTTCCTTTTACTCAGTTTTTCCCTTTGTTTTCCCGAAAAACGTCTTCTGATATTCTGTTTTGTGTTTCGCGTATGTTTATGCGGGGCTGGAACCGCGTAGAGTTTCCCAGCAGCCAACCTGGCGAGCTGATGCGCAAAGGGCGGCGGGGTGCGACTACACCCCATCCCAATAAAAATCTTATGATGAAAGGACTTGATAACTATGAAAGTAATCGGATTCAAAAGAGCGGACTTTATGTCCAAGGAGGGAGCTCCCATTACTGGCTATAACCTCTACCTCAGCTACCCCATTACCGGCGAGGACGCCGACGGCTCAGCCTGTGAGCGGTACTACATGACGGACGCCAAGCTTGCTCGGAGCGGGTACAAGCCCCACGTAGGGGATGAGGTGAACGTCTCCTTCAATCGCTTCGGCAAGCCCGACATCATCACGGTCATTAAGTAGCGAACCCGTCTGGTTCCCCCTCCCCGGAGGGGAGGGGGCTACTCGATAAGACAACAAATTGAAGTCACCCACCCTACAGGAAAGGGGGATTTCATCCTTTGACAGAGAACACAACCCCTGCTGTTTACACCAACGCACGCATCAAATCCTACCCCGGCAAAGCCGTTGTTCAAGTTGCCAGCAAGCCAATTTTCCAGTACATCCCCGGCCTCAGCCAGCCGCGCGGCTACGATGTCTCGCCTCCTGGAATGGCGGAGGACCCGGACAGAGCCAAAGAAGAAAGCCAACGGAGAGCGGCGGCGCGGGTAAGGGATATTGCCCTCTGCAACCAGTTCGAGTATTTTTTCACCTGGACGCTGGACGGCACATTGATAGACCGCTATGACCCGGAAACTATTTATCCCAAGGTCCGTAATTTCCTCAACAACGCCGTCAAGCGCAAGGGCTTCGCCTATGTGTTGGTTCCCGAATACCACACCTTAAAGGAAGGCGAGGATATTCGTGCCATCCACATGCACGGCCTTTGTATTCTGGGAGAGGTGCCAATTACCCGAGCACGCAGCAAAGCGGGTAAACCCCTCTCCGACAGGAGCGGCAGGCCCATTTACAACATGACCTCCTGGACGTGGGGATACTCCACCTGCGTGCCCCTGGACCAGAATTATGAGCGCGCTGTCAACTATGTCGTGAAGTATGTCACCAAAACCGAGGAAAAAATCTTCGGCAAATGGTATTTATCCAGCCGGAATTTGGTCAAGCATCCGGAGGTAATCCCACTGGACCCGATACGCTATGACGAATTTCGAGACACTGAAAAATTGAAAACTAACGTCCAATATGAAGCCAAAATCTACGAGAGCTTCGATGACGGACTTTGTATCATAACGGAAGAATTTCCGCCTCTGCAACCAGAGGAAACATAAATTATTACAGGAAATGGAGTGATTTGCTTATGTACAGCAATTTTGATAAACGCCAGGAATTGGCACGGCAGACCCAGACGGTTCAGACCTTCCGGCGCATACGGCGAGGCATCGGCGCAGTCCGCAACAGCCGGGCAAAGCTGATAATTCTGGCAAGTCTCTGGATTATGGCGGGCATTATCTGGCTGACCCGGCATCCCATGATGGGTTATGGTCCGGATACGCCGCTTGCTCCGGTGCTGGACGCTCTGACGGTGGTTGTGCTGCTGCTCCTGACAGCGGCCCTCTCCCTGGCCCTCCTATGGGCCTGGGGAGGGCCCTGGCAGGCTGGACAGGTGCAGGACAATCTGCTCCGTATTGGGCTGGTCAACGCCGTCGGAGAGCCGCCCACGCTGCTGTCCGTCACCGTAAATCCCGGCAATCCAAAAGTCAGAGATTACACCTTCTACACCTGCGGCATCCCGGTTTCTGCATGGCTGGACTGCGCCGATAAAATCCAATCCGCATTGAATGGCTCTATTGCTGACATCAGCTATGGAGAGGACAATCAAACTGTTACACTGTCTCTCGCCCCGCCTGCGACAAAGTGGCCTGAGCGTATCGTGTGGTATGACCGCAATGTCTCTCTGGAGAACTTTGTCCTGACGCTGGGAGAAAGTCAGCTCGGTCCTGTGACCGTGGACCTGAGAACCAATGCCCATATTCTCCTGGGCGGCGTAACAGGTTCAGGCAAGACAGTACTGCTCAAGGTGCTGCTCCGGCAGGCCATTGATAAGGGAGCAAGGGTGTATATCGCTGACTTCAAAGGCGGCGTGGACTTCAAATCGTGGTTCCGGGAGAACTGCTGCATGAGCTATGATATGGACACAACGCTGGAAACTCTGGCTGAATGGGAGAATGAGCTGGACCGCCGCAAGACGCTTTTGCGGGATTCCAACTGCTCCAACATTGACGAGTACAACGCCATGTTCACCGAAACAAAGCTACACCGCTGGGCGTTTGCTTGTGACGAGATCGCTATGATGCTGGACAAGACCGGGCAGAGCAAGGAGCAGAAGGAGAAGATCGACAAGGCCAGCGCGGCCCTCTCTCTCCTGGCCTGTCAGGGGCGCAGCTTCGGCCTCCACCTCATTCTGGCGACACAGAGGCCGGACGCGAACGTCATGCCCGCCCAGGTGCGCTCCAACATCGACTACCGTGTGTGCGGCAGGGCGGACAGTATCCTCTCGTCCATCATCATTGACAGCACCGCCGCCGCCGAACTCATCCCCAAGAACGCCAAGGGCCTGTTTATGCTCAATGACAGCAGCGGCAGGGATACCAGCGCAACCGTATTCAAGTCCTACATCCTGCCAGATGGTGCAAACTAAGGAGGAAGTCATGGAGAACAAAAAGTACACCAACATTGAACAGCTCCCCCTCGTCCTCTCGGTGGAGCAGCTTGCCGACGTGCTGGGAATTGGGCTTAACAACGCCTACCAGCTTGTCAGAAGCAGCAGTATCCGAAGCGTCCGTATCGGGAGGCAGTACAAAATCCCGAAGGATGCGTTGGAAGTCTATCTAACCGCCTAAAACCTATTGACCTGCCGCCACGCATGATGTACTATATACCCATAGTGCATCTGCGTGGCGGCGAAAAGGAGGATATAAATATGCCACGCACGAAAGAAAAAAGAAGTCGCAACGCCAACGGCAGCGGAGCCGTCCATAAGAAAACCGTTATCCGAAATGGCAAAAAATATATCTATTGGGAGGGCCGCTACACCGAGGGCTATGACCCCAGCACTGGAAAGCAGATTCAACGCTCCATCACCGGCAAGAAAAAGAGTGAGGTAGCGGAGAAATTACGGAAAGCCACCGCCGCTATTGACGCTGGCACCTACACCGCCCCCAACAAAATGACCGTGGGGCAATGGTTGGACATCTGGACGGCTGACTACCTGGGCGGCGTGAAGCCCCGGACAGTTGAGTCCTATCTCTGTCAGATTAAAAACCATATTCGCCCCGAGTTGGGAGCTATCCGTCTGGATACCCTAAATCCGCATACGATACAACGGTTTTACAACGGCCTGGGGGAAGAGAAGGACGGCAAACCCGGACTGTCTCCAAAGTCCATCAAGATTGTTCATGGTGTGCTGCACAAGGTTATGGGACAGGCTGTCGCGCTGGGCTATCTGCAATCCAATCCCGCTGACAAATGCACCTTGCCCAAGGTGGTACGCAAGGAACTGAACCCGCTGGACGAGGATGCCATTACCCGCTTTATGGAGGCCATAAAAGGCCACCGCTTTGAATTGGTCTTTCTGGTCACGCTGTTCACCGGAATGCGTCAAGGGGAAGTCCTTGGCCTTGCCTGGGACTGCGTAGACTTTGACCGGGGAACCATCTCTATTCGCAGACAGCTCCAAAAGGCCACGGACAGCACAGGAGAATACCGGCTTCTCACGCCGAAGAACGGCAAGGGCAGGACAATCACCCCAGCCCCCTTTGTGATGGAGCTGTTACAGACCCAGCGGAGACGGCAGGCGGAATGGAAACTAGCGATTGGCTCCGCCTGGGAGGATAGCGGCCTTGTGTTCACAAACGAAATGGGCAGACACCTCATGCCGCAGACCGTCCGCAGAGGCTTTAAGCGAGTAGCCGCCTCTATTGGTTGTGCTGATACCAGATTTCATGACCTGCGCCATTCTTATGCCGTGGCAGCGATAAAAAGCGGGGACGACATTAAGACCGTGCAGGGAAACCTGGGCCATGCCACCGCCGCTTTTACCTTGGACATCTATGGTCATGTGACTGAGCAGATGAAGCGGGAAAGCGCACAGCGGATGGAGAACTTTATCCGGGGCGTTGCCGCTAGGTAAGGGAAAACCTCCATAAGGGAAAAATAAGGGAAAACACACCTCAGAAGTAAGAAAAAATCCCTCAAAACCTTGCGGTTCCAAGGGATTTTCATGGTGGAGACTACTGGACTCGAACCAGTGACCTCCTGCGTGTGAAGCAGGCGCTCTAACCAGCTGAGCTAAGCCTCCATATGAACGGGAGCGATTCCTCCCGTCCGTGGTGACGCGTACGGGAATCGAACCCGTGTTACCGCCGTGAAAGGGCGGTGTCTTAGCCGCTTGACCAACGCGCCAAGAGGCAGACCCCAACGGGCCATGGTAGCGGCGACTGGATTCGAACCGGTGACACTTCGGGTATGAACCGAATGCTCTGGCCAACTGAGCTACGCCGCCATATCAACCGGCAGACCGGTCAGGCAGGAGTTAGTATACTCCAAAACCAGCCTCTTGTCAATAGCTTCGACCATATTTTTCTTACAACTTTTTTGCTTCACTTTGCTTTTCTCCCTTTACACGAGGCGGATGTGATGGTAAGATAGGAGAGATGGCAACATCCCCTCAATACCGAAACAGAAAGAGTGATCGTTATGGACCGCTGCAGCGGCATTCTTTTGCCTATCTCCGCACTTCCCTCTCCCCACGGCATCGGCACCTTGGGCAGAGAGGCCTACGCCTTTGCCGATTTCCTTCACGCAGCCGGACAAAAATACTGGCAGCTCCTTCCCCTGGGACCCACCAGCTATGGCGACAGCCCTTATCAAAGCTTTTCCACCTTTGCCGGAAACCCGTATTATATCGATCTGGATCTGCTGGCGGAAGACGGTCTGCTGGACCCCTCGGACATTGAGAAAGCAGATTGGGGGACGCAGCCCCGGTATGTGGACTACGGGAAAATTTATGACGCCCGCTTTGGCGTTCTGCGCAAGGCCTTCCAGAAGGGCTATTCCCGGGACCGTGACGCGGTGGAAGCTTTCCGCAAGGAAAACAAGTGGTTGGAAAACTACGCCCTCTATATGGCTGTAAAGAGCCACTTCGGCATGAAGAGCTGGCTCGAGTGGCCGGATGAATCCATCCGCCTGCGTAAGGCCGGCGCCGTCGAGCGCTACAGCAGGGAGCTGGCTGAGGATGTGGCTTTTTACGCCTATCTTCAGTACCTGTTTTTCCAGCAATGGAATGCGCTCCGGGACTACATCCACTCCTTAGACATCCAAATTATTGGCGACATGCCCATCTATGTGGCCATGGATTCCGCCGACGTGTGGGCGGAGCCGGAATTCTTCCAGCTGGGAGAGGACCTGGTGCCCACCGAGGTCTCCGGCGTTCCTCCGGACTATTTCACTGCCGACGGTCAGCTCTGGGGCAACCCGCTGTATGACTATGAGCGCATGAAAAAGGACGGCTACGGCTGGTGGATCCGCCGGGTAGAGGGCGCGGGCCGCCTGTTTGATGTGATTCGCATCGATCACTTCCGGGGGATGGAAAGCTACTGGGCAGTCCCCTATGGCGAGAAAACCGCCAAAAACGGGCGCTGGCGGAAGGGCCCCGGCATGGATCTGGTAGGTATACTTACCAACTGGTTCCACGATCTGCAGTTTATCGCGGAGGACTTGGGCTTTCTTACCCCCGCTGTCCATGAACTGCTGGACGAGTCCAAACTCCCCGGCATGAAGGTGCTGGAATTCGCCTTTGACACCAGGGAGCCAAGCAACTACCTGCCTCATACCTACAGCCGCCACTGCGTATGCTATGTAGGTACTCATGACAACGAAACCATCATGCAATGGCGGGAGCAGGCGGACCGGTCCAATATTACCATGGCAAGGAAATATCTGGGACTGAACGAAGCGGAGGGCTTCCACTGGGGCATGATCCGGGGCGGCATGTCTTCGGTGGCGGATACCTTTGTTGTACAGATGCAGGACTGTCTGGGTCTGGGTGCCGAGGGCCGGATGAACACCCCCGGAACACCGGAGGGCAACTGGCGGTGGCGTCTGCTGCCCGGCGAGGCCAGCCCCGCGCTGGCGAAGAAGCTGTTTCTATATACCAAAATGTACGGACGGATCTGATACCGGCCGCAGAGCGG
>OFFJ01001853.1_pt1 | contig 14611 bp, 12 predicted proteins | sample 1521261 | NCBI WGS metagenome assembly OFFJ01 (sample SAMEA3504122, study PRJEB24116) | mouse gut metagenome | biome: mouse gut; feature: mouse-associated habitat; material: faeces | place: Denmark | collected 2011 | reverse complement strand
ACTCCCGGTGGCCTACAAAATCCAGATAGGCGTTGTTCACAGAGAGAAAACTGTTGATGGTGCTGGAGGCATATCCCTTCTCCACCAGCCGCTCCTGCCAGCGCTCCAGAGTTCCACGCCGGATGGTCTTGTCTTCCGGCAAATCGTCGTACAGCCGATTGAGCCCCCGCCGATACCATTTCAAGGTCCCCTCCACCCGGCCTTCTGCCTCGCAGGCGTCCATGAAGCACTCGATGCCCTCTTTAGTCAGGCGAACCCCCACGTCCGGCGCGGAGCTGTGCCGCTGCCTCGGCTGTGCGCCCGTCTGCTGTATGTGCTGTCTCGTCTGCGGCATGGCTCCGCCTCCTTTTATCACAGACTTAATAAGTTGTCTTTTTTCTGAGCATGGAATAAATCCTCAACAGCGGAGAAACCGGAGGACTGTAGGCATCCTACCACAAAAAGCGTTGAAATGCAACCCTATTTTCCGGTTTTTTCGCATACAAATCCTGCCGGCCAAGAAAAATTTTTTAGCCGGCGTATTTTTCCTGCCCATTTTTGCCTCTGCGCCCAGTGCGTGGAGGCATTTTTGCTCTGTGCCTGTCGGAAAATGAGTAAAAATGTCGAATAAACAGGGCGCTCTATTAAGTCTGTGATAAAAGGGGGCGGAGGTATGCCGCAAACAAGGCAGCACATCCAGAGCACAAATACCCAGCCGAGACAGCGGCACAGCTCCGGTCCGGATGCCGGGGTGCGGCTGACCAAGGAGGGCATCGAGCGCTTCATGGACGCATGTGAGGCGGGCGGCCGGGTGGAGGGGACCTTGAAATGGTATCGCCGGGGCCTCAACCGGCTGTACGACGACCTCCCGGAGGATAAGACCATCCGGCGGGGGACGTTGGAGCGCTGGCGGGAGCAGCTGGTGGAGGAGGGATACGCCTCCAGCACCATCAACAGCTTCCTGTCGGTAAATAACGCCTATTTGGACTTCGTGGGCCATCGGGAGTACCAGCTGGCCAGTCAGCTAAAGTCTGAGACCGAGCTCCAGCCGGAATTGACGAGGGCGGAGTATTTACGGCTGCTCCAGACGGCGCGGACCCTTGGAAGAGAAAAAGTTTACCTCCTGGTGAAGCTCTTCGGGACCACCGGTCTTTCGGTCCAGGAGCTGTCCAAGGTGACAGTGGAGGCGGTAACCGAGGGCAAGCTGACCGTGACCTCCAGCCGCAGCAAGCAGGTGCTGAGGATTCCGGAGGGTTTGCAGAAGGAACTGCTGGACTATGGGAAGCGGAACGGATATTTGAAAGGTCCGCTGTTTCTGACTCGGGAGGGGCCCCTATGAGCTGGACCTATGTGACCACGATAATTCGTCAGCTCTGCGAGGCGGCCCGAGTCCCCGGCGAGAAGGGCAACCCCCGGTGCTTGAAGCGGCTCTACCAGAGTACCCGGAGCGGCATCGAGGAGAACATCGCCCTCCTGGTGGAGCAGGCCCACTTCCGGCTTCTGGAGCAGGAACAGCTGGAAATTGGGTGGGACGGATAGGGATGGCGGATATCAAATTATTTGTCTGCTGTCACCAATGGACAGAGGTCCCCAAACATCCGCTGATTGTTCCCATTCAGGTAGGAGCCGCGCTGTCCCCCGTCAGGTTCCAGGGGTTTTTGCAGGACGATACAGGGGATAATATCTCCGCAAAAAACCGTTCCTACTGTGAATTGACAGCGCAATATTGGGCTTGGAAAAATGTTCAGGCTGACTATTACGGTTTTTTTCATTACCGCCGCTATTTGTACCCAGATATAGGCGCAAGGTGTATCTACCGCATAGAGCACAAACCAACCACTGCTCTTTTGGACAAGCTGGAATACAGTCATTTCCCTGAACTGATACAAAACTATGACATGCTTTTACCGAAGAGGGAGAACATGTACCTTCCGGTTCGGGGGCACTATGCACAAGCACCGTTCCACCAGGCCTGCGATCTCCAGCGGATGGAAGAAATTATCCAATGCCGCTATCCGGAATATACACAGGCGATGGAGAAGTATCTGTCGCAGTCCGCCTGCTATTTCGGCAACATCTTCATCATGAAGCGGGAATTATTTGAGCGCTACTGTACTTGGCTGTTCTCCGTTCTGGAGGAATTTGACCGCTCTGCTCCAGCGGAACGAGCTGTGGCACAAGAGCGTCGGGTGAACGGCTATCTTGGAGAGCGGCTGCTGGGAATTTTTGCGGAACAGGTCCGGTCGGAATTGACGATCCGAATGCTGGAGCTGCCCCGTGTACACTTTGACAGCAGCAAACTGCGCATCCTGCAAAGGCGAACCATAAACCTGATTCTTCCGCCTGGGAGCCGGCAGCGCGCCATAGTCAAAAAAATGCAGCTTTAATTTTTTCTAAAGGATGTCCAGTTTATGATCCTGTCACAGCTTGTTTTTCCACCTGAGGAAGCCGCCCCAAAACGGACATTATATTATCGCGGCCAGTCCGGACCGATTTCCAAGGAAGGGATTTTGCTTTTGGCGGAGGAGACGGTCCGGTTCGACACCTATTTTAACGCCTTCTTCTATGGGGTGTATGCCCAATATACCGATGTGGAGCGGATAAGGGTCTGCCTTTGTACTACAGGTGAGATACAACTGAGGCTGTTTGCACTGGACAGCCAAAATTGTGAGATGCTGTTAAATGAATTGAATGTGAGTGGTGAAAGAATCAGCATAAGCTTTCCGGAGTACGCACTGAAGGATCTGCCGGCAGGGGGCGCTCTTTTCCTTGAAGTAACGGCACATTCCGCACAGGCGTACATTCACGGCGGTTGGTATGAGTCGTCAATAGAGGAGCAAAGGGTAAAAGTGTCGGCCATTATATGTACTTACCATCGGGAGGAGTATGTGTACCGGAATCTGCGCAGTATCCAGGAGAAGGTTTGGGAGGATACCAGTTGTCCAATACGCGAAAACTTGGATGCTTTTGTGGTGGACAATGGAGGGACCATCCAAGCCGGGCCGTCTCCACACGTGCTTGTGCTGTCCAATAAAAACTGCGGTGGCAGCGGCGGTTTTACCCGAGGGCTGCTGGAGGTGTGCCAGAGCGGAGAATATACTCACGTCCTGCTGATGGACGATGATATTTCCTTTGAGCCGGAAACCTTGGTCCGAACCCTTCAATTCCTGAAAGCAGCGAAGGATTTGAAGCAGCCCCTGTGCATTGGCGGTCAGATGCTGTTGGAGGACGCCCCAACCATCCAATTTGAGTCGGGCTCCAGTTATATCAAGGGGCGGCTTTGCCCCAATGGACAGGGACTGGACCTGTCGTACCGGGAAGCACTTCTGCACAACACGAGGGATGTGCCGGTGCAGTATAACGCCTGGTGGTATTGCTGTCTCCCGCTCGCCGAGGTAAGAGAGCAGGGGCTTCCCCTTCCGCTGTTCATCAAGACGGACGATGTGGAATACGGTCTGCGGCTGAAACCAGAGGTAGTATTGTTGAACGGGATCGGTGTCTGGCACAAGGCGTTCTCTGAAAAGTACAACCCATATCTGGAATACTACACCAAGCGCAATGAGATGATTGTCAGCGTGATCCATAACAGTGGAGCTGGCATCGCGCATACGCTTTGGAAGCTGCTTCGGACCTGTGGGCGTGGGCTGTTGTCCAGAAACGCTGCAATCATTTATTTTGAGCATTGCGCCTGTCAGGATTTTTTACTGGGACCGGATTTTCTGCTTCAAACGGATGGCGAGGCATTGCACACCCGGCTGATGGAAGCGGGGAAAAGCGAGGACTGTGGAACCAATATCCTGACCGAAGTACTTCAACTGATTGGGACTCTGTTTCGATTGATTTTATATTATCCCAGCGTACGCTCCGCCTATCAGGCCAGGTGGAAAGAGCTGACCACAGAGGAATTCTGGCTGAAATACCTGGAACTGGACCGGGAGGAGACAGCAAAAGCATGAGCAGTCAACGGCATTCATTCATTCGCAACAGTATTTATCTGCTGATTGCATACAGCATTTTGGCGGCAGCCCTCTATCTCATCGCTGGGGAACAGTTTTATTGGAGGTCCAGCAGCCAGGAACTGTTTATTCTGGAGAGCACAGATGGAGGAGAGCCTCTCTACGGCCCCCATACGCTGGAACAGAGTCTCATTCTGGAGGGAGACCGGCTGGACAGGCTGGGCTTCAAGAGCTGCACCTATGGCCGGGAAAATGAGGGCCTTCTTTTCGCTCAGCTGATGGATGAGAGCGGCGCTGTCCTACTGTCTCAGACCTTTGACATGAGCCGGCTGCCAGACAACGATTTTGTGTTCCTGGCTATGGAGCGCCCTGTTCCCATTATATCCGGGCAGTGGTACACTCTGCGGCTGTCTGGACTGGAGACCAGTCAGGAGCGGGCTGCCTCGGCGGTATACAACAGTCAAGCGGTCTTGCCGGAGGGAGTGCTGCGCTGCGATGGCGCGGTGCTTCCCGGGGCGCTTTGCCTCAATATAGAGCAGTCTGACGCCCTATGGCTGGGGCCCCACTATGTCCCGTGTGTACTGGCGCTGGGGTTTCTGCTGGCTGGATATTTGGCTCTGCTCTGCTGGCAGCGGCACACAGGCAGAAGCGGGGTAGTGCTGAACGCGTTGGGGACTACGCGCCGCTATCAGTTTCTGCTAAAACAGCTGGTGGCCCGGGACTTTAAGGCCAAATACAAGCGCTCTGTTCTGGGCGTCTTTTGGAGCTTCCTGAACCCGCTGCTGACCATGAGTGTGCAGTATATCGTATTTTCCACCGTGTTTCGGAGCGACATCCAAAACTTTCCCGCCTATCTGCTCATCGGTGTGGTGTTCTTTAACTTCTTTTCCGAGTCCTGCGGTATGGGCCTGATGTCCATTATCGGGAACGCGCCGCTGATCACAAAGGTCTACATCCCCAAATATATTTTTCCGCTTTCCAGAGTGCTGTCCTCTTTTATCAATTTTTTGCTGGCTCTGCTTCCCCTGTCCGCCGTCCTTCTTCTCACTGGACAGCGTGTTACAAAGGCGGTTTTTCTGCTTCCCTTCAGCCTGATCTGTCTGTTGCTGTTCTGTATGGGAATGGCGCTGCTGCTCTCGGCTCTGATGGTATTTTTTCGGGATGTGCAGTTTTTGTGGAATGTGGTCAGCATTTTGTGGATGTACGCCACCCCTATTTTCTATCCGGAGAGCATCATTCCGCCTCAGTTTGTTATGGTTTATAAGATGAACCCGCTGTACCACTTCATCCGTTTTACCAGGCTGATTCTGCTGGACGGCGTCTCACCGGAGCCCCGCGCTTATCTGTTCTGTATCCTGGCGACGGTCATCCCCCTGCTCCTGGGTCTGGTGGTGTTTCGAAAAACACAGGATCAATTTGTCCTGAATATTTGATGGAGAGGGCTGTATGATCGAAGTTCAACACGTATCAGTGGATTTTAAAATGGCAAATGACAAAATACAGAGCCTGAAGGAGTACTCGGTAGCGCTGCTGACCCACCGGCTGAGGACCCAAAGCTTCCGGGCGCTGAACGATATTTCATTCTCGGTCCGGCGTGGGGAGGTCCTGGGATTGATTGGCCACAACGGCGCAGGGAAGAGCACCCTGCTGAAGGTCATCTCCGGGATATTGAAGCCCTCAGAGGGCACAGTACGGTTAGGCGGTCCGGTGGTTCCCATGCTGGAGTTAGGTTCAGGCTTCGATATGGACTTAAATGGACGGGAAAATATCTTCCTCAACGGGGCAATTTTGGGATATTCTGAGACATTTTTGAGGGAGAAATATCCGGAGATCGTGACGTATTCCGGCCTGGAGCAGTTTATGGCTATGCCCCTGCGCAATTACTCCTCCGGTATGCTGGCCCGTCTCGCCTTTTCCATCGCCTCTGTGGTGGACCCGGAGATTTTGATTGTGGATGAGATCCTGGCGGTAGGGGACGAGGAGTTTCAGCACAAGAGCAAGCAGCGGATGATGGAACTGATGAGCGGCGGCACAACGGTGCTGTTTGTCTCCCACAGCATCCCTCAGATCCGGGAGATGTGCCACCGGGTTCTGTGGCTGGACCACGGGTCGGTCCGGATGCTGGGAGATGCAAAAGAAGTTTGTGACCAATATGTAAGGAGATAGAGAAGTATATGAAATACGATTATCTGATTGTGGGCGCGGGCCTGTATGGGGCAGTGTTTGCCCACGAGATGACGCGGCAGGGGAAGCGCTGTCTGGTGATTGACAAGCGGGACCACGTTGCAGGGAACATATACTGCCGGGAGCAGAGCGGTATCCAGGTACATCAGTACGGCGCGCACATCTTTCACACCAGTGACCGGGCGGTTTGGGACTATGTCAACCAATTTGCCCAGTTCAATCAGTACATCAACTCCCCCATCGCGGTCTACCACGATGAGCTGTACAACCTGCCCTTTAACATGAATACCTTCAGCCGGCTCTGGAATGTGCGCACTCCGGAGGAGGCACGGCGCAAAATTCAGGAGCAGGTAGGCGAGCTCCAGATTCAATCCCCTAAAAACCTGGAGGAGCAGGCCTTGTCCCTGGTGGGCCGGGATGTGTACACCAAGCTGGTCAAGGGTTATACCGAGAAGCAGTGGGGCCGAGACTGTACAGCCCTGCCGGCGTTTATCATCAAGCGTCTGCCGGTGCGCTTCACCTATGACAACAACTATTTCAACGACCGTTATCAGGGTATTCCCATTGGCGGGTATAACCAGATCGTAGAAAAACTCCTGGAGGGCGCAGAGGTGCGGCTGTGCACAGACTACTTTGATTTGCGCAGGGAACAGCCGGAGCTTGCCCATCGGACACTCTTCACCGGGATGATCGATGCCTTCTATGATTTCCGGTTTGGCCCTCTAGCCTACCGGAGCGTCCGCTTTGAGACTGAGGAGCTGCCTGTGGAGAACTACCAGGGCAACGCGGTGGTGAACTACACCGCCCGGGAGGTCCCCTATACCCGGATCATTGAACACAAACACTTTGAGTTTGGAACACAGCCCACCACCATCATCTCCAGGGAGTATCCGCTGGAGTGGAGCCCTGGTGTGGAGCCCTATTACCCGATCAATGACGAGACCAACACCGCGTTGTACGAAAAGTACCGGGCGCTGGCGGACCAGGAGCAGAACGTCATTTTTGGAGGCCGGCTGGGGCACTACCGCTACTACGACATGGATAAGGTGATTGCCGCGGCGCTGGAGACGGCCAGGGCGGAATAGAGAGAACAGAGAGAGGGAGCCAGATGAAGCTTCAGAATTTATTGATGCCCCAGGCGGGACGCTGCACGCAGCAGGATATGTATTTCCGGGTGAATAAAAAGGTCCACGTTACAGACTGCCAGAAGGCGCTCACCTTCCGGAAGCATGGCGTCGCCTGGTTCGACACCTATTTCAATGGACTCAGCATTGAAAAGTGGAAGAAATACACCTCAATCGGCCGGGTGTCTGTGACCCTGCTGCTGAAGGGGAAATTTGAAATTCAGCTGTGCAGCAAGGAAAAAATTCACCAGACCATCTCCGAGCGGGTGCTCAGTGCCACCGCCTTTGACAGCGAAGAAGTGGAAGCTGTGACCCTGCCTTTCCTGTCTTATGAGGAGAAGGGGATGTACTTTGTCCGTCTGGAGGGCCTGGAGGACGGAGCACAGTATTTTGGTGGGTACTATGAGGCCGATGTCCCGAATACAGCGCTATGGCCCGTAGATATCGCCATCAATATCTGTACCTTCCGTCGGGAGGCGTTTGTCAAGCGGAACCTGGAGATTTTGAGGAAAGCCATTCTCCAAAACCCAGAACATGAGATGTACCAGCACTTACAGGTGTTTATCTCAGACAATGGAAAGACGCTGGATATCCCCGACTTGGCCGGCCGGCAGGTGCATATTGTCCCAAACAAAAATGTGGGCGGCGCTGGGGGATTTACCAGAGGGCTGATCGAAATCCTGCACTGTCCAGATTACGCCGCAACCCACGTTCTGTTTATGGATGACGACATTTTGATTGAACCTGAAGCACTCTTCCGGACCTATACCCTTTTGCACTGCCGGAAAAAGGAGTATGAGGATCTGTTCATCGGGGGAGCCATGCTGCGTCTGGACCAGCAAAATATCCAGGTGGAAGCGGGGGCAGCGTGGAATGCGGGGAGTTTACAGTCACGCAAGAGCGGTGTGGATTTGAATACCGTGGACGGCTGTCTGTATAACGAGATTGAAGAGTATGTGGAATTCAACGCATGGTGGTACTGCTGCACACCGATGTCTGTGGTGCGGGAGGACAATTTGCCGCTGCCCATCTTCATTCGGGGTGACGATTTGGAATACGGACTGCGGAATATGAGGCATCTGCTGCTGATGAATGGAATCTGCGTCTGGCATGAGCCCTTCGAGAATAAGTACTCGTCCTTCCTTGAGTACTACATCCTGCGCAACCTGCTCTATGACAACGCCCTCCACTGTCCGGGGTACAGCAAGTGGCAGTTCCTCCGGCGGCTGTACAGCAATGTGATACGGCAGTTGTTCTATTACCGGTATCAGAATGTAGAGCTGATTTTCCGCGGTATCAATGACTTCTTCAAGGGCGTGGACTTTTTGAGGGGGACTGATGGAGAGAAACTGCACCAAGAGATTATGGCCGCCGGGTATAAGGCAATGCCAGTAGAAGAACTGGACATTTCGTTTGAGTATCCGGTATATGAACAGAGCTTTGCAGAGCACGACCGCGGTTTGCATAAGTTGGTGCGGATGCTGACATTCAACGGCCTCCTGCTTCCGGCAAAACGGGATGCGGTTGTCTCAATGGCACAATGCCGGCCAGTCAATTTCTATCGGGCAAAACGAGTACTGCACTACGACGTGACCAGCCGGAAAGCATTTGTAACAGAGAAGAAAATGGGTAAATCATTGGGAGTCCTCTTCAACTTGGCTTGCATGACAGGCAAGGTTTTACTGCGATTTGATGGCACAGTAGCAAAATTCCGGAATGAGTCGCAGATACTGATGTCAGAGCAGTCCTGGAGAGAGTATTTACAGCTGGAAACAAAGGAGGCCTGTGTGTGAATACGTTTGAACTAGTTGCTACAGCACAACACGTTTCAAAATATGAGGAACAAATAGTCCAAAGAAAAATAGTTTCCATTCCATTCCGAAATCTTGTTCTCGCTGCATATCTTTACATGGTGATACCGATTCTGATATTTTTTCTTGCTTGGCTGAAATGGTATATTGGTATTCCTATGGCTGGTATGATTATAACTGCACTATATTTTCTGACAAAAAGGGAATATACCGGTGATTATGCACTGGTTCTTCCTCTACGCACATTAGTATTGGGTGTTTTTGCGCTGGCTATCTTTTTGTGGCTTACTGGACAAGGCGGTTTTTTCTTTCAATATAGCGATAATCATTGGAGAAACGCACTTTTTTTTGACCTAGTGGAATATGACTGGCCATTGATTTATCCTCAAACACAAAACGCCTTGGTATATTATTTTCTGCATTGGCTTGTCCCTGCAATAATCGGCAAGGCGGCATCAAGCATGATGGTTGCAAGGATTGCTCTATATGTTTGGACTCTAATTGGTGTAGTCCTGGTTGTTTTTCTGCTGGCAAGTGTATTGAATGCCAATACAAAAAGAAAATTTGCATTATTGGTTTTTGTCTTTTTTGCTTGGAGTGGAATCAATATTATTGGAGGAATGATAAGTAATATCTTTGGCCTCATTGATTTTGACTTGAACACTTTTGGGTGGTGGACAAATTTCATTTTAGATGGTCAGGGTTATGCTTATATGTTTCGCTCCAACTGCGATCAATTGGCGTCTGTATACAATCAAACGATTGCTCCATGGTTGGCAATTGCTTTGTTAGTGAACAAACCCAAATCATCTACATTTGTTTTTTTAGCTGCCTGTGTATTCGCATATTCACCACTCCCATTTATAGGAATCGCAGCAATCATGATATTTTATTTTGTATATGAGCTGATTCACTGTAACGGGAAAAATGAAATCTTAGCGCTCTTTCAAAAACCATTCACCATTTATAATATCATCGCTCTTATTACCATTGTACCTGTATTCTTTCTATTTTACACCTGTAATATCGCCGCAACGACGGGGGCTGGAGGAAAGCCGTTCGGATTTCATATCCCAATTAGCGAGTTTAGCTGGAAGTCGATTTTAATTTTACTGCTCTTTTATATGCTGCAATTTGGCGTGTATGACCTTCTCGTTTATAAGGGATTCAAAAATGACCCGTTATTTATTTTTATGACTGTTTGTATGTGTGTAGTTCCTCTTTTCAAGTTGGGGACAATGGGAGATTTTTGCTGGAATGTATCCGTTCCCTTCTTTTTCTTGCTTATGATGTATTGTGTAAAATACATCTTTCTCCATGTGAAAATTGAGGGTTCAGAAACAGATGCTATTTTGAAGGTTAGAAAACCTGTTATTGGTATTGCGTTTTGTTTGTCCCTTTCGTTGCTAAATCCTCTATCGCAAATTGGATTTGGCTTCAAGATTGCGTATCAAGAAAAAACCTTTGATTTGATGTGTCGAGGGGTAATAGAGACTTTTGCAGATAAATCTCTGGATGATGTTTATATGATTAATTATTTACTACCCAACTACGGGGAAACAGCATTTTTCAAGTACATTGCAAAATGAGGTAAAAGAACATGAAAGTTTTATTACTCGCCGGTGGTTACGGCACACGGATCAGTGAAGAGTCGCAATTCAAGCCCAAGCCCATGGTGGAGCTGGGCGGGATGCCGATTTTGTGGCACATCATGAAGCTGTACAGCCACCACGGTTTTCACGAGTTCATCATCTGCGCGGGCTACAAGCAGCACGTCATCAAGGAATATTTCGCGGACTACTTCCTGCACACCTCGGACGTTACATACGATTTCACCAACGGCCGAAATGATATGATCGTCCACCGCAACACGTCGGAGCCCTGGAAGGTAACAGTCGTGGACACTGGGCTGAACACCATGACGGGCGGTCGAGTGAAGCGGGTGAAGGACTACATCGGAAACGAGCCCTTTATGCTAACCTACGGAGACGGAGTGTCCGATCTGAACGTGACCGAGTTGCTGGAGTTCCACAAATCCCACGGGAAGCTGGTGACCATGTCGGCCTACAACGCAGGACAGCGGTTTGGGGTTTTGGACATTGACAGCAGCGGTCAGATCCGGGAGTTCCGGGAGAAGACTCAAGGGGACGGCAGTCTCATCAACATCGGCTTCATGGTGTGCCAGCCGGAATTCATGGACTACATTGACGGAGACGATGTGGTGCTGGAAAAATCCCCCTTGGAGCGCGTTGCCAAGGCGGGCCAGCTCATGGCGTACAAGCACTCCGGCTTCTGGCAGTGCATGGACACGGTGCGGGAGAAGGAACTGCTGGAAAAGCTCTGGGCTGGTGGACAAGCTCCATGGAAGGTGTGGGATTGATGAAGGATTTCGAGTTTTATCGCGGAAAACGGGTCTTTGTAACAGGCCACACGGGCTTCAAGGGGGCGTGGCTTTGCCGCATCCTGGTGGGAGCCGGGGCGGAGGTCACAGGGTACGCTCTGCCCGCGCCGACCCAGCCTAATCTCTTCGAGCTGGCGGGTTTGGAGGGAAAGATGGCCTCGGTTTTGGGGGATATCCGGGATTTTGACGCTCTCTTTGCTGCGTTTCAGGAGGCCAGGCCGGAAATTGTGCTCCACCTGGCGGCTCAGCCCATCGTTCGGGACAGCTACAAAGACCCCGCCGGTACATACGAGACCAACGTAATGGGCACGGTCAATATTCTGGAGTGCGTGCGGCGGACACCGGGTGTGGTGAGCTTCTTGAACGTGACCACGGACAAGGTCTACCACAACAACGAGTGGGTTTGGGGCTACCGGGAGGACGAACCGCTGGATGGGTTCGATCCCTATTCCAACTCCAAATCGTGCTCCGAGCTGGTGACCCACAGCTATTTGAACAGCTTCTTCACGGGGGAGAGTGCGCCGGCTATCTCCACCGCCAGGGCAGGGAATGTGATTGGCGGCGGGGACTTTGCCAACGACCGGATCATCCCCGACTGTGTGCGTGCGGTGCAGTCCGGCGAGGCTCTGGGGGTGCGCAATCCCAACTCCACCCGCCCCTACCAGCACGTGCTGGAGCCGCTGTTCGCCTATCTGATGATTGCCCGGCAGCAGTACGAGAACAAGAGCTTTTCTGGCTGGTACAATGTAGGCCCGGACGAGTGCGACTGCGTGACCACCGGGCAGCTGGTGGAGCTGTTCCAGGAGAAGTGGGGCGAGGGCTTTCGCTGGCTGGACCAGGCGGAGGAAAACGCTCCCCACGAGGCAAATTTCCTCAAGCTGGACTGCTCCAAGCTGAAGACGACTTTTGGCTGGAGCCCCCGGTGGCATATCGAGGAGGCAGTGGAGAAGACCGTGGAGTGGACCCGGGTATGGCTGTCCGAAGGAGATGTTCCCGCCGAGATGGACCGGGAAATTCAGGAATATTTGGAGGGAATAGCGTGAAAACAGCAATTGTAACTGGTGCAAATGGGTTTGTTGGGAGCGCCGTTACCCAAGAACTGCTGATGAATGGTTATCGCATTTATGCGGTAGTACGAGAAAACCATTGTAATAACCTGCCAAAGAATAAAAATATCACATATATTTCTTGCGATTTATCCGAAGTAAAATGTTTACCTCAAAAATTACCTACTTTGGAAAGCATTGATGTATTTTATCATTTTGCTTGGGCAGGTTCTACGGGAGAAAAGCGTGGTGACTATGATCTTCAGATAAAAAATATACAGTGGACACTGGATGCGGCTCACATAGCAAAAGAAATTGGATGTAGCAAATTTGTTGGAATAGGAACTTTGGCAGAACTTGATGTTAATGTATATGCACCGCTTCAAGGATCAAAACCTAACATAGTAAGTTGCTATGGAGCTGCTAAAATTGCAGCGCATTATATGAGCAAAGCTGAATGTAATCGTTTAGGTATTGAGCATATCTGGGTCCGTCTGGCCAATGTATATGGTATAGGAAACTTTACTTCAAATTTTGTTAATTTCGCAGCAAAAACTATGTTGACTGGTCAAGAAACAAATTTTTCATCAGGAGAGCAAATGTATGACTTTGTCCATATAGATGATGTTGCACAAGCGCTTTATTACCTTGGACAGAAGGGACAAAAGAATATTACATATTTTGTTGGAAGTTCAAAACCTGCAAAATTAAAAGAATTTATACAACTTATTAGAGATGAGATTGATTCATCAATTTCGCTCAATTTAGGAGCTGTGCCATTTGATGGTGTTGCACATTCAAAAGATGTATTTGATTGTAGTAGACTGATTGAAGATACAGGATATCATCCACAAGTCTTATTTCAGGATGGTATAAGGAAAACGATACCATGGATTAAGACGCAAATCAGAGAGGGCAGAATATGACACATAAGTTTGAATTTCATGAAGCTGGAATTCCAGGACTGGTTGAAGTTACTCCGTTCAACGTAGAGGATATTCGAGGCTGCTTTACAAAGGACTATTCAAAAGAAGTGTTTGAAGCAAACAATATTCATCATGAGCTTGCGGAGGTCTTTTACACTACAAGTCATAAAGGTGTTATTCGCGCCTTACATTTTCAAAGAGTAAAGCAACAGCCCAAGCTGGTCAGGTGTATTTGGGGACATGTCTGGGATGTGGTAGTTGATTTAAGAAAAGACAGCCCGACTTTCAAAAAGTGGTTGAGCTTTGACTTAACAGGAGAGAACCATAGAGAAGTTTTGATTCCAGCAGGCTGTGCACACGGCTATTTGGTTCTGGAACAGTCAGTAGTCTCCTACAAGTGTGGTGAGAAATTTTATGGAGAGTATGATGATGGAATTCTCTGGAATGATCCGGATATTGGGGTAGGGTGGCCGCTGGAGTTGGTTGGAGGAGAAGCTCAGGTGATCCTTGCAGAGAAGGACAAAAACCTACAGAGCTTTTCTGAATTTATGAATACATATGGCGGCTTTTAATATGGATTGTTTAGTCGGCTGTGTATATCAATGTTCCAGTTGGGACTGGAGAAGCTCCTACAATTCGAGAAGTTATAGAACACTTAAAGAAATGTGTCAATTCAAGCGCTGAGTTGCAGTTTGGAGTGCATCCGCTCAGAGATGGAGAGCCAAATAGCTGCTATAATACAAGCAGCCTGGAAAGTTTAGGAATAGGACCGTTTACTCAATAGAGGGAGGGAATGAGACAATATACTATCAACTACTGCTGATCGTGTAATAGGAGGACTCAATGGAATATAGCGAAAAGAATCATACATTTATAATTTGCGCTTACCAAGAAAATCCATACCTAGAAAACTGTATCTTATCAATTTTGAATCAAGAAGTTCTGGGGAAAGTTATGATTTCAACCTCAACCCCAAATCAATATATATTGAGATTAGCGGAAAAACATAATGTTCCTATTGTGGTTAATCCAGAAGATATTTCTGCAGTAAATAATTGGAATTTTGCCTATATGCAAGCAAATACAGAGTTGGTTACTATTTGCCATCAAGATGATTACTACAAATCCGATTATCTTAAAATGACTCTACAGGCTGTAAATAAAAGTAAAAATATGATCTTATT
>OFFJ01001846.1_pt1 | contig 14660 bp, 12 predicted proteins | sample 1521261 | NCBI WGS metagenome assembly OFFJ01 (sample SAMEA3504122, study PRJEB24116) | mouse gut metagenome | biome: mouse gut; feature: mouse-associated habitat; material: faeces | place: Denmark | collected 2011 | reverse complement strand
TCGTTCCTTGGTGAGAAGGAGATTATAATATGGAAAAAGATGAAAAACTGAAAGCATTGGACGCGGCCATCAGCCAGATTGAGAAGCAGTTCGGAAAAGGGGCAGTCATGAAGCTGGGTGACCCCACCGCGCAGATGAATGTGGAGACCATTCCCACCGGCTCATTAAGCCTGGATATCGCACTGGGGCTGGGCGGCATTCCCAGGGGAAGAGTAGTTGAGATATACGGACCGGAATCCAGCGGTAAGACTACGGTGACCCTGCATATGGTTGCGGAAGTGCAGAAGATGGGAGGCATAGCCGGTTTCATTGATGCGGAGCATGCGTTGGACCCTGTATATGCCAGGAATATCGGAGTAGATATCGATAATCTTTACATTTCCCAACCGGATAACGGAGAGCAGGCGCTGGAGATTACGGAGACCATGGTAAGGTCCGGAGCCGTAGATATCGTGGTGGTGGATTCCGTGGCGGCGCTGGTGCCGAAGGCGGAGATTGACGGAGATATGGGTGACAGCCATGTGGGCCTGCAGGCCCGTCTGATGTCGCAGGCATTGAGGAAGCTTACGGCAGTGATCAGCAAGTCCAACTGTGTGGTGGTATTTATCAATCAGCTTCGTGAGAAAGTGGGCGTTATGTTTGGAAATCCGGAGACCACCACAGGCGGGCGGGCGCTGAAGTTCTATTCCTCTGTGCGTTTGGATGTGAGGAGGATTGAATCCCTGAAGCAGGGCGGTGAAGTGATCGGCAACCGTACCCGTGTGAAGGTAGTTAAGAACAAAGTGGCACCGCCGTTTAAAGAGGCGGAGTTTGATATTATGTTCGGCAAAGGGATTTCCAGGGAAGGAGATATACTGGACCTGGCGGCAGAGATGGATGTGATTGTGAAGTCCGGCGCATGGTATGCTTATGAGGGAAATAAGATTGGCCAGGGGCGCGAGAATGCAAAGCAGTATCTGAGGGATAATCCTGAGGTCTGGAAGGCGGTTGAAGAAAAGGTGCGTGCGCATTACGGTTTCGGCGGCAATGCCGACAAGGCAGCGGGAGCGGATGTAAAGGCCGTTTCAAAGGCAGAGACAAAGCCCGGAGCAAGGACCGGCAGAGGCAAGGCAGGGGCAGCCAGGACTGAAGCAAAACAGGAACCCGAAGTGATACCGGTATCGGAAGCGGCTCCGGAAGACACTGCCGGTGCAGCAGAGAACGCGGAATCATAACAGGGGGCAGGCCATTGCGGGACTTATAAACAGCAAAGGGTTGGGCAGTGGGATTATGAAGGTCACACAGATAGAAGAAGTATCGAAGTCCCGTTCCAGGGTGTATATTGATGAAGAATTCGCCTTTGTGCTGTACAAGGGCGAATTGCGCAGCTTTCATATCAGAGAGGGCGAGGAGATCAGTGCGGAGGACTACAGCAGTATTATGGAAGAAGTGCTGCCCAGGCGGGCAAAGCTTCGGGCCATGAATCTTCTCAAGTCCAGGGAATACACGGTAAAGCAGCTGCATGACAAGCTGAGGGACGGGGGCTATCCCGAGAAAATCACAGTGCAGGCGCTGGATTATGTGGGAAGCTTTCACTATACGGACGACCTGCGTTACGCCGTATCGTTTATACAGAATCATGAAGGAAACAGAAGCCGGAGGAGGATAGAGCAGGAGCTGTTGGGAAAGGGAATAGACAGAACGGTTTTGGAACAGGCTTGGGCAATATGGGAGGAAGACGGCGGCTGTCAGGATGAAAGTGCCATGATTCGGGAGTTGATTGAGAAAAAAGGTTTTGACCGGGAGGCGGCGGACCAGAAGGAGCGGCAGCGGATGTACGGTTTTTTGATGAGAAAGGGCTTTCCGGCGGAATTGGTGCGCAGGGCAGTTCTTTCGGACAGGGACTGCAGCTGGGAGTAAAAATCCGGGAATTATTGTCAGAATTTACAGGAAATCTATTATTTTGTACAAATAGCACAATAAACCACACGTTGTCATAGAAATTATTTTGCAAAGTATGACTCATCTACTTGACAATATGTTAAATTGAGTTTAGAATAAGTCTGTTGTGTATTGCTTGTTAGAATGTTTTCATTACATACATTCTAAAAGCTGCAGGGCGGGGACGCAATGCAGTAAAGTGTACAATGAAAATAGAATAAGGAGGTGCCCCTGTAGATGCTTGAGATTATAATTGCCGTAATTATATCTGTGGCAGTGACCGCAGTTGTGACCGCATATATCGTATTCAACTACCAGAAGAAGACAACGGAAGCAACCATTGGCAACGCTCAGGACAAGGCGAGAGAAATTATTGATGAAGCTCTGAAGGAAGCAGAATCCAAAAAGCGCGAAGCTCTCTTGGAAGTAAAGGAAGAGTCCATTCGTACCAAGAACGAACTGGATAAGGAGATCAAGGAGCGCAGGGCGGAAGTACAGCGCTCGGAACGCAGGATTCAGCAGAAGGAAGAGAATATCGATAAGAAGACGGAATCTCTTGAAAAGCGCGAGTCGAATCTGACAGCAAAGGAAGAGGCTTTGAATAAAGTCAAGGTCGAAATATCCAGGCTGAACGAGCAGCGATTGCAGGAACTGGAACGAATTTCCGGATTAACCTCTGAACAGGCAAAAGACTACTTGTTGAAAATTGTTGAAGACGAAGTGAAACATGAATCGGCCATGATTATCAAGGAAATGGAGAGTCGGGCCAAAGAAGAAGCAGACAAAAAGGCGAGGGATTATGTGGTATCAGCTATCCAGAGATGTGCGGCAGACCATGTCTCCGAGACCACGATTTCCGTCGTACAGCTGCCCAATGACGAGATGAAGGGAAGAATCATCGGACGGGAGGGACGGAATATCCGTACCCTTGAGACCATGACAGGTGTGGATCTGATCATAGATGACACACCGGAGGCAGTGATCCTGTCCGGATTTGATCCCATCCGCCGTGAGGTGGCGAGAATTGCACTTGAAAAGCTGATCGTGGACGGACGTATCCATCCTGCACGGATTGAGGAAATGGTGGAGAAGGCCCAGAAAGAAGTGGAGATCATGATCAAGGAGGAGGGCGAAGCCGCTACGCTGGAAGTCGGTGTACATGGCATACACCCAGAGCTTGTCAGATTACTGGGTAAGATGAGGTTCAGAACCAGCTATGGACAGAATGCATTGAAGCATTCCGTCGAAGTGGCGCAGCTGTCAGGACTGTTGGCTGCAGAGCTTGGACTGGATGTCAGGATTGCGAAACGTGCCGGACTGCTCCATGATATCGGTAAGTCTGTTGACCATGAGATGGAAGGCTCGCATATTCAGCTCGGTGTGGAGCTTTGCAGAAGGTACAAGGAGAACGCTACTGTGATCAACGCTGTGGAATCCCACCACGGTGATGTGGAGCCGACTTCGCTGATTGCATGTATCGTACAGGCAGCCGATACCATATCCGCTGCAAGGCCAGGCGCAAGAAGGGAGACGTTGGAGACTTACACCAGCAGATTGACTAAATTAGAGGAAATAACAAACAATTTCAAAGGAGTAGACAAGTCTTTTGCTATTCAGGCAGGACGGGAAGTCCGTGTAATGGTAGTTCCGGAGCAGATTACGGATGCAGACATGGTTTTGTTGGCGCGTGATATTTCCAAGCAGATAGAGGCTGAACTGGAATATCCGGGACAGATCAAGGTAAATGTGATCCGTGAGAGCCGTGTAATTGATTACGCAAAATAATGAAAAATGTAAAAAACGCCGTACAAAAAAGTACGGCGTTTTCTATGCATTTTCACCAACTGAAGAGAAGCTTTATTGATAAATTTGTAATATTAACACTTGTGTGATGAATGATTTTATAGTATGATAATGCAAGTGCATGATTGTATACGATTATACAAGGATATTATGGAGAAGCGCAGATGAATGTGCGTATGAGATGGAGGATGAAATGAAAGCATATCAGGAACTGAGTAAAGAGGAATTACTGTCATTGAAGGCACAACTGGAAAAAGACTTTGAAGATGCAAAAGGAAAAGGGCTGAAACTGGATATGTCCCGTGGTAAGCCGTCTGTGGCTCAGTTGGATATGGGTATGGATATTTTTGATGTATTGAACTCGAAAAGTGACCTGACAAGCCTGGAAGGGATAGACGTTCGTAATTACGGTGTGTTGGACGGCATATTGGAGGCAAAGAATATGATGGCTGATATCATGGGTGTCACTGCAGACCATGTGATCGTATATGGCAATGCCAGCCTGAATGTGATGTTTGATGCTGTTTCCAGCGCCATGACCCACGGAGTTATGGGAAACACGCCCTGGTGTAAGTTGGATAAGGTGAAGTTTCTCTGTCCTGCCCCCGGTTATGACAGGCATTTTTCCATCACGCAGCATTTCGGCATTGAGATGATCACGGTGCCGATGACGCCTCAGGGACCGGATATGGATATGGTGGAGAAGCTTGTGTCCGAGGATGAAAGCATCAAGGGTATCTGGTGCGTGCCCAAGTATTCCAATCCCCAGGGGTATACTTATTCCGATGAGACCGTGAAGAGATTTGCGAGTCTGAAACCTGCGGCTAAGGATTTCCGTATTTTCTGGGATAATGCCTACGCAGTGCATCATCTCTATGACGAGGAAGAGCGGCAGGATAAGGTTTTGGAGATTCTGAGCGAGTGCGAGAAAGCAGGAAATCCTGATATGGTATATGAATTTGCATCTACATCCAAGATCAGCTTTTCTGGTGCCGGCGTGGCGGCCATTGCCACTTCCAAAGGAAATCTGGAATGTATCAAAAAGGCCCTGGCGATCCAGACCATCGGCCATGACAAGATCAATCAGCTTCGTCATGCGCGTTATTTCAAGAACTTTGACGGTGTAAATGCGCATATGAGAAAGCATGCGGCTTTGATGAGGCCGAAGTTTGAGGCAGTGCTGGAGGTGTTGGACAGGGAACTCTCCGGTACGGGAATCGGCGAGTGGACGAGGCCCAACGGCGGATATTTCATTTCCTTTGAATCCATGGAGAACTGTGCAAAAGCCATCGTGGCAAAGTGTAAGGAGGCGGGCGTTACACTGACCGGAGCGGGGGCTACCTATCCCTATGGGAAGGATCCCGGGGACAGCAATATCCGGATTGCACCCACATATCCGACTCCGGATGAACTGGCAATGGCCACGGATATCTTTGTGCTGTGTGTGAAGATGATCAGTGTGGAGAAATTGTTGGGACAGTTGGGATAAAGCACTGTTCCAGTCAGGTATTTGATGAATGACATGGGGAATTTCGATTTGTCAGAAGGCAGAAGCGCATAGCGTAAGGATTAGCCGCATAAGATGGAGTGGTATCACTTTTGGAAGGGCGGTGCGGCGGATGCGGTTTAGCTGGAAAGGATTGAAGACAGGAAATAGTACATTCTTGACGTTTTTTTGTGTAGGTCTGATAGCAGGAATATTTGTGATCAATATGGGAAAGAGCATTTTGCTGGGAGATGGAGGTATGTTTGACGAGTCCACTCTGTATCACCTGAAGTATATGACGGTGGACAGCAATGCTCTTTTTTGTTATGTTTTCAGGAAAAGAATTGTCCGGTTGCTGGGGCTGGCGGTGCTGTCCACAACTTATCTGGGGCTGGTGGCCTGTATGGGGGCGTCTTTCTGGTACGGGCTTTCTGCGGGGGCATTTCTGACGACATTGACGATACGCTATGGCATTAAGGGAATCCTGTTGGCAGTGATCAGCATGTTTCCTCAGTATCTTGTATATGTGCCGGTGGTGCTGGCAATGCTGCTCTGGTGTGAGGAGATTTTTCGGGGGATTTATGTGCGGGGGGAGTACAGCGCGGCTGACAGGGGTTTTTTGGTAAAAAAGGCGGGGAGACTTTTGGCGCTGCTGTTTATACTGTTGATAGGCTGTGTGCTGGAGGCGTATATGAATCCTTATTTGTTGATGGGATTTTTGAAAATTTTCTGATTTCGGATGGAAGATGTATAAAGATTGTGTCAAAACAGCATAATATCTCTATGATAACAGGATTAAAGAAGCAGTTCGGGTGATATCACGGGATGACAAGGTTCACGAAATGGGTTTCTGTAAAGCCGTAAGGTGTTCTAAAGTGACTTGTAATACAGGCTGGTTTGAGAATTGTGGAGAAAGAATGTTAAAAGTATATCGGGGTGGCAGATGATATGTTGCGGAGTATATTTTTGATATTGACAGGTGTGAGTTATGGCCTGCTGGCAGCGGCGGGCGTATTTACTGTGCTGGCGGCAGTGGGACTGGTGCCTCGCTTTGCAGGTAAGACACATACGGCAGAGCATGTAGTGATGTACGAAGAAATGGTGATTTTCGGCACGTTAACGGGTTGTTTGCTCAGTGTTTTTTCCAGGTACTGTCGGTTTGGAGCCTGGTGGGAAAAGCATTTTCCGGGATATGAGGGGATGTTGCATGGAATAGGGGGAGTCTGGCAGGCGGTATTCGGGCTGTTTGCCGGAATGTTTATCGGGTGTCTGGCACTTGCGATTGCGGAGATGCTGGACAGTATCCCGATTCTGACGAGGCGAATTTCCTTTCGGCATGGATTGGGACTTGCTATTATCAGTATGGCGGCGGGGAAGATATGCGGGTCAATTCTTTATTTCTGGACAGAACTGCATCGGACAGTAGGGTGATGGGAATAGTGAGGTAAGAGTTTTATGGCGAATGCAGCAGTTTATCTGAAATGCGACAGGAATGTGGAGGTGCAGTCGGAGGACGTGTTTATGACTGATGTAGGTTCTCTGCGCTGTGCGGATCCCGGGATTGCCGCGAAACTGAAGGCATTAAAGGTACATCATTTCGGCAAAGAAGATACGAAGCGCTGTGTCATCAGCACTTTGAAACTGGTGGAATTGATGGAAGAAGCTTGTTCCAACATCAGTGTACAGATTGTGGGGGAGCCGGATGTATTGGTGGAGTGGATCAGTGTGGACAGGCATAAGGGGTGGCAGCAGTGGATAAAATGCGCACTGGTGTGCCTGGTGAGTTTTTTCGGTACGGCATTTACCATAATGGCGTATCACAATGATGTGGGTATCAATGATGTTTTTACGGAAGTGTACCGGATGGTAATGAATCGGGAGCCTCAGGGGCTGAATATACTGGAGGTGTCCTACTCTGTGGGACTGGCGACGGGGATTATTGTTTTCTTCAATCATGTGGGAGGCAGGCGGCTCACCAAGGACCCCACCCCCATTGAGGTTGCCATGCGGAACTATGAGGAGGATGTGGACAAAGCGCTGATTGCCACAGCCGGAAGGGAAGGGCGAGAGGAAGAATGATATTTCCGGCATGCAGCATAACTATGCGATACATGTCATGTGGAGAAAAGCTGTCGCCGGACAGGAAAGAGGGTAAAGATGAAAGAGACAAGCGGTGAAAAGAAACAACAGCAGAAAGCATATGAGCAGTATGTAAAAGAGGTGACGCCTACTCATAATCTGTGGCTTCAGATGCTGAAGGCTTATATTGCGGGCGGTATTATATGCTGTGTCGGGCAGGGAATCTTGAATTATGCAGGCAGCCTGGGACTGGACAAACAGACGGCAGGCAGTTGGTGTTCCCTGCTGTTGGTGCTGACATCGGTGGTGCTTACGGGATTTGGCATTTATCCGAAGATTGTTAAGTGGGGCGGTGCCGGCGCGTTGGTGCCCATTACAGGGTTTGCTAATTCAGTGGCGGCTCCCGCGATTGAGTACAAGGCAGAAGGGCAGGTGTTCGGAATTGGGTGTAAGATTTTTACCATTGCGGGGCCGGTGATCCTGTATGGGATATTTTCCAGCTGGCTGCTGGGGGTGATTTACTGGATTGGGAAGTGTTTTGGGGTATTTTGAGGAAAGTCGCAAAAAAGATATAGAAGCAGAGTTATAATGAGTGTGTAGAGGAATTGGATGATTCCTCTACAATCAGCGAGCGCTATCATAGAGCATTGGCGTTCTCCAGGGGGTAGTGAGACAGGATTGCTTTATAGCCAGGGAGGGAGTAATCCATGGGCAGAAACTATGTGCTGAATGATTTGAAGTTTGATAATATTCCGCTGAATATTATACTGTCTTCTGACAAGTGAGGAATGTGATGAAAAAGAATTGCAGAAAAGCAGGGAGAAGAATCGGGAACTCATTAAGCGGAAGCAGTGAACAGCAGTGACGAAGAGTATGGAAGCTATGCGTCTATACATACAGCTTTAAATCGTGAGATGCGGAATGACAGGATTTCATTGACAGAATGTTCCGGATTAATTACAATACTGTTTAAAGAAAGATATGGAGAAGCAGGCGTATGAAATATTTGGAACTAATGAAACAGAAAGCAGAAATACGTAGAAGAGAGAGCATTTACTGAAAACGCTGAAAACCATGACAAGGAGCAATGTATGGAAAAAAGTAAAGTTTTAAATGATTTTCTGGAGAGAAGCCGTGGGAAGATGATTGTATCCTGCCAGGCGGTTCCGGGAGAGCCGCTCTATGTGGAAGAGCAGTCCGTAATGTATCTGATGGCCAGAGCTGCGGCCCAGGCAGGTTCTCCGGCCATCCGTACCAGCAGCATCCGGGATGTTGTGGCGATCAAAAAGGAAACAGGGCTTCCGGTGATCGGTCTGGTGAAGGTACAGTATGAAGGATATGAATCATATATCACGCCGACAATGAAGGAAGTAGATGACCTGGTGGCGGCAGGTTCCGATGTGGTGGCGCTGGACTGCACCATGCGGAAGCGCGGAGACGGCAGGAGTATCAATGAATTTCTGGCGGAAATACGGGAGAAATATCCGGATATCATCCTGATGGCGGATATCTCTACCTATGAGGAGGGGATAAATGCTTGGAAATGCGGCGTGGATATTCTGGGGACTACCATGAGCGGCTACACATCCTACTCACCCAAGCTGGACGGGCCGGACTATGAACTGATGCGCCGCCTGTCACAGGATGCGGACATCCCTGTTATAGGCGAGGGTCGGATTCATGACCCGTCTCAGGCAGTGGAAGCTTTGCGTACCGGAGTATGGGCAATCGTGGTGGGTGGTGCAATTACCCGCCCGTTGGAAATCGCCCGCCGCTTTATGAATGCAATTCAGGCCGTATAGGGGAGCAGTATGTTATTCGGCGTGAGTATAAATTGTGGCTGCCAGCATGGTGGCGGGGGTTACGGCTGCGCTCTCTGAGATTGGGAAGGTTTTGCCATGTTCGGTACCGGGCAGGCGGATATAGAGTTGAAATGAGGAAATGCCGTCTGTTTGTGCAGTGCAGCTATCGGTATGGCAAAACATATGGAACCGAAAAACAGGAAACCGCATGTGCCTGGCACAGTGCAGAGCCATGCAGAATTGGAAAACAAAAATTATGAAGATTGCGGTACTTGATATAGGCGGGACTGCTATAAAGTCCGGAATTTGGGGTGGGAAAGAGATAGGGATATTCCGGGAATGGGAGACAAAGGCTGACCAGGGCGGCAAAGCCCTGATGGAACGTGCAAAGACGATTTTGCGGACATTCGGAACGTTTGATGCAATCGGCGTCAGCACGGCGGGCCAGGTAGATACATCTGCAGGAAAAATTCATTATGCCAACGACAACATTCCGGGTTATACAGGGACACCGGTGAAGGAGATTCTGGAACAGGAATTCCATGTGCCGGTGGCTGTGGAAAATGATGTAAATGCGGCTGCGCTGGGAGAAATGTATAACGGAGCGGCGAAGGGACTTTCCGATTTCCTGTGTCTGACTTACGGCACGGGAGTAGGCGGTGCCATTGTCATTGACGGCAAGGTGAGACCGGGCAGTAATTACGGAGGCGGAAGCTTTGGCGGGATACTGATTCATCCGGAAGATTGCCGTCCGGGAGAGATGTGGAGCGGGTGCTATGAAAAATACGCCTCTGTCACTGCTCTTGTGAATAAAGTGAAAAAGGCGGATCCGCAATTGGATAACGGACGGAAAATTTTCGATGCAATCGGCCGAAGTGAGGTCAGGGCGGTTGTGGACGGCTGGATAGACGAAATTGTATATGGGCTTGTTACCTTGATTCATATATTCAATCCCTCTGATATTCTGTTGGGCGGCGGTATCCTGGCTCAGTCTTACATCATAGAAGAGGCTCGAAGAAAGGTTATGCTGCTGATTGACCCGAATATGCGAAATGTTCAGATCAGGCAGGCTTCCCTGGGCAACCTGGCCGGGCTGACGGGCGCGGCAATGCTGGCATCTTTTTGCATTGGTCCTGCTCATGAAGCGTGAGTGCTTTCGCAGTATTTGAAGTGTGCGCAATGTGGATGTTTCTGCGCTGTTTGAAATGTGCGCAATGTGGATGTTTCTGCGTTGTTTGAAGTGTGCGCAATGTAGATGTTTCTGCGCTGTTTGAAGTGTTCGCATTGTGAGTGTTTCCGCGATATTTTAAGCTTTCGTATTGTGAATGCTTCTGCAATATGCGCGTTATGTATACAATTTTTTTCGCCGTCAGGTATTGACAGTCTGTATCACTTATGTTAAATTAAAACAACAATCGAAAATACCTGTGAGGGAGTAGTAGCGCGAGAAGCGTGACAAGTCAACAACCCCGGCCTTTGGTCTGGCTTGTCTTAAATAACGAGACTCATACATAGCCAAGTGTTTTACCTTTTTTCAGCAGGGTAGAGCATTTGCCTATGGATGGGTTTTTTCTTTTGGAAAAATACGAAAGAAAGAGGATGAAAAAATGGAACTGGCAATGATTATATTTCTGTTTATCGTAGGTATCGTGTTTATCGTCAAGGGCGGAGACTATTTTGTGGATGCGGCATCATGGATTGCGGAGGTCAGCGGGATTCCCAAGCTGATCATCGGCGCCACTATCGTCAGCCTTGCCACCACGCTTCCGGAGATGCTGGTGTCCGTCATGGCAGCAGCGAAGGGCAGTGTGGATATGGCTATCGGAAATGCGGTAGGCAGCGTGACCGCAAACATCGGCCTGATCATGGCGGTTTCCCTGGTATGTATGCCGGGGCTCATTAAGCGCAGCGATTACCTGATGAAATCCGTTTTGATGCTGGCGGCAGCGGCGCTGGTTGTATTTTCCGGTTTTAAGGGTGAGACAGGTATGGCAATCTCGGCGGTTCTGCTTGTGATTTTTATTTTATTTTTGGGGGAGAACATTGCATCGGCAAAACGTTCCATGAAAGCGGAAGAGGGCGGAGAAGAAAAGAAGAAAATCAGCGGACGAAAGGAAGTTATCACGAATCTGATCAAATTTGCCGTGGGAGCGGTGGGGATTGTCTGGGGAGCTGACCTGCTGGTGGATAACGGCAGTGCGCTGGCTGCAATGGTGGGCATTCCGGAGAGGGTCATTGGTGTAACCATCATTGCGGTGGGAACTTCCCTGCCGGAGTTGATTACTACAATTACCGCTATTGTGAAGAAGCAATCCTCGCTTTCCGTAGGAAATATCCTGGGAGCGAACATCATTGACCTGACTTTGATTCTGCCTTTGAGCGCGTTTGTGTCCGGAAAGGCACTGCCGATTGCGGAGACTTCCGCAAGGCTGGATATTCCGGCGTGTCTGGTTGTGGGATGCATTGCGGTGATACCGGCCATGATCTGTGAAAAGTTCCGGAGATGGCAGGGAATCCTGCTGCTGGCAGTGTACGCGGGTTATCTGTTCCTGACATTGGGGGCAGTGTGAACAGGCAGAGGGAGAATCCGATTCCGATTACGGCCTGTGGGCAGAGAGTGCCGGCGGAATACGGTTAAGAGAAAAGGGATGTGGAGAAATGGAAGCCGTACATGTGACAGCCATTTCCCTGCATCCCTTTTCCGTATAGATCAAGGCGTTGAAGCGGGTATCCTGTGAATATGCGGAAACCGCGCCGTCCCGATCTGCGGCAAAACCGCGCCGTTCTATCTGTCTGAAGTAATTACGGTGATGGGGCTGTCCTCAGGCAGATTCTCCAGAATGGTATTCTGTCCGCACCACACGGTTCGGAAGTCGCTCAGGTTTTCCAGAGGCTTTAAGCTGGTAATATTGTTGTCCGTAATGTCCAGGTACTGCAGCCGTGGAAGCTTTTCAACGAAGTCGATACTGTCCAGCTCCAGCGACGACACATATAACTCTGTCAGGTTGGGGAAGTGCTCAAACATGTCGTAATGGGCTGACAGGCTGACGGCGTCCGGGTTGTTATGGCTAGGGTCATTGAGGATGGTGATGTCATTCAGGGATAAAACCTCCAAGGTTTCATTGGTGGGTAAATTGTCGAAGTCCATTCCCACCTGGCAGTCATCCAAGTACAGGTATTGCAGTGTCGGAATGCCGAATATTTCCTCAATATTACCGAAGACAGGGGTGTCTTCCAGATCCAGCAAGGTCAGATTCGGAAGGCGGGTCAGCGGCTCCAGGGAATCCACATAGGACGAGAAGTCGTTGATTACCAGTGCGGTCAGATTCTGCATGGCGGTAATGGACTCCAGTTCCCATCCGGAACACTCTTCCAGGGACAGATAGGTGACATTGGCCGCATCCTTCAGCGGGGTGAGATCACCGGCGTACTTTACGGAAAGCCATTGCAGCTGCGCCAGGCCCGCAAGAGAGGGGAGCGTTCCGCCGTAGTTTAATTCCAGTTCCATTTGGGTGAGCTGGGTCAGCCCGCTGATAACGGAATAGTCGTCGATTTCGGTATTGTCAAGCAGGGACAGATAGCTCAGCCCGGTACAGGACTCCAGGGCGCTGATATTGGACACCTGGGTATCCTCAATGCCGAAGTTGGTCAGATTCGGCATCTGCCTGATGAAGTCGATGCTTTTCAGCTGAGAGGACTGTATGTTCAGTTCCTCCAGGTTTGTCAGGGTCATAAGCGGGCTGTAGTCGTTCACGTCATCACAGTCGATGAGGCGCAGCCCCAGCAAATCAGGATACTGTGAGAGGGCAGAGAGGTCTTCCACCGACTCATATTCCAGAGACAGGTACAATAAGTTCGGGAAAGCGTCTATCCCCTCCAGGCTGCGTTTAAAAATGCTGTCATATACGCCCAGATCGGTAATGTTCTCCGGATGAGGGATGATGTCTGCCAGTTCCTCAAAGGTATTTTCCGCATAGACGCCATATAAATGCTCCAGGCCTTTCAGGTCGCCTTTTTCCAGGTCATCGTCTATGGAAAACCACTCCAGCCCCGTAAAGGAAGACAGGTCCGACAGCTCCATGCCGAAATCCGTCTGGTAAGTCAGCGTCTGCGTGTCTCCGTTGGAAAGCTGGTAGTGAATGGTATTGTCATCCCTGTTAATCTGAAGGGCAGTGAGGCGGGCAAATTCTTCCGCCGTAATTTGCTGCAAGGGCTTCTGCCAGATGGCCTCCGCAACCTGGCAGAAGAAATCAGATTGCGGTATGGGGGCGTCGGGCGTGTCGTCTTTCGTGAAATCTGTGATGCCGGACGCCTGTGAGGCAGCGGAATCCTGTCCGGAATCGGAGGCTTCTTCTTCCCTGTGGACGGCAGCGGGACCGTTTCCCAAGCCGCCGCCCGTAAACAGATTGTCCAGGGCGCCGGCGCGAAAGAGGACGATTCCTACAAGAGCGGCCAGAGAGACCACGCCCAGGGACACCGCCGTCACAATGGTTACGGTGGAATTGGTGTCGCCGCTCTTTCCGGGCGGGGTATAGGATCCGGAGGCGGATTGCCGCGAAGTGCCGCCGGCCTGCTGTCCGGAGCTGTAGCCGCCGTTGGTCTGGTAGCCGGCCTGCTGTGAAGAATTGTATGCTCCGCCGTTGAAAGATGCGTCCTGTTCGCTCTGGCTCCTGATATAGTAGCCGCATTTCTTACAGGTCATTCGACCGTTTGTCATTTTCAGTTTTGTGCCGCACATGGGGCATTTGGTGGATTCATTCGCCATGGTATTTCTCATCTCCGTCTTGTTATTGTCAGGTTTTTGCTTTGCCGCAGGGTGTTTACGAAATTCATTATAGCAGATAGAAGTCTTTTTGCAAACAGGGTACTTTTCAAATTTTCCGGAAGCAGATGGAAGGCCTTTTGTATCTGAAACGGTTGCCTTTGTCCCGGAAGTCTGGTACAATTTTCAACAGAGTAAGGGCGCCGAAGTGGCTTTGCCCTTTAGGGCTGCGGCGCGGTGATGATGAAATCAGGAGGAGAAAGAATGGCGGAAGAAGGAAGAAAACAGGATATGGGCAGCGGCAGCATTCCCAGGCTAATGCTGAATCTGGCGGTGCCTGCAGTGGTGGCACAGCTCATTAACATGCTGTATAATATCGTGGACAGAATTTATATCGGGCATATACCGGAGGCAGGGGCATCCGCGCTCACCGGCGTAGGATTGTTTCTTCCTATTTTGATGATGATTAATGCATTTGCCATGCTTGCGGGTGCGGGCGGGGCCCCGCGTGCCGCCATTGCCATGGGGAAAAATGACAGGGAAGGCGCACAGAAGATTCTGGGAAACTGTTTTTCAGTGCTGATGCTGTTTGCGGCAGTGCTTACAGTCCTGTTTTATATCTTCGCGCCCCGGCTGCTGAGGCTGTTCGGCGCCAGTGATGTGACGCTGCCCTATGCGTTATCCTATGCGCGCATTTATATTTTAGGCATTGTATTTGTAATGATTGTCATGGGGCTGAATCCGTTTATCACCACGCAGGGATTTGCCAAATTCAGCATGATTACCACGGTAGTGGGAGCGGTGTGCA
>OFFJ01001844.1_pt1 | contig 14671 bp, 10 predicted proteins | sample 1521261 | NCBI WGS metagenome assembly OFFJ01 (sample SAMEA3504122, study PRJEB24116) | mouse gut metagenome | biome: mouse gut; feature: mouse-associated habitat; material: faeces | place: Denmark | collected 2011 | reverse complement strand
GGCGCTTTTTTCGCCGCCAGCCGTCGGAAGTCTGCAAAAGGCAGAGAATGATGTTCCTTGCCATAAAAACCGAGGACGGCGTTATAAAGGGAAAGATTTCTTTCTACTGCCGGATGCTGAAAGTAACGCGGCAGGGATTTTATAAATATCTGGCAAACAAAGACCGTCCGTGGAAATACCAGCAGTTAGCTGATGCCATGAGGACAGTCGTGTCTGAGGATGAATGCAACGACACTTACGGACGGATCCGTATGTATCAGGCGCTTCTTTTAAAACAGCTGGAAGGGGTCCGCATTCCCAGTGAACGCACTGTCTACCGTATCATGGAAGAGATCGGGCTGAGCCATCGCCCGAAACACAGACCAAATGGGATCACCAAAGCAGATCGTGAGGCGCGTAAATCTGAGGACCTGCTGAAAAGGGATTTCAACTCCAGTGAACCACTCAAAAAATGTATCACGGACATAACCGAGATCAAAGCAAAAGATGGAAAACTCTATGTATCCGCCATATTTGACTGTTTCGATGCTGCAGTTCTGGGCATGGCAATGGATACAAACATGAAAGCCGTACTATGCGAGCGTACGCTTACCAATGCGGTCCGGTCTTACCCGGCGCTCAGGGGAGCCATCATCCATTCTGACCGTGGATCTCAATACACCAGTGAGACCTACCGCAGGGCAGTAGCAAAGTATGGCATTCTCCAGAGCATGAACAGCGCCAGCGGACGCTGCCATGACAATGCCCGTTGTGATCTGTTTCGTTTTTTGTTTGCAGCATAGTAGCAAGCTGTTCAACAGCAGCAAATAAATGAAAAATCTCTCCCTCGCTGTCTTGCGGTAAATGACAAGAGTAATCGTTGTTAATATAACTGCCTATGATTTTTTCTGCCCGCTGGTATAATTTTTTCCTCATCTGCAAGAAGAAAAAAATCGCAAAACAAAGAACTGCGGTTAAGCTAATACACCCTCCAAACATCATAGACAAAAAATGGTATTGAAATTGAGAGAAGTTGGGAAGCAAGCTGCCCATTACATTCTGGATAATTCCCCAATCATTTAACAATTCTACTCCTGCGATGCTGGATTCTTTGGAAGAAATCGCATTTGCAATCACTTCTTTTGAAATACCTTGTTCCAGCAATGAAGATATAATAGCCCCGTCATGTTCTATATACATGGATTTTGAAGCGGATATTTGGGTTTGAGAAAACCATATAGCCATTCCTAAAAACAGAACACTATACATAATAATGAATAGAGAAAAAATTTAATCTGCCTGTCACGAAATATGCTCATACGCACACCTCTTTCCACTGATAGTCAAATCCCCGGACTGTGATTAAGTGCTGCGGGTAAGAAGCGTCGATTTTTACTTTTTCACGAAGCCGCCGGATATAGACCGATAAAGTATTATCGTCAACAAAATTACCTGTCCCGTCACGGGCCGTGCAGGATAAGCTGGTGTATGTAGGGAATTCATCAAAAACCGGAGCATACATGGCGCTGATGTCACACAGGGCAAGGTGTGAGATGGAACAGCTGGCCGGAAAGATGGAATATATGGAACTGGCTAAGACAAAGAATTATGAGCGGATATTTACGGAAAGTATGGTATTCTGAAGAATTTTACTATTTAATTGTGCACAAAGTTTTTGAAAAATGCAGGACTGATCAAGTCCTTGTACATTCAACATATTTGGCTTGATTTTGTCTCGCTGCTGTTTTAAAATATAATTTACGGGGATTAAAAATCCCTAGGAGCGAATAGGAGGCAGCTGTATGCAGAAACGTATTTTGGTAGTGGATGACGACACAATGAATTTGATGAGGACAAAGATGATTCTGGAGAAGCAGTATGAAGTAGTTCTTGCGGAATCCGGAGAAAGGGCGCTCTATTTACTCAGGAATGAAAAGATAGATCTGGTCCTTCTTGATATCGCGATGCCGGAGATGAATGGTATCGAAACTTTTGAGCGGATGAAAGATTATCCGATGGATGTTCCTGTAATCTTTTTGACAGCATCAGGGCATGAGGATGACGTGATGAATGCGATCAGATTGGGAGCAGTCAATTACTTAAAGAAGCCGTTCCAGCCGAAGGAGCTTTTGAAACGGGTTGCAAAGGAGTTTGAGGAGTAATGAGTGAAGAGAGGCAGACAGGTAAATATCTGCTTTTAGCCAGCATTGCCAGTGTATATAGTGCAATGCTGGCTTTGATTACATTAACTATGTCATGGGAGACGTGGATGATTCCGCTGATGGTGTTCGGTGTGTTTGGAGTCTGGAGCCTTCACATTGGAAGAATCGGCTCAGAGATACTTTATGAAAACATATGTGCCGGAGTGATGCTGATTGGTTTTTTCTTTTTCGGGGTACATGCGGGCAGTCTTTTTGATATGCCTGCCGTGGCCTGTATCATGATTCTTGTTTTTTCCATGCTGGATAGAAAGAGCCTGATATATATCACGGTATCCTTGTATGCAGTGCAGCTATTGTATCATTTCCTGTGTTTACATACGCTTTCTTATAGATTGGGAATTCAGGACGCGATACGTTTGCTGCTTGGCGTCATGGTGACGGCAGGAGCAGCAGCGCTCGCACGATATCGGATCAACCGGAGAATGGCGGCCAGAATGAAATATGAAAATGTGGCAGTGCAGCTGGAGACATTAAGCCGGCAGAATGCTGATTTTCTTTCGAGTGTATCCCATGAACTGAGAACACCCATCAATATGGTGATCGGAATCAGCGATGTGGCGCTGGAGAAAGCTGCTTCCGATGAAGTGCGGTCAGATATTCAGTCTATACAGCTGGCCGGAAAGAGGCTGTCCGGCCAGATCAACAATATTCTTGATTATACAGAAATCGTAGAAGGGACATTAACTCCGGCAAAAGAAGAATATATGATCATTTCAGTACTCAATGATGTGATCACTATGACGGCGATGCAGGGCGGCAGGCAGCGGCTTGAGATGGTGTTTGATATGGATTTGAAGATGCCGGCAGTCCTGATCGGAGATGCGGAAAAGATTTCTCATGTGCTTAAGATATTGCTTGAGAATTCCATGAAGTTTACTGAGGAGGGAGGCATTTATGTCTGCCTTGAGTTCAGGAAGGAGAGCTACGGAATTAATCTGCTTATTGATATCCACGATACGGGTATCGGTATGTCAGAAGATCAGCTTACGAAGATTTATGATGATTTTTATCAGGCGGATACCGGGAGCAATCGGTTTTCCAGCGGTCTTGGGCTGGGGATACCTATTGCCAGGGGACTTCTCCATTCAATGGATGGATTTGTACATTTTGAAAGCAAAGGGCATCAGGGACTGCAGGTTCATATCACGATTCCGCAGGAAGTAGCGGATGACACTCCGTGTATGACGCTCAATAATCCTAAGAAGATTTGCATTGCATGTTATTTCAGACCAGATAAATACAGCTGTGATGATGTCAGAACATATTATGACAGGATGATACAGCATTTGATGGAGGGACTTGACGTGGAAGGATATCAGGCCCACAATTTTGAGGGCTTGCTCAAACTGCAGCGTACCCATAAACTGACCCATGTATTTATCACACAGTCTGAGTATGAGGAAAACCGCGCGTATTACGAGGAGCTGGCCGAGACGCTTCAGGTAGTAGTGATTGCGGAGAGAGAGTATGCCCTGAGAAGGGACAGCAGGCTTTTACTGATCCGCAAGCCGTTCTTTGCACTTTCTGTTGTGAACCTTTTGAACGGCGAGGTGAAGGAGAATGGATTCGAGGAGGCTCAGAATGCAGGGCGCAAGCCGTTTTCTTGTGTGGGAGTGCGTGCTCTGGCTGTTGATGACGAGGAGATGAACCTCGTGGTGGCAAAAGGAGTCTTGGAAAGCTACGGAGTACAGGTGGATACTTGTCTCAGCGGAAGAGAAGCTGTAGAAATGTGCAGAACAACTGCCTATGATATTATCTTCCTGGATCACATGATGCCGGGGGTTGACGGAGTAGAGACGTTAAGGCGTATCCGAGAGATCAATTACGGGGAGTATCAAGAACTGCCGGTGATTGCGCTGACTGCAAATACGGTCAGCGGAGCAAGGGAGATGTTTCGGAACGAGGGATTTACGGAGTTTGTACCAAAGCCGATAGAGCGCGCTGTTTTAGAACGGGTGCTTCGCAGGGTACTACCTAAGAGCTATATACAGTATGGTGCGGAGCCTGTGGCTGAAGACAGCCAGCCTGTGGAGGAAGAAGTGCCATTCAATCCTTTTGATGTTCTGGCGGAGGTTGGTATTAACGCGCAGCTCGGTCTTGATTACTGTTGCGGAGATGAGAACTTTTATCTGGAGATGCTGCGTATGTTCCATGGGCAGAGCGATGCAAAAAAGAAAGAGATCAGCTCACTTTATGAGGCGGAAAACTGGCCGGATTATGCGGTTAAGGTCCATGCTTTAAAGAGTACTTCGCTGACCATTGGAGCAGAAAAGCTTTCAGAATTTGCGAAAGCGCTGGAGAGGGCAGGCAAAAAGGAAGACATTGCGTATATCCGTGAGAATCATATGAGACTTTTGGAGATGTATGATGATGTCTGCAGGAGTATTGCAGGATTTTAGAGTTTGCTGCGGCTTGAGAGGAGGAGACATTGCGTGTTAAAAAAATGGTATGAATTCATCTTTGACCATAGAATCAGCCTGCGGGAGCGTATGTTCCGTATAACGACAGGCGGCTGTATGATTGCGGCAACATTTGCGCTCTCCATGGGAAATAGCGTGGTTAACTGGCTTATTCTGGCAGTGGGTCTTGTTATTATGGCGGCGGTCGTAAAGGTCAGTATAGAAAAGGAATGTATTAATACGGGAGCGACGATCATTGCGCTGCTGATCCTTGTACTTTTCCCGGTAAGCTTTTTTTCGGCAGGCGGGTTTTACAGCGGAGTGCCGGAATGGCTGGTAATCTATTTTATTTATATCAGTGTAACTTTGATAGGAAGGCGCAAATTTGTATTTTATCTGTTTTGCATTGTGGAGACGGAACTATGTTATTATCTGGCCTTCCGTTTTCCAGAGTTTGTAGCGAATAATACACAGGAGCGTTCCTTTTTCGACTCGGCATATTCCGTTGTTTTGGTGGGGCTTTTGACCAGTGTGCTGCTTATGTTTTTGAACAGGCTTTATGTGGAGGAGAGTGAGCTTTCCAAACGGCAGAAAAAGGAGATTGAGGAATTAAACAGGGCGGAGAATCACTTTTTTTCCAGCATGAGCCATGAGATCCGCACACCGATCAATACAATTATCGGGTTGAATGAGATCATTCTGCGCGGAGATATTACAGAGGAAGTGGCAGAGAACGCCAGAAATATCCAAGGAGCCAGCAAACTGCTCTTGACGCTGATCAATGATATTCTGGATTTGTCCAAGATTAAGTCCGGGAAGATGGAGATTGTGAATGTATCTTATGAGACAGGGGCGCTTTTTTCTGAAATTGTCAATATGGTCTGGGTTAAGGCGCGTGAGAAAGGACTGGAGTTTAAATTGTATGTAGATCCTTCGATTCCGAGTATGCTCTGCGGTGACGAGGTGCGCATAAAACAGATTCTGATCAATTTGCTGAACAATGCTATAAAATACACGAGTGAGGGTTCGGTCATGTTATCTGTCCGGTGTGAGTGCGTGACTCTGAACAGGGTGCGTGTCTGGTATACAGTAGAGGACACTGGACGGGGAGTGAAAAAGGAAAACATTCCTTATATTTTTAATGCATTTAAGAGGGTGGATGAAGAAAAAAACCGTCATATTGAAGGTACCGGACTGGGGCTGAGTATTGTTCAGCAGCTTGTGAAGCTGATGGGCGGTGAGATCAGCGTTAACAGTGTCTATACTAAGGGATCGAAATTCATCGTTACGCTGGAGCAGGACATTATTGATGATGCCGAACTGGGCACATTTACGCTGACATCCCGCAGGAAATTACATGAGGGAGAGCAGTATAAGCAGAGTTTTGAAGCGCCGGATGCACATATACTCGTGGTAGATGATAATGAAATGAATCTGGTGGTGGTGAAAAAACTTCTGTCAGAGACAAAGATTCAGGTTGATACGGCGCTGAGCGCCGCTGAGTGCCTGAAGCTGACACAGATTCAGCATTATGACAGCATCTTGATGGACCACCTTATGCCGGAAATGGACGGAGTCCAGTGTTTTCATGAGATTCAGACTCAGGCCGGGGGGATGTGCCGGGATGTGCCGGTTATCGCGCTGACAGCCAATGCAGGGAGTGATAACCAATTACTCTACCAGAAGGAGGGATTTGCAGGATATCTGGCAAAGCCGGTCAGCGGCATGCTGCTTGAAGCAGCGGTGCTGAGTATTCTTCCGAAAGAGCTTGTGAATCTGAATGAGGGGGCAGAACAGTCTGAGGTTGGGAAAGACATCCTGATCTTTGAGCGAGTGAAAAGAAGGTCTATTCTTGTTACGACAGACAGTGTCTGTGATCTTCCGGAATCCCTCAAGAAGGAGTTTCGTATTTCAGTATGCCCTTACTATGTCTGCACAAACAAGGGACGGTTTCTGGATGATGTAGAGATAAAGGCGGATGAGCTGCTGTACCATATGAAAAATGGGAACAACGGTGTCTCCCGTCCCCCAGAAGTGGAGGACTATGAACGGTTTTTTGCAGATAAGCTGACGGAGGCTCAGAATGTGCTTCATATTACGATGGCAAAGCATGTCAGCGAGGGATACTATCATGCTCTTGAGGCGGCGCAGTCCTTTGAAAATGTTGCGGTGATCAATTCCGGCCATCTTTCCAGCAGTATGGGGATGATGGTGCTGTATGCGTCTTATATGGCAGAGCATCATGCTTCGAAGGAGGAGATTGTCGATGCCATGAAAAAGTTAAGGAATTATATATCTTCAGATTTTATCATTGACAGTACCCATATGATGTGTCAGGCGGGCAGGATATCAAAGCGGATACAGGTGATGTGCGATTCTCTGCTTTTGCATCCGGTCATTGTACTGCGGAAAAGCAAGATGGCAGTCGGAAGTGTGGAGGTGGGCGATTTCGCGCATGCAGCGAAAGGATATATTCGGAAGGTGCTTAGGGACGCGAGGAGTATCGACCGGCGGATACTGTTTATAACCTATGCTGGAATGGATGAGAAAAAGCTTGATTATATCCAGTATCTGGTGCGGCAGTATTGTCCTTTTGAGCGGGTATATCTGCAGAAGGCATCCTCTGCCATCGCAAGCAACTGCGGGCCGGGCGCTTTTGGCCTGTTGTTCATGAGAAAGAACGAGGTGGCCATTTCCTTTTCACAAGCCTCGAAACCAGATACAATGTAGCAGGGGTCGGCCGCATAGCGATGGAGAACGGAAAGAAGCGGCTGATAGGATGCTGTGGCTGTACAGGGAGAATAGGGAGAAGATATGGAAAGAATGAAGAAGACACGGACTGGGCAGATGGATATGTTAAACGGCCCTCTGGTAAGTAAGATCATATTGTTTGCTCTGCCGCTGGCAGCCAGCAGTATCCTGCAGCAATTATTCAATGCCGCCGATGTGGCAGTGGTAGGAAGATTTGCGGGGAATCAGGCATTGGCGGCGGTGGGCGGCAACAGTTCAGTCATAAATCTGCTGGTAAATCTGTTCGTCGGCTTTTCAGTGGGCGCGAATGTGATGATCGCGCGGTATATCGGGGAAGGCAAGACAGAGAAGATTCAGCAGACGGTACATACAGTCATTACGATGGCATTGATCTGCGGTGTGATTCTGGCAGTTTTGGGAAATGGTGTGGCGCGGCCGCTTTTGCAGCTTATGAATACTCCGGATGAGGTTCTGCCGTTGGCGGCGGTGTATCTTAAGATCTATTTTGGCGGCATGCCCTTTTTCATGTTGTATAACTTTGGCTCTGCAATCTTAAGAAGTATCGGGGATACGAAGAAGCCTCTGTATTGCCTGATTGTCTCGGGCATTATCAATGTAGGGTTAAATCTGCTTCTTGTTATTGTCTTTCGGCTTGGCGTTGTAGGAGTGGCAGTTGCCACGGTAACAGCCAATGGAGTCAGCGCGGGGATGATACTCTTCTTTTTGGGGAGGAGTAAGGAAGCAATCCGTCTGGATATGAGAAAATTGTCTCTTAGCAGAGAAGAGATGATTAAGATTGTAAAGATCGGCGCGCCGGCGGGGCTGCAGGGAATGGTGTTTTCATTTTCCAATGTGTGCATACAGTCTGCCATCAATGGATTTGGGACGGATGCAATCGCCGGCTCGGCAGCGGCGCTGAACTATGAATTTTTAACTTATTTTGTCACCAGTGCATTTACGCAGGCGGCAGTTACGTTTACCAGTCAGAATTACGGGGCAAGGCAGTATGAGAGATGTAAAAACGTGTGGCGCATCAGTACCGTATTGGGAATGTGCGGCACAGGGATATTAAGCGCGGTTTTTGTGCTGGGACGCGGCTTCTTCCTGAGTATCTTTGCGGCAGACGCGGCAGCCATAGGGTTTGGGGCAGTCCGTATGCTCCATATTCAGATCTTTAGCTTCCTGCCGCCGCTTTATGAAGTGACGGGCGGAAGTTTAAGGGGTATGGGATATTCTATGACTCCGGCCGTACTGACAATGTTTGGCTCCTGTGCGGTGAGGATTATATGGATTTATACGGCGTTTGCATGGAAACCGACGCTGGCGGTGCTGTTCTGGGTATATCCTTTTTCGTGGCTGGTAACAATATTTATGGTAGTAGGAGCTTACTTTGTGATCGGCAGGAAAGTATTGTCATAGGAATATGTATTCGGGAGTTTAAGCATGGTACGAAATGATCGTAGATATATAGCCATTGATCTAAAATCTTTTTATGCATCTGTGGAGTGCGTGGAGAGAGGGCTTGATCCGATGACTACGAATTTGGTTGTCGCTGACCTAAGCCGTACGGAAAAGACGATATGTCTGGCGGTGTCGCCGTCCCTGAAGGCATATGGGATATCGGGGAGGGCGAGACTCTTTGAGGTGGTACAGAAGATAAAAGAAGTAAATGCTAATCGGCAGAGGCTGGCGCCGGGGCGGGAACTGATTGGTTCTTCCTGGAATGACACAGAGCTTAAAGCGTCGCCTGAGAAAGCGGTTGACTATATCGTTGCGCCTCCAAGAATGGCTTACTATATAGAATACAGTACAAGAATTTATGAGATATATCTGAAATATGTCGCGCCTGAAGACTGCCATGTGTATTCGATCGATGAGATCATGATAGATGTTACGGACTATCTTAATATCTATAAGTTATCGCCCCGCGAGCTGGCGGGAAAGATTATGCGGGATATCCACTTGGCTACGGGGATTACGGCTACGGCAGGTATCGGTACGAATCTTTATCTGTGCAAGGTTGCCATGGATATTGTGGCTAAGCATATACCGCCGGATAAGAATGGAGTGCGGATCGCGTCATTGAATGAAAAAAGCTACCGCCGCATATTATGGGCGCATCGTCCGATCACGGACTTCTGGCGTGTGGGAAGAGGATATGCAAGGAAGCTTGAGGAGCACGGCATGTATACGATGGGCGATGTGGCAAGATGTTCTCTGGGAAAGCCGGGAGATTATTATAATGAGGATCTGCTCTACCGCCTGTTCGGAGTCAATGCAGAACTTTTGATTGATCATGCGTGGGGATGGGAGCCATGTACGATGCCGGATATTAAAGCGTACAGGCCAAGCAGTAACAGTGTTGTGTCTGGTCAGGTGCTTCACTGTCCTTATATGCCTGATAAAGCAAGAATTGTAGTCAGGGAGATGGCAGAGATGCTGGCTTTGGATCTGGTAGAAAAAAGGCTGGTTACAGACCAGATTGTCCTGACGGTGGGATACGATATGGAAAATCTGTCCAAACCTGCAATGAAGGAGTATAAGGGTGAGATTACGACGGACCGCTATGGGCGCAAGATACCGAAACATGCCCATGGAACGGTAAACATCGGGAAGCAGACGTCTTCTTGCAAATTAATTACAGATACAGTTTTGGGGCTGTACGACAGAATCATCAATAAAAACTTTTTGATCAGAAGGATTTCGCTTTGTGCCAATCATGTAGTGGATGAAAGTCTGATAAAGAAAGAGCCGGTGTATGAACAGCTTGACTTGTTTACCGATTATGCTGCGTTAAGGAAAGAGAACGAAGAAAAAGAGGCGAAGCTCAGGCAGGAGAGGAGACTTCAGGAAGCGTTGCTGGATATAAAAAAGCGGTATGGGAAAAATGCTGTCTTGAAAGGAACCAATCTGGTGGAGGGCGCTACGGCTATGGAGCGGAACAAGCAGATCGGCGGTCATAAAGCATAGAATCACAGGAGAGGGGCGAGGGGAGTGTTAAAGTTTCATTACGATGACAGGCACAGGTATGACGATATTATCGATCTTCCGCACCATGTCTCTAAGACGCATCCTCTGATGCCGGCGGCCGACAGGGCGGCGCAATTTGCGCCTTTTGCAGCTTTGACCGGACACGGTGCGGCAGTGGAGGAAACGGCGAGACTTACGGAAGAACGGATGGAGCTGGACGAAAACTGTAAGGCGGCTATTAACAGGCAATTGACGTTCCTAAAAAAACAGTCAGATAAAAAACCGGATGTAACGATTACCTATTTTGTGAAGGATACGAGAAAATCTGGCGGAATGTATGTGACTGTGAACGGTTTTGTAAAAAGGATAGATGAATATAAGAGACTGGTGATATTGACGAACGGTACAAAGATTCCGATAGATGATATTATAGAGATAGAAAGTCGAGATACAGTAATATGAACTTAATATATCAAAAGGCAATCCACTTAGAACTCATTATAATGTAATTAGTTCTAAGTGGATTATGTATTATGTTCTTTTCCACTTTGCGTTCAGCTTCTTCTTTCTGTAAAAATAGTACGGGATCAGAAGCAGCGCCGTGGCAGCCCATGCAATCGGATAACTTACAAGGATCGTGAACAGTTCCCTGCGGATGGGCGTCACGAATAGGATCCATGGGAGCCGGACCAGACAAACGCCTCCCAGAGTGATAAGCGTAGGAATCATTACATCACCGATTCCTCTAAGCGCCCCTGTAAAGATTTCCACAAAAATAAAAATGGCATAGCTTGGTACAATATTTATCATCATATAAGCACCGATACCGATCACTGTCTTGTCGGATGTAAATAAGGATAGCAGCGGGTGGGCAAGCGCTAAAAGAGATATCAGGATGGCGCCGCAAAGCGCCAGTGACATGCCGAGGGAAACCCGTACGCTTTTATAGACTCTGTCAAGCTTTCCTGCACCGTAGTTCTGTCCTGCAAATGTAGTGACAGAGATGCCGAAAGCCCCGCTCACTGCCCAGAATATGGAATCTACTTTTCCGAAAGCCGCCCATGCAGCAGCGGTATCTGTCCCAAACTGATTGATCGAAGTCTGTATGATGATATTGGTGAGACCGTACATGCATGTCTGTATTCCGCCCGGAAGACCGATGCGCAGTTCCGAGATTAAGAGAGGGGCATCAATTCGGATATCCTTTGGAACCAGACGGATCATATCATAGGAGGACATAAGCGCCCGGATCACTAAGACAGCGCTTACAGCCTGCGAGAGGATCGTTGCGATGGCAGCGCCTTTAATTCCCATCTTGAAAAATACGACAAGAATCATGTCCAGTATAATATTCAGAATACAGCATACGATCAGGTAGTAGAGAGGCCGTTTAGAGTCTCCCGCCGCCCGCATGATGCCGGAGCCCATATTGTAAATAAGCATGGCTATGATGCCAAGAAAATAAATCCGGAGATACCCGATGGAATCGTCCATAATATCTGCCGGAGTCTTCATGACGGCCAAAAGCGCCGGAGTAGCGGCATATCCGACGATAGAAATCAGGATACTCGCGATGATGGAAAATGCGACCGCTGTATGAAGAGCCGCATAGAGCTTTCGCTCATTTTTTGCGCCGTAGAACTGGGAGATGATAACCGCGGCGCCGTTTGCAAGGCTTGTAAAGAACATCACGACCTGATAAGTCAGCACTGCGGCAGAGCCGCCTACGCTTGCTAAAGCGGCTTTTCCCACAAAACGTCCTACGATGACGGCATCTACAGTATTATAGAGCTGCTGAAACAAAGTTCCCACAACGATCGGGAGGAAGAAAATAAGCAGTTGCTTCCAGATGATACCTTCTGTGATCTCATTTTTGATAGTAGCCTCCGATGACATATCTTAAACCCCCTTGCATGTAAATAGCTAAATCTTATCATAACTTGACAAAAAAGTCAGTACGTTTTTAAAAAATTATGTATTTACAGGCAATATGGTGTATAATAAATGCATAATCAGACAATAAGCGGACTGGGAGGGAAAAGAATGTTAGAGAAACTGGATTTAACAAAGACATTGGAAAAAGAGGCATATAAAGAGAAAATGCAAAAGCTTATGCCGAGGCTTGGAAAGCTTCAAAGAGAGTGCAAGGATCTGGGCATCCCGATCATGATCGCATTTGAAGGTTATGATGCGGCGGGAAAAGGCGTGCAGATCAGTGAGCTTATTAAGGCTCTTGATCCAAGGGGTTTTGAGGTGCATGCGGTGAAGACGGAGACGAAAGAAGAGCGGATGCATCCGTTTCTGTGGAGGTTCTGGACGAAGATGCCTTCAAAGGGACGCATCGCCATCTATGACAGCAGTTGGTATCGGAAGGTGCTTATCGATCGTTTTGATAAGAGAACGAAGAAAAGTGAGCTTGCAAAAGCCTATGAGTCCATCTGTGCATTTGAGGAGCAGTTGACGGCGGACGGTATGGTGCTCATAAAGATATTCCTGACGATAGATAAGAAGGAGCAGAAGAAGCGTTTTAAAAAGCTTTTGGAATCAAAAGAAACTGCATGGCGGGTAGGCCCGGACGATAAAAAGAGAAATGAGCAGTTTGAAAAGTATCAGGCCATTAATGAAGAGATGCTTCTTCGCACCGATACGGAATATGCACCGTGGAATATTGTGGAGGCTGTAGATAAGAGATTTGCGACTGCCAAGATCTATGCTGTCGTGGAAAGGATTCTTGCAGAAAAGGTAAGGGATGTCCGCGCACAGAGAGAAGAGGCGAAAGAGACGGTGGCAAGGAAGGATAAGGAACCGGAAGTTCCGGAAAAGGACAGCAGTGATAAGCGGATGTGCGAGTCCATACTTTTAAGGGCCGACCTTGACCTTTCTTATACAAAGGAAGAGTACAAGGAGCGTCTTGGCAAACTTCAGAAGAAGATTGAGAAGCTTCATGGAGAGCTTTACCGCAGAAGAATTCCGGTAGTGCTTGGATTTGAAGGATGGGATGCGGGAGGAAAGGGAGGCGCTATCAAGCGGCTGACAGAAAAGATGGATCCGAGAGGATACGTAGTTCATCCGACGGCGTCGCCGAACGATATTGAGAGGCAGCACCATTATCTGTGGAGATTCTGGATGGATATGCCGAAGGCCGGGCATGTGACGATTTTTGACCGGACGTGGTACGGCCGTGTCATGGTGGAGCGGATCGAGGGATTTTGTACAAGACAGGAATGGCAGAGAGCCTATAAGGAGATCAACAACATGGAACGCGATCTGGCGGATGCAGGCGCAATTGTGCTGAAATTCTGGATGCAGATTGACAAAGACGAGCAGGAAAGAAGATTTAAGGCGAGACAGGAGAATCCGGAAAAGCAATGGAAGATTACCGATGAGGACTGGCGCAACCGGGAAAAATGGGATCAGTACGAGGAAGCGGTGAACGAGATGCTGATCCGTACTTCTACTCCTTATGCACCGTGGATAGTGGTAGAAGGGAATGATAAATATTATGCACGGATTAAAGTGCTTGAAACGGTTGTGAATGCGATTGAAGAGCGTTTAAAAGACTGATAAAGGATGGATAGCGATGACGATCAGGGAGCAGCTTGAACAGTGGGAAGTAGAATATTTAAGCCCTTATGCGGCGCTCAGCAGGGATTCAAAGGGAAGAAAGGCAAAGGAAGAGCAATGTGATATCCGTCCGGTTTTCCAAAGAGACAGAGACAGGATTCTGCACTGTAAGGCATTCCGTCGCTTGAAGCAGAAGACGCAGGTGTTCCTTTTGCCCAACGGAGACCATTACCGTACAAGGCTTACCCATACGCTGGAGGTATCCCAGAATGCAAGAACGATCGCGAAAGCGCTCCGTCTCAATGAGGATCTGACAGAAGCAATCGCCCTCGGGCATGATCTGGGACACACGCCCTTCGGGCATGCGGGGGAGCGCGCTCTTGACGAAGTCAATCCTTTTGGATTCCGCCACAATATTCAGAGCGTACGTATCGTGGAACGGCTGGAGAAGAACGGGGAGGGGTTGAATCTCACATGGGAAGTGGTAGACGGGATATTAAACCACAAATCCAGCGGACACCCCCATACACTGGAAGGAAAGATTGTACGGCTCTCTGACAAGATCGCCTATTTAAACCATGATATCGATGATGCGATCCGGGGCGGGATTCTTAACGAAGCAGAGATTCCGGAAGAATTCCACCGGATCTTAGGGGATACGACTAGAAAGCGTCTGAACACACTAATTCACGATGTGGGTACAAACAGCAGGGATAAGCCGGAGATTTCTATTCGGCGTTTAGCTGAGCTTTATGCGGAAGCGGGCAGGGAGATATTTTCTTATAC
>OFFJ01001841.1_pt1 | contig 14675 bp, 6 predicted proteins | sample 1521261 | NCBI WGS metagenome assembly OFFJ01 (sample SAMEA3504122, study PRJEB24116) | mouse gut metagenome | biome: mouse gut; feature: mouse-associated habitat; material: faeces | place: Denmark | collected 2011 | reverse complement strand
CAAATACGGCGCGGACATCCTGCGCCTCTGGGCCGCCAACACGGACTACCACGCCGACGTGCGCTGCTCTCATGAGATTTTCAAGCAGCTGAGCCAGAACTACCTGAAATTCCGCAACACCGCCCGGTACTGCCTGGGGAACCTGGCCGGCTTCGACCCCAGCCATCTTACCGCCCCCGGCGGGATGGAGGAGCTGGACCGCTGGGCTGTGACGAGGCTGAACGCCCTGATGGAAAAGTGCTTCGCCGCTTACGATGACTATGAATTCCTGGTGGCGACCCACGCGGTCAACGACTTCTGCGTGGTGGACATGTCCAACTTCTACCTGGACGTCATCAAGGACCGGCTCTACTGCGACGAGAAGGACGGGGCCCTCCGCCGCAGCGCCCAGACCGCCCTGTACCTGATTCTGGACGGCACGGGCCAGGCCCTGGCCCAGGCGGTGCTGGAATCCCCCCGGATAACGGAGGTGGTGCAGCTGCGTCTGACGGAGGAGACGGAGCTGGACTTCCTGCAGGTGGGGGAGATCCAGTGCATCGGCCTGGACAACGGTTCCGCCTCCATGCGGGGCGTGGTCACCATGCAGCGGGGCGACCGTCTGGTCATCCGCCCCGGCGCCATGCTGGGCGCGGAGGCCCGGGAGAACCTGCGCATCCAGACGGATTTTGAGAGCGTCATGTACCCCATTACCGGCTATTGGAAGGGCCAGCGGCACATCAAGGGCCACGATCTCAGCTGCGGCGGAGTGGCCTTCCACACCGCTCAGGCGGTGAAGGTGGGCGAGGTGGTCCAGATCGTTCTCCCGGTTACCGATTCCCCCCTGCTTCTGCGCACCCGCATTCTGCGGAAGCTGAATACCGACGAGCCGGATCCCCTGTACGCGGCCCGGTTCGTTGATCTCTGCCTGGACGAGGAGGTCGCCATCCGCAAGGCGGTCTTCAGCATCCAGGTCAGCCGTCCCAAGCCCAAGGCCTGACGCCGTTTATGAAAGGAGTCTTAATCAATGCAGCAGATACAAACTGCCTCCCGCCGCGTCCATATGCGGCGGGCGCTGTCCCTTCTTCTGGCCGCGGTGATGATGCTGGGGCTGGTCCCCGTGTTCCCCGCCGCCCAGGCGTCGGCCCACTGGGCGGACCCCTATCTCAGTCAGCTTATGGAGTGGGGCGTCATCAACCAGACCCAGGCGGCGAATCCCGACCGGGCTCTGACCCGGGCGGACTTCATGGGCATCGTTAACCGCGCCTACGGCTATGAAACCCCCGGCGTGACCCCCTTTGAGGATGTCAAGGAAACCGACTGGTACTATGACGACGTGGGCATCGCCTATACCGCCCGGTACATCAAGGGCACCTCTCCCACCACCGCCTCCCCCAAGGACCCCCTGACCCGGGAGACGGCCGCCACCATTCTGGGGCGGAACATGATGCTCGAGGACTCTGCGGGTGAAATTCTGGATTTCATCGACGCCCGGAACATCAGCACCTGGGCCAAGGGCACCATCAAGTCCTCCCTGGAACACTATCTGGTAAGCGGCTATGACGACGGCACCTTCCGTCCCCAGCGGAACGTGAGCTGGGGCGAGATGGCCTCCATGGTTACCCGACTCATCGGCACGCCCCTCCAGGAGCCCGGCGATTACGCCCTGGGCGGCACCTTCGGGAACGTGACCATCACCTCTCCCGGGGTGACCCTGCGGGATACCGTGGTCAGCGGCGATCTGTACATCACCGGCGGCGTCGGGCTGGGCGGCGTCCAGCTGGAGAACGTCACTGTTCTGGGCCGGATCATTGCCAGCGGCACCGGCACCAGCGAGGGCGGGGCCAGCATCCTGCTGCGCAACGTTACCGCCGACGAGCTTCTGGTGGATAATCTCCAGAATAACGAAGTTTCCATCCGGGCCGACGGCATCACCGAGATTGGCAATACCACTGTGCGCACCAGCGCCTACATCGAGGACAATACCCCCGAGGGCCTGGGACTTCATATGATTTCCCTGGAGGGCGAGAGCTACCCCGAGGGTGAGGAGCCCGAGGACTGGGTGCCTGCCAAGCTGACCTTGGCGGGCCGGATCGAGGAGGTTGTCAACCGCACCCCCAACTCCACGGTTCACGCCGCCAAGGGGACCGTGTCCAAGCTGACGGTGGACGAGGCCGCCGTGGGCTCCAATGTGATTATTGACCGTGGCACGGTTGTCAAGGACCTGATTCTGGATACCGCCGTGGAGGTCACCGGCGAGGGCGACGTCACCCGGCTGGAGGTCAATGCCCCCGGCTGCGTGGTGGAGATGCTGCCCGACGAGATCGTCATCCGCCCGGGCATCACTGCCGAGATCCACGGTGAGGAGATGGATTCCGTAGCGGCGGAGGAATCCACCAAGGCCCCCATGATTCTGGCCGGCTATCCCGAGGCCCGGGATATTATTCCCACCGGCCTGGACGCCGTGTTCATGACCAACAAGAGCGGAACGGTCTACTGGGCCGTCAGCGCCGTTACTGACGGTTCCGTAGGCGAGGAGGACCTCATCAAGCCCCCGTCTTACGGCAGCATCGCCGTGGCCCGGGGCAGTGTCAAAGCCCCCAAGGGCAACGAGGAATTCCTTTCTAAGGTTGCCGGCCTGACTCCCGGCGCGTCCTACTACCTCTCCGCCGTGCTGGTAGACGCCCGTGACCAGCGCAGCTCCACCAAGGTTATCTCCTTCACCACTCCGGACAACACCAAGCCCGCCTTCAACGCAGGCTATCCCCGCATGTCCAAGGTCTCTCCCAAGGACAGCGTCGTAGTAGTCATGCCCAATAAGGACTGCAAGCTCTACTATGCCCTGCTGCCCCAGGGGGCGGTGGCTCCCACGGAGAACGAACTGAAGACTGGCTCCGTTTCCGGCGCGCTGGGCTACGGCGTGCGGGACGTGACCAAGAACACCGAGAGTACCTTCCGCGTGAACGACCAGCTTCTGGAGGAGCAGACCACCTACGTGATCTACTTCTTCCTCACCGATGCGGACGGCGTCAACAAGTCCGGCATCACCAGCATCACCTTTACCACCGATGACGAAACGCCGCCGGAGTTCATCATAGATCCCAGCGCTGAGACCGCCGTCGTCCAGGATACCTCTGTGCGCCTGAACTTCCGGCTCAATGAGGACGGTACGGTCTACTGGGTGGCCGTCCCCCAGGGGAAGCCCTATCCTCCGGCTCAGCCGGGCACCGGGTTCGACACGGCCCCTCTGACCAGTGAGTACGCCAAGCTCTACGTCAGTTCCGGCATGGTCATCTACGAGGGTGGAAAAGCCGGCAAGGTCACTGCCCGGGAAAACATCGACGGCATCATCAACATCACCGGCCTGGAACCTGAGAGCTACTACGATTTCTACTACGTAGCCAAGGACAACGCCGGACCCGACCGCAACTATTCCTACACCGTCAAGAAAATCACCATCCACACCCGGGATGGCAATCCTCCCACAGTGAAGCAGTCCTTCAGCCCTGTCTCTGACGCAGGTAACCCCAAGACGACCTCCAACATCTACTTCGACATCTCCGAGGACGTCATTTACACCGGTCCCAATACCACTAACCAGAGCCTGTGGACCATGTTTGATGAGTGGGATAAGGCCACCGGCGATGCCAAGGACAAAGCCCTGAACAAGCTGGCCAACGCCCTGTACAATAGCTTCCGCCTCCACAAGTTCAGCCTTGCCGGGGACGAGGAGGACATCACCGCCAAATACATGGTAGGCGGCGATCCCTTTGCCGAGTCGGACGAGATTGACTACACCCAGGCCCGCATCGAGGATAACCGTTCCAAGAACGGCAGCATCCGCGTGGTCTTCCCCAACAGCGGACTGCACCTGGAGAGCGGCAAGCAGTATTGCTTCGAGGTCAACTACCTGATGGACAGCAGCCGCAACTCCATGGATCCTGAGCGCATCTACTTCTGGGATTTGACGCAGACCCAGCGGGATGAGGTCAAGAAGAAGGGGCATGACGTGGAGCCCTTCATTGTGGACTTCCCCGCCGCCAAGCTCAAGGAGGTCATCGGCCTGCTGGACGCCCCCAAGGTGCGGGACATCGCGGGCGCTCCAACGGCCACCGAGGCTGTGGCGGACCTGGTCTTCACCATGCAGGGTGACTCCACCGGGGACGTAGACCCGCAGCTGGCCTATGACATCCTGCTGTGGACCAACCGCCCCATTGAGTATAACCTTTATTACCGTATCTGGGATAAGAGCAGCGCTGATACCGGCACCCAGACCCTCTCTATCTCCGGCGATGACAAGGGGACGGTGGTCAAGGACGCGGACCTGCTCAATGGGAAGTACGCCAAGAATCTCCTTGACTCAGACAGCGGAAAGAATCCGAATGCCAACCCGGACGAGAACGGCTGGATGCTCCTGGGGCCCAGCGGCGCCCATTACAACAGCTACAAGGACGATCCCGAGGAGTACCTCTGGGCCGCCAAGTCCGTGGGCTACACCTTCAGCGGCTTCAAGGGTACCACAGACGGCAACAAGTTCCCCAAGCTCGTCAACATGGAGGAAAACCTCACCTACGAGTTCGTGATCTCCCTCACCAAGTGGAGCGGCAGCGGCGACCGCACCGAGTGGACCGGCAAGACCCTCACCCGCGTCTACGTGGACGCCGGTATCAGCCAGAATCTCAAGAACCTGGGCAGCAGCATCCAGAACGCCGAGGACGTCCGCCCGGACTGGGAGGCCGCCTTGACCGACGGCATCACCAAGGGCGTTCTGAGCATCGGCGCGGCCCGCCCGGAGAAGTACCTGGAGCTGCTCAAGAGCCTGGATGATACCAAGATCCCCACCTTCGCCCAGGACTTCCCCGTGCTGAAGCCCACGTCCACCAAGGTGGATATGGACCTGGCCCTGACCGGTCAGGGCACGATCTACTGGGCCATCGCCGAGGTGCAGGGCACTGCGCCGATCGTCACCACCAATGTCCTGGAGGCGGACGGCAGCAAACGGCCCATCACCCTGGATGAGATCCCCAAGGCCCGGCCCGCTATCAAGAACGATCTGGATACGGTCCCCCAGCCGAAGCTGGAGGAGCCCTACAACACCACCGTCATGGATCCCCCGCCCGCCACCAGATTCGTGGACAACGGCAGCCTCAAGTACGTGAACAGTGCGGTGCCGGATGCCGGCAAGCTTCTGCCCGCCAGTGAGGACCTGAAGCCGGACACCACGTACTGCGTCTATTTCGTCCTCAAGGGAGACAAGACCGAGCCTTCCCAGGTCTATATCTACCAGTTTACCACCAATAAGATCCCCAAGCCCCAGATCAAGATCAAGGACAACTTCAACAGCTCGGTAGATATTACGATCGAATATCAGATCGATAAGGCCAACTATGCTTATCTTGTCCTCACCGAAAACAACGCACTTGCGCTGAAGCCTCTGTATGAGCAGTTCAGTGCATATGTAGACAAAACCGGGGAGTACATCCCAACAGGCATGGCGATGCCGGACTGCTACAATAACCTTACCGTGCTGGAAGCGCTGAAGCAAGACTATGACTATAATATTGCCCGCAACAGCGGCAACGCCAATACCAATGCCTATTTCCCGTCCAAGGCTGCCAAAGAGGAAGGGGGCGAATGGGTCAATGGTGCGTCCGTCTTTGATGCCTACGCCAACGGGGCTATTCGGGAGACGATTGACAAGCTCGTCTGGGGCGCAAGTCAGGGCAATGAGGAGATCTTGAACATCTTCTCCACCGGCAACGGCAACACGTCAAAAAATACTCCCAAGCTCCAGACCATCCGAAACAAGGAGGGCCAGGAGATCGGTAACGGCAACTACGTCATTCTGGTCGTGGCCCAGGATACGAAGGTGTATCCCAACTCCCCGGTCACCAGCGGCGGCAGAGACGGCTTCAAGGCCTCGGTCATCAAGCAGGCTGATGACAGCGCGCCCTTCCTGACCGGCGCCAATCTGGACGATATCCAGTCGGAAGGAACAGCTCACAAGGCTCCCTTCAAGGGTACGATCAGCCTTACCTTTAACACGGAGGTATATCTGAAGGACACGGACCCCCGCGAGCCGCTCGACTCTTTGTCCTTCCCGGCGAGTATGCCCGGCGGTTCAGTGACTGTGACCCCCAGTAAATCCGGTGCCACCAATACATACTATCTGAACTTCTCAGGTCACAACGGCTATGCTCAGATAAAGTCTGAGACCCATAGCTTCATGGTAAACTACAGTAATGGCGGCGCAGACGAGGACCTGATCATTACCGCGACGATTTCCAAGGACAAACCAACTAAGGATGATCCAGATCCCAAGCAATATATCCAGTTTGTCGTAAAGTGGGGCGAAAATGCAAGCACAGAAGGCAAAGATATGTTTACGCTCCGGAGAGTTTACCTGGATGAGATTGAATCAGGCGGAACAACAACAATTCAGTCTTTTGAATTGCAGGATATCAACAAGAACCATGTAACGAGCCTCACCTTTGAACCAGGGAAACGAGCCGAGTATGTTTATGCGGTTCTTACTCCCTCGGATACCACCGTACCGATCAGCTGGTCCGAGCCTTCTGGCATAGTCTCTATCAATGGTCAGGGTTCCGCTAAGCAGACCGCTATCATCACGCCAAAGAAAGTAGGCAGCTCAACGGTTAGCGCCAGCCTCCAGTCCACCGTCAGCATCCTGCCGCCTGAGATGCTCACAGTCACTGTAAAGGGCAAGCTGGCGAATCCGACCTTGAAATCCAATGACACAGCGACCGTCTCGAAAAATGCTGATGGCAGCTACACATGGAAGCGCGCAGACGGCAAGACGCATTCCGCTACGCTTACCCTCGACACGGGCTTCCTGGTAGACGCCAGAGACATTGAGGTCACTGTGGCTAACGGTACCACCGGAGCAGTTGTTACGTGCGGCAGCATCACCCCCGTGGGAGGACCGAGGCCGACAATAAGCGTACCCCTGAACTGGACAGAGGGTGATGGCCGCGTTACGGTTACTGTCAGCGGAAAAACAAGTACACATTGGGTAACACCATCTGTGAGTGTCACAATTGACCTTAAATCCAAGCCTGCTGAAGTAACGAATCTGTCATTAACAACCTCCGAGGCGAATTCGACCATCACCACAGGGACAGGTGACGGCACTTACGTATGGGAGCGCACGGATAATGTCGCCCATACTGCAACGCTCACTTTTGACACAGGGATCGAGATGCCTGCCCAGGATATTACGGTAACGAGCAGCGATGACACAAAGATCGATTGCGGCACAGTATCCGTCAGCGGTACAAAGGCAAGCGTAAAATTGACCTATAATAGCGGAAACAGCGGAAATATCACAATCACCATTCAACTAAAAGGTGTAACACCGAACAAAGAGATCCAAATCACCATTAAGGGCATCAATGACAGCGGAACCACAATCAAACCTACCCCTTCGGGGTACCGCTGATCCCCACGGGAGCGGGCATCCGCCCGCTCCCGTTTCCCTATCTGTTCAAATACCCGAAAAGGAGCGTGTACTATGAAACATCCCACCAGGCGCCGGGTTTTGTCCCTGCTGCTGTCCCTGCTGCTGGCTCTCTCTCTGGCCCCCACAGCTTTCCTTACGGAGGGCGGCGATGATGGCGGCGACAGCGGCACTGAGCAGGAGACCGCAAAACTGAAGCTCAGCAGCAACAACTGGTTCGAGACGCCCAACAATCTGCGTCTGGAGCCCAGCCCCACCGGCTCCCAGGGCGAGCGCATCACCGCCGCCATCGAGCCCCCCGACCCCGCCTATGAGGACATCCACATCTCCTGGCAGAGCAGCGACCCCGACATCGTTGCCGTCACCGAGTCTGATAACGGCCGCACAGGCTACATTTACGGCAAAGCCCCCGGCACAGCCAAGGTCACCGTCAAGGCGGGGGACCTTGCTGCACAGGAGATCACCGTCACCGTCAACGGCATTCAGATGATAACCACCAGTATGACGGTGATGGAAAATGAAGTAAAGCGTTTTGTCAAGGACGTTGACTACAAGCTCTTCGGCAAAGCCGACTCGCCGGACGCCAGCATCAGAGGCAGTGTTCTTGACAACAAGCCCAATGTCTATGTTCCCTCCCCCGAGGGGATGACCGTCGTCATCGAGGGCCGCCAGGCCGGTGATGCCACCGTGGTCCTGGAGGTCACCGCAGGCGACAGTGTATACAAGGCGGAGCTTCCGGTCAACGTTACCTCCAACCTGCGCACGATCGAGTGGACCGAGGGGTGCAGTCTCTCCAATCCCCTGCATTTTTCCCAACTGGAGGAGCTGATCGCCGCAGAGTGCAAGGACGTGACCAACGGGCTGGAGCTGACCTCCGTCATCGGCCTGTCGGTTCCTACCAGCCAGGGTACTCTCTACCTGGGCTATAAATCTCCTGAGGATACCGGCGCAGGAGTGGGCAGTTCCGTGACCTATTATTATCACACAGCCGCCCGTGGCCCTTACATCAGCGACGTTACCTTTGTCCCTAATCCATCCTTCACCGGAGAGAAAGCTACCATAACGTTCAGCGGGCAGGCTGCTGGCGGCGAGAACGGCTCGGTCCGGTCCTTCAAGGGACAAATTAAAGTCACTCTGACCGATGAAAAAACAGATCTCACAATTTCCACCAAGCGGGATACTCCCCTGGAGCTGACCTCCAGTGTCTTTGTTACGGCCTGCCATGAGGCGGTGGGTTCTCCTCTGGACTATGTCATCTTCACCCTCCCCCCCGCCTCCCAGGGCGCTCTCTACCTGGACTACAAGGACGAGTGGAACTACGCCGCCAAGGTCTCTCCCAACGAGCAGTATGACCGGAAGCAGCTGGATACCATCACCTTTGTCCCTGCCGAGGGCTACGTGGGTGCTGTGCGCATCGGCTACGCGGGATACAGCGTCTCCGGCGTCAAATACAACGGAGAGCTGGTGATCCAGGTCAAGCAGGGCCTGGACGACGCCGTCACCTACAACGACAACGGCGGCGGTGAGGTGCGCTTTGACAGCGGGGACTTTGAAGATTTCTGCGAAAACGCCACCGGAAAGGCCCTCTCCAGGATCTCCTTCACCCTTCCCCCCGCCTCCCAGGGCGTACTCTATCTCAACTGGAACGGCTCCCGGGGGACCGAGGCGGCGGAGGGCAGGGAGTACAGCTCCTCCCAGTTGGACCGGATGACCTTTGTGGCCGCCGGCGGCTTCAACGGCGTGGTACGGATTCCCTTCAGCGGCGTCAGCCGCTCCGGGCTGAATTTCACGGGAACGGTGGAGATCCACATCCAGTCCACCGGCGCCGGTACCGGGGACATCACCTATATCTGCGCTCCCAGCCAGTCGGTGAAGCTGTCCCTGTCCGACTTCTCCAACCTCTGCCAGGCCATGACCGGCCAGCGGCTCCACTATATCAGCTTCCAGTCCCTGCCGGACTTCAACCAGGGCTCCCTGTACCATAACCGCACCAGCGCCGGCAGCATGGGCACCCGGGCCACCACGGCAACCCGGTACTTCAACAGCGCCACCCCTTATATCGCCAATCTCTCCTTCTGGGCCGCCAGCGGCTTCAGCGGCGTGGATATCCCCTTTACCGGAAGCTCCGTCAACGGTCAGACGTTCACAGGCGTTCTCACCATCAGCACCGGCGCGGGTGCTGGCAGCGGCCTCGCGGGCGCGGTGACGTATACCGCCTCGGGCCAGACCCCGGTACCCTTCTCCGGCGGGGATTTTGACACCGCCTGCCGTCAGGCCACCAACGCCGCCCTGAGCTGCCTGCAATTCGGCCTGCCCTCCTCCGGCCAGGGCATCCTCTACTACGACTACCGCGCCGGTACCGCCCCCACGGCCCTGAATCCTGGAACCACCCTCTACCGCTCCGGAGAGGTTTCTGTGGACAAGGTATCCTTTGTTGCCGCCAAGGGCTTTTCCGGCATTGCAATGATCCCCTTTACCGGCTGGGCCATTGACGGACGGCAGTTCCAGGGGTCCGTGCAGATCACCGTGCGCTCCGATGCCGCTCTGGGCGGTCTGGTCCGGTATGAGAGCCGGGGCGAGCCGGTGCATATCAACGCCTACGACATTCAGACGGCTTCCGGCGGCGCTCCGGCATCCCTGCGCCTCACCGGCCTGCCGGATGCCGGCAGCGGAAAGCTCTACTACCAGTACGCCGGTCCCACCCGGTACAGCTGGGAGGGCAACACCTCCACGGTTTACAGCCTCTACGGCGACCCCTCGGTGTCCAACCTGACCTTTGTCCCTAAGGCGGGCTTCTACGGCACGGTGGACGTCCCCTATACCGCCAACAACACAGACGGCACCCAGTATACCGGGACCATCCGGATTACTGTGACGGAGCCCTCGGTTTCCGCCAACTTTGATGATCTCTCCGGCTATTCCGCCCAGATGAAGTCCGCCGTGGACTATCTCTATAATCTGGACGTGGTCAAGGGCACCGGACAGCGGCGCTATGAGCCCGGCGCCTCCATCCGCCGCGGGGACTTCTGCGTAATGCTTTCCCGGGCATTCCAGTTCAATGTAGGCAGCACCGTTCAGGGCTTCAGCGACGTACCTGCGGACGCCTACTACACCCAGTCGGTGAATGAGCTGTACGCTCTGGGCATTGTCACCGGCGTAGGCGGCGGGCGCTTTGCCCCCAACGCTTCCCTCTCCCGGCAGGACGCCGCCCTGATGGTCCAGCGGGCTTTGAATCAGGCTGGTATCAGCGCTCCTGACGGCAATGCGGCGGCTCTGGCCGCCTACAGTGACCGTGGCCGGGTGGCAGACTATGCCAAGGGAGCCGTATCAGGACTGATCCAGCAGGGCCTGCTGCCCACCTCCGGCAGCCGCATCTCCCCCCGGAACAACCTCAACCGGGGCGATATGGCACTTCTTCTGCACCGGTCCATGACCCGCTAAGCTATACGAACATCTCCCACACCCTCGGAGTGTGGGAGATGTTCACTTCACATACTTTTCCGCAGCTCACCGGTATGGACGGAATTGCGGCCGTTCTTGTGTGCAGCCGTCTCTGTTCCGGCCGGCAGCCTTTTCCGCCCCGTCTACCGTGTTTACAATAAAGGGAAGACGGAAAAAAAAGAGAACAGCCTTGCACCCACTGGATGCAAGGCTGTTCTCTTGGCAGCGGGAGAAGGATTCGAACCCTCACATACGGAGTCAGAGTCCGCTGTGCTACCTTTACACAATCCCGCTGTGTTCATAATGAACAGTCATTATTATACACATCTGCGGCAATTTGTCAAGAGCAAGTTTTCAAAATCCCCATAAATTTTTCTTCTCCTCACGCCTGCCCGCTGAATCCGGCCTCTGCCGGGGCGGAGGGAACCGGCTCGGCTGCTGCGGCGTACTGCTGCACAGCGGCCTCCAGCGAGGCGGATGTAGCCGCTGCCAGATCCTGCGCCTGCTGGCGCAGCTCCATCTGGGTAGCGGTCAGCTGGGACGCCAGCCGGTCGGAGATCTCCGCCTCCCGCATGTAGCCGGACTCCCGGATGATCCTCTGGCTCTTCCGGCGGAGCAGCTCCTGGCGCAGGCGGCGTTCCTTCTCCTTCAGATCCTCCTTGGCGGCCCTCTTCCGGCGGACCTCCGTCAGATGCTCACGGTCCAGCTCCCGCTTTTTCCGCTCCCCCCGGTTGACGGCCTTCTGGAGCTGGTTGATGGCGGCCTTGATTTTAGCGGCGTTGTCGCTGTCGGTGCGCAGGGCGGTCTTGAACTGGGCCAGACGGCGGCGGGCGTAGCCGGAGGCGGCGTTGACCTCCATGCGGCTCCTGGCCCGCGCCAGACGGGCGTATGCCTCCAGGGGGGCGTCGCCGTAGCGGGTGCTGCTCTTGGGAAGCTTCATGGCCTCGCGCTGGGCCTCCGCCTTCTCCTGGGCGTCCCGGATCATCTCCAGCAGATCCCTGCCCTCCTCCTCCTGCTGGGAGAGGGCGGCGGACAGATCCTCCCCCGCGCCCACCGCCGGAGGGGCGGCCTCTGCCTGCTGCTGTTCCCGGGACCAGTTCTGCTGTGCGGCTGCCACGCCGTTAACGCTCATATCCTTCATATCGCTCCTCCGTTGGCCGCGCCATGTCTTTGTTTGTTATATCGGCAGAAAAAGCCGGGAAGGAAAGAGCGCCGCCAAGAATTTACCCGGAAAAGCCCAGTTCCCTCAAAAAAACCAGGTTGAAAATACCATCCGCCCCGGATTGACAAGTTATTGTCAATGTAGTAGAATGTAAAAAACATACCTGTGTTTTGGAGGGTGCAATGTATACTATGAAAAAGCAAAACGTATCCGATGCAGTCATCCGGCGCCTTCCCCGCTACTACCGCTATCTGGATGATCTACATCTGAAGGGCAGCGTACGCATCTCCTCCAGCGTCCTGGGGGAGAAGATGGGAATTACCGCCTCCCAGATCCGGCAGGACCTGAGCTGCTTCGGCGAGTTCGGCCAGCAGGGCTACGGCTATAATGTGGACGAGCTGCGCAGAGAGATTGGACGCATTCTGGGCGTGGATAAGAGCCACCGGATCATTGTGGTGGGTGTGGGCAATCTGGGGCGCGCCCTGATTCAGAATTTCCACTTCAACGATGCCGGCTTCCTTCTGGAGGCGGCCTTTGATGTCTCCCCTGACCTGGCGGGCGCGGAGGTTGCGGGCGTCCCCGTGCTGAATGTAACGGAGCTGGAGCGTTTCGTCCCCGCCCACAAGCCCGACGTGGCCGTACTTACCCTGCCCCAGTCTGCGGCGCAGCAGATGGCGGACCGGCTGATCGGTCTGGGGGTGCGGGGCTTCTGGAATTTTACCAATGTGGAGCTTTCCAGCCAGGCGGAGAACGTCCGGTTTGAGGACGTCCACTTTGCCGACAGCCTGCTGACCCTCAGCTACCGGATCACGGAGCGATAGCGATTTGTAAAAAGGAGTCTTTATGAAAAAAACCGCCGCCCTCCTGCTTGGGCTTCTGCTGTCTCTGACCGCGCTGACAGCTGCCGGAGGAACCCAGGGGGATCCTCTCATCTCCCTGTCTTATCTGACAGACGTCTTCACCCAATCCCTTGAGAGCGCCGTGAGTACCCGTCTGGACGCCTCTGACGATGCCGTCCGCGCCGCCGCGGGGCAGGGGCAGCCTGCTCTCCCCACCGGCCCCGCCGGCCTGGAGGAGCATACCCTGAAGGAGGGGGATGTTCTCTCCGGCTCCACCGGGCTGGTGGTTGTCCCCCTGGGCGGCGGCGTGACGCTGGATGTGTCCGGCGGAGCGGTTGTGGATGTGACCGGAGGAACGGAGGTCTTCTCCGGCACGCTGCTGCCGGATCACCGCTATATCGTGGCGGAGAACTCCCAGGCCAGCTTTACCGTGACCACTCCCGCGGCGGTGATGTCCTATGAGGGGGGCGGCATCCTGACCCGTTCCCTGTCCCCGGACTACTATTCCGCCGCCTGCGCCCTGCGGGAGGCGGGCCTCTTCCGGGGCAGCGGCTCCGGCGTAGGCGATGGCTTTGACCTGTATCTTGCCCCCACCCGGGGAGAGAGCCTTGTGATGTTCCTCCGGCTGCTTGGGGAGGAGGCGGACGCCCTGGCTTATACCGGCGCCCACCCCTTTACCGATGTGCCCGGCTGGCTGGACCGCTATGTGGCCTGGGCCTGGCAGCGGGGATATACCAGCGGCGTGGCGGCGGACCGCTTTGGTTCCGATCAGCCGGTGTCCGCCGTAGAGTATGAGGAGTTCCTGCTCCGCGCCCTGGGATACAGCACCGCCGGCGTGGATGACTATACCACCAGTCTGGAACGTGCCCTGGGCTTGGGGGCGCTGACTCAGGGCGAGTATACCATGCTGCGGGAGACTGTCTTCCTCCGGGCTCATGCGGCCTACGTCTCCTGGTACAGTCTGGATATGCCTCTGAACGGCGGCACGGAGACCCTGGCCCGGCATTTGATTTCCGCAGGCCGGATGACGGAGGCCCAGCTGGAGGCCGCCCGCACCCAGATAAATTTCTCCCGAATTTCCTGACGGATAGGAACCACCGGCAGATACCCGCATAGGATGAATTGAGGCGCGTGCCTGCCTCACATCTCACAGGAGGTATTTGTCTTATGTGGAACAACAACGGTTTTGGCGGCGGCGGATGCTGCTGGATCATCATCCTCATCATTCTCCTTTGCTGCTGCTGCGGCAACGGGAACGGCGGCATCTGCGGCGGCGGATGCGGCGGCGGGTGCAACTGCGGCTGCAACAACAATTGCAGCTGCGGCTGTAACTGCGGATGCAACTGCAACTGTGGCTGCAACAACAACTGCGGCTGCAACGACGGCTGCTGCTGATCAGAAGCGCGGAGTGCCCGGGAGCAGGCGGGTAAGACCCGGAGCGGAGCAAAGCCCAGAGGGGCCGGAGGCCCCGGCGGGATTTGCGCAGCCGGAGGGGCTTAGACGCCGTCGCGGAGGGCGCGGAGCGTGACAGATCAGAAGCGCGGAGCGTCCGGGAGCAGGGGACTTGGGCCCCGTTGCGAAGGATGCGCAGCGTGACAATGGGGGGCGTGCGCTATGACATTTGAGGAACTGCGGGACAAGGCCCACGCTTTGCCCCTGAAGCCGGGCGTCTACATCATGCAGAACGGGGCCAGCGAAGTGATCTACGTGGGCAAGGCCAAGGCCCTGAAAAACCGGGTGAGCCAGTATTTCCAGGACCAATCCCGCCACAACGAAAAGA
>OFFJ01001839.1_pt1 | contig 14679 bp, 12 predicted proteins | sample 1521261 | NCBI WGS metagenome assembly OFFJ01 (sample SAMEA3504122, study PRJEB24116) | mouse gut metagenome | biome: mouse gut; feature: mouse-associated habitat; material: faeces | place: Denmark | collected 2011 | reverse complement strand
GATTGTGTCCTTCACCGGGGATATAGCTTGTAACCTCGATTCCGTTGGAAAGACGTACCCTGGCAACCTTTCTCAAAGCTGAGTTCGGCTTCTTAGGGGTCATGGTCTTTACAACAGTGCACACACCACGTTTCTGAGGGGCGGAAGCATCCGTAGCCTTCTTGTGAAGAGAGTTGTATCCCTTCTGCAGAGCAGGTGCAGTAGACTTCTTTACAGAGGTCTGGCGTCCTTTTCTTACTAACTGGTTAAATGTTGGCATTCTGTTTCACCTCTTTCATAAATTGGATGTTTGATTATCTGTCATGCATACGGATTTCTCATCTTGAATATCTCCTGCCGCAGAAACCACCCTGTCCGGCTCTTAGGAATTGTCGGAAAATAACTGATACAACTTCTTTAGGGAAAAGCCCGTAAATACAAGGAAAACAGCTTTAAATTCGTATCAGTTATCTGTAGACACTTCCTTGTGCACGGCTGCCCTGTATAAAATACAGGTCTTTTCCTGCTGCCAGCATGCTGACATTCCCCGGAATCAGGCGAATAACTACAGGCCGTTTGAAATCTTTCAATATAAAAACACATCCACACGCACGCTATATCATTATAGATGCTTGTGGATGTTCTGTCAATACGTTTTTTCCTGATTTTCCAATAAATTTAAGCATAAGTTTAAGCGATTTCGGCGTTTTTCTATACTTCTTTCCCCGGTACTTCCCGGCTCCGGACTTACCTCACCCAGTTTTCAAACCGGAACCCCGGTCCCATATCCTCCGCTATTTTTCCCGCCAGTTCTTTTATATCCGTTATCTCTTCATGATTCTCTATAGACTCGATAATCAGCAGAAGCGGGCTTACCGTATATCCGTACTCTTTGAGCAGGCAGATTAATACCTGACGTAATTTCGTATAGGAAATAACCTCCGGTACGATATTCTTTACCGCATAAGGATACTTTTCTCTGAGATTTTCCACCATGAAATAGACGCTCTGGTTGTTCAGCACCTTCTCTATGTTGAGAAAAACCTGCTCCTTCAGCTTTCCCAACATGGTCTCCATGCAGTCCGGCGCTTCCAGGTTCAGTTCGTCCTTATATATGGATACACCGTTTATACAGATTTCATACTCTTTTGCCTCCAGCGAGAGATAATCCCTCAGGCGGATAACGGGAATAATCACGCCCCATTGAGAGGCAAACTGCTGCCGCAGAGAAATCATGTGGGCATACTCCTGCTTTATCTCCTCCACAAATAAAGGAATCACATCCTTCCCAAACTGCAGCGTAATGATTTCCGGCAGCAAATGCAAATTGATTTCCGCTTTTCGCTCTATGCTGTCCTGGCCGATCAGGTATCTTTTCCCCGGCTCATGCAGGAAGAGGTAGTCCAGGGAACAGTCCAGCACCTCCGCCATTCCGTTCAGTACTCCGACATCCGGATAGCTGTTTCCCCGCTCGTACTTGGAGACTGCCTGCTCCGTCACTCCCAACAGCTGAGCCAGCTGTTTCTGGGTGTATCCGCGTTCCTGTCTGATTGCCTTCAATCGGCTCCCGAATCCTTCCAATGCCATACGTAAACCTCCTGACTTAAATCGCCGTGCAATGAAACCAAAGAGGAAAATCCCTTTGCGTTTTACCATCTGCTGGCAAATATTTTCAATGTCCGCCGGACGCTTCCTGACGGATGCGCCCGTAAATCCTATCGATTCCGGAAGAGCGACAGCTGTTTTACTGATGACATTATTGTAAAGGTATCGGTGCCAAAAATCAACCAACTATATGTGCGCCGTTTAGCACAACCCACAGTTGATTTTTCTGCCTTTGTATTCATTTTGACCTAACCAGATACGTATATTTTATAATACTCTTTCCGCACTATACAAGCTTCATCTCCAACGTTTTTTGCAATGCCGGCCCCACTTTTTTCTGATACCAATTCACCTCTACACGAGTTTCACCCGATATCTTTCCAACCAGTAATTCACCTGCAGCAAGTAAGCCAGCAGCTGCGGTCCGGCCATCAACTGCCCGTAAAAAGGCCTTGCATAATCCGAAGGCTGTTCCATAAACGCTTTCACCTTCTCCCCGTCAATCAGCACATTCACCGGCGCATTGCCGTCCTCTATGACCTCCAGCATCTTCTGCCTCACCAACCGCTCATAGGCAGGGTCATAAGTTTTGGGATAAGGACTCTTTTTCCGGTAGAGCACCTCCTCCGGCAGATACTCTTTTCCCGCCGCCCGCAGCAGTCCTTTGACAAGCCCCCCATGGCATTTCATATTCCAGGGCACATTCCAGGCATACTCCACGATACGATGGTCCGCAAAGGGTACCCTGGCCTCCAGCCCGGTATGCATGCTGGTTCTGTCCATCCTGTCCAACAGCGTCTGCATGAACCAGCGCAGATTCAGGTAGGAGATTTCCCTGCGCCGCTTCTCCTCCGGGCTCTCCCCTTCCAGAACGGGAGTTTCCTCTATGGTCCTGTGATAAGCCTCCCCTGCATAAGCTTCCAGGGGCAGTTCCCTCACCACCTCGTCCTTTAACAGCATCGTCCTGGGTCCGAAATCCATTGACCACGGAAAGGTATCCGCCTTGAAACATTCCTTCTTATGAAACCATGGATACCCGCCAAATATTTCGTCCGCACATTCACCTGTCAGAGTCACCTTATGACGCTTTGCCACTTTGCTGCAGAAATACAGCATGGAAGATTCCACATCGGCCATACAGGGCAGGTCTCTTGCCTCCACTGCTTCAAATAAATACTCGTACAGTTCCTCGTTCCTGCATTCCAGATAACAATGGTTCGTCCCCGCATAGTCTTTTACCCTGTCCACCCAGGGTCTGTCCTGTGAAGGCTGAAAGGCATTTGCCCTGAAGTTGATGTCATTGTCCTTGAAATCAAAAGAATACGTATCCAAAACTTTTCCCTGTCTCTGCAATTCCCTGCTGCAGATTGCCGTCACCAGACTGCTGTCCACGCCGCCCGATAAAAATGTGCAGACCGGCACATCCGACAGCATCTGCATGCGCACGGCATCCTCCACCAGTTCCTGCATTTTCTCCGCAGTCTCTTCCCAATCCTCTTCATGGGGATGGCTTTCCAGTTTCCAATAGCAATACTCCCCGATTTCCTCCCCCTGGCATATGATAAAATATCCCGGCTGCACCTCGGACACCCCCTGGAACACACCCTTGCCATACGTTTTCGCCGGTCCCAGGCCCAACACTTCACACAACCCCTCTTTATCCACCCGCGCTTCCATGCCCGGATAACACAGAATTCCTTTGATTTCTGATGAAAAGACAATTCCGCTGCCCCTTTTCGCATAAAAACAGGGCTTTACTCCCAGCCGGTCCCGGAACAGATACAGCGCCTGTTTTCTCCCGTCCCAGAGCGCGAAGGCAAAGATACCGTTCAGCCTCTTCACAAAATCCACGCCATGTTCCATAAACCCGGCCAAAATCACTTCCGTATCGCTGTTCGTAGAAAAAGTGACTCCCTCTTCCTGCAGTTCTTTCTTCAGCTGCTTCATATTGTAGATTTCCCCATTGTATACAATCGCCCACTCATTTCCGCCTGCCCGCTTCACCATGGGCTGCTGCCCTCCTGACAGATCTATAATGGACAATCTGACATGAGCAAGCCCGCAGTTCCTGCCCAGATAAATTCCTTCCTCGTCAGGCCCCCGGTGCTTCTGGCTCCGGTTCATTTCCTTCAAAACCGCTTCCCATTTTTCCTTTGCCCCTCCAAAGTCCGCCTTCGCATCAAAAAAACCTGCAATTCCACACATACTTGCCCTCCTGCCACATTTCCCGACAGCTACGCCAACAATGGCTGTATCTGCTTATGCTCCAATGCCATTTCCAGCGCAGGAATCAGCATATCGGCATGTGCCACCAGAGAATTCGGCTTCTTCTTCCAGTCATCCTGCCCGAACGGCACAAAATAAATGTTTTTGGTATTCAGAAGCAATCCGATATTTTTCAGATTCATTCCAAGCCCGTCATTGGTGGAGATAAATATCACCAGCGGCTTGTTATTCCTCAGATGCGCCTTTGACGCCATCAGTACCGGACTGTCCGTAATTCCGTTTGCCAGCTTGGCAGCCGTATTCCCTGTGCAGGGCACGATGGCCAGCACGTCCAGATAGCCCTTCGGCCCTATCGGCTCCGCCCCTTCAATGCTCATAATCGGTGCCCTGCCCGCAATCTCTTCCGCTCTTTTCCTGTATTCCTCCGGCTTCCCGAACCGACTCGCTATCTGCTTTGCCGCATCCGAGAAAATCGGGTAAATCTCAGCCCCGGCTTCCGCCAGATGCTCCATCTCCTTAAATATCCTGTCAAAAGTGCAAAAAGAACCGCTCATGGCAATCCCTATCTTTTTCCCTTCTAATTCCATCGGACAACCTCCTATATATAGTTCCGCGTCTGCTCCCCCCAGTACCCAGGCATGGCAGAGAATTTCCGGCCGCAACAGAAATGCGTCCGTAAATCCTCTGGGGTACTGGTCGGAGCAGACGCTGTTTTATAGTTCTGCGTCTGCTCACAGTTTATCCAGCACATAATCCGTCAGCCGCTTTGCCGATACCTTTCCGGCATACTTCCCCGGCAATCCCAGACAGTGCAGCGTATTTACCCCCAGTCGCTCCGCTGCCTGGTAATCTACGCCGCCCTTGCCTGATGCAATGTCTATGATAAGCACTTCCTCCTGCAGCTTCTCCAGTACTCCTTCCTTTATCACCGACGCAGGAATCGTATTATAAATATACTCATACTCTCCTGCAGCTTCTTCCAGGCGTTCTAACGGCAGCGTTTCCATCCCCATCGTCTCCGCCCGGGCCAACTCAGCAGGAACGTTTCCGCAAACCGTAACAGAAGCGGAGAGTGCCTTCAATTTCTGCGCCAGTACCGCCCCGCATCTCCCATAGCCCAATACCAGACTCCTGCTTCTGTGTATATTCGTGTCCTTGTGAAGCAATGCCTCCAGAATCGCTCCTTCCGCCGTGGCTACCGCATTAAATATGGCTATGCTTTCATCTTTCATGTAATCGTAACAGCTGATTCCCCTCTCGTCACACTCCTGGCGGAACGCTTCCGGTATCACACCGCCGAACACTTTATGATGCTTCCTCAAATGCCGGGACAATTCCCGAAGATTCACGATTCCCTTCTTCTCAAGCGGTATCCCGCCGACTATCACTTTTGCCGACTCTACAGCCTGCTGCAATGATTCTGCCGTGCCGTCCGCAGCCAGCGTCTTTCCCTTCACCTGGCTTATTTTATAACAGATTACCCGATATCCCATATCTCTGAAAAAAGGTACCATGTAAGCCGTCCGCTTATCCCCGCCTATTACTGCAATATCATATTCAGCCATAGCTTCTACACCTTCCATTCATCTGTTTTTCTGAAATAGTGTGTCTTATCGGAAGCAATTTTTTCCACTTCCGATAAAAATTCAACCATAGGAAACTGCACCTGCTTCCTATAGTGTGTCTAACTATTAGAAAGCTGCACTTGCCTGCTAATAGTATTGTATATCATTTATAGTATCGGGGATAAACTCTTTCGTGCATGTATTTCCCTGTTTTTACAGAAAAAAGTTTGTTTTCCTGCTTCATGCTGCCTACACCGTCATTCCCGCCAGCCCCACACTTACCACCGTCCCTGCCAGCATAGCGCAATGTCCAGCGCAATGCTTCAATATTTTTCATAAATCTGCAAAATGTGATAAATAATAAAAAAGAGTGCTGAACACTTCCATTTAAAGTAATCAGACACTCTTTTGAACACTTTATCAGCAAACTTCTTGGCGCGGAAACAACACTTTCAGGGCTTTTGGGCATAATCTTTTTTCATCAGACGATAACAGACGAAATCCGACAGCTTCCCATCGTATCCGGTATATGCCTCCCGAATCGTAAGTTCCATAAGCAGCTGCTCCTACAGGAACAGCTGCTGTCTCTCCGTATAATAGGTAGTCTTGGCCGCAATCTTCTCAACGAGGATTCTGTCACCTTCGTCAGTATACTTTTTTCTCGAATTATGTACCCTTAAAAAGCTTCTCTCTTCGCCGCTGATGATGTCCGGCGATATCCTTTCAATATTTGCGATGGCATCTTTCAGCACATCGGAAATGGCCGTGTACAGTGCTGCCAGTCTGTCTTCCGGAATCTTCCCTGCCGTTGATTTCGGAGAAAGATTCGCCTTCCAGAGAATTTCGTCCGCATACGCATTGCCGATTCCCTTTACGATGCTCTGATCAATTAAGAAAGCCTTTATATTCTTCCGATGATTTCTCCTGACCGCATTCTGCAGATAAGCCATCGTAAAGGTCTCTCCCAACGCATCCGGAGCATTCGTTGCTGCAGGCTTGAAGGTAACCTTACACATTCCCTGAAAATCCGAGAGAACCAACGCCTCCTCATCAAAGCCAATACTCAGTATTTTATAGGGAATCCCGGAAATTTCTCCCTGCGCACAGATGTGAAACCTTCCGCTCAGCATAAGGTGCACACTGAAAACTGCGCTGTTTTCCAACTGAAAATACAGTTCCTTGCCATTCCGCACAATGTCTGTAATTTCCGTCCCGAGAAGCTTTGTTCGCACAGTTTCCCCATCCACGTTTAAGCGGCTTACACTGAAAACATCAGCGGAGACAATCTTCCTGTGAGCAATTCTTTTCATCAGATTCTTTGAAAAAACCTGTAAATCCGGCAATTCTGGCATCTTTAGCACCCCCTGATACCTTAAGTTTACCGCTGCCGTCGTTTTTTGTCAAATATATTTATACTCGCGAGCGAATTCATTTTCCGGTTTTCTGTCCTACAATACCGTTGCGCTCGCTCGTTATACATTTATGTTGGCAAATGTTTTTGACCATGAGTATAGATTATCATGCTGCGTCTTTCATCTTGCAATACACAATGGCCACCAGAGTACTCACCGACGTAGACGCAATGTCCGGCTCAATGACCGCTGTAGATCTGGCGCTGCCGTACTGCGCCTGACAGGCAGAAAAACGATTAATTTTACAAATGCTTTCCGATATGCTTTACAATTACCTTCCCACCCAATATATCCCTTTTTACTGGAAAGAAATAAATCCTGTCCTGGCGCTCTGCGAAATCCTTTTTAATTTCCTTTCCCCACAATACCGTTTTTTTCATTACTTTCTCCTGGGTTCTCTCAGTGTTTTTAAGTCCTCTTCCTCCTGATCAAGAAAGCCTTCCGGCCATGCTTCCAAATCCATTCTATCAAGTCATATAATCTGCATTTATTTCAATTCCCGGTATAATGTAATCCATCCAGTATTCCACCTGTTTACTGAATGTATTAACCTTTTTATTCTCATCCAGTCCAAAGCACTTTGACTCTTTTACCTAGTACCCCTGTCTCCTACACCATCCACCTGGCCAGCACCACGCTCATCACCGTTCCCGCCAAAGTGGCCAGCAGGGCCCCGGTCAGCGTGAAACGTGTCCGCGTCACCTTAGCCGCCAGAAAATACACGCTCATGGTGTAGAAGACAGTCTCCGGTATGGTGTCAATAGGGGGAAATATTTCTCCCTCCTCTGGGACGATTTCCCCTGTGTAACAAAAAAGGACATCATTTCATGCCCTTTTTGTACTTTGTAACTTTATCTGAACCGTATGGCCTTATCTGAGTCACATAATCCGCAGCATTTTGGGAATTGCTCACACTGTCACGGCGGTATCCCGGAGACGCAGAAGTTCATCTTCTGTCAGCCCTGTGATCTTCATCACCTTAACAATGTCTATGCCCTCAACCAGCATAGCCCTTGCCACCTCTCTGACCTTCTGGTTCCCATATTCGATCTTCTCTTTCTCATACATCTGGCTGATCTGCGTCATATTAACTCCTACACTGTTACAGCAACATCTTGGAGGTGCAACAGTTCTTCTTCAGTCAAGCCTGTAATCTTCATAATCTTTATAGTATCAATATCCTCATCTAACATAGCTCTTGCCATCTCTTTTGCTGCCTCTCTTGCCGCTTCCTTTGCTCTCTGGTTTCCATATTCAATCTTCTCTTTCTCATACATCTGGCCGATCTGTGTCATATTGATTTTCCTCCTTATCTGCTCCATGTATTCCTTTTGGATAAACTTGTCACTTGCTACAACAACACCGGAAAGAATAAAAACCTGTTGTTCCTCATCCTCCAACTGTTCAGCCAGCCCAACAACCGCCTCCAGCATCTCCTGTTTCCCTTCAGTACCGGGAACCGTCAGCGGCAGAATCACCAGCTTCATCAGATCATCATTGTCAAGAGGCTTACCCGCCTGCAACTTTTCCTGAATCTCCTGAAAGGCAGCCTTGCCGTCTATATGTGCAAGAAACGCCTGCTCGGCGTGCAACGTAAAACAGGCCGTTTTCAGATCCGGCTCCGCCTGATCCACATCACCGGTATAAATCACAATCAGACGCAGGTTGAAATTATCATCTTCTATATAATATTTTTCCATGACCCGCGCTATGTAATTCAAATATTTAATTTTATTGATTCTCTTATAGACTGATTCATAATCTACAATCGCGTATGTCCCATCCTCTAAAAGGAACAGGTTGTCAACGCTTTTTTCATTTGCCGATATTTTAGGCAGATCTGTTGGCAAAAGCGCACGAATGCGCGGAAGATCAATGCCATAGACCGCAAAACTCTTTTCTTTATAAGTCTGGCCTAAAATCTTGAATAAAATGTCCTTGTTTTGGTAAGCAATTCCTTCCATCTCTTTTCTCCTTGTATTTTACCACAAAATAAATGTGGTGTCATTTTGAAAAAAATCTTTTTTACTGAAGATAGGTTCTGTTCTTCAGTATAGTACCTACTGCCTGCCCTCCCTCCATTCAATCTTGATGTCCTCTGTGCCGTTTACAACTATTTTCTCTACATAATAGTCTACGACTTTAAATGTAATCCTGCTGTCACCTCCAAACACCTCCTTTTCTCTCTCCGTATGGGTGCTCTCTGCAATTTTCACTCCCTTCTGTGATACCGTATCTGTTTCTCTGCAAACCGCCTTTTCATGTAACGCCCTTCTCCTTTCCTCATATTCCTCTCTTGTAATCAGCCCCTCCGCGTACATCTCATAATCCGCCAGCAACATCTGGCCTCGGATTCCTGCCTCCTTCTGTGCTTCTTTTTCCTTTTTATCCTCCCGACTCGTTTTCACGAAATCAACCTGAGGCACAGAAACCAAGAAACCTGGCATCAGGCTTTCCGGTATGGTCTGGCCTGCGATTTTTTCAAGAATATGCTTTTCCAGAAAATCACTATGGGCTGTCATGCCTTTTCTTCCCATGGTCCGGCATCTTGGGCAGGAATAATATTCCACTCCCTTATGCCCGCCGCTTTTCGTCATGTTTCCGTAGCATCTGCCGCAAATCAGCTTGCCGGAAAATGCTGCAGGGCTTCCTGCTTTCCTGTCCCGGTTTTTCGATTTTCCTGTAAGCATATCCTGAACCTGATAAAAAACTTCTTTCTCAATGATTGGTTCATGAGTCCCCTGCACGATGATCCATTCTTCCCTGTCTTTCTTCTTACAGTTTTTGTCGCACATTTTGACTCTTTCTTCCTTTCCGCCCACCATATCGCCTATATAAACCTGATTGCGGAGAATAGAAAGCACTGCGCCGCCATTCCAGCACATTCCTTTCACATACTGTTCATCCCGAAAGGTAAGCATCCCTGCTGCTATCAAACGCTTATTGGGAGACGGGAACTCTCTCCTGTTTAACTCCTGTGCAATCCCGTATGCGGACGTTCCCTGTAAATATTGATGGAAAATGTCCTTTACGATTGGCGCCGTACTTTCATCTATCACCAGCACTCCCTTTTCTGCCTCCGATTTCCAGTAACCATACGGCGGCTTGGCAAAGATACATTTCCCCTTTTCTACCTGCTGCCTGCGGGCAACCTTCAGTTTCCTGGACAGTTCCTTGCAGTAATAGTCATGGATAATACCCTTAAAAGCCATATCCATTCCCGGCAGCTGATAGGCAATGCTGTCGCTGTCATAGCTATCATTCACGCAGATAAAGCGGACTCCGAAAGCAGGAAATATTTTTTCCATATAATAGGCCGATTTCAGATAGTTTCTTGCAAACCTGGACAGATCCTTTACCACAATGGCATAGATTTTCCCTTCCTCCACCATTTTCAATAAAGTCTGCATGGCTGGACGCTCCATGGATGTGCCGGAAAATCCGTCGTCCACAAACTCACGCACTTCATATCCCACTGTATCCAGATGTCTTTTTGCATACTCCCGCAACATCTCTCTTTGGTTGCCAATGCTGTTACTCTCCATGTCTTCCTCTATATCCTCGTCATGCTTGGACAAACGCAGATATAGGGCAATGATTTTCTTAACTTCCATATTTCACCCCATTCATAACCAGTGCGGGAACGGTTCATATTATGAACCATAGATTTTCTTAGTTAGTGTACTATACTAACTTAGAAAATCTTCCCGCACTGTACACAAACTGCGGAACTCATCCTCAAATGAAAAGACAATTTGAATCTCCCTGCTGCTGATCACCACAATTTCCGAAACAAGGAGCGAGAGTAACTCCCTTGTGATTTCCTGTGATTTTCCAAATTCCATCAACACTGCTATATATGGATTCTCCAGTTTTACAAGCTGTTTATAATCTGTCAGCCCCTTTTCACACTCTCTTATCTTCTTTTCCAGACGGATAACCTCTTCTTTATACTGCTTTTGTATCCTTTTGTAGTCCAGCGCCTCCAGAATGCCGTCCGCCAAATCCTGATAGCTGTCAGAAAGCAATTCTTTTTTCCGTGTGACTTCTTTATATAAAGTCTGCAAATCTCTCTCCATGCGCCTGATCTTGCTCTGGCAGCTTTCCTGTATCGCCTCCTGGCTTAAAACCATTCGGGTATCCTCCAGCACGGAGATGTACTGGAACAGCACTTTTTTCACAATGGACAGCAGCACTTCTTCCCGTATCATAACCAGCTTATAGGGATTGCCCTCTTTATCAAGAGCCTTGGGCGAACGATACGCTTTAACCAGAACCTGGCCCGCCTGTTTCCTGTAGCAAGTCTTGCATAAGGTAAGCCCGCTGTTTGCCGCCTTGAGCATTCCTTGAAAAAGGTATATTTCTTCATCCGCAGCTTTGGGGCTTTTGTCATTTTCCCTGTGAAAACTAATTTTTTCCCTCTGGCTTTGGGCCTTTTCAAACAGATCCTCCGTGATGATCGCATCATGGGTATTTTCTACGGTAACTACATCCTGTTCCCTGCTGCAGCGCTTACCCTGTATCATCCTCCCCAGGTAAACCTCATTTGCAATGATCCCACGGATAGACTGATACCTCCACAGTTTCCCCTGGGGCGAGGGAATCCGTAATCGGTTTAATTCCCTCGCAATCTTCGAGTAGGACTCACCCTCCCCGAACATCCTGAATATCTGCCTTACAACTGCCGCCTCATCCTCATTTACCACAAATTTTCCCTTTCTCTGCTGATCCTTTTTGTATCCGAAAGGCACTACAGATCCGGTAAATTCCCCCCTGCTGCGCTGGACATGCCTCGCACTGCTGACCTTTTGGGAAAGATCCTTGGCATAGGAAGCGTTGATAATGTTTTTCAGCGGCAAAAGCAGCCCCGTGTCTTCCTGTTTCAGGTTTTCACTGTCATAGCCGTCGCTGATTGCAATGAAACGGACACCCATAAAGGGAAATACCTTTTCCAGATAATTGCCTGCCTCGATATAATTCCTGCCCAGCCTGGACAAATCTTTTACAATAATGCAGTTTACCTTTCCTGCCTTGGCATCCTCCATCAGCCTCTGCCACTGAGGCCGGTCAAAATTAGTGCCTGTGCAGCCGTTGTCGCAGTAAATATCCACCAGCTGAAACTCTGGTTTCTCCCTGACATACTCCAGAAGAAGTTCTCTCTGGTTCCTGATCTTCTCCGTCAAGTCGCCTTCCTGTTCTTCCATGGATAAGCGTACATATAAGGCCGTGAGGAAAGCATATTGTTCCACAGCCAATGAAAACTTTTGTTCCCTGACATTTTTGCGGGAAACCCTTGCCATATCCTCACCCCCGCTTTCTATCATCCGGCAAAGCCGCCATAGCGCCGCAGCGTTCCTCCAGTACGGCCTTTGCAATATCAAACTCGTCTTTGTACCGAAACTGCACTTCTATTTCGTTTGCGGAAAACACTTTAACCTGCTCCACCAATGTAACTAATAAAGAGCGGTTCAGTTTTTCCACGTTTCTATGTACTGTAAATTCCTCCAGCCATTTCTGCAGCACTGTATTTCCCTGTAAAAACTGCTCCTTTTTCTGCTGCAATTCCTCTTTTTTCTGTTCGGCATCCCGTTCCCTTTGGCGGTAAATCATTTCAAAGTCCTTATATTCCTGACGGCTGATAAACTGATCGTGATAATCCTCATAAAGCTTCAGTTTCAGCCTGCCGATTCTTTGGATTTCTTTTTCCTGTTCCTCCACCAGCAGGTCAATACTTTTCAATTCCTGCTCTTTCAATGGAATAGACCGTATTGTCGTAAAAATCCTGAGAAATGGGGTTGCAGTATTCTGTCTCAATGGTTATCATAGTAGTGTGTGGCGGAATGCCATGCGTATGTCGGGACGGCAGGGGTTAAACTTTGGTAGGGGAGATCCCTGCCTTCCGTTTTCCGGTTACAGTATCATATGATAACACAAGATTTTCTTTTTATCATAGCAGCCATAATACACATACGGCTTTCCCTTCAAGGTTTTCTTATACCTAAGCAGTTTTTCGCCGCATCGGCCACAGACTGCAAGACCTGAAAACAAGTAAACAGTTTCCTCACCGGGACTGGTTCTCAGATCATTCGCCAGTATTTTCTGCACAATATCAAATGTATCCTTTGCCACAATAGGCTCATGCCTGTTTTCCACACAATACCATTGCTGCGGTTCCCTGTTCCTGCGGGCCTTGACCTTATAGTTGATACTGTAGGTCTTGCCCTGTTCCATTACCCCCAGATAAACCCTGTTCCCTAAAATATTCCGAATTACAAGCGCCGACCACAGAGCCTTCCGGTTCCGTTGGAAATGACACTTAAAATTTTCCCCATGCAGACGCTTATACTCCGCAGGAGACGGCACTCCCTCCTGGTTCAGCAAATCCGCCAGCTTACCGTTACTCATTCCGCCGATTGTCAGTTCAAAGATTCGCCTCACCACAGCGGCGGCATCCTCATCCACAAGAAAGCGGTGGATGTCATCCGGCGCCTTTTTATACCCATAAGGGGCAAACGAGCCCACATACTCTCCCTTCTGCTGTTTCATTTCAAGGCTTGTACGTGTCTTAATGGAAATATCCCGACAATACGCATCATTCACCAGATTCATAAAAGGGATCACCAGCTGCTCATTCCCGCCGTTTGTAACAGCGCTGTCATAGTTTTCACTGATTGCAATGAACCGCACGCCATAGACCGGGAAAATTTCTTCCAGGTATTTCCCCACTTCAATATAATTTCTTCCAAAACGGGATAAGTCCTTGACGATCACACAGTTTATGACTCCTGCCTTTATGTCCTCAATCATCTGCGTAAAAGACGGGCGCTCAAAATCCACGCCTGAAAATCCGTCATCGGCATATTCCTTTACAATTTCAATTTCCGGATGGGATTTTACAAATTTTTGGATAAGGTCTCTCTGATTAGAAATACTATTGCTTTCATTCCTTGCGCCCAAAACCGCTATCTCATCCTCCCGTGACAGCCGCTTATACGCTCCAGCATAGTATTTCTGGTTTAAAATACGCATGGCTACCTCCTAACAATAAATCTGTTAAGAATAGCCTGCAAATTAAGATTTAGATTTGTCCTTGTCTGTATTCTACCAAATCTTTTTTCCTTTTACAAGCCATCCTTCCATTTTCTCCCATTAAATTTCTCAGCATTTAATTTCATTCGCCAAAATAATATGTATGAAAGCTCATACCATAACAAGCTGGAAATATTGCTGCAGTCTATCCTGAAGCGTATTCCTGCTTTCTGTAAACACAACATTCACAATTACATCATCCACCATAAAACGATATGGATTCCTGATTTCCTCAACAAACTGTCTGGTTCGGGCTTCCTTGGGCAATGCGGTATTTACTTTTATATTTTCAATGTTCACGATTTCTTCCATAGCAGCAAAACACCACCTCCCTGTCTAATCCTTACATTTTATACTGTCCTGTTTGTCCATTATTACAGATATTTGCCTTTTCCCCAGACCCATTTCCTGCGCCGGAGTTCCGCCAGGCCGCCGCTGTGCGGCGTTTCGCCTGCGGGTGCGCTCTCTTTTCTGTCATCGCACACCGTCCGCAGTTCCTGTATAACTGTCTGGAAGGCTATGAAGTTTTCAAGGTGCAGGCTATGGACTTTCCTCATACGGCCGATAGTCCATACATTAAATAAATAAGGAAGACTCCAAAAATTTCTTCACTTCAGATGAAAATATTGAAAAAATAGCATTATGTATACTATATTTATTCCGCTCATGTCTAACGAAATTGCATCCAAAACTAAACAACTTTGATTAAAAGAACTTTCGAAGATTATATATCAGGAAATGTCCACAAATAGATATTTCTTTTTCCGACTTTTTACTGTATAATAAAAGAAAAATATTCAGGA
>OFFJ01001837.1_pt1 | contig 14708 bp, 13 predicted proteins | sample 1521261 | NCBI WGS metagenome assembly OFFJ01 (sample SAMEA3504122, study PRJEB24116) | mouse gut metagenome | biome: mouse gut; feature: mouse-associated habitat; material: faeces | place: Denmark | collected 2011 | reverse complement strand
CCGCCTGACTTCTCTTTTCTCCGCTGTTTTTGCGCCGATTTCTTCTGACGCTTCGCGTCGATCTCATGCAGCCAGTCCTTGACCGGCGCTTTCCACGGCTCACTTTTACTCGGAATATTTTTGATAAGGCTTCGGGGATTCAGCCCCAGCCGTTTGGCGAGGGCAATGTCTTCATTGTTCAGATGGCATTTCTGCTTTGCCTCCGCCCACTGCTGTTCACTGTATGCCATGCCGTTGTCCCTCGCTTCCGGTTTTTCCCATTATAGCACAGATTTTATCGAAATGGAATGGAGGAATCTCAACATGAAGAAAAACCTGATTTACCAGCACTCCGGCCAATATGCCCAGGAGCATGACGAGCTGAAACAGTATTTCGCCTCTTTCAACGCTCTGCGAGACTGCAAGGAGGCCATTGAGCAGGCCATAGCCGATCACTACCACGACAACCGCCTGAACGATGGCGGGGCGAGGGAAGTGATCGCGCAGTTTGGCCTTGAGCGCACCATGTACGTCCTCGCTGCCACCGTCCAGGCCAAGGACAGCGATGGGCGCATTGACCAGGACAACAAGGCATGGGCGCGGGCGTTCCCGCTGGTGGTGGATGTAGATACCTTTGGGCGGGACCGGACAAAGGAACTGGAGCTTTACCGCGCCCACCCCGGTCTCATTGATCTGTTTGTGCATGAGGTCCGGGATGAAGCGGCTATCTCCCGCCCCGTTTACCGGGGGACCTTCGATCAGGCAAAAGAGGCCGGGGAAGTACCGGAGTACAGAACCTCCCTTCGGGTCAATAAGCTCTGCCAGCGGGAGATCGAGCAGGCAGTCACCGAGGGCTGGGACGGGACGCACGTTGACCCGGATGCCGTCAAGGGAGTGCTGGAGCGGTTTGGCCCGGAACGCCTTTCCTATGTGCTGGCAAACACCGTCCAGCAGAAGGAGTGGGAGGACCGCTTTTCCGGCGCTAACGTGTCGTGGGCCAAGACGGTCCCTATGCACATCTCCCCGGAGAAGCGCACTTCCTGCATCGTGAACAGCCACCCCGCCAAACTGGACGATTTTATCTCGACAGCGCGGCAGGAGATGGGGCGGATGGACAAGGAGCGTGGGCAGTCCGTTAAAGTCAAGCGCCCCTCCGTGCGGAAAAAACTGAGCGAGAAAGCGGACACATCCGCCACCCCCAAGCCGCCCGGAAAAAGCAAGGCCAAAGGGCAGGACCGCTGACCATGGCGAAGCGAAAACGGGATGTGCCGCTCCTGTTCTGGGTGTCCCCGGAGGAAAAGGCTCTGATTCAGAAGAAAATGGAGCAGATCGGCACCACCAATCTCAGCGCCTACCTCCGCAAGATGGCCATTGACGGCTATGTGGTCAATCTGGAGCTGCCGGAACTGGGGGAGATGGTCTCCCTGCTGCGCCGGTCCAGCAACAACCTCAACCAGCTCACCCGCCGCGTCCATGAGACGGGCCGGTTCTATGACGCGGACCTGGAGGAGCTACGGCAGAGCTATGACGGGCTGTGGGACGCGGCACAGAAAATTCTCACCTCTCTGGCAAAGCTCCAATAACGATATAAACCTCCAGGACACACTTTCCCTGGAGGTTTATGGCTCTAAATTGTTTTCGTCAAAAAGAGGGGAAGCGAAAAAAGCATCAAGCCCAATGCCCAGCCCTTGGCACATCTCATGGATCACCCGCAGTTTGACAGAATCATAGGAGCAGTTGATAACATTTCCTATCGTTGATTTTGGTACGCCGCTTTTCATATAAAGCTGGTACTGCGTCATGCCCTTTTCATTGAGCAGCTGTGTCAGCCGTTCGCTGACTGCCTGATTCAGCTTCACCCCATCACCACCCTGTCGCAAAAATTGTAACAGGACAGTTCAGAAAATTAGTCCCTGTAACTGTACTATTTGCGGATTTTGTGCTATTATGCAGAGAGCAGGGAATGGGGGTGATGCGGATGATTGTCACGTTCTGCGGACACAGCAAACTATATCAGACCGGCGATTTCTCCAAGTGGCTGGATATAATACTCCCATCACTCATAGAGGGCGGCGCGGCCACCTTCTACCTCGGCGGCTATGGAGACTTTGACAGTCTGGCAGCGGCGGCGGTGAGACGGCAAAAGACCGCTTACCCTAACATTGAAGCGGTGCTGGTGCTGGCTTACCTCAACCGGGAAATTGATGATTCCCGCTATGACAGCACCACCTATCCGCCCCTTGAAAACGTGCCGCCCCGCTACGCCATTGTCAGGCGCAACGAGTGGATGGTTCGGAAGAGCGATGTGGTGATCTCCGGCGTCACACATGGGTGGGGCGGGGCGGCGAAAACTCTGGACTATGCGCGGCGCAGACAGAAAGTAATTTTTCAATTCCCGACACATCGGGAATAAGCGGCGGGACCGCATCCTTGCAAAAAAGCGCCGGTGCGGTTATGCTGGTATCAAATCAAAATCAAGAGGTGTTCATCATGCTGACCTATAAAAAAGTGTTAGAGGTATTCAAAGATTATCTGGCCGAAGATGATTCCTGTGAGGTGCTGACTACCAGCCAGGGCCATCTGGTGGTGGATTGGAGCAGCAGGAAAAGCGACAGTGAGTGGGTGACTTCCCGGCTGTGCCAGACCCCGGAGCATCTGCGGGATGTGCTGCGTTCCCGGTACGAGGAATACCAGGGGTACAAGCTCACGGGAGGCTACAAGCGGGAGCTTCTGCCCTCCGAGGACGTGGACATTCATCTCATGGGCGAGGCGATGGCCGAGCGGTGCGGCGAAAACTGAATACACAGTCTGGAGCGGTCCGCCAATGGCGGGCCGTTTCTTTTGAAGGGAGAGACCGCCAATGGCGACCACCCGTATCATGTCCCTGCACATCGGCAAGGGCCGGACGATGAGCCAAGCCATTAGTGACATCATCGACTATGTGGAGAATCCTGACAAAACGGACGGCGGCAGGCTGATCTCCGGCTACCAATGTGACAGCCGGATCGCGGATGCGGAGTTTTTGTTTGCCAAGCGACAGTATCTCGCCAAAACCGGCAGGAAGCGCGGGGCGGATGATGTGATCGCCTACACCATCCGCCAATCCTTCGTTCCTGGCGAGATTACCCCGGAGGAGGCCAACCGCCTGGGCTATGAGCTGGCCCGCCGCTTCACCAAGGGCAAACACGCTTTTATCGTCTGCACCCATGTGGATAAGTCTCACATCCATAATCACATCATCTGGAACTCCACCACCCTGGATCACTCCCGGAAATTCCGGGACTTCCTCGGCTCCGGGCGGGCGGTGCGGCGGCTCAATGACACCATCTGCGTTCAGAACGGCTACTCCATCGTGGCAAATCCCAAGCGCCGGGGCGAGAGCTACAACAAGTGGCTGGGGAGTAAGCCGCCCTGCCACCGGGACCAGCTCCGCATGGCGATTGATGCAGCCCTCGCGCAGAAGCCCGCCGACCTGGATGCCCTGCTGAAGCTGCTGCAAGAGGCCGGTGTCACTGTAAAGCGGCGGGGTAAAGGAATCAGCCTGCAAGCGCCGGAACGAAAAGGCTTTATCCGATTGGATGCCCGCAGCATGGGACAGGAATATGATCTGACCGAGCTGTTGGCTGTCCTCGCCGGGGAAAAGACCCACACGCCCAGCGCAAAAAATATCCACCACGCAGATCCTCCGAAGGTAAATCTGCTGGTGGATATTCAAGCCAAGCTCCAGGCAGGCAAGGGGGCCGGATATGCGCGATGGGCCAAGACCTTCAATCTCAAACAGATGGCGCAGACGCTGAACTATCTGACGGAGCATGGCCTGCTGGACTATGCCGATCTTATTGCCAAAGCGGACGAGGCCACCGGGCGCTATCACGAATTGTCCGCCAGGATCAAGGCGGCGGAGCAGCGCATGGCGGAGATCGCCGTGCTGAAAACGCACATCATCAACTACGCCAAGACACGGGAGATTTACACCGCCTATCGCAAGGCCGGGTACTCCAAAGCCTTCAAAGCGGAACACGAAAGCGAGATACTTTTGCATCAGGCGGCGAAGAAAGCCTTTGATGATCTGGGGCTGAAAAAGCTCCCCACTGTGAAGGAGCTGCAAGCCGAATATGCCGCTTTGCTGGCGGAGAAAAAATCCGCCTACGCGGACTACCGCAGGGCGCGTGACCAGATGAAGGAGCTGCTGACGGTCAAGGCCAATGTGGACCGGCTGATGGGCTATGAGGAACAGGAGAAGGAGACGGAAGCCACCCGGCAGGAAGAGCAGCGCTGACCGTTCTTCTGTCTACCTGGAGGGCCACCAGCCCAACAAAAGCGTTCCGCAGGAACGCGCAGCCAGACCCGGCACGGGGCTGTTCAATGGGGTTTGGGGGCGGTAGCCACCAACAAGCAAAAGAGCGTGTGTGGCCACACACGCATTGCTTGCCGGTTACCGCGTACCCCTGTCCCTCTGGCTCCTTCAAGTATACGTTTTGAGGGAGGAACGCCTGTTTTTCACTTATCGGGCAGATATTCTATAACATCCTGCATTGCACAGCCTAAAATTTTGCAAAGAGCATCCAGTGTGTTTGTAGATACAGAGTCCCCAGCTTTTAGACGGCGTATTGTGGAGCTGCTGATACCGCCTTTCACTTGAAGTGTATAAGTGGTCGCACCACTTTTTTCCATTGTTCTCCATAGCGGAGCGTAAGAAACCACGCCGTCCTGCCTCCTTCCCCCATTGACTTATCTCCATTATTGCCTATAATGGAGTAAAAGCGTTATAGGCAATATTGCCTATGGTGGTTTTGAGAGAAGGAAAGACTATATTTCCGCTCTTATCCTGCTGTACAACACAACAAAAGTATCCTGCGAGGAGAATCTGATATGGCAAAGAAAAACCCACTTATCTCTTTATACGTTAAAAAATTCGGACGGATAACTACTAATGGCTCTTGGTACATGATACAAATACTGCAAAGCTATACGGAACAAAGCATTCCCTTGGATGCAGATGGTATCAAGCATCTGATTTTAGCTGTCTCCAAAGAAAAGGGTCTTAAGCCAAGCAGCATCAGAAGTGCAATTAAGCGATACTTGGATAATGGCTGGAATCGGAATCCAATCGTATGGAAAAGATACACCGCGTGGAAATATAGGTTTCCGCCTGATGTTAATACAGCTATTAGACTGCTATGTGCCTCCTATGTTGACTTTGAAAAAAGTTTTGAGGATGAGCATCAACGAACCAGAGAAACAATCAATCAACCGTTTCCAAAAATGCAAGAAGACAGAGCGAATTTTCCGTCTGTCTCAGGCCACCGTTCTTCTAAGAAAAAGATAATCTGTTCGTTTATTGGTCACAAGGACGTGTATGATGCAGATATTCAATTCAGAATACAATCAACGGTCGATGGACTTGTGGCAGAGTATGAGGCTGTGGAGTTTTACGTTTACCCAGATGGTGATTTTTCATATATCTGCCTTTTGGTAGCACTCAAAGCAAGAACTTACAATCCACAGAAGGTTACGATTGCGCTCATATCAGATCACAGCTCGACCGAAGAAATGCTTAACAGCGAAAGAGCGTTTTTCTGCATGAGCGATAAACTTATAACCCCAGTCATACAAGAGTCAAAAAAAGATGACATTACCTTAAAACAAACAAGAATGATGCAGTGGATAGTCCAAAATTCTACGCACGTCATTAGTTATTTCTATGATACGCTGTATGACCCACATTATCAGCCGATAAAATTCCAGAGAGCTTTGAAGTATGATTTAACGACGCCTGAAACTGAAGCAGCGATTTTGAATGCCGTATCATTTTTAACTGAAAAGGAACAGTTGATTTTTCAAAAAATGAATGAAGGATGCACGCTGAAAGATGCTGGAAAGGTCATCAGTGTAGGAAGTGAACGGGCACGGCAGATACTACAACACGGGTGCAGAACAATTCGATTGGAGCTGGAGAAAAGGTATCACAGCAAACTCACCGCAGAACAGAAATCGAAAAAAACCACTTGCGGTCTCTTTGCACTTGGCGAGGGTACTTTTGAATCGTTGACTCGCTTCAAACGGATTACTGATTTTCTTTTCTCTATATATGATGTCCGTGATATTTATGTAGATAGCTCGTATTCTCTTTCAAGTTTCCTTTTTGCATTGGTATATGCTACAGCATCACGTATCGCTTTACGAGAAACAAAAATCACAGCGCTAATGTGTGCCGACACTTTTTCAGCTGATGACGACGATCAGAACGACATAAGAAAGTCACTTTGCCCACCTTGCCATTCGGTGACGTATGTAAGCCGGGTGGGGACAGGAGATGACAACAGTGATTTTGACGTTATTTCAGATATGATTGAGCGGGCGGATTTCTGTATTTGTGATTTGTCCTCTGCGCAGTATTCCGAAAAAATACGGGAGTTTGCTGCCCAAACAAGAGGATCAATCCTGTTGGATATAGGCATACCCAATGACGCAAATTATATGAGATGTTGGTAGGAGGGTGTCTTATGGACTTATGTTCTTGTGCCTTTACCGGGCATCGCCCCAAAAGTCTTCCTTGGAGATATAACGAATCTTCCCCGGACTGCACCATGCTAAAGAATGTCCTCGCAGAGCAGATTAAGACCTTGGTCGATGATGGTGTTACCGGATTTATTTCTGGTATGGCTCAGGGGGTAGACCTTTGGGCAGCTCAGATTGTTCTCGACTTGAGAAAGAAAAATCCTGCGATAAAACTTTGCTGTGCCTTGCCCTGTGATAATCAGGAAATAAAATGGTCAAGCTCCGTGCGAACGCAGTATCATTCCATATTAGAGCAGGCCAACAAAATCGTGCGCACCGGACATGAGTATACCAAAAAGTGTATGCTTGACCGGAACCGCTACATGGTAGATCATGCTGGTATCCTGCTGGCCGTCTACAATGGCTCCTACCAAAGCGGAACCGGAATGACTGTGCGTTACGCACAGAGCAAGAAGCGCAAAATTATTGTGATCGACCCCATCACGCGGGAGGTGTCACGCATCAATGAAGAACTACGAATATAATATCGTTTTCCCACCTAACATTGATGAAGGTGATGATGACCTCTCTCCCGACGAGGCGGAACGCATGATAGAATTTATTCATGCCCTGGAAAAGGAGATGAAGGAAAATCCACGATTTCTTATTCCCTTTGCCCCTGTGATTTTCAAGAAGACGATTTTAGCCTGTGAGCAAATCTTGAAGGAATTTGGCGGAAAACTCAGGGCACAGATAAACTACTCCTCTTATTCCGCCACCATCGAGATGTGGTGCTGCTATGTTGAATTTGCACATGGAGAGTTTATGAGTACCCTTCAAGAAATCTCAAGGCACGCAATTTCTATTCGATTTGAACCGCTAGTTACTGGTGAGCAACACGTTTTTATCCTGATGCCATATTTTATAGCATTAAGAGACTTCGAGTAAGATGATTAGGATTGTCTTTTTTATCGAAGTATGCTTAAATAAAGCAAATACTTGTAAGATGACTTTCGGGAATAAGGAAACACACTATGAAAATCGTGAGCTGGAACGTGAATGGAATTGCGGCCTGCCGCCGAAAAGGATTTCTGGAGTTTTTAGCTGACGCAAAACCTGATATAGTATGTTGCCAGGAAATAAAAACACGTTGCTCTCTGAATACTCCTGGTTACACACAGTTTTGGAACCTTTCAAAGAAAACAAAATGTTCTGGAACATTGACGTTGGTGCGAAAGCTACCTTTGTCTTGCTCCCTGAAAATAGGGATAGACAAATTTGATGATGACGGTCGATTTATTGCCTTAGAATATAAGGAGTGCTACATCATCAATGTGTATGTTCCCAGCGTCCACCCACACAACACCCCAGACCGTCCTGATTATCGCATGGAGTGGGATACCGCACTCCGGGAATATGTATCTAACCTATCAAAGCCTGTTATCCTCTGTGGGGATTTTAACGCAACTAGAGCGTGGATTGATAGTTACCCAGAAAACGCAAAAAATGAACCAGACAATCTTTTTTTTCGTTCAGACATACGGGAGGGAATGGAAAAGCTCATCAATACTGGGCTTGTCGATGTATTCCGTGAATTACATCCATTCAAGGAAGGGGCGTACACCTGGTGGGGACCCAAAAATAAGAACCGTGCGGATAATCGTGGAACCCGTCTGGACTATTTCCTTTTATCCAGTGAGCTGCTTTCGTCCGTTCAGAGCATCAAGTTTCACAAGGACATCCTCGGTTCCGATCATTGCCCTATCTCGATGATAATCACGCAGGCCAAACCGCAGCGCGTGATGAATGATGAAGATTTAGCTGTCATATGGAGGACGATTGACTGGCCCAAAATGGAAGCCGAACTGCAACGAAAACAGCAGGATTTATCTTATGCAGCTTACAACCGCAAATGGGACGAAGTAGAAAAACTCCAGTCTGAGCTTGTCAGATCATGGGCGGCACGAGTATTGGCGGTTCGGGCTGCCGCGAACGCAAATTCGCAGGCGGGAATTGATGGTGTCCATTGGAAATCGAATGAGGAGAAAGCCAAAGCCGCTCTTACCCTGACCTCTCGTGGGTATCGTCCATTGCCGTATAGACACACAGAGGTAGAGGAAAGCGGTAAACTGAGAATTATTCATGTTCCCGCCGTGCGTGATAAAGCGATGCTAACGCTGTACGCATATTCTCTTGATCCGGTATCAGAGGCCACAGCAGATCGGAAATCCTTTTCTGCCCGGAAAGGCCGGTCTGCATTTGACGCTCATGCTTACTTGATGCACGATCTAACCGGACCCTATGCACCTGAGTGGGTAGTAGTCGTTGACGTGCAATCCTATTACAGTAGCATTACGCATGAGCGGCTTATGAATGATATTCCTATGGATAAAGCTATGCTCCAAAAATTTCTCAAGGCTGGCGTTATCCGAGATGGTGAGCTTTTTTCAACGGACAGAGGAATATCACTTGGAACCTCGCTATCTCCCATCCTTGGCAATATGCTTTTGGATGGCTTACAATCATATATCTACGACAGGTTGTACCCGGCTGGGGGCGTTGATTACCTCAACGGCAATACAATCCGATTTGCAGACGATATAATCATCACCGCCCGAAGTCAAGAGCAGGCATCTCTCATACTGGATATTGCTTGTGATTTTCTTGGAGATCGTGGCCTGCGAATGAACCAGGACAAGTCCTATATTGCAGATGTTAAGAGGGGATTTTGTTTTTTATCTCGCCACTACAAGAAGACAAATGGGATACTCTGTGTAACCCCATCAGATGACGCTATCAAACGATTTGAACATGAAATGGAAAAGCTCATTTTGAACTTCAAAGGAACCCAGCGTACACTTATTGGGAAAATCAACAAAAAGCTACGTGGGTGGGCATCCTATCACCGTGTCGAAGATGCTTATGAGGCGTTCTGTCGTGTGGATATTGTTGTATGGGGACTGCTGACCGACTTGATGTGCAGAAAGTATCCCCGTTGGCATAGGGAAACAATCACAAAAAAGTTTTGGGTAAAAGAAGGAGGCGAATATTTCTTCATCTTGCCCACGGACCCAACAATCAGAGTCGTGCATCTGGCACACCTTGAAACGGTCAGGCACAAGCCCTGTAAACTAAAATTCAATCCTTACCTTGACGCCGATTATCAAATATACCTTCAGCACCAGAGAGACGTTCAAAAGCATAGTGGGAAATACAGAGCAGTATGGACCCGGCAAAGTGGACGCTGCTTTTACTGCAATCAGCTGATGTTGGCTGACCAGGACATTGAGCTTATTGAAAAGAACATTGGGCAGGGCAGAAGAGTTCAAAACCTAATCTACATTCATCGCCAATGTGCCTACGATATATTTTCCAGTGCCGATGAATTGGCGGGAGAACACATAGACCTCATATCCATGCTGGATGGCATCATGGATACTTCGCCTTCGGACGAGTCACCATACATAGAGCTGACAGAGTATTTCCGGCAGAGTAAGCGTCAGACAATCAATCTGAGTTTCCAGGATATTGAAAAAATTTTGGGTGATGCACTGCCATGGGAGGCATACTGTTTTGATGCCTTTTGGTATGACGATACGCCGGATTTACCCTCTCCCATGTGGCGAGATGAAGATTTTCCCTTCCAGACATTTCAGCTCTCTGCTCACGGATATTGCATTTCTTATTCCTGGCTGAGTCAGGGATACAAAATAAAAGCGCTACATCGAGAAACAGATCGAGTGGTGTTCCGAAAGATTGAAAAGAGTACATCCGGTTATACACTCCCCAAGGCATTGACAGACCAGCGGCTACCGGATGAAATCTTATATAAATTTGATAAGATAGTACGACAATTCATTAAGGATTATGGCCTTTAGCATACAAAAACGCCGCCCATGCTGATGCACAGGCGGCGCTATTTGATATCAGACCTCAATGCCCAGTTTCTTTGCGATCTCCTCTGGAGTCAGCCCAGCTTTTTTGGCTTTGTCCATAACTGACTTCATGGTGACAGGATTTTGCAGCTTGTGTTTCTGCGTCTCCAGCGCAGCAATCTCTTCCCTTTTCTTGGCGATTTTTGCGTCGATGAGGGCAATGCGCTCTTCAACAGTTTTTCTTCCGGCCATGACTAGAACCTCCTAAATCAAAGATGTTTCTACTATAAAAGAGCAAAGAGAGATTGTCAACATCAACCGCAGAAAAAGAAAATAAAACTAAGAGTTAACAGAGAACAAGGTGACATTACTCTGTTTCTATGATATACTAAGTCAATACAGCAAAAGGAGGGGCGCTTGTGGACGTACTGCCGCTGGAGCAAGCCAAAGCGGAACAAATGGCTTACAAAGACAGCACTTATGTTATAGTCTCAAAGATAGCGTACTTAATCGGCGTTCCAAAACGAATATTTGAAAACGAACATGAACCGCCGCAGTTAGAAGTATTTAGTCAGATGGAAAATGACAAAAGCGCCCGCATTATTCGCCATTTGTCTATCTGCCGTACAGCGATTGAGCGTAATTTCAAATATATCAACGAAAAAATGAGGATGGAGTATAAAACCATCTTGTCACTCCCGCAGTTTGTGCCGTCTGACTCAATCAATCAACTTCTGGCAGATGGTGTGAGTTTTATAAAAAAATCAAGCACCCGGTTGTCCGACCATATCGTCGAGATCAACCGTCTTATATCAGACCGCGTAAATAACTGTAAACAATTATTTCCCCTATGGCTAAACTGGCAGTATATCCGAGAACTTTTCATTATGCCGAACGGCCTATGCGAAAAAGAAACAAAAGCAGCCGCAGACATTTATTATGACAGTTTGCGCTTGTACCCATACCAAATGTATATAAACTGGAGTCCACATGACGAAGGAAACATTCTCTACAATGACAAAAAGTTTGTAACGCTGCTTTATCGCTGGCACAATGATGATTTCACAGAATACAGCAAGGTCTCAGACGCAGGCGGTTATATAAAAGGCAGTATTTACGACTTTATAGATGATAGTCAGAAAGTTGTCATTGTTGTGGACTGTGAAAATTCAGACCCGTACAAGTTAAGTGCTACTCTGCGCCGATTGAACAGAGCATACACAGACAAGATCACATCAATTATTCTATTTGATGATGTTCATACTGCTACCGCATGGAGCATTCTGGAGAGATTCACCGCTATCCCCGTTGAGCATATTTTGATTGAAAGAATCAAACAAAACAAATCACTAGTAGATATTCGCCTTACAGCGAGGGCCTGTCAGGAATATTACGAAAATAAAGTAGATGCCTTTATTATTGTATCAAGTGACTCCGACTATTGGGGGCTTATATCTTCCCTGCCCAAGGCTCAATTTCTTGTGATGATAGAACATGATAAGTGCGGCCCGGATATGAAAGCCGCCCTCGTTAATTCCGGTATATTCTATTGCTATCTTGATGATTTTTATTCAGGTGACTCAGATGAGCTAAAGACCAATGCAATATTTCAGGAAATGAGAAACTACATGGAAAAAGCGGTACGGCTTAACGTGAACGATATGTTTAATGACGCGCTCCGGGCAACACGGATAGAGATGACCCCGGCAGAGCGCCAACAATTTTACGACAAGTACATCAAAACATTACAGCTATCCATCAGCAATTCAGGAGACGCATCCATTGTCATTAAGGTGAAATAGTAATAATCCTAATTAAGTAAACACAAGGGGAGGGCAGAATAATGACCGATGCTGAACGGCGAAGTGCCGCCGATAAATTCGCGGCAGACTGGAAGAACCGGGGCGATGAAAAGCAGGAGACACAGCGGTTTTGGATTGCACTTCTCCAAAACGTCTATGGTGCTGAACAGCCCACGGAAACCATCGAATTTGAAAAACGAGTAGAAGTCGTGAACAATGACGGCACGACCACCACAAAATATATTGACGGATATATTCCCGCTACCCGGACGCTGATCGAGCAGAAGGGAATGAAGATCGACCTGAAGAAGGGTGAGCGTCAGTCTGATGGGGCGATGCTCACGCCTTTCCAGCAGGGACGGCGCTATGGTGGTTTCCTGCCTAATCCTGAGCAGCCCCGCTGGATTGTGGTCTGTAATTTCCAGACCTTTGAAATCCACGATATGAACCGCCCCAATGACGAACCGGAGGTTCTCTTGCTGTCCGACCTGGAGAAGGACTTTCACCGGCTGGACTTCCTGGTGGACACTGGCAAGGAACATATTAAGAAGGAAATGGAGATTTCCCTCCAGGCCGGTGAACTGGTGGGGGTGCTATACGATGCCCTTCTGAAACAGTACAAAGACCCAACCGCCCCCGAAACACTGAAAAGTCTCAACAAGCTCTGTGTCCGGCTGGTATTCTGCCTCTACGCCGAGGACGCCGGTATCTTCGGCAGCAAGAGTATGTTCCATGACTACCTAGAGAACCATCGGTCCGAGGACCGGCGGGCATTTATCAATCTGTTTCGAGTGCTGGACCAGGATATTCCTCAGCGGGACAAGTATCTGGACGATGATCTGGCGGCATTCCCCTATGTCAACGGCGGTCTGTTCGCGGACGAGGATATTGAGATACCTCGCCTGGGCGATGAAGTGATCGACCTCATTCTCCGCCGTGCCAGCGAGGACTTCAACTGGAGCGATATTTCTCCTACCATCTTCGGCGCTGTCTTTGAGAGCACCCTGAACCCGGAAACCCGACGTTCCGGCGGGATGCACTACACGTCCATTGAGAACATTCACAAGGTCATTGACCCGCTGTTCCTGGACGGGCTGAAAGCAGAGTTTGAGGAAATTTCCGCTGTCACGGTAGATCGGACCCGCAAGGCCAAACTGGAGGCGTTTCAACGGAAACTGGCTAGCCTGAAATTTCTGGACCCTGCCTGCGGCTCCGGGAACTTCCTCACCGAAACCTATATCTCCCTCCGGCGGCTGGAGAACGAAACCATCTCCCTCCTTCACAAGGGACAGATCATGCTGGATATGGGCAACCCCATCCAGGTGTCCATTGGACAGTTCTATGGCATTGAGATCAACGACTTCGCCGTCACCGTGGCAAAGACTGCCCTCTGGATTGCAGAAAGCCAAATGATGAAGGAAACCGAAGATGTAGTCCACATGACCCTGGACTTTCTGCCGCTGAAATCCTACGCTAACATCACCGAGGGCAACGCCCTGCGGCTGGATTGGGAAAGCGTGGTGTCAAAGCATAAGCTGAACTACATCATGGGCAATCCGCCGTTTGTGGGTCATCAGTGGCGGTCAAAGGAGCAGGCGGAGGATTTGGAAGCAGTTTGCCGCGATATTCCAAAATGCGGAAAACTGGACTATGTTTGTGGATGGTACAACAAAGCCGCCGATTATATGCAAGGGACAAATATACATACCGCCTTTGTTTCAACAAATTCAATTTCTCAGGGGGAATCTGTGGGAATCCTATGGAAACCGCTGTTTGAAAAAGGTGTAGATATTGAATTTGCATATAGGACTTTTGTGTGGACAAGCGAAGCAAAGGATAAGGCCGCAGTTCATTGTGTCATTGTAGGATTCACTTGTGGAACTTCCAGCAGAACAAAACTACTTTTTGAATCCGAACGCAGCAAAATAGTTTCTCATATCAATGGTTACCTTCTTGATGCACCAGAAATGTTCATCAATTCCAGAGGAAGTGCTTTGCATGAGTATCCATCTATTGTGCAAGGGAACAAACCTTGGGACGGAGGGTACTTAATACTATCAATCGAAGAACGTAACGAGTTATTAGGCCTTGTTTGAAAAATAAATATTGCACAAACACTGAGTATAGGATATTATAGATGCATGGAAAATTATGTGAACTATGAACTCACCGATGAACAATGGAAGCGTATTCAGCCACTGCTGCCACCGGAAAATACGGGGAAGAAAGGACGCCCCAGAAAAGATGACCGGACGATGCTGAACGGTATGCTATGGATGAATCACAGCGGAGCGCAGTGGAGGCAGCTTCCAGAATGTTATGGACCCTGGCAAAGCGTTTACGCTCGTTTTGCCAAGTGGCGGGATGATGGCATTTGGGAGAAAATTTTTACCGAGCTGAGTCAAGATGCTGATGCTGAGAATCTCAGTATTGATTCGACTTGCGTTAAAGTCCATGAAAGTTCTAATGGTGGGGAAAAAAACAGAAAATAAGGCGGTCGGACGCACAAGAGGCGGTTTGAACACGAAAATCCATGCCATTGTTGACGCTC
>OFFJ01001835.1_pt1 | contig 14713 bp, 15 predicted proteins | sample 1521261 | NCBI WGS metagenome assembly OFFJ01 (sample SAMEA3504122, study PRJEB24116) | mouse gut metagenome | biome: mouse gut; feature: mouse-associated habitat; material: faeces | place: Denmark | collected 2011 | reverse complement strand
TATGTAGTTTTTCCCAGCTTTTGGCCGTTGTGGTAGCGTTCTCCGTTCAGCTTTTTGTACTCGCTGGGACAGGGAATCCCCTCCTCATTCAGCAGCTTGGCAATTTTGATCTTCCCATTTCCTTGCTCATACAGGTCAAAAATGCGCTGGACTACCTCAGCGGCAAACTGGTCGATGAGCAGCTTATTATGATCCTGCGGGTCTTTCCGATAGCCATAAGAGGCAAAGGCCCCAACAAACTGCCCCTGTCGCTGCTTGGCCTGCATAGCGCTTTTGACCTTGTGGGAAATGTCCCTGGCATACTGCTCGTTGAACACATTCTTGAACGGCAGCATCATATCATAAGGGCCTTTTTCGCTGTCAATATGGTCGTTGACAGCCAGAAAACGTACCCCATGCATTGGGAACCACCGTTCCAGATACTGGCCAGTGGTGATGTAATCTCGCCCAAATCGAGAGAGGTCTTTTACGATCACGCAGTTTACTTTTCTCGCCTCAATATCAGCGATCATCCGCTCAAAATCGGGCCGCTGGAAATTTGTCCCTGTATAACCGTCATCGCTGTACTGGCCTGTCACTTCCAGATTGGGCTGTTGGGCTGCGAAACTCTCCAACAGCGTTCGTTGATTGGCAATGCTGTCACTCTCCACGCTGCGGGCAGCGGAGTAGGAGAGGCGGAGATATGCGTCGCCCTTGTACTTTGGCATGAAAAAGTCACTCCTTTACATCACGGACTTACCCCGCGATGTAACGAGTGGCTGGATTATCCCTATTTAATTCTTTTTCCAGTCATAAGTATAACATACCCAGGCGGGTAAGTCAACACATTAAAGTGCTAAATTAGAATCTGTTTCAAGCAGTCCTCCAGGGACACGCCGTTGTCGGCAAACTGCGCACGGACGGTGAATTTGCCGCACTTGAAGCAATAGGGATTTTTGATCTGCCGGAGAAATTCGGCGATCCGTTCCTCCTTGGGGAGCTTCGGGTCCACGGTCACATCCCGAATATCGGCCAAGAGTGTACCCGCAGGGGAAAAGGGCAGATGCTCCATATTTTTACCTCCTCAGTGAAGCAGAACCGCCGCAGACCATTCAGCCTGTGGCGGTATGTAGTGTTTCAGCCTTTGAAGCGATAGGGGAGCTTGCGGCCCCCGCGCTGCTGGCTGTTGTATTTGCCCAGGATGACCCGAGCGAACCGCAGAGCGGCCTTATTCGTGGAGAAGTCAGCCTTGCCCCGCCGAAGGATCTCCTCCGGGTCTACGGCGGATAGCCGCTTGATGAACACATTATCGTCCAGCTCCGTTTCGTAGGTTTTGAGGAACAGGGCCATGCCGGAGAGGAAGGACGCCTTCACCGAGCTGGGAGCGCCGTGCCACGTTCTGGCGGTCAGCTCCAACATCCGGGAGAAAGCCGCGCCGCCCAGCAGGCGGTAGGCGTTGATAACGGCACGGGTGGCCTCCACCTCAAACGCCTCCCAGGTGGGCTTGTCCAGCGCCCACACAAAGCCAGCGTCCTCCAGCAGACGCTTGATCTCGATGATCTCCGCGTCCGCACCGGACTCCACCAGGGCTTTGGTGGCATGGGACAGCCGCAGGTGGCCCTTGGCCCTGTCCAGTTTGTAGTACAGCTCCGCCTCCTGCTCGTAGGTCAGGCCGTGGTAAACCCGGCACAGCGCCGTCACATCCTTGCCGCCGTTCTTCTTGCGCATGGCGCAAACCCGGTGCTGGCCGTCCACCAGATTGTAGCGGCCATCCCGGTAGCTGACCACCAGCGGCGTCAGCAGACGGGGGTCCCACTCCCGCACCAGCTTGTCCACCACCCTGTCCAGCACAGGGCGCTGGTAGGGCTGGCCGGAATACAGCTCCCCGGTGGACAGAAGCTCCTCGACGCCCTGGACATCGGCGTTCATGCCGGTGAGCACGGTCTGCTTCGGATTTGCGGGGGTTCGCTTTTTCTTGCGGTAACTCGTTTTTGTGCACATCCTTCCATTTTGTGAAATAAACCGTCTAAAATGGTGTGAACGGACTGTATTTCAGCCCGAATCTGTCTCAACTGCTCCCGCGTCAGCGCCGGGAAAATCGCCTCATGCTCCGGGGTGGAGTAGTTTGCAATCCCCTGGCAGAACCTTTGCAGGAAAAACGAGAATGTCATGAGAAAGGTGTCCGGGGTGCGTCTGCGGTCCTTGTCCGGGTTCTTCAAATCCTCCACCGAATCCTTGATCGTGAGGTAACAGACCTCCGACGCCTGGGGCGCGGGAGGCGGAACGTCCTCCTGGGCCATTGCAGGGGCGGAGCAGTATTCATCTACCGAATGAATCTCGCCTGCCGCCAGTTGGCTGGCCGCGTCCTCCTGCTGCTCCGGGGGTAGGCGGGAGAGCTTCAGCGCATTTTTGAAACCTATGTCATGCTCTTTTACAGTCTTTGTCGCTTTTGGGGTCAGATTTTTGGCGACTTGAATTTTTTGCTCAACCGCTCGCCGCGACGTGCCGATTTTCTCCGCTGTATCCACTGAAAATGGTTTTGCTTCTAAAAACGAAACGGTTTCGTTTTTAGAAGTCTGACCATTTCGCCTGCCCTGTTGGGTTTCTGGATGCAACACCTCATAAATTTCTTTGCGGCGGGTCAACTGTTTTCCCTCGTCCGTATAGTGGAGCTTACGGCGGATCAGGTTTTCGTCAATTTCCGCCAGCTCTGCCAACAGACCATCTAAATTCTTGACCGTACATTCGATTTCCGGCCAGCCCAGACGCTTCGCCGCCTCCAGCCGGTGCAGTCCGGCAATCAGGGTGTACTCCTGATCCACGGTGATGGGGTTCAGCAACCCCACCTTGGAAATGCTGTCCGCCAGCTTCTGCACAGCCTCCGGGTCAGCCTCCCGCCGTCCAGCGTTGACGTTGATTTGAAAAATTGGAACCTGCATTGTGCTCACCTCCCCGGCCATGGGCCGTTTAGCCATTCGTTTTTGCCGGATGGAACACCCAACACCACAGGAAAGCCCTGCGGTGCTGGGTCTTGCATCCCGCAAGTGGGACGGAGGGCCGCGCCGGTCCTGTTTGCGCCCTCATGCTGTGAGGAAATTGACCGGCGCGGGTGCCCCTCCCATGCCCTATATGTGGTTGTGTGCCGTATTATCGGGCGGCATGACCGCCCCGCTGCTCACCCCCGGCACGGGAATATGTAAGCCCGCCTTTGGCGTGGCGGCGCGGTGCCAGCAGACGGTGGCGGCAGTTGACTAAGCTGCCCAGGCCGATCCCCCAGCATCCCCCTTTTATCCTGCGGTACGGATCTTTGCGGTGCATCCCACATCTGACGGCGGTGCCAGCGCCGTTCGGTCATTCAGGTGTCGCTCGTGCCTTTGATGTGATCGCTTTGACGGGCAGGGAGCGGAAGGGATCACCTCCTTTTCTCCGGCCCTGGCCCGCAGGCAGTCTTGGCGATTGGGTGGCCTGTGTGGGACGCACACTTACATATTGACTATAAACGGGAGCTTGTCCCGTTGTTTTTCAAAGTGCGGGTTATGCGTCAGGGAGCAAATTGGACGAGGATGCTGTTGATCGTGTCTAGGTCGTCACCCTGAAGCTGTTTCCTCAGCCTCCGAAGAAGCGAGGTCTGCTTTGGGGTGAGGGATTTGCGGCCCGAGGTTTTTTGATAGCAGTAATAGCCATCCAAAACTCTGACACCGCCACCGAACCGACCACGGACAGTTTCAATTGGGTAAGAACACATGAGAACCACAATATCATGCCGAATTGTTTCTCTTGAAACACCGAACTCACACGCCAAGTTGTAGTATGTATCCTGCCGTCTAAAGCACAATACTTCTAATAATCGCTGGCGGCGTTCGGCGGCACCCATATGTTTTACCCTCCTTCCATTGCTCTCTAGGATAACCGTAGCAGTTAAAGGGCAAGCACAACTTGTCCTTTAGAAAAATGTTATAAAAATTTCAACTATTCTAGGCGCTGTTTGAAAATTGGGAATATGCCCAGCAGTAAGAGATTTTTTCGTCAGACGAAGCCAATTTGACGCAGGAATACTTGGCGTATTCCAAGGAAAACTGGAAAAGTACGGCGGAAAAAGAGCCTCAGCTTGGGTATGTTAATAATTTTCAAATAAGCCCTAATGTAGGAAATATAAAGGTGCATTTGTTGGCGTTTATGAAAAAGCCGCTGTTCCAATTCGGAACAACGGCATTTCCTCTATCTTTTTTACTATCTAAAATTAAGCTAAAGTAAGATTTCAGAGATGAGTTTTAGATTGGTCCAGAGCCTGTTAAAAAAACATTGGGATAGCCAAACAAGGGAACATACCAGACAGACTACAATATTAAAATAAAGGGCTTTTCCTAGTATCTGCTCACAAAATAGCGATTGCTTTACGTTTAATAAATATATTTCACAAACTGACGCTCTTTGTATGTGTGCCAGTCCATATGTTGAGGAAGCCTTGTATTAATGCAGCTGAAAATGACTAGGCTCCATCTCGTTCTTTTACCCTGATGGAAAAAATTTTTGTCGCCATGTTTCTTGTCGTCCAAAATCAACCTACCATCCAGGTCAAATGGCTCAGGAAATGTATGTGCTATGCAAATGTCATGGTAATTCTAATTTAGTTGACAATATAGGTTATCAAGCATTATAATAGCTATAAAGTTAGAGAAGAGTGTCACAGGAAAAAGTAAAGCTGTTCAAAAGTAATACCCAAACACTGGATACACTTTGCTCCCCCTTTAAACGACTTCAGTCTATCTTGAGTGATCTAGTAAGCTGTGCAGCTATTATAAATAGGAGGAAAAATTTTGATGAAACATAACACTCACATGGTCAAGGTAGCTAACCAGTTGCTATGGATAGCTTTACTCATCATTTTTATGATGATTTCTGTCACGGCTTGTTCTTTTACTCAATCAACAGAACTGAATGACCCTCTATCTATAAGTGATAGTGAGCTTCAAGAACCTGTTTCTACCTCTGATTCAAATCATTCTGATGCAGGCAGCGACGATAGTCCAAGCGGCTTCTTTACAATGGATGATGGTGTTGCAATGGAGGCATATAAGGCGGTGGTTTGTGGGGATACAACATTTCGTGACACAGGCACAGGGAAAGATTTAAACATCACTCACATTTGTGAGGTGTTTAATCCCGAGATTTCTTGGGTATCTATATACTTTACAATCATTGATTTAGATGGTGACGGTATTCGAGAAGTAATTCTTATGCTGGATTCTAACGCTCGATACGGATATGAAATATTGCATTATCAAGACGGAACTATTTATGGATACTATGTCGTGCCTAGAGGCTTTGAAGAATTGAAAATTGATAGTACTTATCAGGGATCAAGTAGTGCTTTCAGTGGAAATATAGCGAAAATTAAAAGTTTTTCTGAGAATGGTTTTACCGAACAAATTATGGTTCAATATGATTATCACACGTATGATTATCTGGACGAAAATGAATTGCACACGTATTTTATGATTAATGGAAAAAAATCTTCAAGTGCCCAAATTGAGTCACTACTAGACCAACAGAGCGCCAAGGAATCTGTCAAATGGTATGATATTGCTGAAAAAAGTATTGAGGATTTTCTTTAAAAAACACGTATATATGCCTCTTGCTATTCACTGCTTAATATTGTTGTTGATTTAAACCACTTTAACAGAGGAATAAGGCTCAACATCCGTTTCAACTAAAATCCAACACGTCATTTCAGAAAAGCACAGCCGACCAAGCGTTTCACCTGGGTCGGCTGTGCTTTTATTATGTAGTTTTAAAGACTCGCATACCAACTCCAAGCGTTCGTTTGCCTACTATCATAGTCAACGGGAGGATCAGGTCTCTCAAAGTAACTACAGAATACATCTGACAATTTATCCATTTCAGATTCATTTGAGACATTATATTTCTTAAATTGGCTAAATGTGCTGATGCCAAGCAAGGTTCCCTTGTCTCCGGGATAAAAAGTCCCGCCAAGCGCTTCACACTCCCACAATATATACTGTAGCTCTGCATCCATAAGAGCTTGTGGATATGCAGCACATAGTTGGTTGATTGCGCCTGCAGTTGTATTAGTTATTAAATTGATTCTGTAGCACCACTCAAGAAAGTCTTGAGCCGGTGTAAGTTGAGCTACCCCATATCCTCCTGATACACTGTAGATACCTGAAGAGCTTCTTGATTCCCATATGCCGGGATTTATGGAGCTTTCAGTTTGCATGTTTCCGAGCATTGCGCATATAGCCGACTTTGTGAAACCTTTGTTCTTTAAGAAACCGTAGATATATTTCGCATTTGTGTTCATTTTAAACTTGTTACTTGCGTTTTCAAAATTTGCAGCGGTATCTGTATATTTCCCTGTGACAGCATATACAGTATCAGTTCCAGAAAAATCCACAATATATTGCGGTTCTAGTTTCCATACTTGCAAATTTGAATTATTAACGCTTGAAGCTGTACACCAAGAAACATTAGCGCCTTTATCTGCTTTATCCGCAGTTAAATATTTATCAGGATAGTTTTTCAACCTTATTTTAATGGTGTCAGAAGTTGAGCCGTTAATAATCTCGACTTGGGAATCATGCTCGTTATCTGCTATTGTATGTATATTGCAATTGCCACTAGTCGTAACGATATTGAGGCCGACCTCTTTTTTCATATAAGGGCTTATATAAGGACGAACGTAGGTAGTTATATTTTTATAGGGCATGGGTAAATACCACATTTGTTCTGGTACGTCAGAAGCGGGCCAAACAGTAACATTATAAAGATTGTTAATGAGGTTAACCCCTATGACATTAGACCCGTAAATATTAAGATATTGATTGGCTCCAACATTGCGAATTTTGAAAATTGGCATATTTTTCACCTTTCTATACTTTTAATTTTAAAAAATGCCTGGAGGTTAAAATCGTTCCGTTATGAAGCACACTGACTTGGACATGGTATATTTACTGAGATTCACTTCCTTCCTAGTCCATATTCAGCTCAAGCTGTCGGCCTAGACCTTTACTATAACTCATGTCCTCATAATATATATGGTCTGAAAAAACAGAAACTGACATAAAACACCAAATTTTTTTATGTGGGGAAGTCAACACAATTATCACGAAACTGATCCATTTGTGCCCACAATTTAGTAAGAGTAATTCTGGAGTTGTTTTATCACCCGAAATTTGAATTTTGTTTGATACAAAGTTAAATTGCACACCCTTCATGGCAAACAGTGATGCAAGTAAAGAAATAAAAGTTACAATTATGTGCGTAGCTGGGATAAATTCCGTATTGATTATTCTGCTTGCCTATGATAAAATATAAAAAAGGAGTGATTTCCCATGAAAAAATTAATAGTTGCTGCTGCTCTTGTGTTGGTCTTGCTCCCCGCCTGCAAAGCATCTACACAGCTACCCGGAGAATCAAACAGCAGTGCTATTTCCCAGTCGGAAATTGAGGGAAACCATACAAACGTAAGCGCTGTAGAAAGTAGCCCTGTAGAAATAGACACCTCGGCAATATCCTCTTTGGCACGCCATTATGGTACTTTTCTATTGGATGGGCAAAAACCAGTTAAGTACGATATTGAGGTATTGGGAGAGAAGTATGAGAACGATGGCGTAGGGTTTAGTATCACCTTTTCATTTCAATTTGGCAGTTCTGAGCCACAATCTTTTGACTACAAGCTGGATCACCATCCTCATATAGGTTCCATGGATGATGGGCTGATTATTTTGGATATTAACGATGACGGGTATCAAGACATTTTTCTGGATGCTGGTACTTCCGGCCACATGAAGTTGTGTGTTTGTTATGTATTTGATTCCGCGCAAAATGAATATGTCCCTGTAAGCGGCTTTGACCGGCTTGCTTCTCCCCGGATATTCATTTCTCAGGGAGGCGAAATATCTGTTATTGTGGATGATAACCCTGGAAATTTAGAGCCTGCGCCGGATGGATCAGTGAATGCGTGGTCTGAATATCGTGTGGAGGGTTCTGAGCTTGTCCTACTGAGCAACCCTACAGACGATGAAGTATTGAACCGAATGGATGCCTTATTGAATTGAAAAATCAGAGACTGGCGGACTTCTTTACAAAGTCCGCCAGTTTCTGATTTTTTATGTCATTTGAGTACGGGACAGATTTTGTTCGTGAAATAACCGTATCTCTTCGAAATAGCGGAATCGGATGCGTTTTGACCTAAAATGTCTCTTGTGAGTTTTGTACATATTGTTTTGTCAGTTGCGTTCCAATCGGTTCCAGTGTTCATGTTCTTATAATCCCGCCAAAACCAACCTGCACTAGTTCCTGGGTAATTAATTGCAACTTTCACAGTTGCATATGTCGGTGTTTGGATTATACTCAAATTGCCAATCGCCGCAGCAAACTCTCTATACGTAGCCGCATGTGTTAAGTGGATAAATCCGGCTCCACAATAGGGAGAATAATCACTCGTTGGATCCCCGATGCCAACTTGATATCCGGTTTCCATTGGGTATTGCCCAAACTGAGTTTCAGCCATACATTGGGCAAGAAAGTGCCGCACTTTTTGCTTGGTATTAATACCATATGTGTTCAGCGCATTATTTAGCTTCGTCACAATTTCGCTATTAGCCAGACTTGCTTCAAAGCCACACCGTGCCAATAGCCCCGCAGTCAACTTGACAGTACCATTGGAAAGCCAGCCGGTATCTGATACAGTATTTTCTAACGCGGCAATGGTCAATTGCCGAACGGAACCAGAAGTTGTGAATCCACAATCTCTCTGGAAGTTCTTCACTACACCCGCCAGGGTGCTGTCAAATGCCCCTGAACTGTTGCAGGTATAACCCTTATTGTTCAGCAACCTTCGAATAGTGGTGATAGCGGAGCCGGAATCACCCACTTGGGCGTATTGAGTACCCCGGCGGATATAGAGTATGGCCGGTGTTGTGCTTCTCGTTGCGGTGAGTGTGCCCGACCAGCTTTCCAAAGCTTTTAATGTAGTTTGATCGAACTCCCCGTTGGCTGGCGAAATATTCTTTATGACCTGGAATCCTTTTACAGCGGAAACAGTTTGCGCATTATAGCATCCGTCGCGTGTATCACCCTTACCACTCCAATAACCAGCGAAGAACAATGCACTCTGAAGGGTTCTGATTTCGGGAAGATTTGTTTGATTATCTAAGACCCATTTCCCGTTACCACTACGGATTTTTGCAAAAGTGATTCCTGAATTACTGCCGTTAGCCATAATTTACATTCCTTTCTATAATGTTTTGTAGTTGTAAGCCTTATACAAGGCTAATTTGCCCAGCTGTAGCAAATTAGCTATAATCCACTCCTTCCTGTTCTATATTATTTCCTTGGACGTCTTGCCCAATCTTTTGATAATTTCTTCCTTCATAATATATATTGCTTGAGAAAGCAAAAGCTGACATGAAATCCCAAAAAAACTTAAAATTTTTGTGATGCTTTGGTAGACTAAAAGGAACGGGCCAGTCATCCGATGACCAGCCCGTTCCTTTTAATCCTGGAGTTTGGGGTTTATGGTGCTGCCACTGTACGTGTTGTAATAGTGCGAGTGTCCGAAGCAGTTGCATTTCCTCCATATACGGTTACCTTAGCATAATATGATGTTCCAGATACACCGGAATATACATATGTACCACTACAGTAAGCTGTAGTCAACGTCGTTAGCAAACCATTCGTTGTGTTGCCAAAAATTGTTGTCACGTATGAGCCGTTTTCCTTATAAATCTCAATTTTTGAAAGTCCTGCCACAGTTGCCTTTCTTGTCGGTATAATAGAGTAAATCACCTTGATTTCACCAGCGGAATCGCCTTCTGTCAACGCGATAGTATATTGAGACAAATATTCGCTCGCTCTGGGTTGGATGTCAGATGCATATGCAATAGGGCAACAGGCAACAAAAAGTGCTAAGGTAGCGATAATTGATAGTAGCCTTTTCCTGATGTTCATGCTTATTCTCCTTTTGGAATTGAATTAAAAATTGCTTCTACGACATCTTTAGAGAAATTTCCGATAATAGATATTTCTACGTTTCCAAATAGAGAGGCCGCAATATTATCGTCTGAATTTGAAAAAACATACACGGTTCTCCCATTGCAGACGAATTGATCAACAGCAAGTGTATCTTTTTCGTACCAGCTTTCTTGCGCATAGGTAATATCTGTATATGTGCGTACCCGTATTCCAAAATTTTGACCTTCTGACGTGTAAAATGATTGATAGATTTCTTTCCACAATCCAAAATCTTGAACGGTTACTTCGTCTGCCTCAAATCCTTCTGGAATCCAAGTAGGAATGAAATTCAAGTCAACACCTTGCTCCATCAATGTCGATACCCATTCTATATCATCGCTCGTCTCGCCAGCAGAATTTTCAAAATGGAAAATCTCGTCCGTCCATCGAGCAATTGCTCCAAACACATCAATGCCTGTCGCCTGTGCGGTAAGCACTCCCGCGAAAAGCATAACTGTTGCAGCAGCAATAATCGCCAATGTTTTGCGAACGGTCCAGCGCATATGGTGAGGTGCAGCAGAATTTGGCTTTTGATTGCTCAGATTTTCCGTTGGGTACAACGACATTCCCTCTCCGTCCGGGGTGTTAAAGTAATGTTGAAAGTCTTCCCATGCGTCATCTATATCTGTCGGTCGGTAATCTGGCTGCTCCATTTGGCGTTTTTCTATCACCCCTAAAACAGCAAATATAAACTCTTCGTTGCCGCTACTGGTAGAGTCAGCATCGGCATGGATAATTTCCATTAACTGCTCCATGCTCAATTGCTCCAGATAGGCATAGTCCGGGGGCAGCTTGTTTTCCCCCAAGGCTACTCACCTCCCTCTAATTTATATATGACATGAGATTAAGAAAACTGACATAATAAACAAAGAAATTTACTTGTGCTCCGGTTCTTTTTTCCTGATTCGGCCTGGGAAAAGTTTCAACAACTTATCCCTAATACGTTCCAGCCGCTTCTGGCTGGTCCACACTGTGATGTCAAGCTCTTTTGACACCTCAAGATGGCTTGCTCTGTCAAGTGCTATACGTCTTAACAAGTAAAACTCATCTTTTGTAAGATGATGTTCAACATTTGCTAAAATGCTGTCTACTCCCTCACCAATTTCATTATCTTCGGTTAAGAAATAATACTCCGGAAGCTCTTCTAACGATTGAAACATGGTTCCCATCCGACCTAACTGACGCTTACATTCTCGCAGCTTATTTTTTAAGGTCTGCATTAGCCATCCGCCAGGATTATCATGTGTAGCAAGAGTTCCTTGGTGTTTAAGTGCTTCATGAAACACATCCTGCACTACATCCTGCGCTAGATCAGCATTCTGTAGAGATATTTTAGCATAACGAAGCAGTAAGGAATAATACTCCCGGAATAATGCCTCAATCAGTTCATTATTGCCGGGGGTCACTGAACGCACCTCCCAATGGCGATTCGTGCTCCTCTGTATTTATGGTTGTACGTGCCTTCGCCACAAAATTCTCAGTACAAATGCGGATGACTCGTTCAATTCCTTCCAAGTATTCAATAGGCTGGTCAGTCAAGATCACCTTAATGTTTTCTATGTGGACGCTGGGATTATCCTCTCGTAGCAATGCATCATAGCTCACATTTAGTGCCTGTGCGATTGCACAAAGTGTTTGCAATTTCATGAGTTTTTGTCCGCGTTCCATCCGAGAGAGAAAAGGGATGCTAACGCCGATGCGTTCTGCAAGTTGGGCTTGTGTCAGCCCGGCTACAGTTCGATATTTCGCAATGTTGTTTCCAACCAATTCTGCTGAAATGGTTGCCATGGCGACACCTCCTCATTTAGGAAAATTATATTGCCCAAAAAGAGGAGTGTCGAAGCACTACAAGTGCTATTTTTATTTACTAAACATATTTTCCGTTGTACTTTATCCTGCTATTATTCCTTGTCAGCATATAAGCGACACAAAAGAATAGCTGAGAAGAAAATCGTTGAAAGCACAGAGAAACTATCAAAATAGTTTCCGATAACTACTGTAATCGGAACATTTCCGATAAGTCGCGCAAGCAATGAGCGGCGATATCGTTTTGATATCGCCGCTCGCTTGTTGGGGCTCCCCCCCAAGCCCCGGACTGGCCGCTCCCGCGTCCAGTCGAACACGCCTTTGGCGTGGCTTTGCGCTCCCGTTGGTCGCTCCTCCCCGCACATCCGCGCGGGAAGCATATGGCAGGCATACAGGCATGGGGTTACAGCAGCGAATAGTCCGCGATCATCATACTGGCGCTGTGATCCAGCTCTGGATAGGCCACCCGCATAATTGCGCAGGCGATCATCAAAGAGGCCCTTCTCACCACAGCTTCAATATTGGAAACGGTCAAAAAGTCCTGGTCGGACGCCTCAATATCCGGCGCTAAGTCCTGGACGCGGATAGCAGCCGGAATCCCGATGGAAATGACCGGCAGACCAATCGTGGAGGATGATAGCTCCTCGCCGCTATGATAAATTTTTATCCCAGCGTCCGTCAGCTCTATACAGCGGCAAAGGCGGGAATAGTCCGTGCAGTGCGTGGAATCGACCAGAAGCACACAGGCCGCGCCTATTGCGGACGACACGCTGGCAATTTGGGTGCTCCCGCTGATGTTTGTCGCGCCGCTCACGCCCGGTGTAAGAACCGTCAGCTTTTCAAATGCGGACTTCATCGGGACATGGGTAAAAATCCTGTTCGCGGTTTCCGGCCCAATGGAATCGGTCGGGGAATCCTGGTTCCCTATTCCACAGATCAGCAGTGTTTTCCCCTTATAGGGGGTTAGGTAGCGGTCCAATTCCTCGGTCAAGCAGGCGCAGACATTTTCCAGATCGTCATAGTCTCCCAGCGGCCCCGTCTGAAGCGTCGAATACTGCCCGATAGGTTTGCTCAAAAGACCCGCCATATCCTCATCCTTGATATTCACACGGAGGATGGGAATGCCGTGAACCTCGGTTTCATTGAAATCCACGTATTCGGCAATCCAGTCACCGCCTTCCGACGGTGCCGCTTTTTTGAACAACCCCTCCAATATCTTCCCAATCTCGGGTGGTAAATTTGCTGCCACGATAAATCCCCCCTCGGTTTTTCAGCCCATATTTTCATATTTGAGCAAGCGGGTCAATCATGATGATTTCCCGTCCCGCTTTCTGTGCGTAGCGCACAGTTGCCGCCGTTCCTCCGCGCCGCTCACCATTGTATACGGCCAACAGAATCCCGGCCTGATCCACCAAACGCCGGTTGCGCGCCAACATACAGCCGTCATAGTATTTCCGGCTCACATACTCCACAAAGTCGGCCTGTTTCAAAATCGTGTGATACCGTTCCCGCGCTAAATCGCCCCATCTGTCCGCCTGCCCCGCGCAGGGCAGGACACAGTGGAGGTTCAGCGCGGGATTTTTTCTGCGCAGGTCAAGGACGATCTGCGCACAGTAGGTATCTGTCCCCTCCGCCATACCGCTGAAAAAATCCGTCACACCGGAATTCACCAGCTTTTTGATCTGATCGGTCAGTTTTTCTTTCAATGCCACACACCGGCTGTCCGCTTCGTCATGCCGCCACGGAAATTTGCTTGGGCGGTGGCCGGTGAACGCACAGCATTTTGTCAGCACAGCGCGTCACCCCCTTTGTCCATATATGGGGATTATATCCCCTTAACAAAAAGGATTATAACCCCCATACTATTGACTGTCAATGAGGGGAGCTGATCCTGTGATTATATTCGATAAGCTGTGGATAACAATGGAGAAAAAGGGCGTTTCCACATATCAGCTTCGGGAACGATGCGGCATTGACAGCAAAACTGTCAGACGGCTCCGTGCTAATGATAATATTGAGACAAAGACCTTGGACAAATTATGTACGGCGCTGGACTGTAAACTTGAAGATATCGCCGAGCATATATCATGATTTGAATAGGTATAAAAAATCTCCCATGCCAGCGGCATGGGAGATTTTCACAGTCACCGCTCCGGCTTTTGCTCTCTATTTTGCGCCTGTTCCTCCGGCGTCAGGCCGAGAATTCTATCCACGTTCTGCTTCGCCGTCTGATAGGCGATCATATCCTGCCGCGCCGCCCGGTACTCCTCATATTCCTGTTGCTTTTCCGCCAGCAGCTCGGCGTATTCTTGGGAGAGCTGGGCTACCTTCGGAATCGGTTTGCCGCCCAGGGCGTCAAAGGCTTTCTTCGCCGCCTCATGCTGGGCGATCTCGGCCTCATGTTCCGCCCGGAATTTCTTTTTGTGCTGGGACTTTTTGTAGGCGGCATACACATCCTGCGTCTTGGAGTAGTTGATGATGTGGGTCTTGAGCTGGGCAACCTGGGCCATCCGGGCCTCCAACCGCTTGACGCGGCGGGAAGCGGTGTCAAACCGGGTCCCGGCCTGCGCCGCCTGAGCCGTCAGCTCGTCATAATCGGTCAGGCCGTTGTCCACCAGAAAATTCAGCGTCTTAGCGGCCTCTTTTAGATTGAATATCTTCGCCCAATGCTCATAACCCGCGCCCTTACCCGCCGCCATTTTCGCCTGAATGTCGATGAGCAGATTGACTTTCCGGCCATCCTGCTGGAAGGGCTTTTTCGCGCCTGCGGACGGCCCGCGCCGGACAGCGTACCGTTCCCGCAGAGCCTCCCTGGTATAATCGCTTCCCAGTTTATCGGAACGGGTAAAACGGTCCCAGCCGGGGGCGCGGAAGGACAACATTTTTCCTTCCT
>OFFJ01001829.1_pt1 | contig 14759 bp, 15 predicted proteins | sample 1521261 | NCBI WGS metagenome assembly OFFJ01 (sample SAMEA3504122, study PRJEB24116) | mouse gut metagenome | biome: mouse gut; feature: mouse-associated habitat; material: faeces | place: Denmark | collected 2011 | reverse complement strand
CAAAGATAAAAGAAACCGCCGCGCAGTCATCATAGAGGCCAAAAAGTCAAAGAAAGAGGCCGATATGGACAAGGACTGCGCGAAAGCAATCGACCAGATTGTCACGGAAAAATATGCGGAAGGACTTTATGGCTTAAACAGATATTATGTTATGGCTGACGTTTCCTGCAGTTACAGACGGCAATATCCTTTGACTTTTCTACCTGCTCTTTTCATACAGTCCCGTCAGTTCCACAGCAGCTTATTTACATTCTTTGGTATGCAGGACAGCCCTGTGTCAAACTGCATTCCTTCGGTTTGCGTGCAACTACAGCATCCCCGGACAATATCTATAGCATAATTCGATTGACTTCAAACCACTCTCGTCTTCCTAAACGCTATATTTAAGATATATTTACGAAATATTTTGCGTTTCCATTCAAAAGGTGCTTAATATAAGTTTTAATAAATTCTTTCTCGTTATATTCAGATTGATAGTCACACATTGCTTTTTTATCACGACAAAAAACTTGCCCTCCACATTGGACTAATGACACACATTGAGCGCACTTAGGATCTTTTAGCGGTAAATAGTCCTTTATATATAAATACCGTTGCTTTAATAAATCAGTATCACGAACCAGTTCATCTATCCTCAATTTAGATTGGGCATGATACATTGCATCGCATACAGTAATTGCACCATCTGAATATATTTTGCAAGAATACTTCGAATATCCCTGGCAACGTGTCAATTTTTGAATATATAAAGGTAGTAGTTGCACCTACTACAAAATGTAATTTTGCGTGTCCATATTGCTTTGAGCGTGGAGCGGTTCAAAAGGATATGGATAGTATTACTGCGCAACGAATTAAACTGAGACTGCTTCACGCCTTACCTCCCTTCTTCAGGGAAAGATACATCGGATTATTTACCATATTATTAGGGGTATCCTCTGCAACCACCTTCCCATTCTCCACCATGTACACATAATCAAATCGCAGCAAATTTTCTTTTTCTAAATCATGTGTTGCAACTACAATAATTCGATTGGACATTGCACATATTTGTTCCATAATATTTCTTGCATAAAAAGTATCAAGTCCTGCTGTGGGTTCATCAAAAAGCAGAACTTCGGCATCTTCCATTAATGTACGTGCAAAATCAATTCTCCTCTGCTCACCTCCGGAAAGATTTATACTGCTTTTCTCAAAGGTTCTATTGATATCCCCTCCTGCACGCTTAAGCCATTCTGACATTCCTGACTTATGTATAGCCTCTTCAATAGCATCCCCCGGCATTTCCTTAAACAAAGTAACATTATCCCGAATTGTAGCCGAAAAAAGTATGGTACTTTGAGCCAGAAATAACAGATTTCTATGTGTCAGTCCCCTATTCTTTTCCACACACATGTGATTGATCAGCAGGCTTCCCCCCTGAATATCTGCAATACCCGCTATCGCTTTTAACAAAGTACTTTTTCCACTTCCGCTGCTTCCTATTACACAAATTTTCTGTCCATATCCGGCAGAAAAATGCACGTTACTAAGAATAAAGTTTCCATCCCGAACAATAGAAACATTATCTAATTCAACGGAATTTATATTTGCCTCATGGGATTTATAACTTTGTTCTTCTGTTCCCGAATCAATAAACTTTATCAAGTCTTCTGCAATTGCGTGCCCGGATATAATGCCTGCATAGTATTCACTGATAATCTGAAAAGGACCCGCTACCATATTCATCAAGGTTGTCAGCGCTATCAGCTGCGGGAAATCAATTGAGCCAGCCAATGCAAATATCATCCCGGACACCCATGCCCCTAGCACTACCATATTTCCCATCCCATATGATAAAGACATGGAAATCCGCTTCCATCTTGCATTATGCCGTATTTTTATCATAGTCTCTTCATTCGTTCTGTCATGGAACTGGGTCACTTCAGATTCCCTTCCAAATACCTTAATCGTCAAAAATCCTTCCACCAGTTCATTTAAAACATTCAGATAACCGGCTTTTGCACTTATTGCCTCTCGATTTACCTTTTCGAGTTTATTCTTCAGGATTCGAGGCACGACAAGAGGCAAGACACACAGCACAATAATAATCAAAGTCAGTACAGGCTGTATAGCAGTAGTCGCAATCAAAGCAAATATCAAAGAAATCACCTGAAAAACCACCATCAATATTCCACCGATATACTCCATCTCTATTTCTGGCACATTATTATTCAGCATAGACAGATAATGAGCATCACCCATTTTTTCTTTCTCTTCTATACCACATTTCTGTATCCGACGTATCAGTGTATTCCTTAGCAAAAAAGAAAACTTTGTACGCAATAATATCTCTGTATAATTGGACAAAAACTCAAAAACCGTGTCCAATAGCAAATAAGTTATTACCAACAATACAATGTATACTATGCGCTTTTCTATCCCCTGAATAGCAGTATCCGCTATATACTCTAACAGAAAAGCCAATGATATGCCGATTACAGCCCAAATAGTATTTGCTGTAAGAAACAACACTATTTCTTTCTTACATTTTAATATGAATCTGCGCATAATCCCTCCGAAATATATATTAAAAATTTTATACTCACCACTCTAACCACATCCCCCAACTCTGCAAAGCTTGCCATTGCCCCTGTCGTCATTACTGTCCCCTCTGGCATTGCCACTGCATATGTTTCTGCCACTCCACCTATAGTAGCATTATAAACGGAAACTGATCTGTATTGTGAAATTTCCGCAGCTTTCAACACACTTGCCGGAATTTCTGCACTGCCATGCAAACAGTCTGGATGAGTTTTATTTATCTCCATTCCAACTACTAAAGATGCCATTTTTACTCTAAGCAACTCCCTTCTCGAAGCCAACCTGCTTTCTGAATACGAAGATTGTGAATTGCACTTAACTTCATAGTATGTAACGTCCGCATAATATATAATAATATCTCCTCTTTTATCGTTCCTTCGCCACCTGGATATAACTATTGCTATTATCGTTCTGCTTAATCCTTACATGGTACCTAATCATAATCATAATAAAACACTGCGCCCCAACATTACTATTCTTACCTAAAACTATAAAATGTGTCACCACCTGCAACGCCCTCACCTTATGGCAAATTTATTTTACAACTCATATCTCTTGATTTCCACCACCTAAACGGGAAATATTCCCTTTCCATTCAGGTAGAACGCAAAACTCTTGACTTCCCATAAACTGTCTCTTATTATTTTAATAATGAATCTCTATCGCGACATCCACTACCTCCAACCACCAAAAATACCAACTGGAGTAAACAATATGGGAATATACAATGCCAGCAATCTCATCAGAGAAGCCAGACAAAAAGCAGGGCTCACCCAGGAACAGATGTCCGAAGGAATCTGCTCTGCCAAAGTCCTGTCCAGAATCGAAACCGGGCTGACAAACGTCAGCCATGCCACCTTCCATGCTCTTATGGAACGGGCCGGGGCACCGTGCACCGCTTCCCCTGTTTTTGACAGCAGGGAAAGCTTTGAGTGTTTCTATGCCCTGAAACATGTGCATTTCCACCTGGATGCCTGGCAGCTTTCCCCTGCTTGGGAAGAATTGCGGAAACTGGCAGGCCACAATTGGGCCGGCAATAAACTCTATTATCAGGAATGGCTCCTGCTGCACTGTCTGCTGCAGTTTTACTCTTACCGCTGTTCCCACAGGCAGAATTTCGATAACTTGCTGTGCGCTTTGCACGTTACAAGACCGGAGATTAGCCTGTCCGATTTTCGTCGCCTTCTCCTGTCCAGAAATGAAATCCGGATTTTGATTGCATTGGCCCAGGAAACCCTCTACCTGGGAAAAATACAGGACTGCCTGCAAATCCACGAACAAGTAACAGAATATCTGTCAGGCAGTAAGTGTCCTCTAACTGAAAAGGAACGGCTGTTGGCGGAGGATGCGATTGTTTACACAAAATATCTCATTGCAGCAGGTAAGTTTGAAGCCGCTCTGGAAACAGCAGAAAACAGCCGCCACAAAATGGCTCTCAATACGGAAACCGCGCCTTTGCTTGAGTTAACTTTTCTCACCGGGTTATGCTGCTGCTATATAGGTGACCTGGCCGCAGGCGAAAGGCATATCAAAGCCGCCTTCTATTCCGCCTATACCCTGGAAAGCTGCTATGCAACCGTATGTCGAGGTTATCTGCGCAGGAAAACAGCTCTTTCTCTGACAGGAGAAATATGCTCCCGCCCGGACATCCCTCTCCAGGAATATCCCGTGATTCAAGCTGTAGATTGCCTCTTTTCAGCAGATGAGTTATATGATGGTGGGAAGAATTCAGATTCCTATCCTCTTGGCCGCCTCATACAGGATCTGCGCAGGGAACAGAAAATTTCCCAGAATCTTCTCTGTCAGGGATTATGCACAAGCTCCCGGCTATCTAAAATTGAAAACGGCTCCATACAGCCGGATATCATGCTGTCAGAGGCTCTGCTGCAGCGCCTCGGCTTCTCGGATCGGGTATTTACTTTCTGGGGAAATGAGAAAGAAAAGCGATTTCACGATTTAAAGTATAAGATTATGTATGAGCATTCCCTGTCTCCGGAAGTTCTGGAAGCTTATCTGGATGAAATGGAACAGTTGGCTGGCGAAAGGGATGTCCTGTACCGCCAGGAATACCTTCTCCTAATAACAACAGAGAAAAATCCTCCAGGCAAAAGAATGGCAGGACTTACCCAAGCCCTGCGGCTTACCCTGCCCGAATTTAAGATCCATGAAATCTGTTCCTATCGGTTAACCTGGTGCGAATTAGCAATTCTTAACAATCTTGCCCATGAATACCGGCTTACTGAGCAGACCTATTTGTGTTCCGTGTATACCGCACAAATAATTGCCTACATGCAGACAGCAAGGACGGACACCCTGTTGCAGAAGCATATATTGCCCTTCACTTATTTTGTACACTGCCGCACCCTGTACCTGCAAAAACTATACGGACAGACCTTGAATTTTACTGACACCATTGATATATCCCTGCTGAAATACAATATAAACGCTTACAGCGGCTATCTGTTTTTTTACTCTCAGGCATTAGGAGAATGTGGTTCCTTTAGCGAAGCAGCGACAAATGCGATTAATGCCTGTGCTATGGATGAAATGTTGGAGTATAAGAATAATCCCGTTGTTTTAAAAAAATATTTTACAGAGGATTTTTCTATCGTTCTTGATTACTAAGGAGCTGCCGGAAAATAACCTACGCATTTTGTTTAGAGTAAACATGATAAAATCTGTAGATTCTGCAACAGACTTGTGTAGGTTATTTGGAGGCATTTCCTTATCTGACGGCTTAATTGCGATGCTGTTATACCCAAAGTTCAGAAAGAGCCATAAGACTCTGATGAACCATGTTTTTTTCACCAAAAGTCTGGGTGTTGGTAGTTTAATACACTATCTTCCAGTATGTCTGTGCCGTTCTTACTTTTGCCAGGTATGGCAATACACTACTATCAGGAGGTGATTAAAATGTCTTTATCTATCAGTGATACCGATGTGTTCAGTGGCGCCCTAAAAAAAGCGAGGATAAACCGAAAACTCACACAAGCCGAATGTGCGGAGTTGCTCGACCACTCCCTGTCCTTCCAGAAGGATCTGGAACGCGGCCGCTGCTCGCCAAGCATCGAGGGTTTTTACAATATCTGCCGGATGCTCGATATTTCCGCAGATGACTGTATTTTCCAGGACGGGTACGACAGAACAGGCTCTACATACCAAGCACTGCTGCGCCTGCTTCCACTATGCGATGAAAAAAGTCTGTCTGTCCTTTTGGCCGCTGCCACCGTACTTGTAGAGCCAGAATCAGTTGCTACGCCTGAAAATAATTCTGGCTGACAAATGTAATGTGAGGCAAAGCAGAAAAAGAAACCGCCCAAGCAGCTAAAATCATAATATGTCTGGTCCTATAAAATTAACCTTTAGAACCAGACATATTTATTTTTTACCGAAGATAATTATATCTCATAGGAATGTATCCTGAATTCAAAAGACTCTGATAATTTCTTCCTGTCTGGAAAACAATCTTTCCTGAACTCTTCGCTTCTTCATAAGTATCAACATATCTCACGCCATCCTGCACATAAGTTTTTACAACGATCAATACATGACTGCCGGATTTATTTAATATGTCATATGCCCGAACATTGCCTGTGTTAGATATTTTAGTAAAACAATTAGACAATGTGGAGGTTCCATGCTTATACGGCAAGTCAAAAGCTACCGACACATAGCCCGAGCAATCCATGCCCACGGTTCCTGAAACATACCCCGGCGCAGTTGTGGTTACATTTCCCGCATACTTTCCATTATTAATATTCTTTACATAGGTTTCTGCATTCCAGCCGCCCCAGCAGTAAGGTACATTGCTTAATATATGATCCTTGCCATCCGCATTCTGAGTGATCCAGCCAGGCTGGGAAACCTTGCCGGGATCTGCCGTTACGGATGCGTTGGAGTTCCTGGTACTGTTGTAAACCCATTTCAGATCCTTATAAGTATCCATCCTCGCTCTTATCGTAGCGGTATCCATTGTTTTATAAGACGCATAAGGCGCAGCCACCATATCGCTGATACCGTCCACTTCTCTCTCAAGCAGGCTGACATCCTCCATGGATGCGCCTGCCTGTTTCCCAAGCCGGAAAATTTTGACACCTGTTGCATCCACCGCCATCTGGAACACCTCACCAGACTCCGTAATCTGCACATTTCCTCTTTCCAGTGAATCCTCATGAGTTTCCGGCACGGCATAGGCAAAAGCATCGCTTCCGCCATTGATTATGATGCACTCACCAATGGTTGACCTATCCGCTCCGGCCATATATATGGAATATATGCTGTATGTATCATCAATGGCAAGCCCCATTCCGACACATTCCGATCCTGCCGCATTGCCCTCTGCAATGACTGCCGGTTCCGCATCGGCGTATGCCAGAACAGCGCCCGTGCCCTCACCCGAAAGATATTCCGTGAGCAAGTTCCCCGTACTGTCAAAGCTGTATTCCAACAGAATCCTGGACCCGTCGCTCAGTTCCTGCCCTGCCGGGACAGTTTCACCGGACGACACCTGATACCGAAGTCAGATAAAAATGGCTGCCGTTTTCATTGAACCTGTCCCAGTAAACCATCTTCAAAACATCATCCTCACTGCTGTAGAACAACAGCTTGACATCCATTTCCGGGGACAGCGGAATGCTCTTTTCAAAGTTCTGCCCCCGATAGATTATTATGCGGTTGTTGGCCGTATCATCCAGAAAGATGCGGTCGCCGGATACGAAAAAGGCATCCGGCACAATCTTTTCATGCTCATTTGCCGGAATAAAGCCAGCTGAATCTTCCGTATTTACCGGAAAAGAATACAAAAGCGTGTTTCCATCTGTTTCTGCGGCCTGCGCCATCGTTGAGGGCATCAGGCATGCCCCCACCAGCAATGCCGTTGCCATTGCTTTATAAAGTTTGTTCTTCATGATTTTTATCCCCTATTTTCCCTTTTCCTGTGCAAATCATCTTATTGCACAAATTCTAATTATTTTCATTCACATACAGTTGGATACGATTTTGTATAAGACTGACTACATCATCTATCCCTTTCTGCCCGCTGTAATAAGCCCCCGCTTCTTCATTAATGATTTTTATAATTTCATCATTTCCCACAGAAAAGAAAGGTGTCGCATCCGAAACTAGTTCGAGTACCATATTGACATCATCCCATGTTACTTCATCCTTTTCTATAGCAAACTCTGCTTTCTCATTCAATTTCTTTTTTAATGCTGGGTAAGTAAACCAGAGTTCTACATAAAGTTCGCCTTTCTTCTCCTGTGTCAAAATTTCCTCAATAAACTGCCATGCACTCTCCTTATGCTCCGATACAGAAGCGATTGCATATGCATCGCTACTGATTAAAAGGTGTCCCCCTTTACCATCCGCAGTGGGAAAACCTACACAGGCGGCATCCCCTCCAAACATTTTCACATAATCCCTTAACATAGACGGATACAACTCCGCTATAGCAAACAGTACTTCCCCTTTATTAATTTTAGAGGATAGAGATTCATCTTCTCTCCCACTTGCTACAGAATCTGGAAATTGACTCACATACTCAAGTAGCGCTTTAAATTCTTCCGTATCAAAATGACAGCTACCTGTATCCCAGTCGATAAAAGTATCCTCATTAAACATCATGAGATATTGCAGTATCTCTTCTTTTGTCACCCCGTCAAAGGCTTTCACCCCCGGATTACGATTCTCAATCAAATACAGTTCATCCAATGTCAGCCCTGCTTTATTGTTCATCTGTCCACTGTTTCCCACTATGGTTCTAATCATGAACTCAGCTGGAATGCTCACCAATGTATCATCAACGGTATATACATCTAATATTCCGTCCACAAAATCCGAACGATCAAACGCCTCCGACTGATCCACATAAGGAGTCAGATCCTCAAAGAGTCCCCTGTCTGCCAGTTTCTGCACATTGATGCCAGACAGGTCGATCAGATCCATGGGTTCCTTTGTCAGTATAGCATTGTATAGATCGGTCAAAGATTCATAGCTTTTCACAGTAAGGTGATATTGGCTGTTTCCCCGGTTGAACTTTACTGCCATTGTTGCCAAATCGCTCCCTCCATCCACAGTTGCAAGCACCAGTTCTTCCCTTTTGGGAGCCTGTTCCGCCTTTGTCCTTTCCAGTACCACGATTCCCCTGTCATCGTTCATCCAATCTACCACTGTGGCACACAGTCTGCCGTCCTCCAGCAGATACAAGTTTGTGACACAGTACCCATTAATATCACTGTCCATCCAAAGAAACAGCTCTTCCCCTGGCTGACCAGAATCGTTTTTCTGTGTGCCAAAGTTATACTTATAGACAGCTCTGTCATCATACAGCAGTAAATCATATCCGCTGTTCAAATCATCACTCCCTCCAGCAGAATCTTCATTTTTCCCTGTTCCCATGCAGAGGCCATTGATATTTGGGAGGTTCCCGGCGATTTCCAGTAATCGGGTATTCTCAAAATCAACTTCCATCAAGGTACAGCGTACGTCAGCCGTCTCCTCTTTATTACTTCCTGCCATGTTCATGCTTTCCTTGCCAATGCAGAAGTAAACTCTGCCGTCAGCACCTTTACAGGCTCCCTTTATCTGAACAATCGCTTGATTTTCCGGGGAATTATAACTGATAGAGCCGTGATAATCCCCTCCATTGGTATACAACAGCAGCTCCCCGTTATCAAGGAAAATATAGATCCTCCCCTGGCTGTCCGCAGTCAGTTCGTGAATAGAGACATTCCCTCCTGCCTGCTCTGTAATATCCTTGGAAAACATACAATTCCCTTCCAAATCAAACCTGCACAGAAAGCGTTTCATGGAACCGGATGCCGGATAGACATTTGCGGTCATATACAGTCCATAATCCTGTGTAAAAAACCGGTAGCCCGGATCCCAGTCATTTCCTCCCTCTAACCAGTTAATGGGAACACTCTTTAGTTCTCCATCATTCAGGGAATATTGGCAGATACTTTTTATGCCGTTTCTGGACTCTTCCCCAAATGAAACATAGTAGAAGGTATCTCCCACCGGCTGCATTCTTTCGTAATCAGCACTCCCATTCTCCACTGTGAAAACTTCCGGTACATAAACCCATTCCCTCTTTAGTGTGGTAACATTGGATACAACTTTTTCACTTGATATGTCATCATTATCGGATACACCGTCCTTACTGCATGATGTCAGAAACATAGATACACACAGCAGCAAGCAACATAAAAAAAGTCCTGACGAGTTAATTTTATTATGAATCTGAAAAATAATACTTCTTAATTTGTTCATTGAGAATGTCTCTTTCCTCTTCGCTTATTTATAACTTTTTCGCTAAGATAAATATAAATATCTTTGATTTAAAAAGCAGTAAAATAAAATATGGCAATTCCACTTGAACCCCAAACGATCCAAGTGGAATTGCATATTTAAGCACTCATCCACCCTGTTTTGTTAAAAAGTTATCAACAACAGACTCTATCTTAGTTACTCCGCACCTTAAGGTATCTCTTTGCAACCCAGCCTGTATAACCGATAGAACTGTCCGTAACCTTCATCCAGATGTAACCATCCTGAATATGATATTCTCCGCTTGTTACAACCCAGGCTCCCTCTCCCTGATAAAGAAGGCCAACTCTTTCTGCATCTTTATTGGGTTCTCTTCTCAGGGCAACGCCATCACCTGTCACATCGCATGTCTTGTTTTCCCACCCCGGCCATATAGAATACCGAGCAGCTGCGCTCTCAACCGAAACAGAAACATCATGATCCTGCGCAGGCAGTTCTGCTGCAAAAGAGGTCACGGAGCAAGCCAGCATCATGCCCAACGATAAAATAGTTGCTACAAATTTCTTTGTCTTTCTCATAACAATCCCTTCTTTCTACTATTATTGAAATATACATATGTGGATGAAAAGCACTTACTAAATTGGTTACCTAAACAATTTTACTCAGAATTTTCTGTCCCGCTCTCTGAACTTATTGCTAATTGTGTACTTAGCCACTCCTATAAGCAGGGATACACAAACAATAAAAAACGTCATACATATACTTCTTACCGCCATTTCCCACTCAATAGATAGTGCTAATACAAAGATAGCTGTTTCTACCCCCAAGGCAATTCTGGTTCTTCTGCGATACACTTTATATTCAACTGCGTCGAGTTCTTTTGATGGATTAGCTATGGGAGCCAAAAACCATATAACGCATCCTGCTATCACGACACATATTCCGTAGAATACCAGCATATGCTCATATACACCAAATACTATGAATGCAATAATCAACATTACTACCGACATAAACAAGCACCGTTTTTTAGTTGCCGCATGATATCCGCCCGCATTTTTTCTCAGGGGAAATAGCAACAGCCACAAGAGCAGAGCCTCACCGACTCGATTAAAACAAATTCCAACAACCAAGGTCAAACCGATTCCCTGCAGATTCCCTTCCATACTTTCCAGGCCAAATCGAACAATTTCCTTGTCCTCATCCGAAATAATTCCTTCCTTGAGAAAGGAATCCGTCATACGACCCGCCCACATCAGAACTTACGCAGCTTCTTTACATCCTGCGGTTCCTTCGGCTGAAAATTGCAGAGAGGGCAGGCTGTATTTGCTTCCATACTTGCAGCTTTTTTTGCCACATTTGCAATGGTCTTCTTTACAGTTGTGTTAATTTTCTGCATCGCTTTTCCCTCCTTTCGAATGTCACTTTATCACAAAAGAATGCTTTGTGCCGCTTCATGTCATAATTTATATATGTTTTTGTAAAAATTAACAAGAGCATGATCAAAATGCAATCATGCTCTTGTTAACGCTATATTCCATTTTCCAATCTCGACATATATAAAATCAGTTTGACACAAAAGATATCATTTTGTGGTATGACCACCATAGTGCCGTTATACATTTCCACAATCTTTCTCACACTTTTTAATCCAATACCATGCTTTTCTTTCGCTTTTTTGGTAGTTAAAAAGACTGTTCCACCCTCTTTTCTTTTCTCCTTAACAATATTTTCAGACATAAAAGTATTTTCAATTTGAATTTTTAATATCCCTCTTTTTAGTATAATGTCAACTCTCAAATACTTTTCTTCAGTTTGTCTGGCTGCTTCAATAGCATTTTCCAATAAATTTCCCAACAAAACATTGATGTCAAAAGAATGTTTGATCTTCTCTGGCATCATTATATTTGCAATAACATTTTTAAGTTCTCTCCTGGCTTTTTGCAACATATAATTTAGTACACTGTCAATTTCCACATTTCCAGAATCCACAATTTCATTGGGATTTTGGATAAAGTCTTCCATATGGTCTATATATTCCTGTATTTCCACTACATCATGCTTGTTCGCCATCAGCTTTAATTCATTCATGTGGTGTTTCATGTCATGTTGTAAAATTTTTATTCTTTCCTCGTTTTGCAGAATGGCATCCAACTGGCTCGCATAAACCTGCATCTTTCGCCTGAGCATCTCTGTTTCATATTTTTCCGCAACAGAATGAAGTAATAAATTGTACAGATACAACATAAAAAAATTCACAATCAATAGTCCAATGCATACAATGGCAATACCTCTATCTATATAAACATTTAAATATATCAATAAACATATCACCACAACACTACATAAGGGGACGAATATCAACGAGAAATTTGGAGATGTTTCCATACTTCTACGAATTGTAATAATCCTTTCCGCAATAAGTTCACATACAAAAATCAAAAAAACAGCTATAGCTGCATAAACCTGCTTGGATACTTCTCCATCCTTGTAATTAATAAATATCCCCGTCCCTATCGCATCGCATCCGGCATGAATCAGATAAATGGAAGATGTTACAAATAAAATTGTCTTTGCCGATTTCGTATGTAACCATACAATAACACCGATGCCAACGAGATTACACAAAACATTAATCCATACCGTATGAAATTCCCAGAACAAAGTTGTATTCACAATATAGAAACAAGTGTAAACAAGGAATTCCCTGATCTTGCCCTTCTCCAGCTTACCGAGAAACACTACAATAAATCTGTTTATCAGGTACATCCGAAAAAGATTTGATGTTGCACAAATTATAAAATCAAGCATATCTATTCTTCCCTCAAAAGTCTGTCCCTCACCAGTTTTCGATTAGCCAAGCTGATTGTCAAAATCGTACCATCCACTAACTCCACCATTTCATAGGTATATCGAAAAACATATTCCCTGTTCACTATATAAGATTGATGTATGACGATAAATTCTTCCGGCAAACGCTTTGCCACTTCTTTTAATCTTCCATAAAATTCAAATGTCGCCTTCATTGTTACAACTTTAATTTTTCGTTTTTCACTCCCAAAGTAGACAATATCCCCCATAGGGACATAATAATATTCTTTTCCCTGTTGAAATTCAAACCGTTCTTCTTTCCTTTTAATGATTCTGACTGCTGTTTCCATTGTCTCATTTATCTGTGCCTGCGTAATCGGCTTAACCAGAAAGTCCAATGGCTGTGTTTTAAATAATTGCTGCGCATAAGATGACTTCCCCGAAATGTAAACAATCTGCATCCCCATATCATCCAACTGTTTTCTGATATAATTCCCCACTTCTATCCCCGTCATCTTAAACAGCTCTATATCCAGAAACAAAATGTCCAGATGATTGCCTGCCTCCAGGTAATCCCGCAACCCCTCTCCCGAATACCACACATTTGTATCAACCTGAATATTCTGTTCCTTCGCATACTGTATAAGCATTTTTTCAATATCTATACAAATTTGTTCTCCATCATCACAGATTCCTATGGTATACATATCGCACCTCGTAACTCTACTTTTGCCAAATAATACATCTTTCATGTTTATATTTCAACCCCTTCCTCAATCTCGGTTTTAATACTTAATCTTTCTAAAATCAGTTGTTAGATATTTTAAGTATGCGCTTTCCCTGTGTTTTTGTAAATATAAATATTTCAAATATATTATGGGTATTTGAAATAGTATAAACTAATTTTAGTGGAGGTATGATATGTACGATAAATTTATTCAGGAACGTATAAATGAATTACGCATGAAAAAGAATATATCCGAATATCAGCTCAGTTTGGAATTAGGACGCAGCCAAGGCTATATCCAATCAATTACATCTGGCCGCAATCTGCCCTCCATGGATGCGTTTCTTGACATTTGTGCCTATTTTGACATAACTCCCTCTGAATTTTTTGATCCCACAATCAATAACCCAAGCCTTATTAGAAGCATCACTGAAGATATTAAGAAATTCTCTGACAGTGATTTGTTGCTTCTTTCCACTGTCCTCAAAAGATTTCTTGAACTGTATCCACGACCGTAAAAACATATCCCTTTCAACCTACTTTATTTTTCTATTAGAAAGATTTGGGAACAAAGCAAAGCGTATATTTTCAGCCAAATATCTAATCCCGTCATGTTCTTCTGGCTAACTGTAAGGACAGGCAAAAACAGGATACCGCTATTCGCCCATAAATCAGCACCCTGTTTTCTTGCCTTATCTGAACCTCCCTGTTTCCCGTAGTTCTCCTACTGCATATCCATCTTCTCCACCAACTTCAGCCCTTCATTCTCTTTCAGCAGCCCCATATGATGCAGTGCCTGTATACAATCTACATACCCCTGAATGTATGCCCGCAGTTCCTGAGCGGAGGAAAAATCCTCCTGGCATTCTTTGATTTCCTCCAGCTTTTCCCTGCTCTCCTTGAGTGACCGGATCAAATTCTCCTGCTCAGTCTTGCCTGTTTCTGCCTGGCCGCCCATATTCGCATCTTCAACTGCCCTTTTGGCTTGTTTTATTGCATCATTGCGTTTCTCATTGGCGCTGTTTACTTCATTTGCCTTTTCCGATACCGCATCGTCAAGCGCTTGGCGCTCCTTCACATATTCCTCCGATAGCCTGGCATCCAAACTCCTTTTATAATCAGAAAACGCCTTCTTCTCTTTCTTCGTCGCCTTTTTTTTCTTAGAATCATCAAATAGTTTTTGATATTCTGCATCCTGTTTGTAAGCGTTATTCTTATATTCCTCCTCCGATGGAAATGCATTCCGCGCTTCTACGGCCGCATTATGCGCCTCATTTGCCTGGTTCACTTCCCCCGCCGTGGTATTTGACACATCCTCTAAATCCTGGTTGGCGCGGTTTAATGCCGTTGTCCCATTTAGATTTTGGCTGGCCAG
>OFFJ01001825.1_pt1 | contig 14773 bp, 12 predicted proteins | sample 1521261 | NCBI WGS metagenome assembly OFFJ01 (sample SAMEA3504122, study PRJEB24116) | mouse gut metagenome | biome: mouse gut; feature: mouse-associated habitat; material: faeces | place: Denmark | collected 2011 | reverse complement strand
TCGCCCCCAGCACGCTGGGCGATGCGACCACGGCAGCGTTCGTCGGTGGCCAGCTAATCTACGGTTTGGCTTACGGGTTGCATATGTTCTTCGACTTCGCTGGCTATAGCCTGCTCGCCATGGGCGTGGGTTCCTGCTTGGGCATTCGCGTGCCTCAGAACTTCAATGCGCCGTTCCGCAGCATCGATATCAAAGACTTCTGGAACCGTTGGCACATGACCCTGTCCTTCTGGTTGCGCGACTACGTGTTCATGCGCGTAACGAAGGCGAGTCTGCGCCGCAAATGGTTCAAGTCGCGCGTGACAACGGCCTGTGTCTCCTATCTCGCCATGTTCTTTCTCATGGGTGTGTGGCATGGCCTGAACCTCGATTGCGTGCTGTACGGTATCTACCACGGTATCTTGCTGTGCGCGTGTGAGATCTTCCAGAAGAAGTCCAAGTTCTACAAGAACCATCGCAAGAAGACCTGGTACAAGGTGGGCTCGTGGGCTATCACGATGATCGCTGTGTTCTTCGGATTTGCCATCATCGGCGGCCAGGTCGCCCTGCTTGTCTTGGGTGCCTAAACCGAAGAAAGTAACTGACCGAACGAGACCCAGCGCGGTCGCGCAATGAGGAAGAGACAATGTCGATGAAAGAGAAAGAACAACATATTCAGCCGAGAGTGGTGTTCATATCCACAGCTATCGGTGTACTGCTATTTGTAGCCGCCTTCTTTGGGCTCGAGGCCTACCTACCCAGTCAAGATGTAGTAGGATCCGATGGTCAGGGCTATGTCAAGAACTACGGCTACGTGGCTTCGGGAGCCAAATCGTCGAGTCCGGCCTTTACCATGAAAGGCGCACCCGACGATGCCATGCTGCTGTTCGGCTCGTCGGAGCTTTCCACGCCGGCGAGCATTATCCCCGAGGTGCCGGCCATGGTGTTCGGGTTCGGAAACTATGGAGTGAACCTGGCCTACGTTGGAGAGGCCTACGACCAGAGCCTGTGGCAGTCCATCGCCGTGGGAGCCTACGCCGAGCGTACAAAGAACAAGAAAATCGCCATCATCGTATCGCCCGGCTGGTTCGAGGACGGCGGTCTTGATAACGAGACCTTCAAGCTGCGCTTCTCCTACAACTTGTATCGCCAATTCTGCAAGAATCCGCAGATCTCCCAAGCAAACAAGGAATATGTGGCAAAACGCCTCGCCGAGCAGGGCATTGATGACACCGCCATTAATGCGGGCTTAGGCAGCACGCCTGTCGACTGGGTCAACGATTTCGTGCTGGGAGCCATGAACGACCTGCAGATTCGAAAGGACCTCAAGGACATTCGTCCCCTCGGCATTGAGGAGGCGGACGTGGACGGCGACATAAACGCGGAAACCTACCCCTTCGCCGAGCTTCGGGAGGAAGCCCTTGGTGAGGCCGAAGCGGCTTCCACCAACAACGATTGGGGTATGGAGGACAGCTACTACACCGAGAACGTTGCCGACAACTACGACCGCCTGAAGGGCCTGCGCGCCGACCAGACATTCTCTCGGACTCCCGAGTACGCCGACTTCTCCCATCTGCTCCAGATCTGCAAGGAGGCCGGTCTCGAGCCGCTGGTGATCATCTCTCCGCTCCATGGCCCGTTCAACGATCACGTGGGCATCAGCCAGGAGACGCGTCAGCAATGCTACGACCATATTAAGGCGATTTGCGAGAACGAAGGCGTGCAGGTAGCCGACTTCACCGATCGTGAGTACGAGAAGTACTTCCTCTTCGACACCGTGCACTTCGGATGGACGGGTTGGGTGGACGTTGAAGAGGCTATTTACGATTTCGTCAATCAGGCACAAGAATAGAAGGATGGATACGATGGGCGAGAGAAAAGGAAACCACGCGGCCAAGGCTGAGCCGAAGGGGCCGCTCAAGGGGCGCGCTACTGCATTCCTTGTGCGCCATCCCTGGCTTACCGGCACCATGCTGGCGGTGTTGACGTTCCTGTGCCTGGTGGTGCTTTTGTGGTACACCATTTTTTCCGGCTTGGCATCTTCGGCCGATTTTATTTACAGCAACTTCTAGTTGAGGTTGGGCTTCGTGCAGGCAAGGAGGTGAGAAGGTTTTATGGGACGGAAGAATATGAGACGCAATGTACTGAGCGCGGGCGTGGCCCTCGTTCTCGGTGCGAGTTTGTTCCTTTCCCCGGCGACCGCCTCCTGCGCCTATGCGACTCAGCCCAGCGTTGACGCGTTCACGGGGCTGCCCGCTATCGACCAAGGTGCCCTTGAAGACACCATGGCGAGCGGCTCCGTAAAACATGGCTGGGTCGTCAAAGGAAAGCACACGTACTACTATCGCTATGGCATGAAGCTGGTCGGCAAGCAGCAGATTGGCAAAAGCTATTACCTTTTCGGCAGCGACGGCCGCATGAAGACGGGCAAGGTTGTATCTCAGGGTGTTACCTACTATCTTTCCCAAAACGGGAAAATGGAGGCCTACGTCAAAAAGGGCGCGTACTACAAGCCCACGGGCAAGAAGATGAGCTCGGATGAGAAAAAGGACTACAAGGCCCAACTTAAGGCCCGCAGTATCGTCGATCGCTTGACGACCAGCCGCATGACCAAGTCCCAGAAATTGCGCGCGTGCTACAACTGGATCTCGAAGACCTCTTACCATATTTACCATCGGTTCAAGAACGTGAGGGGCTGGTCCTCCGACTTTGCGAACGACCATTTCGTTCGAAAGTTCCAGGGGAAGAGGTGCAGTGACTGCAACGCCGATGCGGCGGCGCTCGGGTACCTCGCCCTGGCCATCGGCTACAAGGATGTGCGCGTGCACATCAATAAGAAGAACCACGGATTCACTCAGATCGACGGGAAGTTCTACGACCCCTACTACGCCAAGAGGCGCGGTCTCTCGCAGTACTACGGCGTGCGTCGCGGATGGTCTAAGAAGTACACGGCAAAGCTGCTTGTTCCCTCGGCGTCGAACAACTACACCACCGTCAAGTACCTGGGCGCAAAGCCCAAGGCGAAGAAATCGTCGTCGAAGGTGTCGGCTAAGAAGGGGCTTGTGAAGGAAAAGGGCTCCTATGTGTACTATGCCAGCAATGGCAAGAAACTGAAAAGCACTTGGAAAACGGTGGGCAAGCACAAGTACTACTTCAATAAAAAGGGCAATGCCGCAACGGGCCCGGTTTCCATCAAGGGCACCTATTACGTTTTCTCAAGCACCGGCAAACTGCAGAAAGGTTCCGGGACGCGCGTCGTGAAGGTTGATGGCGAGAAGTATCGCGTTTCGGCTTCGGGCAAGGCGAAGTCGGGCTGGGACGATAAGGACGGCAAAAAGGTGCTCTACCTTCGCAACGGGCGTAGGGCCACGGGACTTTCCGTATACAAGGACAAGCTCTATTGGTTCGACGCGTCGGGCGCCTACGACTTGGAGAAGACCCGGAGTATTCGGGCAGCGGCTGCGCCGAGTCGGGATGCCTCCGAGCTTATCGCCCTCATCGGGGATCCGCTCAGGCGGCAGTCATCGCCGAGCTGTTTTCCCCTTGTGGAGGAAACGGGTGGCGGCGATGATGTGACCTACCTGTTCAAGAATGCGAAAGTCGTGTTGTTCCGCGCTCCCGATGGACGCATGTTCTACGAATCCTGCGATTACAACGCCTAATCGATAGAAGAAAGAAAGCTCAGAAGAAGAGAAAGGAAGCACATGGGCAAAGAGGAAATGTACCGGGGCGCTGGGGCGCGTTCCGCGCAGCTGTTGCTGATGACGGCTGTGGCGATGGCGCTTGCGGTGCTGCTGGCGGCTCTCGCGCCGCAGGCGGCATGGGCCGAAGAGAACGGTCTGGTGGAGAAGGGCGACAGCTACCAGTACTTCGAGAACGGCAATGCCGTCAAGTCGACGTGGAAGACCGTTAACGGTAGCAAGTACTACTTCGACGCCAAGGGTAACGCTGTGGTCGGCAAAGCGGCGAAGATCAAAGACAAGTACTACATTTTCGGCGACAACGGCAAGCTGCTCACCCCGAAGAAGAGCAAGGTGTATCAACTGAAAGGCGGCGTGTTCTACGTCAACAAGAAGGGCCAGCCGGCCGATACGGGCTGGTGCGTTGTGAAAGACCAGCTCTACAAGGTGGGCAAATCGGGCAAGTGCGTAACGAACAAGACGGTCCAGGGCATTAAGCTCAAGGCCAATGGCGCGGCGAAGAACGACAAGACGACCGAGCTGAAAATGTACTGCATGCTCATCATCGACAAGGTGAGCACCGATGGTATGTCGAAGAAGCAGAAGTTGCGCAAGTGCTTCGACTACGTGCTCAAAAGCATGAAGTACGCCAATTCCCAGGAGCCGAAGGATATCGGCAAGAAGGGCTGGGCCCAGCGCGCTGCTCTGAAGGTGTTGCAGCGCAAAAAGTACGACTGCTTCGGCTTCGCGTGCACTATCTCTGCGTTCGCTTACGAGCTGGGCTACCAACCCACCATTCGCGGCAAGGCGCTCAAGCACGCCTATTGCCTCATCAACGGCAAGGCCTACGATATGGTAGGCCCTCGTTTCGGTACCAAGCCGATTAAGGTTAAGGGTGCTCGCACCTGGAAGTTCAACACGTGGGACGCCTCGCAGCCAGCTGTCAAGCAGAAGGGCTGGGTTGACAAGGGCGGTGCCCGCTACTATTACGGCTCTAACAGCAAGCCTTACACCGGGGCTCACAAGATTAAGGGTGCCTACTATGTCTTCGACGCGAAGGGCAAGCTGCTGACGGGCAAGAAGACGCGCACCGTGAAGGTGTCTGGCGACACGTATCAAGTCGACAAGAACGGCAAGGCCGTGAAGGGCTGGACGAAAAACAAGAAGACTCTCTATCTGGACAACGGCCGCAGGGCCACGGGTCTGACGGTTTACAAGGGCAAGCTGCACTGGTTCTCGAACAAAGGCGTTTTGGATAGCGCCAAGACCAAGAGCATCCGGGCGGCGGCCAAGATTAACAAGAATGCCAGCCAGCTGATTAAGCTGATCGGCAAGCCGGTAAGCAGCAAGACCGAGGCCAGCTGCAATCCCACGTTCGTCGAACGTTATCCCAAGGGCAAGGATATGATCATGACGTTCAAGAACGCGAAGCTCGAGTTCTTCGCATGCCCAGACGGCACGAAGTACTTGACGAACGTTTCCGCATATCTGGGCTAGCCAGTTCTGATATATGAGAAAATACGGGCACCCGATAATCGGGTGTCCGTTGTGTTTCTGGAGGAGGAGTTATGGCTGTGGCGATGGGCAGATGCCGGGCTGACCGGTTGTGGCAGCGCAGAGGGTTCGTCGGGCTTGCCCTGGCGGCAACGCTCGCGCTGGGGTGGGCGGTGTCGCTGGGCCATGAGACGGCCTGGGCGGACAATTCCGGCCTTACTGCCGCCAAGGGTACGTACCAGTACTTTTCTAAGGGAAAGCCGGTGACTTCTACGTGGAAGACCATTGAGGGCAAACGCTATTATTTCGACGAGAAGGGCTATGCCGTTACCGGGGGCGCGAAAAAGATCAAGGGGAAGTACTATATCTTCGGCAACAAGGGCGTTCTGCTCAAGCCTTCTAAGAGCAAAGTGTACAAGTTGAAGCGCGGGGTGTACTACGTTAATAAAAAGGGCCAGCCTGCAGGCAAGGGCTGGTGCCTGGTGGGCAAGAAGCTCTACAGGGTGGGCAGCTCGGGTCGGTGTGTGACGGGTAAGACGATAGATGGAATCAGGCTGACAGCGTCGGGGGTTGCCCAGAACAATACAGCGTCTCAGTTGAAGATGGCCGTCATGAAGAAGCTCAGTAAGCTGACTCATGATGGTATGTCGAAGAGGCAGAAGCTGCGCAAATGCTTCCAGTACTGCCTTACGCGTGGCTGGCAAGCCAGCGCCGAGCCGAAGGATATCGGCAAGAAGGGATGGATGCAGCGGTGCGCTTTGCGCATGATCACCCGAGAGAAGGGCGAGTGCTTCAGCTTCGCCTGCGCCTTTGCCGCTTTTGCCTACGAGTTGGGATATAAGCCGGTGGTGCGGGGCGCACCGAAGGCGCATGCCTATGTGCTTATCGATGGCAAGGCCTACGACAACATGGGGCCACGCTTCGGCGGCTCACCCCGGCGAATTGCCGGTGCGAAGAATTGGAGGTTCGCCTCTTGGAGCGATTCAGGCTCCAAGGGCACGAAGGCTGCGGAGAAGAAATCGACTAAGGTCGGCTTGGCGCAGGAAAACGGCTCCTACGTGTACTACCAGAACGGCAAGAAGCTAAAGAGTGCATGGAAGACCGTGAAGGGCGCGACGTACTACTTCCAGAAAAACGGGAAGGCGGCCTGCGGCCCGGCGAAGGTGGGCGGAAAGCGCTATGTGTTCTCGTCCAAGGGCAAGCTGCAGACGGGGAAGAAGACCCGCGTAGTGTCGGTGTCCGGCGACAAGTACCGGGTGACGAAGGCCGGTCGCGCCAAGGCCGGGTGGACTGCCAACAAGAAGGGGCTGTACCTGGAGAACGGACGTCGTGCCACGGGGCTGTGCTGCTACAAGGGCAAGCTGTACTGGTTCTCGAAGGGCGGCACCTACCATAAGACGAACACGGCGAAGGTGCGTGCCGCCGCTCGCGAGAAAGCCGAGGCTGCGGCGCTGCTCGCCCTGGTTGGCGATCCGGTGAAGAAGCGCACGTCGTCCAGCTGCCATCCGCTCACGGCGGTGTACGGGGGAGGCCAAGACGTGGTGTATACCTACAAGAACGCTACACTCAGCTTCTTCCGCGCTCCCGACGGCACCATGTTTTACCTGGGCTGCGAGTAGGGGCGCGGGCCGGGCGGCGTTCGGCGGTGTTACGCGAACAAGAGGGGCTTCCGCGGTGGTGCGGAAGCCCCTCTTGCATGAGGGAGGGCTGTTGGCCAGAACCCAGGGACCTACTTCTCCGCGGCGGCGTTCATGCCGGCCAGGCGGCCGAACACGAGCGCGGTGGCCAGGCTGATGTCAGCCGAGCCCGTGCTCATTGTGGAAGATCGCGTGCAGCGCTCCTGCGCCGCCCTGGCCGAGCGGGCCGCCCTCACCCCGCGCGAGACCGACGTGCTCGGATGCCTCGCTCAGGGGCGCAACACCCAGTACATGGCCGAGCACCTGTGCATTTCCGAGAATACGGTGAAGTCCCACGTGCGCAATGTTTACCAAAAGCTCGGCGTCCATTCCAAGCAGGACATCATCGACATCATCAACGCCGACGGGGAATAAGTTTTAAATACCGATTGCAGGTAGGCAAAGTGGCGGAGGAGTAGGGATTCGACGCGTCTTCGCCTTCGGCGAATTCGCAAGACCTCGCTACGCTCGGCCCAGAACAGCCCACTGGGCTGTTCTGCCTTCGCAGGGTTCGAATCCCTGCGAGGCCTCCGACAACGAAAAACGCCCCCGACTGGGAGCGCAATAGGCAAAGTGGCGGAGGAGTAGGGATGTCAGCGTATTCGCTGCGCGAATCCGCAGGGCCTGCGGGCTGACGCCCTCCGGCCGAAAACTGCCCACTGGGCAGTTTTCCCCTCGCGGGTTCGAATCCCTACTACGGCGCAGGGAATCAACGCTAGGCGCATGGCTATGGCTGTTGGGAATTAAAAAGAATGGCGGAGGAGTAGGGATTCGAACCCTAGATGCCCTTGTGGGGCATACTCACTTAGCAGGCGAGCACCTTCGGCCTCTCGGTCACTCCTCCGCGTAATGCTGTATCTTACCTGACCTTTGCCGCTTGCGCAACGAATAAATCGGCGAGTTTGGTAATCTACGCAATAAGGAAATCGGAACCTGGGGAAAGGACGCGCACGTGATCGGTCGCTACACCCGCCCGGAAATGGGCCGCATTTGGGAGCTCGAGAACAAGTTCGCCATTTGGAAGGAAATCGAGGTGCTGGCCTGCGAGGCCCAGGCCGAGCTCGGCCAGGCGGGCATCACGCGGGAAGAGGCCCAGTGGATTCGCGATCACGCCGACTTCACCGTGGAGGAGATCGACGAGATCGAGAAGGTGACGAACCACGACGTCATCGCGTTTACCACCTGCATGGCCAACTACATCGACGCCGACATCCCCGAGGGCGGCGACAAGCCGAGCCGCTGGGTGCACTACGGCATGACCTCCTCCGACTTGGGCGACACTGCCCTGTCCTACCAGGTCACCCAGGCCTGCGACATCATCATCGAGGACATCAAGCGCCTCGGCGAGACCTGCAAGCGCCGCGCCTTCGAATTCCAGAACACCCTGTGCGTGGGGCGCACCCACGGCATTCACGCCGAGCCCATGACCTTCGGCATGAAGTTCGGCAGCTGGGCCTGGGCCCTGAAGCGTGCGCTCACCCGCATGGAAGAGGCCCGCGCCGTGGCCGCCACCGGGGCCATTTCCGGTGCCGTGGGCACCTACTCGTCCATCGACCCCTACGTGGAACAGTACGTCTGCGAGAAGCTGGGCCTCACGCCTGACCCGCTTTCGACCCAGGTGCTGGCCCGCGACCGCCACGCCCAGGTGATGGCGGCCCTCGCGGTAACGGCAAGCACCCTGGAGTCCATCGCCATGCAGGTGCGCCTGCTGCAGCAGTCCGACGTCATCGAGGCCGAGGAGCCGTTCACCAAGGGCCAGAAGGGCTCGTCCGCCATGCCCCACAAGCGCAATCCCATCACGGCTGAGCGCGTGTGCGGCCTCGCCCGTGTGGTGAAGGCAAACGCCCAGGTAGCCTTCGACAACGTGGCCCTGTGGTTCGAGCGCGACATCTCCCATTCCGGTGCCGAACGCGTGGTGCTGGCCGATAGCTTCACGGCGCTCGACTACATGTTCGCGAAGATGCAGTGGATGCTCGACGGCCTGCAGACCTACCCGGCCAAGATGGAACACAACCTGTGGCGCACCAAGGGCCTCATCTTCTCGTCGAAGGTGCTGCTGGCCCTCGTGGACGCCGGCATCACCCGCGAGGACGCCTACGTCATCGTGCAGCGCAACGCCATGAAAGTGTGGGAGGACATCCAGAACGCCGTGGACGGCCCCACCTACCGCGAGCGCCTGGAAGCCGACGACGAGGCCGCCGCGCTGCTGAGTGCCGAGAAGCTCGACGAGATCTTCGACCCTTGGGACTTCCTCACCCGCAAGGACATCGTCTTCGACCGCCTGGAAGAGTTGGAGTTCTAACAGGTCGCGCGAGCGTTCCGCATACCCCTGCACCAACGAAGCCCCTCGCACTGCTGCGAGGGGCTTCGCTGTGGTACGCCGTTGCGGTTGGCGGGGCTCGGGCCGGTTTTGCTCAAATCCCCCTTGCTCAAGTCGGTTTGAGCAAGGGGGATAGGGGATGCCCTCTGCTCTAGGCGCCTTACTGGGCCACGTCCGCTTCGCCTTTCAGCATGGCGATGCCCTGGTTGATGACGCTGTCGTCCATGGCGCCCATGTAGGCGCCGATGATGTCGCCGTCGGCATTAATGAGGTAGGTCTGCGGAATGGAACTGACCCCGAAAGCCGCGGCGGCGCTGTTGTTCGTGTCGAAATAGGCGGGGAAGCTGTAGCCTTCGTCGGCGAGGAACGTTTTGGCCGACTGCTCGGTTTCGCCGCTCATGCCCGTCATGTTCACGATGACGAAGTCGATGTCCTGGCCGGACTGCTCCCAGGCCGCTTGGATGGCCGGCATCTCGCTCTTGCAGGGGCCGCACCAGCTGGCCCAGAAGTTCAGCAGCACCGGCCTGCCGCGGAAGTCGGACAGCTTCAAGGTCTTGCCTTCGCTGTCGGTCATGGTGAAGTCGGGAGCCGGCGTGGTGGCGTTGGCCCCGGTGCCGTCGCCGGTGTCGCCGTTGTTTTCCTCAGGACCCTCGGTGGCGTGCACGGCATCGGTGCCGGTCACTTCAATCTTCTCGTTTTCCGCCGACGGAGCCAGCACGCTGTAGGCCACGCCGGCACCGATGAGCAGCACGGCGAAGGCCACGGCAGCAATGATAATGCCCCGGTGGGCCTTCCGGTCGCGGGCCTGCCCCTCGGGGCTTGCGGCTTCGGCGGCCTGGGCGGCGCGTTCGGCTTCCAGCGCCTCGCCGATCTGCTCGCCGCGTTTCTCGGAGGATTCCGCTGTCATCTTCTCGTTCTCGTCCATGGCTTGTGCCTTTCTCTCTCGGGCGACCCTAGCTCAGCAGGCGCAAAAAACCGCCGAGCAGCCCCGTGGCCATGAGCACGCCCACCACCACGAGGAACCAGCCGCACACTTTGTTGATGATATCGTAATGACTCTTGATAACGTTGAACGCGCCTTTCAGCTTGTCGATGAGCACGGCCGCGGCCACGAAAGGAATGCCGAGGCCTGCCGAGTAGCACAGAAGCAGCACGACACCCTCCACCACCGAGGCCTGCTGCGAGGCCAGCATGAGCGCCGACCCGAGGAAGGCCCCCACGCAGGGCGTCCAGCCGATGGAGAAGATGACGCCGAACAGCACCGACGAGAAGAACCCGAGCTGGCGCCCGGCCAGGGGATTCTTCGCGCCGTGGAACAGGTTCACCTTGATGAACCCGAGGAAGTACAGCCCGAAGGCGATGACCACGAGGCCGCACACCACGTTCACGGCGGTCTGGTACTCGATGAAGAACGCGCCCACGGTGGAGGCGAGCGCCCCCATGCCCACGAACACGCAGGTGAAACCCAGCACGAAGCCCAGCGCATTGCGCAGCACCACGGAGGTGCGCACCTCCTCGCCGGCGGCGAAGTAAGTGACGTAGATGGGAATCATGGGCAACAGGCACGGCGACACGAAGGTAATGATGCCCTCCAAGAATGTAATGAGGTAGGTCACGCCTGCTGCCGTCCCTTCGCGAATCGCCTGTTGCGTCATCGTCCATTATTCCCGAAAACGTCCCGCCACGCGACTCCCTTCACAGAAAGTCGCCCGTTCGTTACAGGGGAAGGTGCCCGCATCGCAGCAACTGGGACACGCTGCCGGGCAAGGTGTCCCAGTTTCGATGCGGCGGAGGCGCTTCGCCGGGGTACCGGCCACCGGAACCCCTGCTTCGCAGGAGCGCCGCGCACAGACACCGGCCCCGGACATGCCCGACCCGCATGGGCGCCGGACCCCCAACATGCCCCTTTCTTGCGATGCGACGGGGTAAACCGTGCATTTGCGACCATGGCTCTGAACAGGTAATTGTTAACGTTTCCCCAGTTCAACCACAGGTTTTGTTTTGGCCCCAAATGCACGGTTTGCCCCGCGAGTATGCCCCAAATGCACGGTTTGCCCATGAGTATGGTCCGGCTGGTGCCGCGCTACCGCTCTTCGACGCCGCGGTAGTATTCCACGCCGTTTTCGGCTTTGAAGGTGAAGACGGTGAAGTGGGGGTAGGTGAGGCGGCCGTCATCCCCCAGAAGGCTATGGCCGTTGCTGTCTGTCATCTGGTAGCAGCTGGCGCTGTAGGTGCGCTTCTGAGGGCTGCCCAACAGTTTCAACAGGGGCGCTGCATCCGCGTCGATGCGTGCGGCGGCTCGCAGCCGCTTGGTCTTTGCGGTGTCGTAGCGGCCTTTCGCGGTGAAAGCGTAGAGCTTCTCGTTGATAACTGTGACGTCGGTTTCCATACGCCCGTTTTTGGCGAAGTGGTGTGCCTTGCTGCTATCCCAGCCGCTTTTCGCCTTGCCGCTCTTTGTGACACGGTACTTCTCGCCGTTCACGCTTACGACACGTGTTTTGGTGCTGACGAGCAGCTTGCCCTTCGCGCCGAACACGTACCACGTTCCTCCGATTTTGGCGGGGCCCGTGGCGGCGGTGCCGTCTTTCTGGAAGTAGTAGGTGCCGCCATTCACTGTCACCCACCGCTTGGCCAAGGTCTTGCCGCCTTGGACGCAGTACAACTTCCCATCAACTTTCACAACGCGCGGTACGCCTGCGGCGGCGCTGGCGGTGCCGGACGACTTACCGCCGAATGCCTTGGTGCGCGGCGCAATGGTGACGATGTATTTGCGGGCGTTCCGGTAGTTGGGCGTGCCCCCGCGACCACTTTTGCTGTAGGGGTAGGCGAACAAGTTGGTGCGGCAGTGTTTGGCCCACTCGGGATCGTACACCTTGCCGTTTACTTCGGCCCAGGTGTGGCCGCCGCTCGATACCACCTTGCAGTTCTTGCATCCGATAGCGTTGGCAATGTACGCGAATGCCGATCCGTAGGAGTCGCAATCGCCCGATTTCTTCGTGAAAATATCCAGGGCGTAAGCGCGCTGCCAGCCTGATTTGGGCGAAAACCGGCGGTAGGAGCGCTCGGAATACTTATTCTTCAACAGATTGTAGCAGGTACGCAGCTTTTTCTTCTGCGACCATGCCGGGCGTGTGTGGCTCTCGACGAACTGCGTGGCTTTCACCAGTACCTTCAGCTCGGCTTTGGATTGGCTATTCAGCACCGCTCGGCCCTGGCGGTCCAGCTTCACGCCGTTGACCACTTTGCCTGTGACCATGGAGCCCTTCGCCTTGTTCGCCACCGTGAAATAGCGGTAGCTTTTGCCCACCTTGTGCCAGCCGGTGAGTTGGCGTCCCTTCTTGTCGAAGAGATAGGACTTGTTTCCGATTACCTTCAGGCCGCCCTTCTGCTTTACGCCGTCCACCTTGCAGTAGAAGTGCGACGACTTCTGAGTCCACCGAACCGTCGGCTTGTCCGTTGCGTCTGCATAGGCGGGGAGAGGGTCTGCAAGCAGCAGAAGGGTGAGGGCCAGGAGGCTGGCCGTGGCGAAGGCAAGCAGACGCATGGCGGTTGGCATGCGGAAGTGGGGTGCGGCAGACGTCATGGACACTCTCCTCAAGGTCTCCGATGGCAGTGGTGTCGATGGAAAAATTATATCAAAAAAGAACTGCGCCAACAGATCAAGAGGGGGTATTGGGGACATGTTGCCAGGTAAGAAGACTGATAAGGGGGGGGCGCCCGCCGATCCCGGTCGCCCCCCTTGTCGTGCGTGCAGCTTGGCACGGGGCTGCTGGATGGTGCGGGGTGGGACAGCCTACCCGGTAAGGCGTCCCACCTCGCGGAACCGGGGCCCTTAGGCCTTGGGCTCCTGCTGGGTGATGCAGTGGATGTTGCCGCCGCCGTAGACGACCTGCTCGGACTGCACGCCCACGCACCGGTAGGCGCCCTCGCCCCACACCTCGTCGTAGATGGCCTGCAGCGTGCCAACCGCGAGCTGGTCGTTCTCGTCGCCGTACTGGGGCACGATGACGCCGCTGTTGGTCACCAGGTAGTTCATGTAGGAGGCGATCAGCGGCTCGTCGGCCACGCGGGGCTCGGCGTTCTCGTCGATGTCGATGGTGTCGCAGGAGGCCTGGTCCATGTACAGGGGGTTCACCGGCATGGGCAGCTTGTACACCTTCAGCTGGCGGCCCTGGGCGTCGGTGGCGTTGCTCAGGGTCTCGTAGGCCGCGTGGCACTGCTCGTAGAAGGGATAGTCGGGGTCGTCGGTCCAGATGCAGGCCATCACGCCCGGCGCGATGAACGTGGCCACGTCGTCGATGTGCCCGTTGGTCTCCTCGGGGTCGATGCCCTCGCGCACCCAGATGACCTTCTCCACGCCCAGGTAGGCCTTCAGGTGCTCGTCCATGTAGGCGCGCAGCTCCTCGCTCCAGGGCTCGAAGGCGTGAGCGTAGGCCGGCCAGATGCTGTCGGGGCCGGCGACGTCCATCATGTCCATGGTCACCTGGTACTTCGGGTAGAACACGTCCATGTAGCTCTTGCCGGACACCTCCTCGTCGTAGAGGCCGTACCACACGTCGGTGTACACGAAGTCGGCGCCCTCGATGCAGGAGATGTCGTCGGAGATGGTGACGGTGCCGCCGGAGACCCTGCAGTTCTCCTCGGCAATGGTCATGAGCTTCTTGCCGAAGGCCTCGCGCTCCTCGGGCGTGCCCACGTGCAGGGCGCCGTCGGGGATCTGGTGGCCCTTCGGCCCGAACTGCACGAAGTCCATGCCCATCTTGGATGCGATGAACATGAGCGACACGCACACCTGGGTGGCGTCGCCGACGAAGGCCAGCTTGCAATCCTCGATCTTCTTGCCGGCGGGCAGGTTCTCGATCATGGTCATGAGGTCGCCGAGCTCCTGGGTCGGGTGGTTGAACTCGCTCATGCCGTTGATGACCGGGGCGGCGGAGTACTTGGCCAAATCCACCACGTCCGCATGACGGTCGACGCGGGCCATGAGGATGTCCACGAGCGAGCCCATGACGCGGCCGGAGTCCCCGATGGACTCGTGGCCGCCCAGCTGGATGGAGCCGGGGCCGAAGAACTGCGCGTGGCCGCCGGGGCGGTGTGCCTGTCCGCCTACTTCGTGTCGCGGCGCCGGGCCTACCTCTTCACGGCCTCGCTGTTTCTGCTCTACTTCCTCGACATGGCCCTCATCTTCCAGTACGAGTACTTGGGCCAGAACCTCGCCTACTCCTTCGAATCCTTCTACGGCATCGACCATCCCGTCCTGCGCACGGTGCTGGCCTTCGCGTTCTTCGCCATGCGGGCGGCGGCCGAGACCCTGCGCCTGCGCTTCAAGGAGCCGCCGAGCGCCGACAACCCCGACCTGCGCGGCTACATCGACGAGCTTCTGCCCGCCTACTGCGAGCGCTACAAGCTGACGGCCCGCGAGCGGGAAATCGTGCAGCTGGTGCTGGAGGGCAAGGACAACCAGAACATCGCCAGCACCCTGCAGCTGGCCCTGGGCACGGTGAAGGCCCACGTGCACAACATCCTGAAGAAGACCGGCAACGCCACCCGCCAGGAGCTTACCCAGAGCTTTTGGAAGGGTTAGCGGAAAAAACGGGACGCCCTGCCGGGCACGCTGTCCCACT
>OFFJ01001824.1_pt1 | contig 14777 bp, 17 predicted proteins | sample 1521261 | NCBI WGS metagenome assembly OFFJ01 (sample SAMEA3504122, study PRJEB24116) | mouse gut metagenome | biome: mouse gut; feature: mouse-associated habitat; material: faeces | place: Denmark | collected 2011 | reverse complement strand
TTTTCCCATATTCAGAGCCTGCATCAGAAGAAGTCCGATATGTTTTTGTATGGTGATAACATCTGCGTTGTTTACAGCATTCTTATCAATGCACAGGGTAAGCAGGGAATAGCTGTCATGTGCCGAAATGCTATGCGGCTCATATGGAAATATTGCAAATGTTTCGTTTTGCTTATAAGTCCTTGCTTCTTTATTTGTTGTAAGGACTACGGAGCCGTCCAGTATGATGCCGATTGTCAGTACGGAAACGTGATTATGTAATGGGTAAGATATGGTTGAATCCTTACAGAAAATCAGCTCAATGCCTGTTTCTGCATGATATAAATAGCGGATATTGTTTGTAGTCATAGGTTTTCCTCACGGTCTGTTATCCATTTCATGGACTTGGGTTATATGTTGGCGTTGCAGCTTTCAAGTAAACGGTTTGTTCCTGTTATTTCAGCATCTACAAGGTCAATCATTCTTTTTACATTTGCAGAATGGGCAGAAGAAACTTCATTTTCCCATAACGGATTGATTTGTTTTTCAATCCCTGCACGGTACTTTTGCAAAATATTAAGCCGCTCCTGCAAAAGTTCCTGCTGTTCATCAGGGGTAAATGTACTTAGAAAAAAAGCGGCAATAGAAAAGATGTTTGTATCATAGTTGAATTGCAGGATTGATGCTTTTAAAGTGTTTATAAATTCGCTTTTCCCCTTATCAGAAAGTTTGTAAACGGTGCGGTCTGGCATATTTCCGACTTTCTCGGTAGTGCCAGATATAAATTCCTTTTTCTCAAGGGTTTTTAATGTCGAATATACCGTTGAATCAGCGATATTAAACCACCATTTCACATTCATGTAGTTTAAGAGTTTTATTATCTCGTATGCGTTAAGCGGTTTTTCGTATATGAAACCTAAAAGCATTGTGGCAGGTTTGGACAACATATTTTTTCCTCCTTGACATTGGATTGTATTTATAGTACTTTATATATAAAGTAGTTTTTATGAACACTACTATTATAACATATCAATGTAGAAAAAGGAATACTGGAAAAGGAGGTTTTTTATGCCGCAGCTCAATAAAGGGGGTAAATTTGTATTTGGTCTTTCCGTTATAAACCCCGATTTAACAATACACATCCCGCCACAGGCATTGTTGGAATATGATGCACTGCGGGATGGAAAAGTGATAATTTTTACGGGAAGCAAAATAACAGGCGGCTTTTGCGTGACGACATATCCGCTGCTGTCAAATTCAAAACTCAGCCATATATTGGAAGAATGCCCTGCGTTAAGGGAATGCCAGCTTTCCGAGGGTGAGTTTACCCGATATAAAGGGCGTAAATATGCGTGGATTAACATTGATAAGGACGGAGCTGTTAAATTGCCGCAAGATACGTTGGACGTTTTAGAATTACAGTCTGGAATGGAATTGTTGTCAATTCGTAGCAGTGATATTGCCTTTACAATGGGAGCAAAAGGACCGCTGCTTGAAAAAGCGCATAATTTTCATGGAGAAATTAAGAGATATTAGGGGAGATTGGAAAATGGGAAATATAATAAACAGTAAGTTATTTCATTCAGTTATGCTCTTTACAGTTGTTGGCGAGTTTTTTCTTCCGTGGATATTATGTCGGTATTATGATGGGTACAGCAGTAAAAGAATGGCAATGAGTGTGTTGGGAAGTCTGCAAAGCCCCGTTCGTGTTATTTATAATACATGGTTAATATGGCTTGGATGTTTTCTGGCATTTGCAGCGGTTGCATATTTTTTTGCTACGAAAAAAGATTTTCCAATCCTATCGGTTTTACTGTTGTTTTCACTGGGGACATTTGCTGTCGGAGCAGGATTGGTTTCGGGAATATTTCATGTGAATGAAAACAAAGACATTATCACTGCGGCTTCAAAAGTACACGGAATAAGTGCGGCAATCGGATTTATGGCATTATTGTTTTTCCCATTGCTAAATGGGATTTTAGCATTCAAGCAGAATAATGTTATTTTCGGCATTATATGTGTTATTTCTTTTATCATGGCATTAATTTTCTTTGTCTGCTTTATTATGGGAGATAAAGAGCAGTTTCAAAACACCGTGTTGAAATATGAGGGATTGTGGGAACGGCTGTCTTTGCTTTGTATGTATATTCCGCTTGTTTACATGGCTGTCCATAATCTGCTGTCCTAAGATGGTGAGGTGGTTAAATGAAAAAAACAGAATGGGTACACTGCCCTGTTTGCGGAAATAAAACCCGTAATCAAATCAGAGAAGATACCGTCCTGCTAAATTTTCCGCTTTATTGTCCAAAATGTAAGCAGGAAATGCTGATTGAAGCGAAACATCTGAAAGTAACAGTTATAGATAAATAAATGATTGCATGAAACGGAGATAAGATTATGGACTATAAAGAAACAGATTTCAGTTTTCTATACGATGATTTAACTGAGGAATATGGAAATGAACAAGGTAAACAGCTTTATATTTTAATGTGTGAAAAATATACGAATTTAAGCGGTAGAGAAGCAAAATCCGAGAATGACGAAATAAATCAGCATATTTTCAAAAGATTGTTGCCAATCATGGGTATATATTTAACCCTTATTGAACAGGGTTTTACCAAAGAACAAGCATTTATGATTGCCCATAAGGAAATACAGCACAATGCTCACAATTTAGCGGAAGAAAATGCTAAACTTACAAAAATGCCATTTACATATGGTTTATTTAAAATGTTTGCCAAATCGCATATGAGCAAAAAGTATCCAACAGAGGGGTTTACGGTAGAATGGAAAAGACATGATAATAGAGAAATCCATTTTAATATAGTCCGTTGCCTTTACAAAGATATGTGTGAGAAATATTCCTGCCCAGAACTTTGTACGGTTTTCTGCCAAAGTGATATAACTGCTTTTTCGGGATATGAGCCTAAGATTAGATTTGAACGCATGGGAACAATAGGGGGAGGTGCTAATTGTTGTGACTTTCATTTCATTCATGGAAATTAGATATCCAAGTAAAGCCATTAGAGAGCCAGACGCAAAGACGCAGAGCCGATGAACTTGTGGGAAAACCTCACAGCTCATCGGCTCTGTTTGTTAGAAAGAAAAGATATTTAGTTGTTTGGGCTTATTTCAGCAGTTTTCTCTGCATTTCATTCAGCTTTTTGTGGAGCGGTATCGCCATGAATACCGTTATGACTGCGGAAAGCACATCGGCAATCGGTTGGGCATACATTATTCCATTTAGCCCCCAGACCATCGGAAGAAGCAGGATAACGGGGATAAAACAAATCCCCTGCCTGCAAGCTCCGAGGATAAATCCCTCTCTGCCTTTTCCCAAAGCAAGGAACAGGGAGGAATATACAGTGTAAAATCCAAAGAGCATAATCGAAAAACCGTTTGCCCTTAAAGATGCCGCTCCAATACGAATCATCTCGGTATCGCCCTTTGTGAATTGGGAAACGATAACCGCAGGGAACAGAGCCAGTACAAGACCGAAAACTACGCAGAAAACCGTAGACCAAAGGATAGAAGTCTTGATTGCTTCACGCAGACGGTCAAACTTTTTTGCTCCGTAACTATATCCTGCAATAGGCTGAAAACCTTTGATAAATCCAAATACGGACAGGCTGCCCATTGAGATAAGGCGGGTGACAACGCCCATGCCTGCAATCGCTGAATCCCCATAACCGCCTGCGGCATTGTTGATTAAGGAAATGGAAACACTGGTTAATATCTGGAATACCAGTGTCGGGATGCCGATTTTGAAAATTTCAGATAGGATTTCCTTTGTATAAGTGCAGTCCTTAATCCGAAAATGAAATACGCTTTTCTTCCGCAGGATATAGGTTAGATAAACACAGGTGGAAACTACTTGTGAGATTGCAGTTGCTATCGCTGCCCCTGCCACGCCTAAATCAAGTACATAGATAAACAGTGGGTCTAAGGCGATATTGAGGACAGCCCCCGTCAGCAAGGCACACATGGTTGTCTTTGCAGCCCCTTCGCTTGTTACGATATTATTCATGGTAACATTGAACACATTGAAAATGCAGGAAACAATGTAAATGCCTGCGTATGTGGCGGCATAAGGCAGGATGCTGTCGGTTGCCCCTAAGAGCTTCAGTATGGGATGCAGGAACACCATAGAAATGATAATGATAACTGCTCCAACGGATACGCTGCTGTATAAAGCGGTACTTGCCACTTTATCCGCATTTTCCTTATCCCCACGACCTAACAATCGGGAAATGTAAGAAGCCGCACCGTTTCCGAACAGCAGACCAAGACCGACAACGACCTGTCCGAGCGGATAGACCACGGAGATTGCCCCCATCTGGCTCTCCCCTAGCCCGCCGACAAAATAAGCGTCAACAAGGTTGTAGAAAGCATTTACCAACATGCCAATCATTGTTGGGATGCCCATTGCTAAAAGTGCTTTTGGTATGGATGTGCTGCCGAGCAGCTCCATCTTTTTGCTTTGACTGTTCATTTTGAACTCCTTTCTCTTGACAAATAGTATTATTTATACTACTATAAAATATAGTAATTGCGTTGCAGGGATTATAATACTATAATTTATAGTAGTTGTCAATAGAAAAAGGAGGGATTTTAAATGGCGACCATTGATTTGATTGTATTGGGAATGTTGAAACGGGAATCCTTGAGTGCATACGATATTCAGAAACTGGTGGAATACCGCAACATTTCAAAGTGGGTAAAAATCAGCACACCATCCATCTATAAAAAGGTTATCCAGTTGGAAGAAAAGGGGCTTATCACAAGCCGCACGGAGAAAGAGGGAAAAATGCCCGAAAAGGCGGTATATTCCTTGACGGATGCAGGAAATGAGGAATTTGAGAAACTGATGCTCGAAATATCCTGCAAGCCGATTAACATATTCTTGGATTTTAATGCGGTTATCGTTAATTTAGAAAGCATGGAAAAGGAACAGCAGAGGGAATGTCTGGATAACATTGAGAGTAATATCAATGTGCTGAAATCCTATCTTGAGGAGAACATAGATTTAAAAGAAAATGCTCCCGATATTCCTGCCACGGGCATGGCGGTTCTGCATCAGCAATTTCGATTAGTGCAGGCAATCGAAGAATGGATAAGGGCATTGAAAGAAGAACTGCTGTAAATGAAGATGGTTTAAAACATAGCAAGAATGATGAAAAGATAGAAAACTCCTTGTGCTACAATATCTCATTGAACCCCTGCTTTGACATTTCGTAATGTTAAAAAAATGAGGGTGAAAACGAGGAAACACCACAAGGGTGTACCTCTATGCCCATAAAGCATGGGCAAGAATGAAGAAAGGAGGTCGCAAAATGCAAGGTCAGACAGTACGCATTGTTTCACAGGCTATCCGCTATATCGAAGAACATCTGCATGAAAAGATGGATTTAGATATGGTGGCATCGGCACTGCACTATTCCAAATACCATCTGCATCGGATTTTTACAAAGACCGTCGGCTTGACTATCCATGACTACGCAAAACGGCGGCAGCTTACAGAAGCGGCAAAACTTCTGGTGTTTTCTGCAAAACCGATTATCGAGATTGCCCTTATGAGCGGGTATGAAAGCCAGCAGGCATTTACGGATATTTTTAAGGCGATGTATAAGACTTCCCCTGCGGAATTTCGGGAAACGGAAAACTTCTACCCGTTACAGCTTGAAATCTATCTGAAGGAGGAGCTTGTAAAAATGGATTTGACAAAAGACAATATTAAATTTGCCACGCCCGAAGATGTGGATGACTGGATGGAACTGGTAAGCCTCACGATTGACGGCTATCCATGTCTGGATAAGGGAGATTACACCGCAAACCTGCATCGGTATATTGCGGATAAAAAGGCTTTGATTTTACGGGATGACGATATGGCTATTGGCGTGATGGGATTTTCGCCCGACACAGGCAGCATAGACTTTCTGGCTGTCCATCCGCAGTATCGGCATCTCGGCATTACAAAGCTGTTCCTTGATAAGCTGGCAGAGGAATTGCTTTGTGGGAAAGAGATTACCTTGACGACATACCGTGCAGGCGATAAGGCAGATACGGGCTGGCGGGAAGAATACCGCCGTCTTGGATTTGCAGAACGGGAACTGCTTGTGGAATATGGCTATCCGACGCAGCGTTTCGTGCTTCCACCGAAAAACAAGGAGGAAACAAGGAATGACCGAAACACAGAAAAACCCGTTAGCAGAGAGCTTTAACGCCCTATCCCTTATCAGATTTGCTTTCCCAAGCATGGTGATGATGCTGTTTATGGGATTATACACCATTGTAGACACGATTTTCGTCGCACGGTTTGTAGACACGAACGCCTTGTCGTCCATCAATATCGTCTGCCCCGTCATCAATCTGATTGTCGGTCTGGGGACGATGCTTGCGACAGGAGGAAGTGCGGTTGTTGCGAAGAAAATGGGGAATGGAAACACAGAGGAAGCCCGAAGTAATTTCACGTTGATTGTCGTGGCAGGGGCGGTTATCGGTCTGCTGATTACAGCGGCAGGGCTTCTCTTTTTGGATGAAATCATCTGGGGATTGGGTGCAAGTGAAATATTGTTCCCATATTGCAGGGATTATCTGACGATACAGCTCATTTTCGCCGCCTTTAACATGATGCAGGTGCTGTATCAGAATCTGTTTGTGACGGCGGGGAAACCGACATTAGGCTTAGTGCTTGCTGTTCTGGCGGGGATTGCCAATATTGTTTTTGATTATGTCTTTATCGTTTTACTGCAAATGGGAATCAAGGGAGCAGCTATTGGGACAGGCATCGGATATATGATACCGTCAATTATCGGTACAATATTTTTTCTGATGAAAAGAAGTGAATTGCACTTTTGCAAGCCTAATATGGACGCATCTGTTCTGCTGAAAAGCTGCTCCAACGGTGTGTCGGAACTGGTAAGCCAGTGTTCGACTGCCGTAACGACATTTCTGTTTAATATAACGATGATGAAGCTGTTAGGCGAGGACGGCGTGGCGGCGATTACGGTACTCATCTATTCGCAGTTCCTCTTAACAACGCTTTATATTGGCTTTTCTATGGGAACAGCCCCCGTCGTAAGCTATAACTATGGGAGTGGGAATGTAAAACAGCTAAAAAAGACCGTCCGTATTTGTTTCAGCTTTATAGCGGGGATTTCCATATTTGTATTTTTATTTTCCCTGCTTGGTGGAGAAAGCATTGCAAAGGTATTTGCGGAGAACAACAGGAATGTTTTTGAGATTACAAAGAATGGATTTAGCATTTTTTCATTCAGCTTTCTGTTCTCTGGATGCAATATTTTTTCATCCGCATTATTTACGGCATTGTCCAATGGGAAAGCGTCTGCAACCATATCTTTCCTGCGGACGTTTGGATTTATTACGGTGTTCCTTTTGGCGTTACCGAGATTTTTAGAGGTAACGGGCGTATGGCTTGCAGTCCCGCTTGCGGAGCTTTTCACGCTTATGCTGACGGCATATCTGATATGCAGGCATCGGAAACAGTACCATTATTTTTGAAAGAAAGGCAGGCAAGAAATTGAAACAGACAGAATGGATATTATGCCCTGTCTGCGGGAGCAAAACCCGCAGCAGAATAAGGGAGGATACTATTCTGATAAATTATCCTCTCTACTGCCCGAAATGCAGGCAGGAAAGATTGATAGAAGTGAAAAATCTGCATGTGACAGTGGTTGGGAATGAATGGAAAAACGATATTTAGGAGAAAGAAATGATACGACCATTAGAAGAAAAGGACATTGATACGGTATGTGACATTGTAAATGAGAACTGGAAAAATGTTTATTCTGGATATGTCAATCCGCTGCTGCTAAATTCAGATGGATGTGCAGCAAGGACACACCGATTAAAGACAGATTTTGCCGCTCGCAGACTGTCAGAGTATGTGTGGGAGGAAGAAAACCGAGTGTCGGCAATGTTGTCTTTTGGAGATACGGCAGATGCGGATATGGCAGGGGCATTTGAAATCTGGCGTATTTATGTTGCTTCCCAATTTCAAGGGAAAGGAATTGGGAAAATGCTGATGGATTTTGCCGAGCAAGAGGCGGAGGAACAAGGGTATAAAGAAATTGTGATATGGGCGTTTAAAAATAACCATCATGCGGTTTCCTTTTATAAAAAAAGAGGATACAGCATTGACAAAGAAGAATATTTAAGTGAGCCGTATTTTTCAATGGGAATACGGTTAAAGAAGAATATAGGATAGAGCCAGACACATAGATGCAGAGCCAATGAACGTGTGGGAAACCATAGTTTGTTGGCTCTGTTTTTATACAAGCGTAACATCTAATTTAATTATGCAATACCTCTTATATAAGATATAAAATTTCCTATTATGAGAGATAAAAACTGAAAATTTCATAAAAATAGGATTTGACAAACTGCTGGTTTTCATGCTAAAATAATTTGCACTAATTTTAAAGGAGAACAGTTTCATGAGCTTTTACATTACAAACGAACTTCCGCCTAAAAAGAAAATCAGCTCTGTACAATCAAATCCGATGAAACATTGTACAGAGTATAGCGTAATATAACACGTTAGGATTTCATCGGGAAATACGGCAGTACATGAGAGGGATTTTATATCTTTTTCATATATTGTTTCTTTTCCCGTACAAATTTGTGTGCAGCAGGCTATGGACAGTGTTTTGTCCGTAGCCTTTTGTTGTATATGGGCTGTTTCCTGCAAGCGGTTTGTGATGGAACGGATATAGCAGAAGGCATGATACCAAGAGTATCTGACTTCTGCTATTTTTTTGCCCATTTTGAAAAATCAGACAGTAAAAAGAGAGGACAATGATTATGAGTTTATTAGAAGTTACGGGATTAACACATTCTTTTGGAGAAAATTATCTGTTTAAAAACGCAGATTTTACATTGAACAAAGGGGAGCATATCGGGATTGTCGGTCAGAACGGGGCGGGAAAAAGCACGTTCATAAAGATTTGCACAGAGCAGCTTATCCCCGACTCTGGCAGGATAGTATGGCAGCCGAACACAAAAATAGGGTATCTCGACCAGTACGCCCAAATTGAAAAAAGCGTGGCGATGAGGGAGTTCCTGCAATCCGCATTTTCTGGGCTGTATGAGATAGAAAACAGGATGAATGAGCTGTACTGCCAGTCTGCGGATGGGGATATGGCGAAGCTAAGCACGGCGGCAAGGTATCAGGAAGAATTAGAGCGCAAGGAGTTTTATTTGATTGACACAAAGCGACGTTTGCGGGAGTATATGGGAACTCATGACAAGCGTTTTCTTCCTGCAATGGACAAAGCGTTGGCAATTAGTATTGGTTTAAACGGATATTCGCAATGCCCGATGAAGCAGGGCAGGCTCTCGGCTTCTTTACCTGCTCATGAATGTTGTCCGCTGCATGATGACAGCGTTCAAAAAAAGGATTAGCCCCCTCGTTATATGGTACAATCATTCGCTCATACATTGAGAATGAGGGAGGTGTTGCCTGTTGAAGCATAGAGAATTTAGATATGTTGGCGAGCCTGTTCCAGAATTGAATGAGCAGGAACACGCAGCATTTCTTATGAATTTTCAAAGGTCAATCCTTTTATCATTAGAAAAACGGAATCTGTTGACCGCATCACAGCGGGAACGCTGTTTGCTTGAGCTTGAAAAACAATATCGTCTAAATTAGAAAAAAGCAACGTCAGGCATAACCGCTTGACGTTTTTACATAGTCAAGTGTGAGAAAGCAGAGGATATTCGCAATCCACTTTCGTTACTTGCTTATGAATACAGTTGTAATTTACAGAAATGTGTAATTTATGTTCTGTATTCAAATTTGCACATTCGACATACCATTTTCAATTAACTATACTGAAAATACGGCAAGGGATTGTCGGGAAAGGAGATATTCTTATGTCAATAGATAAATACGAAACCCTAAATCAAGAAAGGAAGATACAGCACACAAAGAGAAAGGTTGCCGCATACTGCCGTGTATCTACGGACAACGAAGACCAGGCAAATTCATTTGAAAGCCAGCAGCGTTATTTCAGACAGTATATAGAGCGTAATCCCGATTGGGAGCTTTATGAAGTGTTCGCAGATGAAGGAATCTCTGGTACGAATACGAAAAAACGGAAAGAATTTAACCGCATGATTGCTTGTGCAAAGAACGGTGATTTTGATTTGATTGTAACAAAAGAAATCTCCCGTTTTGCGAGAAATACCCTTGATAGTATATTCTATACCCGTGACCTCAAAAAGCACGGCGTGGGTGTTATCTTTATGAATGATAACATCAACACTTTAGACGGCGATGCAGAGCTTCGCCTTGCCATTATGTCCTCGATTGCACAGGAGGAAAGCCGTAAGACTTCCGAGCGTGTGAAATGGGGGCAGAAACGCCAGATGGAGCAGGGAGTTGTGTTTGGGCGGAGTATGCTTGGCTACGATGTGAAAGACGGCAAAATGTATATTAATGAGGATGGGGCAAAAGTTGTCCGTCTTATCTTCCATAAGTTTGTAAATGAGGGGAAAGGAACTCATGTGATTGCCCGTGAGCTTCGGGAGGAGGGCATTAAGCCCATGCGTGTAAAAGAATGGCAGAACACAGTCATTCTCCGTGTTATCCGCAATGAAAAATACTGCGGTGATTTGGTGCAGAAGAAAACCTATACGCCAGACTTTTTATCCCATGAAAAGAAAGTAAACCTCGGGCAAGAGGAATTTGTGATTATCAAAGACCATCATGAGCCGATTATCTCCCGTGAGCTTTTCGATAAGGCAAACCGCATTTTGGATGAAAAATCGCTTTCACAGGAGGGCAAAGCAAAACACAGCAACCGTTATCCATTTTCTGGGAAAATCAAATGCGGATGCTGCGGTTCAAGTTATGTGGCGAGATATAAAACCCGAAAAAATGGAAGCCGCTATAAGGCGTGGCGGTGTCTTGAAGCTGCAAGGCATGGAAGCCCTCATGTGGACAAAGCAGGGAATCAAGTTGGATGCAGTGGACTTAGCATACGCAACGAAGATGCAACCCACATCATGTACCTTGTCACGAGCAGCTTAAAGTATAATAAGGAGAAAATCACTAACAATTTGCTTGCTATTATCAAGTCTATTATCGCAATGGATACCGCAGGTACAGACAGTGAGAAACTAAAATCACAAATAAAAGCCATTGAACAAAAACGCACAAACCTCATTGACCTTTATACATCTGGCGATATTACCAGAGATGAATTTTCAGCAGCAAGAGCAAAATGTGAGAATGAGATTGCTGAACTGCAATCCGTGATAGATAGCATAGACAAACAAAGGGAGATGATTGAAAAACAGCAAGAGCTTGTCGCTGAAATTACAGAAGCGATGAATGAGCTTATAAACGGCGTGGAATATGAAGATGATTTTTACAAAGAAATCTTAGATAAAATGGTTGTGAATGACAAAGACCATATTGACGTGTATTTGAACCTGCTCCCCCTCAAATGGAGCTACACGGTTGCAAAAAGCGTAAACTGTCCGCAGGGTAGACCGCTAAAAAAAGCTGGGGCCCCTGAGATGGAACATTTCAGGGGCTTCTCTACCGATATCCGTTAACACGCCCATGACCTCACGGTAAGGCATGGAATATCTTTGCGACAGATAACGCAGGCTAGCGGAAATCTCTCCGTCCGGTCCGCCGTATTGACTCATAATAAATTTTGCGATCTTCGGATTAGTTTCTTTGATATTGATCGGATATTCCAAGCGTTTTTCATAATTCCACATTAACAATATCCCCCTTCCCATGGCCATGGTTCCGTTGCCCAGTTCCAGTGCGTCTCTTCCTGCTGCAGCATATCCAGCGTAAGAGGCGCATAATTTTCAGAATACATCGCGACGGCTTTTTTGCGTTCTTCGTTAAAATGGTTAAAAAAAGCAAGCGCTTCTTCATCGTCCGGATGTGTATCTAAGTATAAGGTGATCTCTGTTACGGCAAAACTGACTTCGTTGATCCATTGCATCAGTTGTTTTCGGTTCATCATATTCTGTCTCAACAGGAGCAGCCCCCTTTCCATCCCATAAACGGTTTATTCAATTCCGGAAAAACGGTTCCGTTTTGCAGGGCTTCGTCTAATTCATAGATGCTTTGAAACTGTTGCATGGGCACATATGCCATTGCAAGCGGAAATGTATCCATGCACAGTTCTTTTCCCGGACGCGTAGAAGGGGCTGCATACGCAGGTCTTCTGCATTTTGGCTGGCTGCACGTATTCATATCTGGTCTCCTTTTTTGATTTATACCAATAACGTATGCATTGATGTTCTAAAAGTGACAGATAAAAAATATAATTATATTCGCATAGGGCAGCAGACAGAACAGAAATTTAATCAAGTTGTTCAATTCCTGTGATATCCGGATGGATTGTCAGGGAATAATTGGTATAATAGACCACAAATCCGGGCGCGCTGCCGTTGGGTTTTTTTACGTGTTTCCGCTGTAAGTAATCGATTTCTACTTTTTCACTGTTTTTTCCTTTTGAATAATACCCCGCCAGTTTTCCGGCTTCTTCAAATGTAGCATCCGGCAGTTCTTTTCCGTCTGTTTTCACGATTACATGAGATCCCGGCATACCTTTTGCATGAAACCACCAGTCGCTGCCGGAAGAGAACTGAAACGTTAATTCGTCGTTTTGAAAATTGTTTTTTCCCACATACATATGAAATCCATCCGATGAAATATAGTGAAACGGTTTGCTTTTCGATTTGGCACGTTTCTCATTTCGTTTTTTGCGGATATATCCGAAATCGGTCAGTTCTTCTTTGATCTGTACAAGGTCTTCTTCCAAAACCGCAATATCCAAAGCCGTTGCAATGCTTTCCAGATGATCGATTTCAGCTTTTGTTTCCCGGACCAGTTCGGTCAGGGCCTCATAAGTTCTCTTTAACTTGCCGTAGCGGTCAAAATATTTTTTGGCGTTTTCCGAGGCAGATAAATCGCCGTTTAACGGAATTGTGATCATTTCGTTTGTATAATAATTGAGGGCTTCTAAGGATTTGGCGCCTTCTTTTAGCCCGTATCCATACGTATTTAACAGTTCGCCGTATATTTTGTAGGTTTCCCGTTTTTCGGTATCTTTTAACTGTTTCTGCTGCAGGATATATTTTTTGCGGTTCCGCTCTAAAGCCGTCGCAACAATGCGCCGCAGGTCCGAAGATTTCTGTCGGATTCTGGTATAGACGTTGCGTACGGCATAATAAGTTTCGAGCACATTGGAAATGGAATCGAATGCTTTCGTTTCATAATTTTGATACGTATGGAGGCGCACTGCCGCAAATTCGATCGGTTCTTTTCCTTTATATATAATATTCGGGAAGAACCGCAGCTCTCGTATGTCCGTTAGAAACCATTCAAAATGGTGGAACAGATGCAGTTGTTCATCCTCATTCAAAGACGATGCGGAAAAATCTCCGTCGATGCCTGCGCGATCGCAGATTTCATTGGCAATAGATGGACTGATTCCCGTATAAGAGCTATAGATTGCCTTACATACGGATTCCGGTTTGCGGAAAACGGAAGTAAAAAACGATTCTCTTGTGGATAACAGAGGATTTTCTTTTCGTGTCGTCTCCGGAATAAAATAAGTTCTTCCCGGAAGCACTTCCCGTACGGAACTGACCTGAGCGGAAATATGCTTAATGCTGTCGATTATGGTGTTGTCTTCTTGGCAGAAAATAATATTGCTGTGTTTTCCCATCAATTCGACAATCAGGATTTTATGGCAGAGATCCCCCAGGTCGTCCAAATGTTCGATTTCAAATCGAATAATACGTTCTAACCCGGGCTGCTCGATCCGGATGATTCTGCCGTTTGCAATGTGTTTGCGCAGAAGCATGCAGAAATTGGGCGCCGTCAGGGGACTTTTTTTATTTTGATCGGTCAGATAAAGAAACGGCAGCGACGCGCTCGCAGACATGGCAAGGCGCTGCTGGCCGTTTGGTCCTTTTAGGGTAAAAAGAAGTTCGTCTTTTTCCGGCTGGGCAATTTTATTGATTCTGCTGTTTAATATGTTTTGATTTAACTCACAAACAAGGTTTGCGATCACGATTCCGTCTAAAGCCATCTGGCATTACCTCCCTGGATTCCTTTCTGCTGTGCGTTCTCTGCAAAAATCCTGCATTCGGCAGTTTTTCTGCGCGAGAATAAAAAAATAGTAGCATAAGGAAATCGGAATTACAACCGCATTTTCATGCAAATTTTTGTGTTTGCATTTCTTTACAATTTTATCCCGATCAAGTATAATGGGAGAAATGTTTGAAACGGAAGGATGAAAAGAGTGGAACACGAAGCAGAATCAAAAAATTTTATAGAACAGATCATTGAAAAAGATCTTTCGGAAGGACACTGTGAGACGGTCTGTACAAGGTTTCCGCCGGAACCAAACGGTTATCTGCACATCGGACATGCCAAATCCATACTGTTAAATTCAGGTTTGGCGAATGAGTACGGCGGGAAATTCAACCTGCGCTTTGACGATACAAATCCAACAAAAGAACGGGTGGAATTTGTAGAATCCATCAAAGAAGATGTCAGATGGCTGGGGGCAGACTGGGAAGACCGGCTGTTTTTCGCGTCGGATTACTTTGAAGAGATGTATGAAGCTGCCGTAAAGCTGATTCGGAAAGGAAAAGCGTACGTATCCGATCTAAGCGCCGAGGAAATCCGCAGCTACAGGGGAACGCTGACAGAACCGGGCAAAGACAGCCCCTACAGGAATCGGAGCATAGAGGAGAATCTGGCTTTATTTGAAGATATGCGAAAGGGCAAATAT
>OFFJ01001823.1_pt1 | contig 14784 bp, 14 predicted proteins | sample 1521261 | NCBI WGS metagenome assembly OFFJ01 (sample SAMEA3504122, study PRJEB24116) | mouse gut metagenome | biome: mouse gut; feature: mouse-associated habitat; material: faeces | place: Denmark | collected 2011 | reverse complement strand
CTCCCCCTTGTTTCTATTGCAGAGGAATGAACATGAACTTACGACAGATCCGGCGCGGCGATACCTACTATGCCGATCTCGCCCCGGTCATCGGTTCAGAGCAGGGAGGAAACCGGCCTGTTCTGGTGATCCAGAACGATATTGGGAACCGGTACAGTCCCACGATCATTGCAGCTATTATTACCGGACAAATCAAGAGCAAATATTTGCCCACCCATGTGCTGCTGACCGCCCCTGACTGCAGCCTTCCGCAAAATTCCATGGTCATGCTGGAACAACTCCGTACCTTGGATAAGCTCCGGCTGCATCATTATATAGGAAGTCTCAGCAAACGGAAAATGGACGAAATCGACGCAGCGTTAGAAATCAGTATCGGACTTGCAGAATTGGCAGAGAGAAACAGCGTACATGATACATAAAACGAAACGAAAGGGATCATCCATATGACGAAAACAGAACTCACAGATAATCTTACCTTCCTCTCTGCTCTGAAGCAGCTGGAGTATCTGGCCTCTAACGGCATCCTGACGGGACCCGATGCGGCGCGGGTTCGGAAAGAACTGGAACGCAAGCTCCGCCCCACGCTGATCCTGGCCTGAAAAGCGGTCGCCGGCATATACATTTTGCTTGGTTTTGGAGCGCGATCCTTGTCCAATATAGTGAATAGCTATTGACGCCGGCTTGTGGTATTGTCGGTTCGAGGAGGTTAAAATCGATATGAAACAGACCAACACAGTATCACCCCCGGCTCCGAGGGTCACAGTCATCGACCCCCGTATACCGGAAAAGGCCAGACTCCGGGTAGCGGCCTACACCCGCGTCAGCAGCGACTCCGATGATCAGCTCAATTCCTATATCGCCCAGGTCGATCACTACACCAAATTTATCTCCTCCCGTGAGGACTGGGAACTGGTCGACATTTACGCCGATGAAGGCATCAGCGGTCTGGATGCGAAGAATCGTGACGACTTCAACCGGATGCTGGCGGACTGCCGGGCCGGGAAGATCGACCGGATACTGGTCAAATCCATGTCGCGCTTCGCCCGGAATACCAAGGATCATATCCAGTACATCCGAGAACTGCTCCGGCTGGGGATCTCCGTCCGCTTCGAGAAGGAGAACATCGACACGGGCAAAATGACCTCGGAACAGGTGGCGCAGATCTACGGCGCTTTCGCCCAGATGGAGTCCACCAACCACTCCAGCACGATGCGTATCAGCGTCCAGATGCGGATGCAGAAAGGCATCTTTACCCCGCCCAGCGCCCCGTATGGCTACCGGCTGGTCAACCGGAATCTGGAGGTCATCCCTGCGGAGGCTGCGGTAGTCCGGCAAATCTATGCATCCTACCTAAGCGGACAGGGCTTCGCAGACATTGCCTGCAGTCTGAACCGTTCCGAAGTCGAGCGGGGACGCATGGGCAGAACATGGCACCCCCGCACGATCCAGTACATTCTGACCAACGTCTCCTACACCGGCGATATGATCTGGCAGAAGACCTTCGCCACCTCCACCATCCCCTTCCGTCAGATCGAAAACCGGGGGCAGAAACCAAAATATTTTGTGGAGGACTGCCAGCAGCCTATTGTCAGCAAAGAGGATTTTCAACGGGTACAGAATCTGATGGCTCTGCGTCAGGAGCGGTTTTCCGGCGCCGCGACCAAGCCAGAAGCGTCCGTCTACAGCAAGCGCGTTGTCTGCGGGGCGTGCGGTTCTGTTTGCCGGAGGAAAGTCACCAACGGGAAGGTTTATTGGGTATGCAACCGGCATGACACAGCCAAAGCCGCCTGCCCGGTGCCGCAGGTTCCCGAGGGAGAGATCACGGCGGCGATCCTTCGGCTGTACCACAAGCTGCGGCTGGAGGACGGTATGCAGCTTCTGCGGACCGTCCTGTCCCAGCTTCAGGAGCTGCGTGAACTGGAGCTCCGCTCCAACAGAAAAATCAACGATATTGACAAAGAAATTGCAAAAGTATCAGAGCAGAATCTCGTACTTGTCCGACTGAAGTCGAAAGGGTACGTTGATCCTGCTCTGTACTTATCTCAGGCAAATGAGATCGACCGGAAGCTGAAAGAGCTGCGCCGTCTCCGCCGGAACATTCTGGAATCCGCCGGTGAAGACGGCCAGATCCAGGCTACACAAATCATGCTGGAGTATCTGGAGGATGCTCCCGAGCAATGCGGCGCAGTTGACGCAGAGGTATTTGAATCTCTGATCGACAGGATATCGGTGGCCTCTGTCACAGAGATCAAAGTCAGGCTTCAGAATGGTCTGGAGCTTACAGAACATATAGAGAGGGCGGTGCGGTAGAGATGGCATGGCAGAGAAAGATCCCATTCGGGTATATGATGGAAAACGGAATACCTACCCGCTGTGAGGTGGAGGCTACAGCGGTGCAGGCCATATATGCCATGTATAGAAGCGGCAGCAGCTACAACCAGATCGCCTCAGAAATGGAGCGGCGGGGCGTCCCCTACCACGCCCACACGCCCCAATGGAACAAGCACATGGTCAAGCGCATTCTGGAGAATTCCCGCTATCTTGGGAAAGATGGATTCCCCCGGCTGATCTCCGACGAGGATCACCGCGCCGTTGACCGCCAGCGGGCCGGTAAGACCGGTTATGTTCCCTGCCCGGCCAGCATCCCGCCCATTCGAAAAAAGGCCGTGTGCGGCCTGTGCGGAGCTCCCATGCACCGGGACACCAAAAGCCGCCGGCCCCGGTGGATCTGCCAGAACCCTGACTGTGGACACCACAGCTATATCACAGATGAGTCGTTGCAAAAGGAGGTAGAAGCACATCTTCGACAGTTGGCGCGGGAACCTCAGCGACTGGATCACACGCCGAAGTTGAAGGCTGCCGCGCCATCAGCGGACACCCTTCGCATTCAGAACGAGCTTACCCACGCCCTCAACCGTGGGGAGACGGATACAGCGTACATGAAAGCGATGATATTCGCCGCCGCCGCGGAGAGATACAACGACCTTCCGGATCCTGTGCCGCACTACCGCCTGGAGCGGCTCCGGCAGCGGTTGGAACTGCGGCCCCCCGATGAAAACGATCTGCGGGAATTGTTTGGATCCTTGGTGCAGAAAGTTCTTATCGAAGCCGGCTCCGCTGTGCTTCGGCTGACGGACGGAACCATACTCGGAAAAATCGATGGAGAGGAGCGTACAGCATGAATACACAAGCATTACCCCAGAGAAAAGTCAGGATGATCCCTGCCGACCCCCAGATGGCAGAAAAGGATATCCGAAAAAAACACCTGCGCGTCGCTCCCTACTGCCGGGTCAGTACAGGTAAGGAGGAGCAGCTCTCCAGCTATGAGGCGCAGATCGAATACTATACGGCCAAGATCGCCGCCAACCCGGAGTGGACCATGGTCCGGATGTTTGCTGACGAGGGTATTTCCGGCACATCCACCAAGAAACGGAAGGAGTTCCGGAAGATGATCCAAGCCTGCGAAAGCGGGAAGATCGACCTGGTCATCACAAAATCGGTGTCACGCTTCTGCCGCAATACGTTGGACGGATTGAGCTATGTCCGCCGCCTGAAGAATCACGGCGTGGGGGTGTTCTTCGAGAAGGAAAATGTCAACACGCTCTACATGGACAACGAGATGATCCTCACCTTCATGATGAGTCAGGCCCAGTCCGAGAGCGAATCCCTCAGCGGCAACGTCAAATGGGGGCATCGCAAGAACTTCAGGGACGGCAAGGTCTATTACAACTACGCCAGCTTCCTTGGATACCGGAGAGGGCCGGACGGCCTGCCAGAGATTGATCCGGAGGAAGCGGCCATCGTGCGGAGAATATTTGCCCGCTACCTGATGGGGCAGAGCATCCACCAGATCGCCCGCGACTTGATGAACGATGGGATCAGGACCGCCCAAGGGCGCGAAAAATGGAACGACAGCGTTATTCAGAATATGCTTCGAAATGAAAAGTACATTGGCGACGCTCTGCTCCAGAAGACATACATCGCCGACCTGTTCAACCGGCAGGTGAAGAAGAACAACGGCGAATTACCCATGTATTATGTGGAGGACTGCCATCCGGCTATCATAGACAGGGAAACCTATCAAAAGGTACAGGAGGAGATCGCCCGCCGCTCCAGCCTTCGGAAGACCGCCGCCAGGACAAAGACCGAGCTGGGTAAATTCAGTGGGAAATATGTGTTGACGGAGATGCTGGTCTGCGGCGAGTGCGGCAGTCCCTACCGCCGGGTGATCTGGACGCAGAAGGGCGTGAAGCGGGTGGTCTGGCGGTGCGGCAGCCGGCTGGATCACGGCAAGCGGATCTGTAAGAAGTCCCCTACCCTGGACGAAAGCAAGATCCACAGCGCGGTGGTTTCGGCAATGAACGAGCTGTTCAATGCCCAGGCGGCAAAGCAGGCGCTGGCAAATTGCATCACCGCCGTTCTCGCCGGCGAAATGGACGAGCTGACACTGCCCGCTGTGGACGCGCAGATCCAGCAGATGCAGGAACGTCAGATGGAATTGTTCCAAATGGCTGTGGGCGCTGGTCCTGACTGTGTCGATTATGATGAGGAGATCCAGCGGGTGAGCGCCGCCAAGACACAGCTTATGGCAAAGAAAGCGGAGCTGGAACGGGAACAGCGTACCTCCGGAGAATTCGATCAGCGAATGGATCAGATTACTGCATTACTGAACGAAGCGGACTGCTCAATCACGGACTTCGATGAGGTGACGGTCCGGCAGATTGTCAGCAACATCAAGGTTATGGATAAGGACAGGCTGCTCATCCGGTTCAAGGATGGAACGGAGATCGAACAAGCAATGTAGTCCGGAAAAGCAATAGGCCGCAGCCGCTGTTGCGGCCTATTGCTTTTCCGGATGAGAAAGATTGACAGGCAAAAACTCACAAACTGCCTTTTTAGTTCGCAGTCAAAAGGGCGAGAGCCAGGAGCACCACGGCATCGACCACGGGGACGGTTACTGTGTCGTTGCCATTCCGGGTGATAAGCTCTGTATAAGCCCCTGGAACAGATGCGGCCAAAGCAAACAGCATGCATTGATGCCAAGGCATCGCAGTCAGCACCAGCATAGCCGCCGTTCCTATCACCTTGGACATAAGCACCATAGCCCCGGTTCCCTCCCATGTCTTCCTGGGGCCGGCCAGCGGCAGCGCCACATGGTGCTTTCCAAACCGGTGACCCACCAGCGCGGCGGCTCCATCTCCAGTCCCCCACATGAGGATAGGCTCCCGTTTCTTCGGAAAAGGGCGGACAGAGTACGATCAGGATGGGAACCATGACGGTGGCTGCCGGCAGTCCCACCAGTCCCGTCCGCACCCCAGCCAGCAGGGTTGCGGTGATGTACCAGAATATCTCCGCCATTTTTGTGCCTCTCCTTGTTTCCAAGCTGCATCTATGGTATCATGGAAAAATCATGTCCAGTACGGAGGGATGCCGGATGAAGAAAAAGTACATAGCCGCCCTGACGGCAGGCACGGCGGCGGGGATCTGGTGCGCCTGCCGCGACAAGAAATATCCCGTCTGCCGGGAGCTGCGGTTTGTGAACAAGCTGGCCGTCCCCGGCTGGGCAATCAGCCTGAGTACGGCGAAACTCTCCAACCAGATGCTGGATCGAATGCCGCTGCCCGCCCCGCCGCAAGATGTAGCGCGTGGGAGCATCCAAATCTTATCCGAGGATGGTGTACCGCTTCGGCTGACCGTCTACCAGCCGCAGGCCATTGATCAGGCTGCTCCCTGTTTGGTCTATTTCCACGGCGGAGGCTTCTGCGTGCGGGATGCCGGATACATCCACCGCTTTGCCGCGCAGTATGCACAGGAAGCGCAGTGCAAGGTGGTGTTCGTTCACTACCGCACGGCGGATGAAGCGCCATTCCCCGTGCCGTTTCAAGACTGCTATGCCGCCCTCCGCTGGGTGTGGGAGCATAGCGATGAACTGGGAATAAACCGGGAACGCATTGCCGTAGGCGGAGACAGTGCGGGAGGCGCACTAGCCGCCGCCTGTGCCCTGCGGGCGCGGAATGAGGGGAAAATGCGAGTGTGTTTCCAGCTATTGGTCTATCCGGTGACGGACAGCAGGATGGAGACGGACTCTATGAAGAAATTCACGGACAGTCCGATGTGGAACGCATATCTGAACCACAGGATGTGGGAACTGTATCTCCGGGACGGAGATCACGGGATGCCGCAGTATGCCGCGCCCATGCTGGCCAGCAGTTTTGTAGGGCTCCCGCCCGCTTATGTAGAGGTGGCGGAATTTGACTGCCTGCATGACGAGGGGATCGCATACGCCCAGGCGTTGTCAGCGGAGGGAGTGCCGGTGCAGCTGGAGGATATGAAGGGTACCTTCCACGGATTTGACTCCTTTTGGAAAGCGGATATTTCCCGCACCGCAGTCAAAAAGCGGATCGAGGCGCTGCGGCGAGGATTAAGAATTGCCAACAAATTTGAAAATCAATAAAGGGAAAGGTGCAAAATGTTATGAAAATGGCTGTTATTTACCACTCTGTTACAAACAACACAAAAAATATGGGCGAGCAGATCGTAAAGGGTATGAATTCTGTCGATGGCGTCGAAGCAAAGAGCTTTCCCATCGAAGATGTAGACGTCGAGTTTGTGAAAGAGGCGAAGTGCGTGGTGTTTGGGTCCCCCATCTATGCGGCGCATATTACCGGGCAGATGATGAACTATCTGCTGGCGGAGGCGGGCAAGCTTGGGCTGGCCGGGAAGCTGGCCGGCGCGTACACAACTGCTCAGTATGTCCATGGCGGCGCGGAGCTGGGGATTCGGGAAATGCTGGATCACTGCATGGTGATGGGAGCGCTTACCTACTCAGGCGGATCGTCCTGCGGCAAGCCGGTCATTCACCTTGGCCCGGTGGGGATCGACAACACGCTGGACATTAATGAATTCTCAGAAAATTTTGTGATCTATGGAACGCGAATGGCAACAAAAGCCATGGAACTCTTTTCGTAATTTTGCCCGTCCATTGCCAACGGAATCGTAAATGTTCCAAGCTCAAGACGGCTTGTATTTGCAAAACCATTGTGGCGCAACGGTTTTGCAAAAATATCGTTTTTATAGCACAGATGCACCCGAAATCCCTGTAACCGCAGTGGTTACAGGGATTTTTCCTGTTTGTTGGAAGATGTTTTCCCTTAATTTTCCCTTATGGCGTTTTTTCACTTGTTTTCCCTTATCCAGCAGCAACGCCCCGGATAAAGTTCTCCATCCGCTGTGCGCTTTCCCGCTTCATCTGATCGGTGACATGACCGTAGACATCCAGTGTAAAGGCGGCGGTGGCATGGCCCAGGTTGCCCTGCACCGTTTTGATGTCGTCCCCGCTTTTTATCGCTGCCACGGCATAAGAGTGGCGCAAGTCGTGGAATCGTGTGGACGGCGAACCCATTTTTGCCATGACCCGCTTGAAGCAATCGTAAACTGTCCGATAGGAGAGAAAGCCGCCTGTGGCGTTGGAGAATACCAGGTTGTTTTCTGTCCAGCTTTCCCCTGCTTTAACCCGCATACCGTTCTGGTTTATCTTCTGCAACTTGAATAATCGAAGCACAGACGGAGCCAGAGCCAGCACCCGGCTTTTATTGTTCTTGGGCGGGGAGAAATAGTATTGGCCCCCCTTTTTCTGTTCCCGCCGAAGCTGCTGCTTTACTAGAAGCGTCCCATGCTCAAAGTCCAGACAGTCCCAGGTCAGTCCCAAAATTTCACCTTCCCGCAACCCTGTAAACAGTGTGATTTGATACAGGTATTCGTGTGGGTGGCCGTGAATCGCTTTCAGAAATTCAGCCACTTGGGTATCATCCAGGGGTTGAATTTCTTTTTTCTCCCCGCGAGGCGTTTTACATGCGTCGGCGGGATTGACCCGGAGATAGCCCACCTGAACGGCCTGTTGCAGTGCCTTGTGCAAGACACCGTGGATATTTCGGACGGTTTTTGGGGAAAGCGGGTTGCCCTCCTCCCTATCTGGGTTAAGCAGCATATTATAAGATTTTTGGACCATTGGAGCCGTCAGAGCCTCCAGCTTGACCGCGCCCAGATGGGGGACAATATACAGGTCAATATTACGGCCATACAGATATGCGGTGGACTCTTTCACATCGTTCAGATAGTCCTTCTGCCAGATTTCCAGCCAGTCCTTGAGCGTCATCCTGGACGGAGCCTGATAAGTGCCCTTGTCCACCTCCACGGCAATCTGCTTTAACTTTTGGGCGACCTCTTTTTGGGTCTTACCGGAAACAGATCTTTGAATCTGCTTACCAGTCCCCAGGTCATAACCCACCGTACAGCGGGCCTCCCAATAGGTGTACTGCTTTCCGTTCTTTGTGACGGTTTTCTTGCGGATATTGCCAAGGCCGTTTGCATTGCGGCCCATATCTTTTTTGCGTGGCATTGTTTTACCTCCTTCACGAAAAAAGCCACGCAGAGATAACTACAAGAGCATTATACCTCTGCGCGGCAAAAACATCAATAGATCAATTCCATTAAGCGGCTAAATAAGCCTCTAATGCACCCTTGGGAATGCGGATTTGACCCTCTACCCGGATAGAGTGGATTTTATTACTCCGCACAATGTTGTAAGCCGTATTTCGGCTCACTTGCAGAATATCAATCAAATCACGGACAGAGAGGACCAGGGGAACCTCCTCCATCGAACGGTAAACCATCAACATCACCCTCCATTATCGTACCATCATCTTTGTTACCGTTATCTTTGTTGTCATTCTTGTCCTTATTGTCGTCTGTATCATCGTTATCCAAATCGGGGAGCATGTAGCCCTGGAAAATTGTGCCGCCGCCCAGGTTTGTGATAAAGCGGCCCGGTATGTCCTTTGGCAAATCGTTGGCGCTACCGTTGTCCATGATAATCTGAGAGAGGACCAGATCGGCCCGGCCACAGACCCGGATATCCAGGTTGTTTTTAATTTGCCCGGGTACAACATTCGCGTCTGGTCGCTGCGTAGCCAGCAGAAGATGAATCCCGAACGCCCGGCCCAGGCGGGCAAGGGTGCTCAGTTTCCCCACAATAGCGGCAACTTCTTCCTTGTTGGCCTTAGATTCTCCCCCAGCGTCGGTCAGCTGGCCCAGCTCGTCACAGGCCACCAGAATGCGGGGGAGCTTGTTGTCCGGGTTGTAGCGGTTGTAAACGTCAATGCTGGAGCAGGGCCGTCCCCCGCCGCCGTTGAATACGCACTGGAAAATGTCCTTGCGGTCCTCCAACACGTCTACCAACTGGGACAGAATAGAAAGACTGTCATACCGGGTTGTGGCGATGTGGCATAAATCGTTATTCAGGCAAAATGGGAAGTCAATTCCGCCCTTCATGTCCAGAAGATAAACGTCCATGCCCTTATCAATCGCCTGCTGAAGAAGGGAGCCAACCAGGTTTGTCTTGCCGCTCCCGGTGGAGCCACCGGCCAGGATATGGGGCGTGTTCTTCAAATTGACCACTACAGGGCCGTCCTCTGTAACCCCCAGGGAAAAGACTGCGTCACCCTCCGGGAACTGGTCATAATCCATGAGGACCCTTGTGGGCAGCTTGGCAGTGCCGGGAGCGGTATGCAAAATAATGTGCCGCTTGTCGTTGCCCTGCTCCATGCGTGTGAGCCTGAGATTTAACGCGCTCTCCAGCTCGTCCCGGTGGTCCTCAAATTCGGAGAGGGGGATACCGTTGCTTCTGACCTCAATAGTCCTGTCCGTGACGGCCACCACAAAGGGAGCTTCCCCGGCGCGGTTTACCATGCCGACCCGGAGAAAAGCGTCTGTAACAGCCCAGGCCCGGCGAGGGGTGGCAGATACAGCCACCAGGATTAGGTACAGCGCCAGAAACAGCGGAGCGGCCAGCAGGAACACAGCGGACAGGAGCTTGGCCCCCACTGGGCCGAAGCCCAGCAGGGACGCAGTAATGCGGGGGAGAGCCAGGGCCAGCAGCCAATAGGCCACGGTCCAGGCCCAGCAAACGGGGTTATGTCCGAACGCTCCAAAACCGGAGCGAATACGGGCAAACAGCTCATAGAGGCGGGCCTTGGCCCGCAGATCAGCGTATTCTTGATTTTGATTCGTGTATTTCAAAATGGAAGAACCTCCTTTTCATCATCGGGGAGAGGATTGCTGTAAACGCTCTCCGGGGCTGCTGCTTCATCGTTGGGGAACAGCGTCTGCTGCTCAGGGATATAGCCGGGAGTAGGTGCATAGGTCCGGTACAGCTGGCCCAGGACTTCATCCCCGTCAATGGCGGGGAGCGCCGGGGCCAGGGTAGCCAGATAAGCGGGGACGGGGTTGGGGCGCAGGGAGGTATTGACAAACACGCCTTTGTCCACGTCGTACTTGCTGATACTGATTGCCGGCTGTGTGACGTGCCACACCTCAGCCAAGCGGCGGTAGAGCTGTGCGGCGCTCTCGTTCTCCAGGATGTACCGGCTGGCAAACTCAACCGGAGACAGCGGGGAGGTAATAAAAATCAGGGGGCAGACCAGCTCCTTGTTCCGATACCGGGACTTGACGGAGCAGAGATTATGCGGGTCCGTGATTTTCAGCAGCTCCGCAAAAGTGAACGGCTCATAGGGCCGCAGATCGTCCAGGACGGCGATAGGCTCGTTGCGGTACTCGCCAAAGGGGTCCTTGCCGGTGGAGGTAAAATAGATGGGGAGATTCCGGGAGCGTGCAACCATCTTGCACAGCTCACCCTTGCCGACCATCGTGGCCCCATGAAGCCAGATAATGGTCCGCTCACATGTGCCCTGAGATGTAATACTGCGCAGGTCACTGGCGTACTTCCACGCGCTCTGTATCCTGCGCTCATTAGCCGCATAGATGGGGCCGCTGATGTACTTCGTGTAGTTGAGCGGGGTAATGGTTCCGTCAGCGCACTGCTGGATCAGCTTGTTCACAGAGGATTTCTGCTCATGCTCCTTCAAAAAAGTCCGTACATCGAAATTAGCAACCATGTCCTCAAGCGGGTACTGGTGTTTGTAAGGCTCATTCTCGTGGGTGTAGTAGCGCAGCACAGTGGGCTTGTTGGTCTTGATTTTCTGCACCCTGCTCTCCGGAATGTGAAACCAGGCGGCAATGTACTTGAACTCAGGAGCGGAGCTACCGAAGTTGATGTAGATGTGGAAATGGGGCTTTTTCGGTGTCCCATCACCGTTCACATCCTGGTCATGGAGTATGGCAGCAAACTCTTTCACAGACCGCTTGCTCTCCATGAGCGCAACAATCTTTTCATAGGTCCAGCCATCCTCCAGATATAAAACAACTTCCACATGTCTTTTTCTCTTGCTCATAATTTTTATTCCTCCATATTGTTTATCTTTCGTTATTTCAAGGTACAAAGTTTTTACACTTTTACACCGACCCCCAGACGCAGCCCGGGGGGTCGGTGAAGTGCTTGTGCTGCAAGGGGTACAGGGCGTTAAGGCAGGGCTGTTACACCTTTACACCCTGTTTCAGCAGTTTTCCCGCCGGTCCCCCTTGGCGTGGAGGCTTTGGGGCCTCCCCACCAGGAGGGCGGGAAAACATCAGGCTCAGGACTTGCCGTGAGGCTTGTCCACTGCGTGTACGCTCTCAGCCTTGGCAGTCAGCTGAATCCGGCGGTTGTTGTCGAAGTACAGCTTGACCACCAGGTCATCGAACGCAACAGAGATGTACTGTCCTGCGGGAACGTCCAGGAGCTTTGCACCGGGGATCTTCACATCCAGTCTTGCGAACTGGCGATTAGGCAGAATGGCCGCATACTTGTAGCCGTCCACCTTGTCGGTCCTCTGGCCGTCCACATAGGCGAAGTACGGGCCCACATCGGTGACCAGGAACTCACTGCCGAGGCAGCGATTGTCAACGATGAGGCCAGCGGGAGATAAATTGGTCATGCAAAACACCTCCTTTCTTTTTATTGACAGTTGACCACTTCCGTGTTAGAATTGCATTTGGTGGAGTAGTGCTATCTGCCTGTATAGTATGCGGTTGAGCGAAATCCAATTCCAAAGAAATGACTTGCTTTGAGCTGTTTCGACACTATAAGCCTCGAAATAGTTTGGATTTTTTTCCTGTTATCTGGTAAATACGGGAGAAATATTGCCAAAAAATATTTTTAATCATCCAAGCTCACGCATTATGACCAACCTCACCGATCGATGGTTACGGGGGATAGCACAGCGCTCCACAGTCCGTCAAGGCCGAAAATAATTCCTGGATTTTCATTTTTTAGATGAAGGTCCAGGAATTTTTTTCGCGAGTGGGGCTTCGCCCCAGCCTTGACAGTCTGCTCCGGCTGTACTCGTTGTGTTGACACAAGCTCGCGAGCGAGCTGTGCTACACCACTTCGATATTTTGGGAGGTTGACGAGATTATGCGAAAAGAGAGCACACGAATGAGCCGCGCAATTTCGCAATTAGAGCACATCTACAATTCACTGAACGCTGACTTTTTTGCCGGGGAGCTGCCCACGCCAATTCTCACAGTCCAGAGCAAGCCGGGGACGATGGGCCATTGCTCCGTTGCCAAGGTCTGGCAGAGAAGGGACGACAAAACCTATGAGCTGAACATAGCCGCAGAGGTGCTCAACTACCCCATAGAGGAGACGCTTGACACCATGCTCCACGAAATGGTTCACCTATACTGCCGCCAGCACGACATTAAAGAGGTCAGCCGGGGCGGGAAGTACCACAACAAGCGATTTAAGGCCATAGCGGAGGAACACGGGCTTACCTGCGTCCCCTGCGGACAGTATGGGTGGAACACCACACCAGGGGACAATCTGGTGGAGTACGCCCTTAACAAAGGGTGGAATGAAATTCTGCTAGGCCGGAACAGCCTTCCCCCGGCTATGCGGACGGGAGCCACTGGCACAGCCCAGCCGGGAACGGCCCCAGGCGGGGAGAAGCGGCCCAGTTCCACCCGCAAGCTGATTTGCCCCAAGTGTTCCCAGAGCGTCCGGGCAACCCAGAAGGTCAACATCCTCTGTGGGGACTGTATGGAGAGGATGGTGGAAGTATAAAAAATGAGCGTGCACATTCAAAAACTGAATCAACAGAATTTGAGTGTGCACGTTCAAAAAAATATCTGATTTTCTTATTTGCCAAAGTTGGAAAAGCCCTTGCGGAATTTTCCAGGATGATGTAAAATGGACTTGCCGAACGAAATGAAAGGCAGGGCGAAGGGGACCGCGAATCCCCAACGCCCCTATGCAGGAAGCTCCCTTAAAGCGTGGTCCCACACAGCAGAATTTTCTGCGCCCAAAGCCATTATACCGGTTTTCCCGGCAAGAATCAATGGGAAAATCAAGCGGCTTGTTGCGTAGCTTTCACGGTGTAGGGGCTTTGAATCCCTGCGCCGTTTTGTTTCGTCTCGGCGGTCCCAGATGGTCCAATGGGGGCGGGGTAAGTCGGGGTAAGTCCCGCCCCCCTGCGGGCCGCATACCGCCGAACAGATTGAAAAAGGAGTGGAAAACCAAACCATGAAAAAGAGAATCCTGAGCCTTGCGCTTGCTCTGGCCTTGTCCCTGAGCCTTGCGGTCCCGGCGCTGGCCGTCTACGAGACCCCGACCTTTACCGACGTGCCCAAATCCTTTTGGGGCTATGTGAGCATTGAACAGGCCGCAGAAAACAAGTGGATTTCCGGCAACCCGGACGGCACGTTTGCCCCCAACGCCAACGTCACCTATGCGCAATTCTGTGTTATGCTGGTCAGCGCGTTTTTCCCGGAACAACTTGCCAGCTATACCGGCCCGTCCTCTCCCTGGTACGCTCCTTCCTGCACGATAGCCGCACAGAATGACCTTTTGCTGGGGACCCGTGTAGAGCAAACCCCCACCCTGGAGGGGGCTGTGAGCCAGCCTATGAGCCGCTACGAAATGGCGCTGGTGGTATCTAATACGCTGTATAAAATCAATGCGAAAATCCCCACACCCAAGGAGCGGGCTGACCAGATGGACACCACCCCGGATTTCTGGGATATTGAGTACAAATATCAAAGTCCCGTACTGCTGGCCAAGGCTACCGGCGTTCTGTCCGGCATGGACAGCGCGGGTACATTCGGCGGTAGTGGCAATCTGTCCCGCGCTCAGGCGGCTGTGGTGCTGGGGAAGCTGAACGACCTGCGGAACACCGGAGACGGGAGCGCGGTGAATCCAAATCTCCCTAAGCCAATTATTACCCCTACTGAAATTGATCGTTCCCCCTTCGCCTTCCAAGACGGCGAGAACGTCCAGCAGATGATGAATCGGCTGAACGCTGAAGCTCCCAAATACGTTGAGGGCTACCTGACCAATGGCAAGCCCATCACTGAGGAGAACATCAAGGAAATGCTGTCTGAGGCGGAGAAGGGAATGCCTAGCAGAACAAAGTGGGATACCAGCGATTTTTATCAATATGGTACAAGGGCATTTGGGAACTATAGGTATGCGTATGCTTGCAGTGCTTTTGCTGGGGCATTGTCAGATTATATTTTCGGCAAAGATGCCCCTGTAACCAAGCATCAGAACTTCGATAATATTAAGGTTGGGGATATCATTGATTGGAATAATAGCTCAACAGGATATGGGCATGCTGTACTTGTAACAACAATCCATCCAACCACAGACGATTCTTATGGGATTACCAATGGAAATCTTGGCGGCCTTGTAATGTGGGAGGGTTACGTCTACACAAGTAATTGGAGTGCCACCCAGCGTGCTGAGACCTACGTCTACTCCCGCTACTAATTCTGAACAAACTGTAACCCCGCTTCGGAGTTTCCGGGGCGGGATTTTTTGTGGGCGAGAATTGAAGGTGTAGAAACAAAAAA
>OFFJ01001817.1_pt1 | contig 14809 bp, 14 predicted proteins | sample 1521261 | NCBI WGS metagenome assembly OFFJ01 (sample SAMEA3504122, study PRJEB24116) | mouse gut metagenome | biome: mouse gut; feature: mouse-associated habitat; material: faeces | place: Denmark | collected 2011 | reverse complement strand
TCCAGCATAAGCTGGTCAAACAGAGCGAAAGCTTGCTGCTGTAAATTCTCGTTTAGCTTGGTGTTCTTCTCAACTTTATCATCCAGCGCAGACATCACAGATGCAATCTGGCGTTGTTCATTTACATCAGCAGGTACAGCAACATCCAATGTGTGGATGTGATTTCTGTTCAAGGTTGGTACGGCGCTTCCGCCTGCATAATTTCCCAAATCGAGTGTCTGCAAAAAGTAATAAATGAATATTGGATCAACACTTTTATATTCCTTGATATACAAAGAGGTATTATGGGACCAACTTCGACCCTTACACAGAAAAGGTTTCCCAACATTTCCGCTTCTCCCAATCGTGATACTTGGTGCTTCTGTCGTATATTCATTATGGTATCCTATGATTCCATTTGAACCAACAACAGGATATTTCCCACCCTGCATTTGCGTTTTCGGGAGATCATGACCTCTTTGAAAAGTAATCAAATCTCCAAGCTGACAAGTTTTCCAATCACCCATCATGCCACCACCCTAACCTATATATTTCCTATGCGCCGTTTTCACATTACTCTGTTTCACCATTGCGTACTGCAAGGTCGTGTCTATCCGCTGATGCCCCAGAAGCCTCTGAAGCTGTTCGATAGGCATACCTTTGTCAATCGCCATTGTCGCCAGCGTTCGCCGGAACTTATGCGGATGCACCTTGGAAATGTTCAGCCGCTTGCCCATCTCACGGAGCCGATGCTCAATTCCGCCAATCCGTATCCGCTCATGCGGAGAACGCAGGGTCACAAAGAGCGCGGAGTTATCATCCGTCCGGCTGTTCAGATATTCCTGCAAATGCAGCTTTGCGCGGGCGTCAAAGTACACGATCCGTTCCTTATCGCCTTTGCCGAACACCACGCACTCACGCTCCGCAAAATTGATGTCATCCCGGTTCAAAAGAACCATTTCCCCGACACGCATTCCCGTTGAGGCCAGCATATCAATCATCGCCAAATCCCGTAGTTCCTCGCAGTTATCCCGCATTTTTTCCAGTTCCTCGTCCGAGTAGGTCTCCTTGATACTGCTGGCAGTTTTGACCTTGTGAATGCGGCGCACCGGGCTTTTGATGATGTAGTCCTCGTCCTCCAGCCACGAAAAGAAGCTGGACAAAATCCTGCGGATGTTGTCAATCGTTACCCGGCTGGACTGGTGCTTGCCCTGATATTCGGTCAGGTATCCTCGGAGGTCCTCTGTGAGAATATGCCGGACATTTTTGCCGAGAGAGGACGCCATCGCGTCAATCGTAGTCTGGTAATACTTCAGCGTCTTTTCCGAACAGCCCTCGATCCGCTTGGCGGCGATGAAGGATGCCACCAAGGTTTCGCTGTCATCCTCCTCCGGCTTTACCGTACTGTCGGAAATGTCATAGTGAAAGAGCGTATGCTCCATCACCAGCCGCAGTTGTTTCAGTTGGGCATTGTCAAGGTAGGGCAGCATCTGCTGCATGACCTCCGCTACCAGTTCATCTTTCATGTCGTTTCTCCTTTTCTTGATATTCCAGAGAACGACATCAACGGCAGTTCCGTTGGGTTATCTCTCGCCGTTGGTGAGAGCCGACCGTACTTAAACGACTACTCGTGCGTTGAATCGGTATCGCTTGCCGCTTCGCTCAATTCCAGCATATAGCGGTCAAAGTCAGACATAAAGAGCTTATCCTGAATAATTCTATATTTTTCAAACTCTGTTTCGGCATGGAGTTTTGCCTGCTCCGCGCTGATTTTTCCCGCCCCTGTCAGTAATTCATTCCCATTGAATTCGAGGAATCCATCCAGCCGCTTTGCCCAGTCCTCCATGCTCATAGGAATATGCCGCTCTGCCTGAAGTTCGGCATAATCCAGATAGAGGGTCACGATTCTTTCCAAGTAGGACATTTCCTGTTCGTTCAAATAGTTTTTCGCAATCGTGACATCCGCCTTGATGATCTTTCCATCCGGGGCGTTCCCCCAGGTCGTCAGGCCCATATGCTCTTTTCTTGCGTCCGCCCTCTCTACAATGAGTTCCGCCGCTGTATGCCTGTGGACGGCAAAGTGCATTTTATTCTGTACTGTTTGAAAAAACAGCCGCGTTGTTTTCGCGTCCTTGTCATAGTCAAAGGCTGTTGCGTACAAGTCGGTAACTTTTTGATAAAATTTCCTCTCCGACAGGCGGATTTCCCGGATATACTGCAACTGACGGTCAAAGTATTCATCTGTGAACATATGGCCGTTTTTCAGGCGCTCTTTGTCCATCGTCCAGCCTTGAATCGTATAATCCTTCACGATTTGCCCCGCCCACTTTCTGAACTGGACAGCCCGCTGATTGTTCACCTTGAATCCGACAGCGATAATCATCTGGAGGTTATAGTGATCCAGATTGCGTGAGACCTGGCGGCCCCCCTCGGATTGAACTGTTAAGTATTTCTTAATAGTTGCCTCCGGCATCAGTTCTCCATCCTCATAGATGCGCTTGATATGCTGAGATATAGCGGCAACCGAAACATCATAGAGCGCCGCCATCATCTTTTGCGTCAGCCATATATTCTCGTCCTCATAGCGCATTTCATAGCTGTTTTCGCTGTCCCCTGTGGCGGCTACAAAGGTGAGGTACTCGGCAGCACTTGAATGTATGGTGATTTCTGTTTTCTTCTTGTTTGCCATATAGCAATTCCTTTCCGAGTTACAGCGTTAAACGAGAATTTAGCGGCTTAGAGGTCGAGACCGGAGACATCCAGTTCGCCGGACATCAGTCGAGGAAGTAGGCTATCTCTGATAGCTTCAAAACGGCATATTTCCTCATAATTATTGCGAATGGCAGCATCCATAGGTGCGACAATCTCTTCAAACCGATCCATTTCTTCTTTTGTAGGAATTATAATCGGCATTGAGTTCAGCGCATCACGGTTAATGGAACCGAATACGGTACCCTCGCCATTAAACATATCCAGTTTTTCTCGGAGCGAGAAGGCTGTGTATAGCACAAATGACTGATGACTGTCTTTTGAACGGATTGCTCCAAGTCCGCGACCTATACAACAGGGTTCATAGGCAACATTGAGATCACCAACGGGCGCACGAACGCTCATAAGAACATCGTTTGATTGAGCCATGCGCTTTGGATCTGTCGTGAACAGGCGGCGTGTCGGAAATCTGAATCCAAATTCACCTCTTCCTTGGAAGAACACAGTTCCGACACCATTCTCATTATAGGTATCGCCTTTGGGAGACTGTCCCATGGTGATTTCCGCCACATCAGAAAGGATGCCATCTGTCCATTGTCCAGAGGCATTACATATAAACATATTGGAGTAAATAGCTTGAGCCTGCTCCTGTAAATTCTCGTTTATTTCAGTGTTAAGTCGGATTTTCCGGTCAAGTATCTCCAAAATCCCCGCAATTTTCTCCTGTTCCTCATATGTGAAATCAGGAACCCCATATTTCATAATTGCTGCTTTGTCTCCCCGCGGCATTTTTGTTCCTTTTGATGTTGCCATCGAATAATCAAAAAAAGTGTCATCAGAAAGGACATAGTAGAGAAACCGCTTGCTCACACCAGCTTTTGCCCTAAACACAAGAACATCGTTAGAGCAGCCACCATCGAACTCGGCAAACCATATCTTTTTGAAGTACGGCCTGATATTCGACACCAAGACATCTCCGGCAAAAAATGCCTGTGTCTGCGACATTGCCGGCAATGAAGATGCACTTGTGATGCCACCTCTGTTTGGCATCATATTCTCTGTGGATATGTAGGTTCCTTCATCCAGGATAGCAACATCAACTTTGCCCTTGCCGTATTCACATATATCCGCAAGATTATATTTCATACCCAATCGCTCCCAGCTTTCTCCTGATTTCCTCCTCCAGTTCATGGGACTTGGCAAACATATCGGAAAGTTCCGAGGTCAGCCTTGCCATTTTCTCCTCAAACGGTTCGCCATCGTCCGCCTGTTCCTCAATCCCCACATAGCGCCCCGGTGTCAGAATGTAATCCTGTTTGGCAATGTCCTGCAAAGTGGCAACAGCGCAAAAGCCTTTCACATCTTCCAGTGTTCCGTTCTGAAAAGCCTCAAAGGTATCCGCCAGCTTCTGGATGTCCTCTTCGGAGAAATCCCTGTGCTTGCGGTCAACCATATGTCCCATTTTGCGGGCATCAATGAACAGCGTCTTACCTTTTTGCTTCTTGCCTTTGGTGATGAACCAGAGAGTAACAGGGATGGTAACACTGTAGAAAAGCTGTGTAGGCATAGCAATGATGCCCTCCACCAAATCGTCCTCTATGATTTTCCGGCGAATCTCACCTTCGCCGCTGGACTGCGTGGAGAGCGCCCCGTTTGCCAGCACCAGACCGATTTTCCCGCCCGGCGCAAGGTGGTGGATCATGTGCTGAATCCATGCGTAGTTGGCATTTCCGGCAGGAGGCGTCCCATACTTCCAGCGTACATCTCCCAACAGCTTTTCCTGATTCCAGGGATGGTAGTTAAATGGGGGATTTGCAAGGATAAAATCCGCCTTTAATGTCGGGTGCAGGTCGTTCGTGAAGGTATCGGCCTGATAGGGACCGAAGTCCGCGTCAATCCCGCGAATAGCCATATTCATTTTCGCCATTTTCCAAGTGTCAGCATTGGCTTCCTGCCCATAAACAGAAATCGCTCCACGCCTGCCGGAATGTGCCTGAATAAATTTTGCGCTCTGCACGAACATACCGCCGGACCCACAGCAGCAATCGTAGACGCGGCAGTTATCAAACGGGCGCAGAATAGCAACCAGCGTTTTGACTACGCTGGACGGCGTGTAGAATTCGCCGCCACCAACACCTTCTTTTTCCGCAAATTGAGCGATGCAGTATTCATAGGTGCGCCCCAGAAGGTCTTCACTCTCTTCTGTGTTGCTCATATCGACATTGTTGGTAAAAATATCGACCACATCGCCCAACACCCGCTTATCAAGGTCGGGGCTGGCGTAGTTCTTGGGAAGCACATTCTTCAGTGTTTTATTCTCCGCCTCAATCGCTCTCATGGCCGCATCAATGACAGTGCCGATCTCCGGGGTATGGGCGGAGGAGGCAATGGTACTCCATCTTGCTTCTTCCGGGACAAAGAATACATTCTCCATAGCATAAGCATCACGGTCATCCTCGAAGCCATCGCCCTCATCCACAAGTTCCTGATAACGCTTATCAAAGGCTGCGGAAATGTAGCGCAGGAAAATAAGCCCGATGATAACTTTTCGATATTCTGCCGCTGGAATGTGGCCCCACAAAACGCAAGCCGCATCCCAAAGCTGTTTCTCAAAGCCGATGTTGGCATTTGTTCTTTCTGCCATCTGATTTATCCTCCCGTATTGTTAAGTCCCGGTTTCGTCCGGCACTAATTCAATAATATCATCTAAAGTGCAGTCCAATAAGGCACATACCCTAGTAAGCACTTCGAGCCGCACTTCCTCATTGCGCCCCATTTTAGCCATCGCATTTGTGCTGATCTTGGCCTGTTCGCATACCTGAGTCTTGTTATAGCCCTTGTCAATCATAAGTTTCCAAAGCCTGTTATAGCAAACGGCCATATCTGCGCTCCCTCCAGTATTGTCATGCAAATGCTACATGGATAGTATATCACACGCCCTGTTCAATTACAAGATTTCCTTGAAAACTTCAAGGCTTTATTTCGTTTGCTATAGAGCGCCGATGGGTATTGAAATTATACCGCCTATGTAGGGCCTTAAAAGCCCATAGCAGGCTTTTAAGGCTCGGTGCGTCCCGTTACTTCTGCCGGATGACCGCCTCGTCACCATCCATCGTGTACGCCGCATCGATGCTCCGGCTGTCCGCTAGGTACGCCTTGTACTTCTGCGGGGCGCAGACCGCCATGATTGCAATGTCGGAGACCAGCTCGTGGACGGTCTGCCGGATTGCCGGGTCCACCGTCACCTTCTCGGCCATCAGCAGGCGGCGGACGGTGTTCATGGCGTTCTCGTTGCCGAAGGCGGAGAGGATCAGGCGCTTGGCGTAGGGCTTCCACGGGCGGGCAGTCTCCAGGTCGCCGCTCACGCACTGGTAGTCCAGCATCAGACGGGTCATGGCCTGCTCCTTGCGGTACTTCACCGTGTAGAACAGCGTCTGGTACTCGGTGTCGCTCATGGGCAGACGGTACAGCCGGTCGGCCAGCTCCGTCAGGACCTTCGCCGCCTCCGGCTTGACCGCCGCCGCTCCCGCAATCATCAGATTGGCAACTGTGGTGTCCTGGTCGGCCTGCCCAAAGGCGCAGAGGGCGTTGCGCTGCTCCTGGGTGAGTTCGTTCAGCTTCATAGTCTTGTCCTCCTGGTTGAATAAATTTAGGGGTCGCCATAGGACAGCCCCTATGTACGGCAAAACGCTGCCTTGCACGATGCAGGGCAGCGTCTTGTCAGATATACGGCTGTCAATGCTGGGGTTTGTAATGCTCAGGTGTAGATCATCTCGGCCTTGACGATTTCCTCGGCGCGGTTGGCGATGCTGTTCATAGCCCGCACCCACTCCATCTGCGACTGCCGCTTCATGTCCTCGGTCACGCCCTCGGCCTCCACCATCTGCCGGACGATGCGCCGGTAGCGGTCCCGCGCCTGCTCGTTCAGGTCGGCAAGGTAGGTGAAGATGCGCCCGGTCAAAATGAGGTGGTTGAGCAGGAGAGGGTTGGTGTCCTCCAGATACGCCCGGTGCATACGCCCCCACTTCCCGATGGGGCGCTCCTCCTCCGGCAGCTTGATGGCGGGGATGTAGTAATCGCCTGCCAGCACATAGTCGATGCCGTTCTCATGGATACGCTGTTTCAGTTCCTTCATGCGGATACCTCCTCTTTCTTTTTCTGATAGCTCTCCCGGCGCATTTGCAGGTAATGCTCATACCGGGCTACTGCCTCCGGGTCGCCTGTTGCGGCCTCGTCATACATTCTCTGGCGGCTCCGCTTTTGCGCCTCGCACATATAAGCGTGCTGTGCCTCCAACTGTGCCGCCGCCTCCGCATCGCCGGCCTCCGCCCTCGCTTCCAGTTCCAGCCGCTGGGCTTTGCGCTTTGCTGTGTGTCTCCGGCTGTATTCCAGATTGCGCTGCCGGATTTGCTCTGCGTATGCCGGGTCGGTAGCCACACGCCGTTCCTGTTCCTCCTTCCTCTGCGCCCGTCTGTCAGCCTCCTTTGCCCTCAACGCCGCCAACTGTTCAGCCGCCTCCGGGTCGGTCTTGGCCCTTGCCACCAATTCCGAACGGATCTCTTTCTGTTTCCGGCTGGCGTGTTCCTGCCGCTTTCGCTCCTTCTCAAGCCGCCTTTCCGCCTCGATGCGCTCCTTTTCCTCCATCCGCCGGATATGCTCCGGGTCGGCCTCCCGCAGGGCTTTCAGCTTTGCCCGCTGCCGCTGTCCGGCCTCCCGCTTCTTCCGAAGATGCTCCTCATACTGCACTGCCGCTTCCGGGTCGGTCTGGGCGGCTTCCCGGAGGGCTTCGAGCCGTTCCCGCCGCCGCTGCTCATACCGCCGCTTCTTGGCCTCCGCCTTTTCCTTCTGGCGGGCTTCAATGGCGGCGATGCGTTCTTCCTCGCTGGCCTCCGCCACAGGTGGGACATAGTTTCCGATGAAGTTGAAGTGGATGTCAATCCTCTGTTGGCGGTAGACGGTGCGGCCACCAGTCGGGGCGTGGACCTCGATTTTCTCGATGAACGCATAGAGCATGGCGTCTGTCAGTTCGGAACACTCCCGGTATTTGTTCAAAAGACCGATGAAGCGGCTGGTGTCAGGCTTCTTCTGCTCATTGGCAGCCACAACGCTTTCCAGTTCTGCCCTGCGCTGTTCCAGTGCCGCCTGTTCGCTGTCGTACTGGTTCATAAGCCGCTGGTACTGGCGGTCCGGCAGCTTGCCCAGCATATTGCTTTCATAAAGGCCTTTTATCAAAATATCCAGTTCGTCTATGCGCCGCCCGACAGCATCCAATTCCTTGCGGTCATCATCAGAGGTCTGCGCTTGCTGGGCTTTCCAGCGGTTCTGCATCTGCTCGATGAACTCTGCCTCATTTTCAAGAACATAGCCGCTCACCTTCTGGATAGCCGCCAAAATCGCCGCCTCCAATGCCGATGCCTTTATGAAATGGGAGACGCATTTCCTGCTCCTGCGGTCGTTGCTGAACCCGCCGCACTGGAAAGCGGAATCGGAGTCGTATACCTTCTCGCCTCTGATACTCTTTGCCTCCGGGCTGGTATATCGCATTTTTGAACCGCAATCAGCGCAGAACACCAACCCGGACAGACGATGTGTGTTTGTGCCGCCGGACAGACGCTTGGGCTTGCGTATCCGCAGCCGCTGGGCGGTGTCCCATGTCTCCTGGTCGATGATGGCCTCATGGGTGTCGGGGAAGAACATCAGCTCGTCCGGCGTGGCGGGCCTGCGCTTTTTGGTCTTGAAGTTCTCACAGACCGTCTTGCCGAGGACGGTATGCCCCAGATATTCCCGGCAGTCGAGTATGGAGCCGACCGTGTTGCCCGACCAGAAATACGGGTCGGAGTACCTGTGTTCCAGCTTCCGCTCCGGGTGCTTCTCCGCCATATACGCAGTCGGTATCAGCACCTTGTCCTGGGTCAGGGTCTCGGCAATCTGCGTGGGGCCGAGCCCGTCACAGGCAAGCCGGAATATCCGCCGCACGACTGCCGCCGCTTCTTCATCGACAACAAGGGTCTGCTTGTCGCCGTCCAGCCGGGTGTAGCCATAGGGGACGGAGCCGCTGCACCGCTTTCCGGCCTGCATCCTGGAACGAAAGATAGCCTTGATTTTCTTGCTTGTATCCTTCGCGTAATATTCGTTCATGATGTTCAAAAACGGGGCAAAATCGTTGTCTGACGGCTGTGCGCTGTCGATATTGTTGTTGACTGCGATAAATCGGACGCCCTTGTCTGGCAGGAGGATTTCCGTATAAAATCCGACTTGCAGGTAATTTCTGCCGAATCTGCTCATGTCTTTCGTAATCAGACAGGACACATGACCGGCTTTGATCTCCTCCAGCAGTTCGGTGAACCCCGGCCTGTTGAAGTTCGTCCCGGAGTACCCATCGTCCGTGAAATGCCGGATATTGCGAAAGCCATGCTCACGGGCGTATGCCTCCAGGTACTGTTTTTGATTGGTTATGGAGTTACTCTCGGTTTGGGATTCATCATCGCGTGACAGGCGTTCATACAAAGCGGTGATTTTCGCTTCCGTCTGTCTGGTGCTCATATCAAGCGCTCCTTCCAGACTGACAGCTCATTTGTGGCGTTTCCATTGTACCACATTCCGTGCCGCTTGTCACTGCTTCATTTTCAATCATGTGCAAAATTTTATCCTCCATGGACTCCGTTTCGGTGTCACTGAAATGGATTTTCACCTTGTAGGTAGTAGACCCGATCCGCCGGTACATAATGGCGGAATTTTCGCTCTGTTTTTGAACTGCGCTGATAATTTCCTCCCTTTCTTGCGGTTAGGCCGCAACTCCGCTCTGATTGATTTCGTGCCGACTGATCTACTACCGCCTTTGCGATATCCATCCCATTTTCAACCTCCCTTCTCAATAAATTGCGCTTGATGTGCCTTTCTCCCCCAAAGCGGTTCCTGCCCCCTGATTTTCGGCGGCGTTGTCCTTTCCATTGGTGCGCTCCTGTCATGGCGTCACTTCCCCTGGAAGGGTATCTCTTTGGGATGGTCATTCAGTTGTAGAGGTGGTCTTTTGCAGCGTCCTCACTAAGTACATGAAAAGCAGTCATTTTACCCCCCGTTCGTCGGATTATTTACAAATTGTTTACAATTGACTGCGTTTTCCTGCCACAAAAACGAACCTCTCACTATACGCAAAAAACAGCCTATTTTTCAACCCGATTTCATATATTTTTCTGATTGTTCACAAAAAGTTTACAAGTGAGCGCAAAAGAAGACGGAACCGCAGAAGCAGTTCCGTCCAATTCTGGTTTTGTTTTCAATAAGTGTACACCAAATCGTGAAGAATGATTTCCTCCGCCCGGTGGTGGATATTATTCATATACCCCACCCAGGTCATGGGGTCTGATCGCTTCAGGTCCTCGGTCACGCCCTCCCGTTTGGCGATTTCCTTGACGAGATATTCCATCTGTTCATTGCAGGCGGTATCGACCTCATAGAGATGCCTGAGCAGTCCCTCGGTAAGAACAAGTCTTGCCCATACGCTGGGGCGGTGTTCCTTTAAGTACCGCTCATGTTTCCGGCCATACATTCCGATGTGATACTGTGTGGTGTCTGACAGTGCAATGTCCGGGTAATAGTAGTCCCCAATTTTTGTGTAGGTCAGTCCTAAGTCCATAGCCTCAACTCCTTTGTGTCATGTCAAAAATGCAGCTGCGAAAACATAAATCCTGCGGTATCACCGCCCTTCTCACAACTGCGGCATCATTTGCCACAAATGAGCTGACAGTCGTGATGTATTAGGTGGGTTAAACCACCCTTTACATCATAGCTCTTGATTGCTGATTGAATTTGACTCGCCCTGCAATTCATCGTCGCGGCTGAGGCGGCAGTACAAGGCGGTGATAGGGGCTTGACTGGCTTGCTGTCTTAACATCGTTCCTCCATTCCGACAGCCCCGGCCCCGCTATTCCGATGGCAACAGTATAGCACAGGCCGGGGCGGTTGTATAGTGCTTTTTACTTCCTTACAAGAAAAAGTTTTAAGCTGAGGATTATCGCGGAACTACCGGCAGGAGGTCACGGGCCGGGGCTGATCTGGCAGCGGCTTTCGGCCTCCAGGACTTTCGCCATTTTGTCGGCGGCGGTGTCGGTGGTGTCCTGCTTGAAGTAGCCGGAAACGGTGAGGACGGTGTTGCCCATGCGGATTTCAGTCACGCAGTCCGGGCGGCGGGTGGTGGTCTTGCTGGGGGTGTCGGTCATAGGCGGCTCCTTTCAAATTTTTGTTGTGGACATTTAGAGGGCCATTTTCGAGGCCCGGAATGGTAGTACACAGCTCCCCTATTGAGGACGGCCCAAAAGCCCCGTGATACCGGGCTTTTCAAGGGCCTAAACCGTTACATACCGGCCCGGTGGCGGCGCACCCGCTCACGGGTCTTGCGGCGTTCTTCCTCCTTGGCGCACTCCGGGCAGTATTTGGCCCGGTTGGATTTTGGGATGTACCAGCCACCGCACAGGACGCACTTTTTTCTTTCCCGGCGGTGGAGCAGGGCGGCGCACAGGCTTTCGTCCAGAGGCAGCACAGCCGCCCGAAACCAGCGGCAGATCAGCGAATAGGAAATGCTCTGCGGGCAGACACATTCCTCCCCATCGTCCAGCAGAAGGCAGTTCCCGCCGTCATAGTTGCAGCAGTCATGCACCAATCGCCGGACGGCCCGGTACTGCGGATAGGTCAGCCGGACGGCGTTATCGGTCATGCTCGTCCCTCCGCTGGCTGGGCGCACCGTGAAGCACCTGGTCGATGTTCCGCTTGACGGTCAGCAGCTCGTCCGCCTCCCGCTTACGCTCCTGATACTCATTGTACCCGGCGTTCTTCTCGGACATCAGGGCCTCGATCTCCGCCGTCAGCTCCTTGACGGTGGGCAGCTTGGTGATGCCGTTGGCCTTGAAGAAACGAATGGTGGCCTCGGAGAGGAGAAGATCACCTTCATGCTCCTGCCGGTAGGCGGCGCGGGCCTTGGGCGTTTTCTGTGCGGCGAGGCCATCCCGGACTGCTTTGGTGTTCCGGTAGATGATGATCTGCCGCCGCAGCTCCTTTTTTTCTTTCAAGGCCAATTCGGTAGGCTTCAGCTTGGCGGAGCTTTCAATCACAGCGGCATAGGCGGCGGACACAGCGGTCTCCAATTCCTCCGGCGAGGAAAAGCCATACTCGGTATAGACGTTGACCGAGTTTGCTATCTGCTTCAGGTTGAACACGGACGCCCATTGCTGGTAGCCGATGCCCTTGCCCTCGGCTTTCTTGGCCTCAATGTCCACCATGCGCTGGACGCCCTGGGGCTGGCGAAGCTGCTCCCGGATGCTGGGCTTGGCTCCCAGGCTGGGACGGGCGGCGTTGCGTTCCAGAGCGGCACCGACGGCGGCGCGGTCGAAATCGTCCCCCAGCTTCCGGGCGGTGATGGGCTTGGCCCGGTCGGGGGTGAGGTAGGACAACCGGCCCCGGCTCTCCTTGACGGTGATGCCCCGCTGTAACAGCCGCTGGGCAAAGTCCTCGAAGCTGACGGCCAGGTTGAGGACGGCCCGGATCTCCCGGCGCAGCTTCTCCTTGTCCGTTTCAAACTTGGTGGGCGGCTTACCCTGGGCGGCGGCTTCGGTGTCCAGAGCAAGCTGCCCTTTCTTCTGCGCCCAATACTCCCGTTCGGTGACACGGTTTTTGCTCCCGCCCAGCAAGTCGATTTGGTACAGCCCCGCCCCCTGGCACAGCTCCATGACCTCGGCCCGGAAGTGGCGCATGGCTGCGGCGGTGCAGCGGTGCTTGGCTCCGGCCTGGGTGTCGCTGGCTCTGTCCATGTACGGTTTGCGCTCCACCTCGGCCACCCGCAGGGAGTTGATAACGATATGGACATGGATGTTGCCGCTGTGGTTGTGACCGTCCGGGTGGGTGCAGACCAGGGCCTGGTGTCCGGGGAACTGCTCGGCACAGAACCGCTCCCCCAGCGCCTGGGCCTTGTCCATTGTCAGGCCGTGGTCGGGGCCGTCCCTGGGGTCAAAGGACAGGATGTAGTGATGGCTTTTCACGTCCTCCCTCTGCTGGTTTTTTCCATAGCGGAGATTGGCCCGCATACAGGCTACGGCGAAGTCCTCCTCGCCGCAATTCAAAGAAGAAATGCGGTAGTCCTGACGGGGGACAAGCCGCCCGTTCTCGTCCAGGATGGGCTTGCCGGTGAACTCGTCATGCTCAAAGGTGAGGTACTGCTCCGCCGCGCCGTAGTCGGCATTTTTAGAGCTTAAATGTTTCAGTGTTGCCAATGGCTTCACCTACCTCTCGAAGCACCTGGAACTTGAGGGCAGCGAGGTCGGACAGCTCCGCCCGAACCTCGGCGGCGAGGGTGTTGTACGGTGCTCCGTACTCGTTCAGATACCGGGCAATCTGATTGAGGTTGCCGCCGATTTTCCCATACTCCCCGGTCAGCCTGCCCACGGCGGCAAGCAGCTCGTCATTGACGGGGGACACGATGATGATGGGCTTGACGGTCGCGCCGGTGATGGCCTGCCGGATAAATTCGGACTGGCTCATGCCGTAGGCGGTCAGGCGCTCCATGAAGTCGGCGTGTTCTTCTTCGGTCACACGGGTCTTGATGATGTGGGTGCGGTGGGGCGTGTTGTAGCGTTTGGACAATAAACTTTTACCTCCTGTTTTGAAATTCCCTTTAGGGTATAGTTCGCCCATTATACACCTTTCAAGTTTTCCATATTCAGTTGTCATGGGCGATGTGTTACGCGATGGAAAAGGGAACATCAGGCTTTGGAAAAACACAATGCACCCAGGTGGTCAAGACCATCTGGGTGCAGAGAATTTTACTGATATTCACTTTTTATATCGCTCATCGTTAAGACTATTATAGAGCGAATGTAAAGTATTGTCAATGCGTTTTGAGGTCTAGTTTTGTCGAATTGGCCCGATGGAACAGTACAGACGCAAAGCGGGTGTACTATTCCGGCGGGTGCGCCGCTCTGCGGCGATTGCGGAAACGGCTTCCGATTTCCGCCTGGTCAGGCGAGAACGCAACAGGCGGGGCTGACGGATTTTTGTGGCGCGGCTGCGCCACAACACCGGCGCGGAGCGCCGGTCAGCAGGGTTTGGGGAAGGCACTCCCCAACAAGTAGCAGACCAGGGGAACAAATGAGCGGAGCGAAATTTGGGCCACGGGTCGATACTTGCTTTCGTGCTGCACCTAACCAATTTAGTCATTTTTATAGATGCTCTACAAAGTCCTCTAAAGTTGGATTCCACGCGACATTATACTTGGCTTCCCCCGGGTAATAGATATGTGACAAATTGTACTGGCGCTTTTTTTGACGGTCAACAATCTTCCCCATTCGCTCGCGCAGATACTCGATGCCCTCCGCTCCCGGCAAATGGCGGCGGGTTTTTGGACTGAAATGGAACAGGAAACCCACGCATTTTGCGGAGACAGAGTCCTGGCACTCGATTTCCGCAACCAGCCGGGCCATCTCGGCTGCATCTTTTTTCTGCCAATACTGAGCAAATTCCAGCATCCACTCCCGCTCCCATTTTGAGCGGTTAATTGGGACTGTGTCAGTTGGCTGCACACCTGCTCAACTTTATCCACCCACTCCATGAACCACTCAGCAAATGGCTTATTACGTATGTCCATTTCTCCCACACGATAATATTCAAGCTCATCATCCAAAGACAGATAAAAGCCTTCCGAACTCCCATTGAGCGCTATGGCGTTAATCCCCGCGCAGCTGCTTGTTCCAATTTCAAGCACCCCATAGCTTTCATAGAATCCCCTTCATCCAATCGGTTGATAATGTTCGTTTTCTCTTCGCCTGTGTAAGCCGTGTTGCAAACTCCTTTCAAGTAATATCAAAATCGTTCTCATTCTTTGCGAATAGCCCAAAAGGATATTTTCACTTTAAGAAACACAAGACCGAATGAGAAGAACATAAAAAGATTGAAAGAAAGGAAAAAATGGTGTATACTTTGGCATGTAAATAGGAGATGGGGAATATAGGTGGAAATAGAGCCCCCCAGTGTCAAAAGGAGTGATCGGGATTGAGAGAATTGAATGTGGGCAGTTTGGGGGGATTGCACTATGAATTGTATGATTTGAGTCCTTCACGAAAGTGCGTCACAGAAA
>OFFJ01001811.1_pt1 | contig 14830 bp, 13 predicted proteins | sample 1521261 | NCBI WGS metagenome assembly OFFJ01 (sample SAMEA3504122, study PRJEB24116) | mouse gut metagenome | biome: mouse gut; feature: mouse-associated habitat; material: faeces | place: Denmark | collected 2011 | reverse complement strand
GCAGAAATGGAGAAAACTATGGCAGGGAATTTACCTGCCATATATTTTTTGGAGATTGTCCAGTCTGGCGGAAGCGTTGAGCAGAAGGGCGTCGGCTATCGTGAGCGCCGCCATCGTCTCCACCACGACTACAGCCCGGGGAACGATCACCGGATCGTGCCGGCCCTTGATGGAAAGCTCGATGTCTTCGCCCTGCCTGTTGACCGTTCGCTGGGGCGAGAAGATGGAGGGCGTGGGTTTTACGTAGGCGCGCAGGACGATGGGAGATGCATCGCTGATGCCGCCCAGGATACCGCCTGCATGGTTGCTTGTTTTGACCACCTGTCCGGCTTCCATATGGAAGGGGTCGTTGTTCTGAGAACCCTGCCTGGTGGCGACCGCCGTGCCGTCACCGATCTCCACGGCCTTCACGGCGCCGATGGACATGAGCGCTTTGCTTAAATTGGCGTCCAGTTTCTCGAATACCGGATCACCCAGACCGGCGGGCACACCGTCGATGACACACTCGATGACACCGCCTGCGGAATCGTAATGCCGCATACAGTCTGCCAGATAGGCTTCTGCCGCGGCGGAAGCATCCAGATCCGGCATACCGGTGGGTGTCATGCGGGCTGTCTGTAGGTCAAACCTGCTGCGGTCGATCTCGACCGGCCCGATGGCCGTCGTGTAAGCGGCCAGTGTGATGCCGAATTCCCGCAGCAGCTTCGCGGCCACCGCGCCGCCCGCCACCCGTCCGGCAGTCTCCCGGCCGGAGGAGCGGCCGCCGCCGCGGTAATCACGGAAGCCGTATTTGGCGTCAAAGGTGTAGTCTGCATGGCCGGGCCGGTAACAGTCCGCCAGATTGCCGTAATCCGCAGAACGCTGGGAGGTGTTTCGGATCATCATGGAGATGGGCGTGCCTGTGGTCCGACCCTCAAAGATGCCGGAGAGAAGCTCCACCTGATCCGTTTCCCGACGCTGGGTGGTGATGGCGGAGCTGCCGGGTTTTCGCCTGTCCAGATAAGCCTGAATATCCGCCTCCTCCAGGGGCAGTCCTGCCGGACAGCCGTCCACGACGACGCCCAGCGCCGCACCGTGGGATTCTCCCCAGGTTGAGATTTGAAAGAGTGTTCCATAAATTGAACCTGCCATGATAATAATCCTTTCTTGCATGTATTTTTGGAATTTTACATAAAATACAGTAAATAGAATTAAAAATTTGCAAATAAATGTCGAAATATGCAATTGTCAGCAAAAAGATTGCAGGATATCCTGCACGAATAAAATATCAACTGTTATTGGCAATGTTAATTAAATTCTCGTGTCGTATTGATCGCAGAGCAAAATCTGAAATTCTGCTCTCAACCTCAGCGTAAAACGCTTCGGAATGGAGGAAAAACAAAAAATTAACAGGGGCGAAAAGAGTTAACATAATGTCTTTCCTATATTTTACTGCACTATAATAACACAGACAGTATCATAATGTACATGACTAATTTAGGTAATTGAGACAGCCACAGCTGTTATTTTGCTACAGTTCATGGCCTGACCGGCCCTAAACTGTAACGCATCCAGCCCATTGGTTAAATTTCCCTGAAAAATATAAGTAGATTTACATAAAAAAAGGTGTACAAATAAATTTTATATGTTATTATTATTAAACAGCACTTGTTTTTGGCAAAACCAGATGGACAATTTACATTTGAGCAGACTTGAGGATCCCTATGAAAAAAACATTCCGAGAAAGAGCAATTATTAAATTTACTACAATAGCAAAGACATATAAAAAACTGCACTATCCCTGCCTGATCTTATTGTCTGTCATTTTAGGGATATATCATGCAGGCCGGCATTTTGCAACGAATTCCAAGAGATATGCCAGTGTGGCGTTTGTTGTCGGCTTTTTTATGAGCAGCTGCAGTTTTTCTTTTGCAGTATTTGCGGAGCGGACAAGCTTTACGAAAGCACAGGATGTGTACGGGGAGATCGTGGGGGACTCCGATATCTCGCTGGCGGTAGAGGCGGAAGAGGTTCCGACAGAACAGATCCTGCTGGAAGATGAGGATCTGGATGTAGAATATGACATAGAAGACGATACGGAAGGAATAGATACTTATACGATCGATGATATTTTGGAGAGCCAGACCCATGCGTCCGAAAGCGGACAACAGAAAGAACTGTCGGAGGATCATGAGTTCAGCGAATCGGATTGGCGGCTCGTGCTGATCAACAAGCAGCATCCAATTCCGGAAGGATACAGTTTTGATTTCGGAACAATCAAGGGCAATATGAAATGCGATGAGCGTATTATCGATGATCTTCTTTTGATGATGCAGGCGGCAAAAGAAGAAGGAATCAATCTGGAAATCTGTTCGCCTTACAGAGATCTGAACAGACAGGAATTTCTTTTTAATAAGAAGATAAAGATTTATATGGGACAGGGAATGTCCTATATGGATGCCTATAAGATTGCGTCTCAGACAGTGACAGTGCCGGGAGCCAGTGAGCATCAGATCGGACTGGCACTTGATATCTTCTGCGATACATACAAATATCTTGATGAAGGGTTTGGGGAGACCGAGGCCGGTAAATGGCTGGCAGCACACAGCAGTGAGTATGGGTTTACTCTGCGCTATCCCAAGGATAAAGAGTATATTACCAGTATAGAATATGAGCCATGGCATTTCAGGTATGTCGGCAGAGAAGCTGCATCCGTGATGCAGGAGGAGGAAATCTGTCTGGAGGAATTCTGGGACAAATATTTGTAAAAGCCGGGAGTGTATATGGATGCGTTGACGTTTCACGTTAATATATACAAACTTACTCTGTTGATCGCAGAGCAAAATCGGAGTATTCCTTCGGAAAACTCCTGAATTCTGCTCGCGTCCTCAGCGCAAAGCGCTTCGGCACGGAGGGAAAGATGTATAAAATATTAAAAATGGAAGGCAGGGCTAAGCGTGCGCAGCTTACAACGGTGCACGGTACGATTCAGACCCCTGTATTTATGAATGTCGGTACTGCGGCTGCGATCAAGGGAGCCGTTTCCACAGAGGATCTGGAGGGCATTAAGACACAGGTAGAGTTATCCAATACCTATCACCTGCATGTTCGACCGGGTGATCAGATTATAAAGCAGTTGGGTGGTTTACATAAGTTTATGTCATGGAACAGGCCGATCTTGACGGATTCGGGCGGTTTTCAGGTTTTTTCACTGGCCGGACTTCGTAAGATCAAGGAAGAGGGCGTTTACTTTAATTCTCATATAGACGGCAGGAAGATTTTCATGGGACCGGAAGAAAGTATGCAGATCCAGTCCAATCTTGCATCGACGATTGCCATGGCATTTGATGAATGTCCTTCCAGTGTGGCAGACAGACGTTATGTGGAGGCCTCTGTGGCGCGTACAGCCAGATGGCTGGAACGATGCAGGAAAGAGATGGTCCGGTTAAACAATCTGGAGAGTACGATTAACAGGAATCAGCTTCTGTTCGGCATTAACCAGGGAGCTGTTTATGATGATATCAGGATTGACCATGCGAAAAGAATCACGGAAATGGACTGTGACGGATATGCGCTTGGTGGCCTGGCCGTAGGAGAGAGCCATGAACAGATGTACCATGTGATCGAAGAAACCGTTCCGTTCCTGCCGCAGAACAAGCCTACATACTTGATGGGAGTAGGTACGCCGGCCAATATTCTGGAGGCAGTAGAACGCGGGGTGGATTTCTTTGATTGTGTGTATCCTACCAGGAACGGCAGACATGGACATCTTTACACCAATAACGGAAAGATCAATCTCTTTAATGCAAAATATGAGCTGGATGCCAGACCGATCGAGGAAGGGTGCTCCTGTCCGGCATGCAGCAGATATTCCAGGGCATATATCAGGCATCTGCTGAAAGCAAAAGAAATGCTTGGCATGCGGCTATGCGTCCTGCATAACCTGTATTTCTATAATACGATGATGGAAGAGATCCGGCAGGCGTTGGAAGATGGTGCTTTTTCCACTTACAAAAACCGAAAGTTGGAGCGCATGTCCGGTCATTCGGAAGACTGACCGCGGAGTAGAAACTGAAATTCTGCCTGAGTCCCTGGCGTAAAACGCTTTGGAATGGAGGAAAAAATAAAAAAAGCTTGTTTTTGAGGATTATAAAGTGTATAGTATGCTGTAGATTGCTTACAACAATATATTTATAACAGTGGAGGAAACAATATGGAACTTTTAATGACAGCGGAACCGGTTGCTGCCGCGGGTGGCGGTATCGTAATGATCTTGTATATCGTGGTTATTGTGGCTTTTATGTATTTTATCATGATCCGTCCGCAGAAGAAGGAACAGAAGAGAGTTGCGGCAATGCTGGCAGATATGAGCGTTGGGGACTGTGTCCTTACGACCGGCGGTTTTTATGGGATCGTAATTGATATTACCGATGATACGATCATTGTCGAATTTGGGAATAATAAGAATTGCCGGATTCCGATGCAGAAGTCAGCGGTTGCACAGATTGAGAAAGCTGAGGCAAATTAATAGAAGAACATGTGTTTTGTACAAAAGAGCTTGACTGGAAGGCCAAAGCTCTTTTTTTTGTGAATTAATTCAGTTTCTGCGGCCGGGAATATCACAAATGTATAAAAAAAGCAGGGAAAGAGACGACTGGATGCACATATTGCAATAAAGATAAATTCGAGTTGGTTTAAAGAATATGTGTTAAAACATTAAAATTATGTTAAACGAAATATTTGGATATTGACAAGCAAAATGAGGTCTTGTATAATCACAGATTGTGTGAAGGAGCAGTATGCCGAGTACATTAGTTCAGAGCATGTTGTTCATATCATATCAGTAAAAGGAGGAGAAGTACTATGAAAAGGAAATCTTTAAAAGTTATCGCTTGTGCAGCGATCATGGCAATGACATTGTCTGTTACAGCCTGTGGTGGATCTGATGATGCAGCACCTGCAGCAGAGACAGAGGAAACAACCGAAGCTGCGGATGTGGAGGCTGAAGTTGAGGAAGAGCCGGCAGAGGATACGGAGGCTGAAGCTGATGCAGAAACTGAAGCAGCAGATGAGGCAGATGAGGTTGAGGAAGAAACAGCAGAAGAGGCAGATGAGGCTGGGACAGATGCAGCGGATGCTTCTGATGTGACGGTAGAAAGCCTGATGAACGATCCTGCTGTAAAGGAACAGTATGAAGAGGCGTTTGCGTCATACGAAGAGCAGGGGATGACCGTTGCAGTTGAAGCTACGGGTAATGAGTTAATTCATGTCCTTAACGATTACAGACAGTTCTCTGATACAGGACGGTGCAGCAGAACAGCTTGAGACTGGTCTGGATGCTGTGGCTTCCAGTTTTGAGACATTGGCAGGATCTCTTGATCAGGCGGTAGGAGCAGATGCGGGTACATGCACATACACAGTGCGCTACCTTGATACTGACGGTTCTGTACTTGTAGAGAGATCTTTCACAGCAAAATAGTAAGTTTGCTGGATGGCAGGGATCAGCAGGACAGAAGAAGAACATAAGACAGACAGGAAGAGACAGACCGTAAATGGTTTGTCTCTTTTTTGTGGCAGTTTTCCTGCTTTTTCCGGTTAACCGCCAATTGTACCGGATCTGTTACGTCCACTTTTACGTAACAGTTCAGCCTTCGGCTTCACTGTCACGCGTGGTTACCATGTAACCACAATGCACACAAAATGCATCCAAAAAAGTAAATTCCTTCGGAATTAACTTTGCATTTTGGCGCCTGCATAACTCACAAAATCGCATACAGAGCGATTTTACCCGCGGAATAGTGCATGGCTGAACTGTTACACTTTTACTTATTTGTTCTTTCTCTTGAAATTTGAGTGAGAATAGACTATGATAAATAAGTGATATTTTGGTTTTTTGCAATAGATGTATAAGATGAATATTTATAAATAGAACAGAGGATGATTCTGTATTTTTATACAATAATTGCTGCTGAAATAAACGTATCGCAAATATATCAAAACTTTAAGGGAAAGGAAAGATAAGAATGGAATTAAAGATTACTTGTATTCCTGGCGATGGTATCGGTCCGGAAATCGTGGGGGAAGCCAGGAAGGTATTAGATGCTGTTGCCGCAAAATATGGACATGTGATACATTATACGGACATTTTGATGGGTGGTGCTTCGATCGACGCCTGCGGCGTCCCTCTGACTGAGGAAGCAATTGCCACTGCAAAGAGTGCGGATGCTGTTCTTATGGGTTCTATCGGGGGTGATACCTCTACATCTCCGTGGTATAAGCTTCCTCCGAATCTGCGGCCGGAAGCTGGACTTCTTGCGATACGGAAAGCATTGAATCTGTTTGCCAATCTGCGTCCTGCCGTACTGTATGATGAGCTGACAGGAGCGTGCCCGTTGAAGGAAGAAATAGCTGCGGCCGGTTTTGATATGATGATCATGAGGGAGCTGACAGGAGGACTTTATTTCGGTGAGCGCCGGACGACAGAGTCAGATGGGGTGAAGACGGCCGTGGATACGCTGGTCTATAATGAAAATGAGATTAGAAGAATTGCCGTTAAGGGCTTTGAGATCGCCAGGAAGCGGCGTGGGAAGGTAACCAGTGTCGATAAGGCCAATGTTCTGGATTCTTCCCGTCTGTGGCGGCAGGTCGTTGAGGAAGTGGCCGGAGATTATCCGGAGGTGACGTTGGAGCATATGCTGGTGGATAACTGCGCCATGCAGCTGGTGAAGGACCCGGCACAGTTTGATGTGATTCTGACGGAAAATATGTTCGGCGATATCCTGTCCGATGAGGCAAGTATGGTAACCGGTTCCATCGGCATGCTGGCTTCCGCATCTTTAAACGACACGAAGTTTGGGCTTTATGAGCCGAGTCACGGTTCAGCTCCTGATATAGCTGGGAAAGATATTGCGAATCCCATCGCCACAGTGCTGTCAGCAGCTATGATGCTGCGTTACAGCTTTGATCTGGATACGGAAGCAGATGCCATCGAGCAGGCGGTGAAGCAGGTGCTGAAAGAAGGCTACCGCACATCGGATATTATGTCAGAGGGGTGTACGCCGGTGGGCTGCAGACAGATGGGAGATCTTCTTGCAGAGAGGATTTGATCGTATTATGGAACAACGCTGTAAGCGACGTAAATTTGATAAAGAGAGAACGATGTTTATTCTGTTTCTCGTTTTTATGGCATGTTATTATGGCTGGCGGATGTTTGCGCTGACACCATGGTATGATGAGCTGTATACCTATTATTACTTTATAAGCAGGGGACCTGTCTATGCAGCAATCCATTGGCCCCTGCCGAATAATCATATCGGTTATTCCGTGCTGTCGGCACTGCTTGGTCTTTTCGGGAATCCGGTGGTTGCGCTGCGGGGGATTTCCTATCTGTCTTCCCTGGGGAGTCTGGTGTTGATTTTCGAGATTGGCAGGAAATGCCTGAGCCGTGGGACGGCGCTTATCCCTGTATTTATCTACGCCGGCATGAAGATAGTCAATCAACTGGCTGTTCAGGGCCGGGGATATGCCCTGGTAACATTTTGCTGTTTGACATCGTTCTATGCACTGCTGCGCATTGCAGCGGGGCGTCAGGAGCTGATCAGGGATCACCTGCTCTTCGGGGGTAGTCTGATACTGATGCTGTATGCCATACCGAGCAGCGTTTATGTAGTTGTGCCCATGTGCCTGACCGGCGGTGCAGTGCTGCTTATGCAGAGAAAATTCAACAGGCTCGTGCGGCTTATTCTTACGTCTCTGGCAAGCGCCGTCTGCACACTCGGTCTCTATGGGGTTGTTTGGCTGGCGATCGGTTCCAATCTGCTGGTCAAGACAGAAGGAAGCGCCTGCTATGGCATGGGACATGCCACCGTCATACTGCACGCCCCATTTGACGCGCTTGGAACCGGAATAGAGTATATGCTGGCCACACCCTATATACAGAGTGTCGGAAGAGACGGATATCTGCACAAATTCCTGGAATGGATGCGGAATCTGTTGAATGAGTATTATATGGGCGGCGCGGCACTGCTCACGGCACTTTTACTATCAGGCATACTCTTCTTATCAGTTCGGATCCGGCAAAATCTGAAAAATGGCAGATACAGGCAGGAAAATTCAGAGCAGGAGTGCGGAAGGATCCTGGAAATTTTTCTGGCAGTGAATATCATCTGCATCCCATTAATGCTCTTTGTGCAGTGTGCGCTGCCCTATTACAGAGTCTTTTCCTTTGCAGGAGTTATTTTCGCCTTTGCTGCCGCCTGGCTGTGCGGGAATCTGGTGGAATATGTGCGGCACAGGTATGCCGGGCTGACAGACAGTGGCCGGCGTCTGTGGAAGTATCTTCCCGGTACAGTGTCTGTTTTGTGTGGTATACTGTGTGTGGGATTGTTGATTTCAGCTCCTTACAGAGCGCAGTACAGCGACAGGGAAGCGGCGATAGAAGACGCCTATGCACAGATAAACTGGGAGCAGATTGAGCGGGTGGCGGTTACAGACTGTGACCAGGAATATCTGCTGTTATTTTTATATGATATGGGGCAGGAGCGCATTGCGCAGCAGCCGGAAGAAGCGGATGCAGTTCTGGCGGACAAGTACCTTCTGCTTGGGATGGAAAGTGGTGATGCCGGTTTTGATCCCGCCGGGGATACATGGAAGCTGTATTCGTCAGAACCTGAATTTGCAGGGTTTCTGGAGGAATCCGGTTTGTCGGCGTATTATGAAAATGACAGATTTATCCTGTTTCAATAACGGATGCTTTTCAATAGAAATCAGCTTTTTGACAGAAATTTTATCGGTGTTTCCGGTGGTTGGATATTGATAAAGTACAATCGGATCACAGCTGAGCGCAAAAGGTTTCCATATATAAAAGAACTATCGTTATGCGTAAATACAAAACGGAAAATACTGCCAAACGTTATAGCCAATGATGTTTTACCAGTATAAACCACTCTATAAATATAAAAGATAAAGGAGAAGAATATGAGAAGCGACAATGTTAAAGCCGGCGTACAGCAGGCGCCTCACAGAAGTCTGTTTAATGCACTTGGATTCACGGAAGAAGAGATGACAAAACCGATGGTCGGTATCGTAAGTTCTTACAACGAGATCGTTCCAGGCCATATGAATCTTGACAAGATCGTTGACGCCGTAAAGCTTGGCGTGGCACAGGCAGGCGGTGTTCCGGTGGTATTTCCGGCGATTGCGGTGTGCGATGGTATTGCCATGGGACATATCGGTATGAAATATTCACTGGTAACGCGGGATCTGATCGCGGATTCTACGGAATGTATGGCACTGGCCCACCAGTTTGATGCTCTGGTGATGGTTCCTAACTGCGATAAGAATGTGCCGGGTCTTCTGATGGCGGCAGCGCGGATCAATGTGCCTACCGTGTTCGTGTCGGGCGGCCCCATGCTGGCAGGACACGTGAAAGGACAGAAGAGAAGCCTTTCCTCCATGTTTGAGGCAGTGGGTTCCCATGCGGCAGGCACCATGAGCGATGAAGAGCTGCGGGAATTTGAAGAGAAGACCTGCCCCACCTGTGGTTCCTGTTCCGGGATGTATACTGCAAATTCCATGAACTGCCTGACGGAGGTTCTGGGGATGGGCCTGCGCGGAAACGGAACGATCCCGGCAGTCTACTCGGAGAGAATTAAGCTGGCCAAACATGCAGGCATGGCAGTTATGGAACTGTGGAAGAAGAATATTCGACCGCGGGATATCATGACGAAGGAAGCTGTCTTAAATGCGCTGACGGTAGACATGGCTCTTGGATGTTCAACCAATTCCATGCTGCATCTTCCGGCAATTGCTCATGAGATCGGATTTGATTTTGATATTGCCTTTGCCAATGAGATCAGTGAGAAAACACCGAATGTATGTCATCTTGCACCGGCAGGTCCAACGTATATGGAGGATCTGAATGAGGCGGGAGGCGTCCATGCGGTCATGAAAGAGCTGGCGGACATCGGTCTTTTACATACGGACTGCATGACGGTGACAGGCAATACGCTGGGAGAGAACATTAAGGATGCGGTCAACAAAAATACGGAAGTCATCAGAACCGTAGAGAACCCGTACAGCAGAACCGGCGGCCTGGCGGTACTCAAGGGGAATCTGGCGCCGGATGGCAGTGTGGTGAAGCGCTCGGCCGTGGTGGAGGAAATGATGGTGCATGAGGGGCCGGCTCGTGTATTTGAATGTGAGGAAGATGCGATCGCGGCAATCAAGGGCGGCAGGATTGTGGCCGGCGACGTGGTAGTCATCCGGTATGAAGGACCCAAGGGCGGCCCCGGTATGCGGGAAATGTTAAACCCCACTTCCGCCATTGCCGGTATGGGTCTGGGTTCCAGTGTTGCGTTGATCACGGACGGTAGATTCTCCGGCGCATCCCGTGGTGCGTCGATCGGGCATGTTTCTCCGGAAGCGGCTGTCGGAGGCCCCATCGCACTGATTGAGGAGGGGGATATCATCTGCATAGATATTCCGAATATGAAACTGGATGTAAAGGTATCCGAGGAAGAGATGGCAGCCAGAAGAGAGAGATGGCAGCCCAGAGAGCCGAAAGTTACGAGCGGTTATCTGGCAAGGTACAGAGAGTTGGTGACCAGTGGCAACAGAGGCGCGATTCTGGAGATTCCACGATAAACCTTTATGTGGGATAAGGTTGAATAAATTCTCTGATGAGCAATTTATTCAACAAGGAGTTTGTGACGCTTCGGAATGGAGGAAAGAATAAACGGATACGGACAGGAACAACAGACAGGAGGAAAATTATGATACTGACGGGAGCGGAAATCGTTGTAGAATGCTTGAAGGAACAGGGAGTAGATACCGTATTTGGGTATCCTGGCGGAACGATTCTTAATGTATATGACGCTTTATATAAACATAGTAATGAAATAAACCATATCCTTACGTCTCATGAACAGGGCGCGGCACATGCCGCGGACGGATATGCAAGAGCGACAGGTAAGGTGGGCGTATGTCTGGCGACAAGCGGACCGGGCGCCACGAATCTGGTGACAGGCATTGCAACGGCCTATATGGATTCCGTGCCGATGGTAGCCATTACCTGTAATGTGGTGCTGCCGTCTCTTGGTAAAGATTCCTTTCAGGAGGTAGATATTGCCGGCGTCACCATGCCCATCACGAAGCATAATTATATTGTAAAGGACGTGACGATTCTGGCCGATACGCTTCGCAGGGCGTTTGCCATTGCAGGAAGCGGCCGGCCGGGTCCGGTGCTGGTGGATATCACAAAAGATGTGACCGCCAACAGCTGTACATATGAGAGAAAAGAGCCGGAAGTGCCGGACCGTCCGGTCAGCTGTACCGAGGAAGAGATGCAGGAAGCACTGACTCTGCTGCGCAATGCGAAGAAGCCTTTCGTCTATGTGGGCGGCGGTGCGGTCATCTCCGGCGCTTACAGGGAAGTCAGGGAATTTGCACGGATTATGGATACGCCAGTCTGCGATACGCTTATGGGGAAAGGCGTCATGGACGGACATGATCCGCGTTATACCGGTATGATCGGAATGCACGGCACGAAGAGCTCCAATTTCGGCGTCAGTGAATGTGACGTTCTGATTGCGCTGGGTGCAAGGTTTTCCGATCGTGTAGTGGGTAATCCGGAGAAATTTGCCCGGAACGCGAAAGTACTGCAGATCGACATAGATGCGGCGGAGATCAATAAAAATATCAAGACGGATGTTTCCCTGGTAGGGGATCTGAAGGAAGTTCTGGACAGAATCAACAGGGAACTGGAGCAGCAGGAGCATTCGGCGTGGATGCAGCATATTGCCGATCTTCAGGAAAGGTTTCCGTTGAATTACGATCCGGCGGCATTATCCTGTCCGTATATTATAGAGGAAGTGGATCGGATTACCGGAGGAGACGCGGTGATCACGACGGATGTGGGACAGCATCAGATGTGGGCGGCACAGTATTACAAATATAAAAAGCCGCATACGCTAATCACTTCCGGTGGCCTGGGAACGATGGGATACGGACTTGGCGCAGCGATCGGCGCGCAGGTTGCAAATCCCAAAGAAACCGTAATCAACATTGCCGGTGACGGATGTTTCCGTATGAATATGAATGAAATTGCCACGGCGGTTCGCCAGAAACTGCCGCTGATCGAAGTCATTGTCAACAATCATGTGCTTGGCATGGTCCGCCAGTGGCAGAATCTTTTTTATGAAAAAAGATATTCTGCAACCATTTTAGACGACGGCATGGATTATGTTAAACTGGCGGAGGCGATGGGAGCGTACGGTTATCGTGCGTCGACAAGGGAAGAATTTACAGAAGCCATGCAAAAAGCGCTTACATCCGATCGGCCTGTCGTGATTGACTGTGTGATCGACTGCGATGACAAAGTATGGCCGATGGTTGCTCCGGGAGCGGCGATCGACGAGGTGTTTACCGAAGAAGACCTGTCGTAACCGTTCGATCGACAGATACCATGCGGACAGGATCCGCCGCGATCTGACAAAAAATAATTGACAGTTTTTCGGAAAAAGATTACAGTAGTCTATAGCGATAGAAATTAGGAGGATATGAAGATGAGCAGAATTTACAATTTTTCCGCAGGACCGGCTGTTCTGCCGGAAGAGGTATTACGGGAAGCAGCAGAAGAGATGATGGATTATAGGGGAAGCGGCATGTCCGTAATGGAAATGAGCCACCGTTCCAAGGTTTACGATACGATCATCAAAGAAGCGGAAGCAGATCTGCGCGAATTGATGAACATACCGGACAACTACAGGGTTTTATTCTTACAGGGCGGCGCATCTCAGCAGTTTGCCATGATCCCGATGAATCTGATGAAGAATAAAAAAGCTGCTTATATCGTGACCGGGCAGTGGGCAAAGAAGGCATGGAAGGAAGCGCAGATTTACGGAGATGCCGTTGCGGTAGCCTCTTCCGAAGATAAGACGTTTTCCTATATTCCGGACTGTTCGGATCTGGATATCCCAGAAGATGCGGATTATGTCTATATCTGCGAAAACAATACAATTTACGGTACAAAATTCAAACAATTGCCGAATACCAAAGGGCATGTTTTGGTAGCCGACGTATCTTCCTGTTTTCTGTCCGAACCGGTAGATGTGACAAAATACGGCATCATTTACGGCGGCGTACAGAAAAATATCGGACCGGCAGGCGTTGTCATCGTGATTATCCGCGAGGATCTGATTACAGAAGATACGCTTGCGCAGACACCTACCATGTTAAAATATAAAACACATGCAGATGCGGATTCTTTATATAACACGCCGCCTGCATACGGAATCTATATCTGCGGCAAAGTTTTCAAATGGCTGAAAAAACAGGGGGGACTTTCTGCAATCCGGGCATATAATGAAGAAAAAGCCAAGATTTTATATGATTTTCTGGATGAAAGCAAATTATTCAAAGGAACGGTCGTAAAAGAAGACCGCTCTCTGATGAATGTACCGTTTGTGACCGGCGATCAGGAACTGGATGCAAAATTCGTTGCCGAGGCAAAAGCAGCGGGATTTGAGAACTTAAAGGGACACCGTTCCGTCGGCGGAATGCGGGCTTCCATTTATAATGCCATGCCGAAAGAAGGCGTAGAAAAACTGGTTGCTTTCATGCGTGACTTTGAAGAAAAGAATGCATAGAAATCTTTGAAATGTCCATTGATATGTGAAGAGAAAGGAAGATAATTATGTTTCAGTATACATGCTTAAATCCGATTGCAAATGTCGGTTTGGATCTGTTTTCCGACAATTATCGGCAGACAGAGAATCTGGAAGAAGCACAGGCAGTTTTGGTCCGCAGCGCGGCAATGCACGATCTTAAGCTTCCCGAAGGACTGGAAGCCGTTGCAAGAGCAGGCGCAGGTGTCAATAATATTCCGCTGGATCAATGTGCGGAGCAGGGAATCGTTGTATTCAATACGCCCGGCGCCAATGCAAACGGCGTAAAAGAACTGGTGATCGCTGGTATGCTTTTAGCATCCCGCGATATCACGGGCGGAATTGAATGGGTAAAAGAAAATAAAGACAATCCGGATATTGCAAAGCTGTCCGAAAAACAGAAAAAGAACTTTGCAGGCTGCGAAATTTCGGGCAAGAAACTTGGCGTGATCGGTCTTGGCGCGATCGGCGTGCTGGTGGCAAACGCAGCCACGCATCTTGGTATGGAAGTATTTGGCTACGATCCTTATATTTCCGTAAACGCAGCATGGAATCTTTCACGCAGCGTAAAACACATCAGCAATGTGGAAGACATTTACAGAGAATGCGATTTCATTACGATCCATGTTCCGCTTTTGGATGCAACCAAAGGTATGATCAATGCAGACGCTATCGCGAAAATGAAAGACAACGTCGTAATCTTAAATTTTGCGAGAGATCTTCTGGTAGATGAATCCGCCGTGTTAGAAGCGATTGCGGATAAAAAAATCAAAAAATACGTAACGGATTTTGCAAATCCCACGACCGCCGGAAAAGACGGTGTGATCTTAACGCCGCATCTGGGGGCTTCTACGGAAGAATCGGAAGATAACTGCGCAATGATGGCAGTCAGAGAAATCCGGGATTATCTGGAAAACGGAAATATCGTACATTCCGTCAATTTCCCGGACTGCAATATGGGCGGCTGCGACAAAGCAGGGCGCGTGGCGATTCTGCACAAAAATAAAAAGGGCATGATCGGCAAGTATTCCACCGTTCTTGGAAATGCAGACATCAACATTGAAGATATGACAAATAAATCTAAAGGCAATTTTGCCTACACATTGTTGGATATTGATACGCCGGTGACAAAAGAAGTCGTAGATCAGCTTCGGGAAATTGAAGGGGTATTAAAAGTACGCGTTGTA
>OFFJ01001808.1_pt1 | contig 14878 bp, 14 predicted proteins | sample 1521261 | NCBI WGS metagenome assembly OFFJ01 (sample SAMEA3504122, study PRJEB24116) | mouse gut metagenome | biome: mouse gut; feature: mouse-associated habitat; material: faeces | place: Denmark | collected 2011 | reverse complement strand
CCCAGTCTGTTTTATTTAACATCATAATCTCCGTAGACTTGGCCGTAGGAAAAATACGGAGCGTGCCGTCGGACGCTATACAGCCTTCTTCTATGTACGAATCCACATACTGTTCCAGTTCCTTTTCGTCCAGATATTCCGAAAGGTTTGCAAGCGCGCCGGACTGCTCGGCCTCATAGGCGGTATCCGCATAGGAAGAAAAAATATCCGGCATAGCCTGCGCGCCTACGTCCCCGTTTATGGAAGCCCTTATCGCCGTTTCCAGATCGGCAACGGAGCCCTGGCTGAATCCTTCTACGTATATTCCTTTTTCCTTGCCGACGGTATCGTTAAATTCTTTTACCAATTCATCAAAAGCCGACTGCTGGGAACCGTTATAATAGTGCCAGACAGTCAGCGATACCGGATTTTTGGGGTCTAACGGGCCGTTACTGCCGCATCCCGACAGCCCAAGCGCCAGTGCGGCGCATATGCATATGCTTTTTGTGGTTTTGCCTGAATACTTCATCTCTTTCCCCTCTCTTCTTTTTATAAGACAACTGTAACATACCGTCTATCCTATGTCAATTCTTCCATTCTTGTAAACCGTTTCCGTTCCCATTACAATGTATAGGTGAAGGGCAAACATAAGACGTCTTATCAAGGTGAATCATATGACAAAAAAAGAATTAGAAAATTGCATTTGGGAATATGGAAAAGATATTTATTCTTTTTGCAGAAGTCTCACTTTAAATTTACAGGAAGCCGATGATTTGTATCAGGATACTTTTTTAAAAGCAGTGGAAGTCATCCGCGAAATTGAATATGAGAAAAATCCTAAAAGTTATCTGCTTTCAATTGCTCTTAGGCTTTGGAAAAATAAAAAGAGGAAATACGCGTGGAGAAACCGGATTGCCCATGTATTATCCCTGACAGATGAATTAGATTTGGACTGTGAAAAAGAAGTTGGATTTTCACCGGAACAGGAATTTCTCAAAAAAGAAGAAATGGATCTGGTGCGCCGGGCAGTAGAGGAGCTTCCGGAAAAACTAAAAATTGTAATTCTTCTCTTCTATATGGAAGATTTACAGTTGGCTGAGATTGCTTTTGTATTAAAGATACCCATTGGAACTGTAAAAAGCCGGCTGTATCAGGCAAAAAAAATATTAAAAAAGGAATTGGAGGTTGTTTTAAATGAAGAAATTGGATGATATGTTAAAACAGGCCCTTTCTCCAAAAGAGGAGCCGTTTGCCGGGATGAATATCAATATTATTTCAAAATTAAAGGAGGATAAGCCTATGAAAAAAATGAATCAGAAAAAAATTGCAGCTATTGCAGCTTCCAGCGCGCTTGTACTTGGTATAGGTTCGATTTCGGTTTATGCCGCATGGAAATATTTGAATCCGGATCAGGTGATTCGTGAAATTGATTCTGAAGAATCAGCATTAATAGAAGCGTTTTCAGACGAAAATGCAGTTTATATAAACGAGACACAAAGCTACGGCGGTTATGATGTAACTCTGCTTGGCATTACAAACGGTGAAAATCTAACAAAGTATAAAGTTTTTACAAGTGATTCCTCCGTCAAATCTATACATGAAGAAAATGAAGATTATGTACAATCGACGGATGGTTTTAAAGAGCTAAATGACAGAAGTTATATCTTGTTTGCAGTTGAAAACAAAAACCAGGCGTTTCAGAATTTTGACGACTTTTTTGACAAAGTTCAGATGTTTCCGGTGGTTATGGGATATGATTACGAGGAGTGCGCGGGTTTGTTTGAAAATGCAGCTACCGGGCGTTCTCTTTTGAAAGACGGCGTGATGTATTATATGTATGAATGTAATAATTTGGAAAAATACGCAGACCATGATATTTATATGTGTGTTACAGATGATATTGCTTTTAGCGAGTATACTTATCAGTATGACAATGAGGCTGGCCAAATTGCAAGGAACGAAGAATATGAAGGGTTAAACGCCCTGTTTTCCCTGCCGTTTGACGCTTCTAAAGCAAATCCAAAAGAAGCTAAAGCAGAATATGAAGCGCATTTGGCGTTCCGTAAATCTCTGGAGAATAAACAGGATGAACCGATTCGGGAAGAGCTTCAAGAAGCATATGATTTTGTAGATCAGATTACACCCGAAAATATCGACGATTACGCGACTTTGATTACAGAAGAAGGCGCAACGCAGACATTTGGGCCGGCAGACGCACAGGGCAGAATCTTGATTGACAGCGTTTATTACCGCGATATGTTCCGGATGAGAATTGCACCGGAAAAGTTATTCCCGGATGGAAAAACAGAAGTGGTGCAGGGAAGCGGCGCAACAAACAATAACCCGGATACCATTCTTATCCAGCATTTTAAATTAAATGAAGACGGTACGATAACACTAAAGTATTATAAACCCAATCTTCCAGAATAAAAAAAATCCGCTCAACTGAAATCTTGGTTGAGCGGATTTTTCGTTTTACAATTGATTTCTTGAACAACTTATAGTATATTTGAAGATATGCAAGGAGGACATAGGATGCAGGATATGATAAAAGTAGCCGTAGATGCTATGGGTGGAGACAATGCGCCGCATGAAATTGTAAAGGGAGCAGTGGATGCAGTCAACATGAGAAAAGACATTCAAGTCTGCTTAATTGGGCGCAGTGAGGCCGTAGAACGTGAATTAAAACAGTATACTTATCCGAAAGAGCAGATTATTCTTACACATGCCGAAGAAGTGATTGAGACAGCGGAACCTCCGGTTATGGCGATACGTAAGAAAAAGCAGTCGTCCATCGTAATCGGTATGAATCTGGTAAAACAAAAAGAAATGGATGCTTTCGTTTCAGCAGGCAGTTCGGGGGCAATTTTAGTTGGCGGACAGGTGATTGTTGGAAGGATAAAAGGAATTGAACGTCCTCCATTGGCGCCTTTGATACCGACAGAAAAAGGAGTCGCCCTGTTAATTGACTGCGGTGCAAATGTAGACGCAAGGCCGTCGCATTTGGTGCAGTTTGCCAGAATTGGTTCTATTTATATGAAATATGTCGTAGGAATTAAAAATCCTAAAGTTGCGATTGTCAATATTGGAGCAGAAGAAGAAAAGGGCAACGCTTTGGTGAAAGAGACGTATCCGTTATTAAAAGAATGTGAGGATATTCATTTTACCGGAAGTATTGAGGCGCGCGAGATTCCTCATGGGGAAGCAGACGTGATTGTCTGTGAAGCATTTACTGGAAATGTAATTTTAAAATTATATGAGGGACTTAGCAGTACATTATTAAGCGTAGTGAAAAAAGGACTGATGAGTACTTTTGTAAGCAAAATAGGAGCGCTTCTTATCAAACCGGCATTAAAAGAGACGATGAAGTCATTTGACGCCTCTGCTTACGGAGGAGCGCCGTTACTGGGATTAACGGGACTGGTTGTAAAGATTCACGGCAGTTCGAAAGCTGCGGAAGTCAAAAATGCCATTATCCAATGTGTAGCCTTCAAAGAACAGAAAATTAATGAAAAAATAAAAAATAATATTGTAAGCTCAGAAAAAGGGAAAGAGTAGAAAGGAAAGAGAATTATGGAATTTGAAAAATTAAAACAGATTATTGCAGATGTACTGAATGTCGACGCAGACGAGATTACAATGGATACGACCTTTGTAGATGATCTTGGGGCAGACTCATTGGATATTTTCCAGATTATTATGGGAATTGAAGAAGAATTTGATATCGAAATTAATAATGAAGATGCCGAGAAAATTGCGACAGTTTCAGATGCGGTAGAACAAATCAAGACAGCTTTAAATTAACGCAGCATTATTTTAGAAAAAGTCCTTGAAAATGGGACTTTTTTCTATCATTGGAAATATGTTTTAAATGGGAATAATGCGGACAGGAGAGAATTAAAAATGGATAGACAGGAAGAATTTCAAAAGTTAATTGGTTATGAATTTCAAGATCCAAAAATCTTAAGACAGGCATTGACACACAGTTCTTATGCAAATGAGAAGCATATAAAAAAACAGTCCGATAACGAGCGTCTGGAATTTTTGGGAGACGCAGTACTGGAATTGGTTACCAGTGAATTTTTGTATTTAAACTATCCCGAATTAAACGAAGGCGACTTGACAAAACTGCGGGCCAGCCTGGTTTGCGAGCCGACGCTTGCAAATTGTACGACTCAGATACAGCTTGGAAACTTTATCCGTTTGGGAAGAGGAGAAGATTTGACGGGAGGCAGGAGGCGCAAGTCGATTTTATCGGATGCTTTAGAAGCAGTAATTGGGGCAATTTATCTGGATGGTGGTTTTACTAGTGCAAAAGAGTTTATATTAAAATTTATACTTACAGATATTGAGCATAAGAAGCTCTTTTATGATAGCAAGACTATCCTGCAGGAATGGGTTCAGGCAAAAAGCGGAACAGATATGAAGTATCGTTTATTGGAAGAAAATGGGCCGGATCATGCCAAGAATTTTACAGTGGAAGTAGTAATTGACGGAGAAGTCATGGGAGAAGGAAACGGACATACCAAAAAAGCTGCGGAGCAGGAAGCGGCATATCACGCGCTTTTAAAGATTCAGGATGCAACGTAATACACAGGGGGAAGTATGTATTTAAAAAGCATAGAAATACATGGTTTTAAATCTTTTGCAAATAAAATTGTACTGGATTTCCATAATGGAATTACCGGAATTGTAGGCCCGAATGGAAGTGGAAAAAGTAATGTATCGGACGCGGTGCGCTGGGTGCTCGGAGAACAAAGTGCAAAACAGCTCCGCGGGGCCAGTATGCAGGATGTTATTTTTTCAGGAACGGAAAACCGTAAGCCGTTAAGCTATGCTTACGTCGCAATTACCATGGATAATTCAGATCATATGCTGGAGCTTGATTATGAAGAAGTGACTGTTGCAAGGCGTGTTTACCGTTCTGGCGAGAGCGAATATCTGATGAATGGAAGTCCATGCCGTTTAAAAGACGTCCATGAGCTTTTTTATGACACGGGTATTGGAAAAGAAGGTTATTCCATTATCGGACAAGGCCAGATTGAAAAGATTTTAAGCGGACGTCCGGAAGAAAAGCGTGAGCTTTTTGACGAAGCTGCCGGAATTGTCAAATATAAGCGCAGAAAAGTAACCGCACAAAAAAAGCTGGAGTCCGAGCGTGAAAACTTAATCAGAATACATGATATTTTAAGCGAGTTGGAACGCCAGGTCGGGCCGCTTGAGCGCCAGTCAGAAAAAGCCAAAATTTATTTAAAGACAAAAGAAGAATTAAAAAAGTGTGATATTAATCTTTTTCTGCTGGATATGGAACGCATGGATATACAGATGCAGGAAGTGACGGCTAATTATAAAATCGCAGAGGAACAGTTAAAACAGACGTCAGATTCTTTTGAGCAGATAAAAAGTGAATATGAAAAGATGGAAGCGGCGATGGAAGCAGCGGATTCTGAAATAGAACAGGCGAGAGAACAGCTGAATCAGACGGTTTTGACAAAAGGGAAATTAGAAGGTCAGATTAATGTTTTAAATGAACAGATCAAAGCGGCGGAAATGTCGGATGAACATTTTATGAGCCGCAAAAAAGAAATTAATCTTGATAAAGAAGAAAAAATCAGGCAGAAGTTAGAATATGAAGAAGAAATAGCGAGGTTGGATGCGCAGCATAAAAAGGCGGCGCTCCGATGCCAAAAAGCAGAAGAAGAATTGGCAAATTTAAGAGAATCCGTCAGACAGTGCAATGAAGGTATGGACAACAGCCAGAGCGAACGAATGGCATTATTGAACCATAAGGCTTCTCTTTCGGCCAAGCAGCAGAAATTCCATGCGACAATGGAACAGATTAATATCCGTAAGGCGCAGTTGACGAAACGCCTGCTAGAGCAAAAAAGCCAGGAATCCAGTTTTGATGAAATCTTAGAAGAACAGGCGGCGGCGCTAAAAGAAGTGCAGTCTGCAATTACACAATTAAAACAGCAGGAAGAGGATTTCATGGCCCAGTCCAAAGAATGGGAGCAGAAACTTTTAGACACCAGACGGCTGTTAGAAGAAGATACGTCGAATTATCATAAACAAACGTCGCGGTTAGAGTCTTTGAAAAATATTGCAGAGCGTTATGATGGTTATGGCGGCAGCATCCGCAAAGTGATGGCGCAAAAAGAAAAAGAGCCGGGAATTTTAGGCGTTGTGTCTGATTTGATTAAAGTGGAAAAAAAGTATGAAACGGCAATTGAGACGGCGCTTGGCGGCAGTATTCAAAATATTGTGACAAGCGACGACGAAACTGCAAAGCGGATGATTACATATCTAAAACAAAACCGTTTTGGCAGGGCGACATTTCTTCCTCTGACTTCTGTCAAAGGCAAAAGCCAGATTTCAAATCCGGATGCGCTGCGTGAGCCAGGAGTGATTGGACTGGCAAATACATTAGTCAAACATGACGAAAAATACAATGGAATAACGGGACAGCTTTTGGGCAGAGTGGTAGTGGTGGATACAATTGACCATGCGATTGCAATCGCAAAAAAGTATCATCATTCTTTATCTATGGTGACGTTAGAGGGAGAGTCTTTGCGTCCGGGCGGTTCGATGACGGGCGGCGCGTTTAAAAACAGCAGCAATCTTCTCGGCAGAAATCGGGAAATCGAAGATTTGACAGTACAGGTAAATGAAACGGCGCAAAAGTTAAAAAACCATAAAATGCGCAGGGAAGAAATTCTGGCTGCAAAGTCTTTGATTTCTGAAAATATGGAAGAATTAAAAGAAAAACTGCAGCAGCAGTATCTTTTAGAAAATACAGCCAGGTTAAACGTGTCGCGCGCAAGGCAGCAGAAAGAAGAAAGCGAAGATATTTGGCAGGGTTTGCAGTCCGAAAGCAAAGAGTTAGACCGTCAGATTCAGGAAATGCAGGAAGAACTTGAGACGGCGTTAAAAGAACTGAAACTGGCAAATCAGCGGGAAAAAGAAATTGAACAGGAAAACCAGGCGTACCAGGAAAAATTAGATGAACAGCTTTATTTAGAAAGCAGTGTCGGCAAAGCCGTTTCAGAAGTGCAGATGGAAGAGGCAAATATTCGGCAGAAACATGAATTTGCTGTGGCTAATATGCAGCGTGTGACAGCAGAGATTGAAAAATGCGACATACAGGTACAGGAACTTTCCGTAGAAGCCGCTGCTGCAAAAGAAAACGTATGGCAGAAAAAAGAAGAAATTGAAACGATTAAAAAGACGATTCTTGCTTCAGATGAAACTGCAGATTCTTTAAAAAGCGAACTGGAGAAAAAAACAGGACAAAAAGAACAAATGCAGACAAAACAGAAAGGATTCTTTGCGAAAAGAGAAGAAATTTCCAGCCATATGGCGGATTTGGATAAAGAAATATTTCGTTTAAACAGCCAGAAGGAGAAGATTGAAGAAACTAAAGAGCAGCAGACAAACTATATGTGGGAAGAGTATGAATTAACGCCTTTTGCTGCCAAAAGCCTGCGAGAAGAAAGCTTAAACCATCCGGCCGAGTTAAAAAAACAGATAACAGCCTTAAAAGAAGAGATAAAAAGTCTCGGAGACGTCAATGTCAATGCAATTGAAGAATACAAAGAAGTTTTGGGACGTTATGAGTTTTTAAAAACGCAGCATGATGATTTGATCGAAGCAGAAGCTGCTTTGGTAGGGATTATTGAAGAACTGGACGAGGGTATGCGCAAACAGTTTACAGAGAAATTCGCGCAGATTCAAAGGGAGTTTGACCGCGCGTTTAAAGAGTTATTCGGCGGAGGGAAAGGAACGCTTGAACTTGTGGAAGATGAAGATATATTAGAGTGTGGCATCCGTATTGTCGCGCAGCCGCCGGGGAAAAAACTGCAGAATATGATACTGTTGTCCGGCGGTGAAAAATCTTTGACAGCGATTTCACTTTTGTTTGCAATCCAGAATTTAAAACCTTCTCCATTTTGTCTGTTAGATGAAATTGAGGCTGCGTTGGACGATTCAAATGTCAGCAGATTTGCAAAATATCTGCATAAGCTGACGAAAAATACACAGTTTATTGTCATTACGCATAGAAGAGGCACGATGGCGTCCGCAGACCGCCTGTATGGAATCACAATGCAGGAAAAAGGAGTTTCGACGCTTGTTTCCGTAAATTTAATTGAAAACGATCTGGACAAATAAAATATCTTTTGGAGGGTTACTATGAGTGAAGAAAAGAAAAGTTTTTTTGGCCGTCTGGTGGCCGGACTGACGAAAACAAGGGATAATATCGTATCGGGAATTGATTCTATTTTCAGTGGATTTTCTAGTATTGACGATGATTTTTATGAAGAAATTGAAGAAATTTTAATCATGGGAGATTTAGGCGTAAAAGCGACGGAAGAAATTCTTGACAGCCTAAAAGTGAAAGTAAAAGAAGAAAAAATTAAAGAGCCTTCTGCATGCAGGCAGCTTTTGATTGACAGTATCAAAGAACAGATGCAGACAGAGGAACTTGCCTACCGTTTTGAAGAAGAAACTTCTGTCGTTTTGATGATTGGCGTAAACGGCGTTGGAAAGACGACGACCGTAGGAAAACTGGCGGGAAAATTAAAAGCGGACGGCAAACGGGTCGTGATAGCGGCGGCAGATACGTTTCGCGCGGCCGCTGGAGAACAGCTTTTGGAGTGGGCAAACCGCGCCGGGGTGGAAATGATTGGCGGGCAGGAAGGCGCAGACCCGGCGTCTGTCATTTTTGATGCGGTTGCCTCTGCAAAATCCAAAGGAGCGGATGTGTTGCTCTGCGATACGGCAGGCAGACTTCACAATAAAAAAAATCTTATGGAAGAGCTGAAAAAAATCAACCGTGTGATTGACAGGGAGTATCCCGGCGCGTATCGGGAAACGCTGGTCGTACTGGATTCTACGACTGGGCAAAACGCCTTGTCTCAGGCAAGACAGTTTAAAGAAGCGGCGGAGATTACGGGTATTGTTTTAACAAAAATGGATGGGACGGCAAAAGGCGGTATTGCAGTTGCAATACAATCCGAACTTAAAATTCCGGTAAAATATATTGGAGTAGGAGAAAAAATCGAGGATTTGCAGAAGTTTTCTGCGGATGAATTTGTAGACGCGTTGTTTCGGACAGAGGAGGATGTGTAAATGCTGACGTTAGATAAATTTGAGGAAGCAAGCGAAAAAGTCAAAGAAGTCACATTGGAAACAAAATTAATATACAGCAATTATTTAAGCGCGCAGACTGGAAATAAAATTTATTTAAAACCAGAAAATATGCAGTTTACGGGAGCCTATAAAGTGCGGGGGGCATACTATAAAATCAGCACTTTATCAGACGAAGAGCGTAAAAAGGGGCTGATTACCGCTTCTGCCGGAAATCATGCGCAGGGCGTGGCATATGCGGCAAAATGTTATGGGGCAAAAGCTGTCATTGTTATGCCGACGACGACGCCCCTGATTAAAGTCAACCGTACAAAAAGCTATGGCGCAGAAGTGATTTTGTACGGAGACGTGTATGACGAAGCATGCGCCCATGCCTATGAACTGGCGAAACAGCATGGTTATACCTTTATCCATCCGTTTGACGACCTTGCGGTTGCTACTGGACAGGGAACAATTGCAATGGAGATTTTTAAAGAGCTTCCGCTTGTGGAATATATCTTAGTGCCGGTTGGCGGCGGCGGTCTTGCAACAGGTGTTTCTACACTGGCGAAATTATTGAATCCCAAAATTAAGGTAATTGGCGTAGAACCGGCAGGCGCAAGCTGCATGAAAGCGTCTTTTGAGATGGGAAAAGTCACTACTCTTTCGAATGTCAGCACAATTGCAGACGGTACTGCAGTCAAGACGCCGGGAACAACAATTTTCCCTTATATCCAGAAAAATTTAGACGATATTATAACTGTGGAAGACGATGAATTAGTCGTTGCCTTTTTAGATATGGTGGAAAACCATAAAATTGTCGTTGAAAATTCGGGGCTTTTGACAGTTGCGGCGCTCAAACATTTGAATATAAAAGAAAAACGTATTGCAGCTATTTTAAGCGGCGGAAATATGGATATTATTACTATGTCATCTGTTGTGCAGCAGGGACTGATTTTGCGTGACAGAATATTCACCGTGTCCGTTCTGCTGCCGGATAAGCCGGGAGAATTGACAAAAGTTGCGGATATGATTGCAAAAGAACAGGGAAATGTTATAAAATTAGAGCATAATCAGTTTGTGAGCATAAACCGGAAAGCGGCGGTGGAGCTTCGGATTACAATGGAGTGTTTTGGGACAGAGCATAAGCGGCAGATTATAAAGGCTTTAGAAAAAGCAAAATTTAAGCCAAAACAGGTCAGAACTATCCTATAAAGGAACATAGGGTATTAAAGGAGAGAGTATCATGTTTTGCATGAATTGTGGAATGGAATTACCGGATAAGGCAAAATTTTGCCTTAGCTGCGGAGCGCCGCAAAATAGTACAAATAGAAAAGAAAAGTCGCCTTCTGATGATAGTTATATGAAATCCTCTGCAAATTATGGATTTGCATACGGCACACTAGAATTAAAACGCGACAAGCTTATGTTTTGCACGAAAAAAGGCGACGTTACGGAGTACGAACTCAGTTTGATTGAAAAGCCAAGGGCGACGTTTGGAATCCTTGGATTTTCGTATCCGGACCAGGCGTCAGAAATTTCGTTTGGAGTGGACAATACAAAAAAATGGGTGCAGGTGATTTTAGATGCCAAAAACGGAATTTATCCACAGGCGGCAGAGTTGTCTAAACATGAGTTGGAAGAGTATATCAGGACACATTTTAATCTGGCGCAGAAGGCGGCGGCGCTGAAATATTACAGGGAACGGACAGGTGCGGATTTAAAGACGGCAAGAGAAGTAGTCAGCCGGATTTTATAGAGTTTGTCAAGAAAAAACACTTGACACCAATTTTCTTTTATGCTATTGTACCAAAGGTGATAAAAATGGAAACGAAGTTAGAACAGGCGTATCTCTATGATTTTTATGGGGAACTGTTAAACGCTCATCAGAGAAAAGTATATGAAGACTTTTATTTCAATGATTTATCTTTAAGCGAAATAGCAAAAGAAGAAGGTATCAGCCGCCAGGGAGTGCACGATTTGGTCCGGCGCAGCTTAAAGTCATTGGAAGGATATGAACAAAAGCTTCATCTGGTGGAAAAGTTTCTGTACATCAGGGAAAAAGTAAGAGAGATTCAGAATTTGGCACAATCTTATCATACAAAAAATCCAGAGGCAATCAGATTTGAAATCGAAAAGATTTCCAACGAAATCATAGAAGGATTATAATAGAGGGATTAGAATATGGCGTTTGATAACCTGTCTGAAAAATTGCAGAATATATTTAAAAATTTAAGAAGCAAGGGAAAATTGACAGAAGATGATGTGAAATCTGCTTTAAAAGAGGTTAAAATCGCATTATTGGAAGCGGATGTCAATTTTAAAGTAGTCAAACAGTTCATCAAGACGGTTCAGGAGCGGGCAATCGGCCAGGATGTGATGAATGGGTTAAATCCCGGACAGATGGTGATTAAGATTGTAAATGAAGAAATGATTGCCCTGATGGGATCTGAGACAACGGAAATTGCCTTAAAAAAGGGCAGTGACCTTACTGTTATTATGATGGCGGGCTTACAGGGAGCAGGTAAGACTACCACGACGGCGAAAATTGCCGGAAAATTAAAGCAGAAAGGCAAAAAGACACTGCTTTGCGCATGTGATGTGTATCGTCCGGCAGCGATTGACCAGTTAAAGATTAATGGCGAAAAGCAGGGCGTTGAAGTATTTTCCATGGGAGATAAAAAAAATCCGGTGGACATTGCAAAAGCATCCGTATTACATGCAAAGAAAAATGGATTTCAAGTTTTGATTATAGATACCGCAGGACGGCTCCATATTGATGAAGAAATGATGGAAGAGCTTTCTGCGATTAAATCCGCCGTAGACGTTTCACAGACAGTCTTAGTCGTAGATTCTATGACGGGTCAGGACGCAGTCAATGTGGCTGGTATGTTTGAAGATAAAATTGGCATTGACGGCGTTATTTTAACAAAATTAGACGGCGACACCAGAGGCGGCGCGGCGCTCTCGATTCGAGCAGTGACTGGAAAACCGATTCTTTATGTCGGCATGGGAGAAAAACTATCCGATTTGGAACAGTTTTATCCGGACCGCATGGCGTCTAGGATTCTTGGCATGGGCGATGTGCTGACGATGATTGAAAAGGCTCAGGAAGCTATTGACGAAGAAGAAGCCAGAAAATTAGAACAGAAGATGAAAAAAGCAGAGTTTGATTTTGAAGATTACTTAAGCTCTGTAACCCAGATGAAAAAAATGGGCGGACTTTCCAGTATTTTAGGCATGATGCCCGGCATGGGCGGTATGAAAATGCCGGAAATTGATGAAGGTGAAGCGGAAAAGGGAATGAAACGGACAGAGTCCATTATTTTTTCCATGACTCCGCAGGAACGCAGGAATCCGTCTTTACTAAATCCAAGCCGTAAGCGCAGGATTGCGGACGGCGCAGGCGTAGATATTGCAGAGGTCAACCGTTTGGTAAAACAGTTTGAACAGGCGCGGAAAATGATGAAGCAGTTTCCGGGCATGATGGGCGGCAAACGCGGGAAACGCGGAAAATTTACGCTGCCGTTTTAAGACGTGATTAAAGCAGATTTGCTTTGATTATATACCAGATTACCCAAAGGGAGTCTATTTAAACAAAATTAGGAGGTGAACGACATGGCAGTTAAAATCAGATTAAAAAGAATGGGAAAGAAGAAAGCTCCTTTCTATAGAATCATCGTTGCTGATTCCAGATCTCCGAGAGATGGAAAATTTATTGATGAAATTGGTACTTACGATCCGACAAAAGATCCAAGTGAATATCATGTAAATGAAGAATTAGCAAAGAAATGGTTAGCAAACGGCGCACAGCCGACAGATACTGTAAGCAGAATTTTCAAATCGGCTGGAATTGCAAAATAAGAGGTGTCAGTGATGAAAGAATTAGTGGAAGTTATTGCGAAAGCACTGGTTGATGACCCGAATGAGGTTGTTGTTACTGAGACAGAAACAGAAAAAGCCATTGTACTAGAACTGCGCGTAGCGCAGTCCGATATGGGCAAAGTAATCGGCAAGCAGGGACGTATTGCAAAAGCAATTCGTTCCGTTGTAAAAGCAGCAGCCTCAAAGGAAGAAAAGAGAGTTACTGTTGATATTGTGCAGTAATGGCATAGGGAGGGATACTATGAGTAAAAAACCAACCGTACTTATGATATTAGATGGTTTTGGATTAAACGAAAAAACCGAAGGCAATGCCATCGCACAGGCAAATACCCCTACGCTTGATAAACTGATGCAGGAGTATCCTTTTGTAAAGGGATATGCCAGCGGTTTGGCGGTCGGACTTCCGGACGGGCAGATGGGCAATTCCGAGGTTGGACATTTAAATATGGGCGCCGGAAGAATTGTATATCAGGAACTGACAAGGATCACAAAAGAAATCGAAGACGGTGATTTTTTCCGGAATCCGGAATTATTAGAGGCAGTGGCAAACGTGAAGAAAAACGGCTCCGACCTGCATTTTTACGGGCTTCTTTCTGACGGCGGCGTTCACAGCCACAATACGCACCTGTATGGCTTGCTCGAGCTTGCAAAGCGGGAAGGCGTAGAAAACGTCTATGTACATTGTTTTCTGGACGGAAGAGATACGTCTCCGACCTCCGGCAAAGGATTTATCGAAGCGCTGGAAGCAAAGATGAAAGAAATCGGCGTCGGAAAAATCGCGTCGATCTGCGGACGCTATTACGTGATGGACAGAGATAACCGCTGGGACCGCGTAGAAGCCGCTTATAAGATGCTTACGCTGGGCGAAGGCGTTACCGCAGACAGTGCGGCAGAGGCAATCAGCGCTTCTTATGCAGACGATAAAACGGATGAGTTTGTGCTGCCGACGGTTATTTTAGAAAACGGCGCGCCTGTTGCGACGATTAAGGATAAAGACAGCATCGTGTTTTTCAATTTCCGTCCGGATCGGGCAAGAGAGATTACGAGGACGTTTTGTGCCGATACGTTTGACGGTTTTGACAGAGGACCGAGAAAAGACGTTACGTATGTCTGCTTTAGTGAATATGACGTAACGATTCCAAATAAAAAGATCGCTTTCAAAAAGGTAGAACTGAAAAATACATTCGGGCAGTTTCTGGCAGATAACGGGAAGACCCAGGCAAGAATTGCAGAAACAGAAAAATACGCGCACGTTACCTTTTTCTTTAACGGCGGCGTAGAAGAGCCGAATCCGGGAGAAGAGAGGATTCTTGTCAATTCTCCGAAGGTTGCCACATACGACCTGCAGCCGGAGATGAGCGCACCTGCGGTATGCGACAAACTGTGCGAAGCGATTCGTTCGCAGAAATATGACGTGATTATTATTAACTTTGCAAATCCGGATATGGTAGGGCATACAGGTGTGATGGATGCTGCAAAAAAAGCGGTGGAAGCAGTGGACGCATGCGTGGGAAGAGCAGTAGAAGCGTTGCTGGAAGTGGACGGACAGATGTTCTTATGCGCAGACCACGGCAATGCAGAGCAGCTGGTCGATTATGAATCCGGCGTACCGTTTACCGCACATACGACCAATCCGGTTCCGTTTATTCTGATCAACTATGACCCGTCGTATACATTAAAAGAAGGCGGACGTCTGGCGGATATCGTACCGACGATGATTGAAATGATGGGAATGGAGAAGCCTGCGGAGATGACAGGGGAATCCCTTTTAATGAAAAAATAGTAACTGATTATTCAAATGGTAAGAAGGGCGAATGCATCTGGTGTGCGTTCGCTCTTTTCCTATTCCGGCGGATCAGGGAAAATCAGTCAGAAGAAACGACAGGGAGTT
>OFFJ01001799.1_pt1 | contig 14939 bp, 10 predicted proteins | sample 1521261 | NCBI WGS metagenome assembly OFFJ01 (sample SAMEA3504122, study PRJEB24116) | mouse gut metagenome | biome: mouse gut; feature: mouse-associated habitat; material: faeces | place: Denmark | collected 2011 | reverse complement strand
TTAGGCGTTGCAGTGGGAACAGGTGTGGGCGTGGCCGCAATCTTTCCCTGCTCGTCATAAGTCACAGTTGTAGTCTCATACGCAAAATTCTCCCTGTTTGTCCACAGGTCAAACGCGTCTCCGGGATCGCCCTTATGTTCGGACTTTGTGTATTCCCCTACGATAATGCCATTGGCATAGGTACCCGTCTCCTTCAGGATATGGCCGGTTCCGCTGTCAATCTGCCACTTTTCAAAAGCCCCGTTGTAAGCCCCTCCGGAAACCGAAGTCTGCAGCAGCCAGGTCACATCCTTTGCATACTTTAATACAATGATTTGCCCGTTTGCCTCGAAACAAACATTAATATAAGGTTTTTCTTCAATATCATATCCCACCTGCACGGAAAGCGTTGCTTCCCCTGCACCGCCAATGGTATAGCTGCGGCAGCCTTCATACAGCTCGCCTGCCAGCGTGTCAAACCATTCTTCACTGCTCACCAGGTGGATTGCCTCTCCCAGATACTCCGGAAGCTCCAGATTCTGCTGCAGGTTCTTCATGGCCTCCAGTACCGCTGATTCCATCTCTTCACTCAGCCCTTCCGCGCCCCCGCTGCCCTGCAGGGCGTCCCCGGCAGGAACAGGCGTCTCCGTATTCTCCGGCGTTCCCTCCTCCTGTCCGTCTTCCGACTCCGATTCGCCCGTCAGGGCAACCGGCTCCAGTGCATCGATGATTTTCTCCTCCGAGACGCTCTCGCTTCCGTCCCCGCAGCCTCCAAGCAGCAGCGCTGTCAAAATGCCTGTCACGGCACAGTATCTCCATTTGTTTTTCATAATAACCTCCACACTTTATCCACTCTGCATAGATTCACTTGCAGTCACATACATTTCCGTTTCAATCCCGTGAAGCCTCTTCCGATGCCGGATGCTTCCCGTGCTTCCAGGCATACCGCCTGCGGCTTCAGAACAGTTCTTAACGGCACAAACAGTCCATGGACCGAAAGCAGCTTCACACCTTACCGTCCTTCCTCCTGCGCAGACAAGGCATCCGCGTCGCCAATCAGCTTCCGCAGGAAGACATCCGCATCCGAACCTTCCGGATAGGTTCCCTGCTCAATCAGCTGTCCTGCCAGCCCGTAAATGCTTCTTGCCACAGTGGGGCCATACAGTGTCGTCTGCACGCCGTCCTTTTCCAGAATAGCGTATCCACGGAACGCAAACTCCGTTTTGTATTGTTCCACAGGAAGCCCCACCAACACGGATGTAAAACGGTATCTCCCGTCCACTGTCTCGAATACCACATCCTGTCTTGTTCCGTCTTCCTTCGTACCGTAGGACAGCCCGCTGACAATCTTCTCGCCGCCCTTGATCATAGGATACCGGCTCAGATTTGCATTACTGGTAACCAATGTGCCGTATTCCTTCAGTGTATATCCGTCCACGCCTCCGGAAGTAAGCCTTGCGCGCAAATCCGCTGAGATTCCCGTCTTGAACCGGATTCCCGTCTTACCCGTGATACGGATGGAGAAGCCATGGTATGTCAGCAAATCCTCCAGTCCCGGCAGCGGCGTGGCCGTGTAAACCACTCCGTTATGGCTCAGGCTCCATGCATACATGCCGGTGGCCACGCCAGCCTCGTTATACTTATAGAGCACTGCCGTCTTCGCATTTCCGTCAGGTGCCGTGACAACCAGACTGCCGTTCCTTATCTGCCCCTGATACGCTATCCCGTCCAGCCACATCACGGAGTCGCCGTAACCTTCCGGAAACGGCAGAACCACTTCCGTGGAATAATTGGGCGCTCCGCAGGGTTCTCCGGGCATATTCTCATACACCGGAATCTTAAATACAAAAGTACTGTTCAAGGCACCGGCTCCTTCATAAAGCCTCTTAATGCTGGCGGCCTCCGTGGTGGGAGCCGTGATATTCTGCATATACTGATGCGTATACGGCGCATAGGCCCCGTTGGGATTCACATTGAACTTCTGAAGGTACAGTGTGTCCTGACCCTTTTTGATATAGTTGGCGGAAATAAACTCCGCACCGCCTCTGATTGCCGCCTCCGGGCTTGACCAGCCATGGTCTTTCGCATATTTTAACCCGCTTACATAGACCTGCTGGTTGGTAGTACCGGTGGCCCCCACGTTAAAGTAATTATAATATCCCTCATATCCGGGATAAGTCCCCGAAATCAGCGGAGACGTTCCTGCACCCTGTTCCTGGAGCACCCTTGCCGCCAGATGGAAGGGGCTTACTTCCAACGCCCGGCCAATCTCCCAGAAAAGCCGGGCATATGTCTTATCTGCCCCCGGCGCATTACCTTTCATAAAAGTATTGTTCAGAAAAGATGCCACTGCGTCCAAAGTATGATACTGTTCATTATAAGTCAGCTGCTCAAACTGAAAAACAGCATTCTCCGACAATCCGTTTCGTGGGTCCATATACAGTTCCAGAGCTGCCTCCGAAGCATAATACCAGTTCCCGGTATCATAGAGCCCGTTCTTCGCCCAATCGGGAAGCGTCTTGTATACCAAGCTCCTTCCCCCCTGGAGCTCGCTTGAAATGGAAGCGCTCCAGTCAAGCGTTGTATTCATCTTGACAAATGTCCAGTTCGGATGGTTTGCCTTCAAAGCCAGAAGCGCCGGACGATAACTCTCCGGAAACTGCTCAATATCCGGGTATGTACTCCTTCCCGAAGCGTCCGCCGTATAGGCGGCGGCATTGAAATTCAGGCCATACCCTTCTTCCCATTCCAGAAAACGGGCATCTGAACAGGCCAGATATGTACGCGGAACATAGCCATACACCATCCTGCCATTGTACTCCAGGCTGACATAATACCAGATTTCCGCCTCATCGTCCACATACACATCCTGAATATTGACTGTCTGTCCGCTCAGAACAGTAACCGCTATATCGCTTTCCGCGGACGGCTGGCAGCGGACCGGATACTCGTCGCTCAGGTAAACCACTGCCATAATATCCCGCTCTGCCGCTATCTGCGCCAGGCTTTCTCCCGCTTCTTCCAGCCATTGTGCGGATTCCTCATCCATATTTCCGGAAGAGCGCTTCCAAACAGCCTCCGGAACCCGGATGCCCTCATTGTCCGTGAAATCTCCTCCCGATACGGAATTTTCCGGCGATGATGCCTCTTCTTCCTCCTGCCCGGCTTGCTGCGCAGCATCCGGACCTTCCGCCAATGCCGACAAAGCCGGCCATTCTATATCAGCGCTCAGCAAAGCTGCAAGCACCAGTCCTCCGCATATAAGTCTTACGAACTTTTTCATCCTGATACCATACCTTTCTGCAGGATGCCTTGACCAAAAGCAATTTACCTGCATTTTTCTACGTAGGATTTCGAAATCCTTCTTATTTCAATCCGGTATATGTTTTTTCTACCTTTTTACAGTTACATATTCCGGAACCCGAAGTACACCACATAAGGATAACACATTATCCGTCCCTGTCACCCGGCAATTTCTGCCATTGCGCCTTTCAGGATACAAATGAACCGCAACAACATCCGCTTGCCGCTCACACCTGCCTCTCATACCATCATTGCGGCTGCTTCTCATGTCTCATGCAGCCGAAACCGCGCATGCAGCTTCCTGATTCCTCTGGGGGCCAGCGCAAACAGCGTGTGATAAATCTTGTTTTTTCCTGTCAAAATCTTATTTGTCACGGACCTGAGCCAGTTTTTGCGCAGATAAGACACAATTCCCCGGTACATGGCATTGCCTCCTGTCATCTGTGCAATGGGAATATGCAGCATATATTCCAGCCTCTGGAAAATTCCGAAACGGAATGCCGTATCCGCAAGTTCCGGATAGTTCCGCGCTACAATCTCCGCCACCATATCCGCATTTTCCACACAATCGGCAAACACCCTGGAAAATTCTTTCCTGTCCGCCTTGCGGGAATTGCTCCCCACCCGGTAAAATACATGATAACACTGCCAGGGAAGAGAGGCCAGCTTCCCGATATCCGGAAGCATCCGCACTATCAGATGAAAATCCTCATTCAGCTTCCCCGGCGGAAATGCCTCCTTTGGAAAAAGCTCCCTGCGGATCAGCTTTGTACAAAGAGAGCAGTCCCCCCTGTGAAGCAGCAGCTCTCTCATGAAATCCCCGCTCTCTATCACCTGAGGTTCCGCCGGCGGCTCACAGATATCGGAAAGCGGCTTGTCCTGCTCATCCCGCTCATCCCGTGCGACCTGCGCCGCCGAGACATGAAATTCCCGTATTCCCCATAACAGCTTTTCATACATATCCGGTGAAATATAATCATCACTGTCCACAAAACCCACATATTCCCCGGATGCATGCTCCAGAGCCAGATTCCTGGCCAGCGAAGTCCCTCCGTTTTCCTTATGGAACACTCTGATGCGCCCGTCCTCCTCCGCCAGACGGTCACACAAATCCGCCGTCCCGTCCGTGGAGCCGTCATCCACAAGGAGAATCTCCAGATTGCGGTAGGTCTGCGCCGTAATGGAACGGACACATCTTGGCAGATATTCCAGAATATTGTACACCGGAACAATGACCGTGATCAGGGGCATATCATCCATAAGGGCACCTCCTGTAACCTGTTTCTCTTGAAACTGATGCAAACCTGGCGAAGCTGCCCGGAACCGCAATATTGCCTCCGCCTGTTTCACTATGTCTGTTTCATATCACTTTTTTACTGCCTGCGATGCCCGAAACCGCTTTCTTGCCCTGCGTTCCGACAAAACAGGAGCCGGCGCGCAGGGAGTACAGCATCCGATTTCGGCAGAAGCCTGTCCGCCTTCTCTGAAAGCGGCTGCCCCGTTTTCCTGTCCCAGGATATACCTGACCCGTTTCAGCAGCTGTTCCGCGGCATTCTCCGCATTCCAGTCCTCCGTAATCGTCCGGTAGGCATTGCGGCCCAGCTGCCTACAATAGATTCTATCTTTAACCAAACTTTCTGTCAAGAAAAACAGCTGCCGCTTTTTTCCGTCCTCATAAATCAGCCCGTTTTCTCCCTGCCGTATCAGCCAGGGCGCCGAGCCTATCATATGGCCGGCTACCAGCGCGCACGCACTGTTCATGGCCTCGTTCGCCACGGCACCCCAGCCTTCCTGCCTGTCGCTTGTAAACAGAAAAATATCCGCTTTCTCCATGACCCGCCGCACTTCCTCCGGCGGCTGATACCCCAGAAAAGTGACATGGCCTTCCAGCCCGTACTCTTTCGCCAGCTCCTGCATCCGGGGCTTCAACTCTCCGTCCCCGATGATATCCATATGAAAGTTAACCTTTTTTTCCCTCAAATATGCCGCCGTCTCCAGTGGCAATTCCGGATGTTTCAGGCTGATTAGTCTCGCCGCCCAGAGCAGATACGGGGTTTTGTCCTCTCCATATCCCTTCTCCTCCAAAAGCCGGTCTATGTCATAGTGCTTCGTCTCCGGAAAATATCCCCAACAATACATTTTACCCGGATATGCCCTGACAATATGAAAGTCGGAAGGCACATATGCCCCTGAACACAGCAGATATACAGGTGCTTTGCGGTAACGGGTATGATCTTTATACTTTTTTATCAGCCCTCGGGGAGAAATCGCCTTCCACTGCCCTGTCCTGTACAGGCGCTCGCTGTAACGTATGACAGGCTTTCCTGCCTCCAGGCGGGGCGTGATATAGCTTTCCTCGTCCGTACCGCCGAACAGTACAATATCACAGTCCAGAATCAGCCGCCTGCAGTACGCCTCTTCCTCATAAAAGCATCGCACATATGCCGGCCGCTCCGTCTCATGCCATCCCATCCGCACACGCTCTGCCTCCATGGCCTCTGTCTGTACAAAGACAAAATTCCCTTCCAGAAGCCGGTTCATGGCATTGCAGAACGGAATCTGGTGGTGATTGATGTAATTGGATACAAACGCCATCCTTACAGCCTGTCCTTCTTTCATTTCTATACCCCTTGCGCGCTCTGGCGCGCATACCAATCAATATTTGAAAGGAACTTTCAAACTTGCTCCCTGCCTCCGATACGCACCTTACGTCTGCGCTGTCTTTCTTCCTTTCATAATATCCGTATATATTTCTATCAGTCTGGCGTAATTTATTCCCCGGTTGTGCGTATTTTCTGCATGGCTTCTTGCATTTCCGCAATAAATACGCTGCCTGTCAGGATGCTCCCACATCTGTATAACCGCATCGGCAAGTTTCCCGGCAATGCGCTCCAATTCCCCGTTTTCCCCGTTCGCATTATCGGTTACGGCTTCAGAGCTGCCAGTTTTCTCCGCACCGGATTCTTCCGGCATCACAAAACCCTCATACAGAATGCCGTCCTCTCCTCCTGTAAATATGCTGGGAATCCCCCCTACAGCGGCACTGACGCAGGGCATGCCCAACAGCATGGCCTCCCCCAGAGAGTTCGGCGAATTCTCCAGCGCTGACGGACACAGGAACAGACTGCTTATCAGATACCTGTCCCTCATCTGCTCCGCACTCATTTTTCCCAGAAAAGCGACCTTTTCTTCCAGACCTCCGTCTTTCAGCAGCTTCCTCAGATACCTTCCGTAGGCGGATATCTTCACCTTCTGTTTCAGCGTCCCGTAACCCACCAGGCTGTTGCCTGCCACATAAGCCCGGGCATCGGGATACCTGGCCAGAATCTTCGGCATCGCCAACAGCATGTAATGAAGCCCTTTCAACGGATAGTCCCCCTGGCTTACAAATATGGAATGGGGAATACACCCCTCTTCCTTCCAGACCGGCCCGTAAAATTCAGGCCTCAGTGTCTCATTCATGAGATGGTAACGGGCATGCGGATTCCACTTCGCCGCGCTTTCTCTGTCCCACTCCGTGCGTCCGGTCACATTTCCCGCCAGGCTGATGCTTTCCCGCTCCATATTGCCCCGAAGCACGAATTTTTCCTGCTGCTGCCTCAGGCTGTCCTGCTTCAGCCAGTCCCGAAATGTCACGGACGAAACCACCTTCTCCGGCAAATCCGCAAAATATGCCTCCGCATACAGCGTACACAGCCCCTGCAATCCCAGCAGCACCCTGTCTTTATCCGGAAAGACTCTGCACATTGCCAGGGTATGGGGATATTCCGTGCCAAAACAGTGTACGATATCAGGCTTCACCTTATCAACGATTTTTTTCAGCACATGTTCCAGATTTTCGTCATATTTTTCCGGGCAACCCACATTCTCCGGAAAACCGTAGCAACGCATGGAAGATATCTCCTGCCCCTCCGGAAGCTCATTTCCCTGCATCGGAAACGCCACGGACAGCTCGATGCCGTTTTCATGCCGCCTTTCCAGCAACGCACCTGCCAGCCCGCTGAGCCAGCCCTCCTTGTTAGAGGCTTCCAGATGAAGCTGCCGCGCGATAACGGGCAATATAATATTACACAGCCACAATACTTTCATAACAGTTTCCATGCCTTTCAGGTTATCTCAAAATCTGCACAGACCATACCCTTCTGTTTTACGCTCTCCGTACAGCCCTGCCTTTCATCAGTTAAAGATCCAGTTCAAATACGGCAGCAGCCTGATGTCCACCGCATACATATCCCTTAACAGCAATATGAAATATCCCCCAAACGCGCATACCACGCCTGCCCGGCAGAACCTGGCAAACCACCCTTTTTCCATCTCACCCAAAAGCCTGGGCAACAGAAAAACCTGAGATATAATCATATAATACCCCACTCTCGACACCTCCGGAATGAAGGAACCGCAGCAATACACTGCCAGCCCTGCCAGATTCAGAAAAAAGTAAAAGCGGTTCACCCTGTCTTCACGCAGGCTTCTCCTGTAGCAGATCAGGGAAAGCACCAGCACACAGACGCATTTCAATATATTTGCATAGGAAAGCTGCCCATTGTCAAAAGCGGAATTGCGATAAAACGGATAGAAAAAGAAGATAATTTCCTTATATAAATCCTGGCAGAAGATCAATGTACACAGAAAAATGCCGCCCGCAATATAATGCCGTCTTTTCAGCGAAGCCGCTGCCAGGAACTGCGCAATCAGATAGACCGGAATCACCAGAAGCACAGACTTATGAAACGTTGCCGCCGCCAGTATCACCAGGATAAATTTCCCATACTCTCCCCTGAGCACATATTTCATGGAAAAAAGCACCACTGCCAGCGCGAAATAATATCTCACCGAGTTCAGGCTGTTAAAGTAATAACCTCCTGTCATCAGCAGGTACAGGGAAAACGCAAAGTAACTCCCCTGATCATACAATGCCTTCACAAAAAAGAACACTGTCAGGACGGAAAACAGTGCAAAAATATACAGATATTCATCATATCCGAAAATATCCTGCATCCACTTTACGATATAATTAAAGCCGATTTCCGAAGATACATGCCGCTCCTGGGCAATCAGCTTAAAATTATCCCGATACACCCAGTAATCATTACCAACCGCAATCCTGCAGGCGGATACCCCGGTCAGCAGGCAATAAACGGCGAAAGCGGCAATCCGGTTCCTTGCCTGCTGCCGCTGGCAGGAACAGCTGCCAAAAGGCCGTCCTCCCCGGATGGCTCCCGACACATAGTCCCTGTTTTCCACAAACATCCCCAGAACCACCGTCACTATCGTCAATGTGATATAAACCAACGCACTCCGTTCCATCCAAACCTCCCGCACAGCGGCTTTATGTCTCACTGCCGCTGCCGATTCCCACCGATGCCTCCGGCTTTCGGCTTCCCGCCTTCATCCATCTGTAGGCCTGTCCCACAGACATTTCCGCACATAATGTTCCCCTGTGGGCAAGCAGAAACCGAAGCGCCATTACCCGCGCCAGCCTGCCGTAGAGATGCCGGTACAGCACGCCTTTGTCTCGGAAAAACTTCTCATTGTAGCCTTCAAACCATGTAGACTCCCCTGCCGTCTCCTCCGCGATCGTAACCGGAGCCGTATATACGGAAAACCCCTTATCCATGAAGTCTTTTAAGAACAGGCTGTCCTCCCCGCTGCCATACCTGGCACCGCCTCCGAAAAGAAGCGAAAAAGTCACCCCCGAAGACAGCAGGCTTTCCCGGCGCACGGCGAAGCTCACCGCCCCGTATCTGCCGCAGTTATACCAGTGCACCCTTTTCCGCTCCGTAATATGGTAAGTACGCCGACTCTCTTCTATCTTAACATTAAAAAGTATCATATCTGCATCAGAATTCTGAACAAATTCTGCCGCAACTGCATCCGCATACCCCGGCTCATACACCAGATCACCGTCCGAAAACAGGCAGATATCGCCTTCCGCCCGCAAAATAGCCTCATTCCGGCTCCTGCCCACGCCCCTGTCCGGAAAAGAGTAAAAACGTATTCTGTTGCCCGAATCCTCTATTTCCCGGTAATCAAGCCTGTCGCACTGGTTGATTACCACCGCGTCAGAATCCAGCCGCATGCGGCGTATCAGCGCCTCCGGATCTTCATGCATCACCGATGCCAGAACCTCTACTTTCATATATTCATTCTCCCTGCCCATGTGCATTTTGCCCATGTGCATTCTGCCCATGTGCATTCTGCCTGGGAACATTATCTCGTGTCTGCCAGACTCGCTTTTCTGCGTCCTGTGTCCTTCCAAAATAATACCGCCGAATCAATTTCTCGTCAGCCTCCCAGAGGATGGCAGCCGTCACTTCACAGTCCTGCTGCTGCAGATACTCCAGTACATACTCAAACTTACCGCCCGCATGGCTGCCGGCTTTTACTGCCAGCAGGATCCTGTCAGCCTGACGGAGTGCAGCGCAGTTTCCCGGCTCCGTCAGGGGAGACGCCACCGCAAACCAGGCGGAGCCCACGGTTTCCGGACACCGTTCTCTCAGTTTTGCAAGAACGGTTTCCGGCTCCATTCCCTCCTGTACCATACAGACCGCAGTACCGCATCTCCCGGCTACACCGCTCCCGCTTTTTTCCTTCCATGATGTCTCCCGGGTTTCCCTCTCCGGCATTTCGCCTTCACAGCCTTCCTGGGTTTTCGCTTCATGACGCATCTCCCCCCGGCTCTCCTTCCCGCCGAAAAAATACCGCATATTCTCAGCCATTCCCGGGCTCTCCAGGGTTCCCACTGTCCTAAGCCCATACCGTTTCCTGATGGTTCCCGGCAGCCAGATACTGTCATCGCCGGTCTCCTTCAGAAGCAGGACAATCACCGCAAAGAAGCCGGACAACAATGCACTGAGAATCACTGCCCGGCCCACACGGACATCCGGAATCACCTCCTCCGCCCGGCCCGGGTCTATCACCGACACGGAACGAATCTCCTGCAGGGAGAAATCCTGCGTCATCACCTGGTCCACGGCCCGCAGAATCCTTTCCGTTCTGGCAGACTCCTCCGTAGTAACCGTTACCGCCGGCACTCTGAGATCCGACCATACGAATGCCTCCAGGCTCTCCGCCAGCTCCTGCTCCGTCAGTTCATCTTCTCCTGCAAGACGGGACTGCAGCATTTCCAGGAATACCTGCGACTGCATGTAAGTATTCCACGTCATCGCGTTGATATAGCTTGTCTGCAGTTCCGCCTCGCTGTCCACATTATACTCTACTCTGTACACGGAAGTTGCTGCAAACAGACTCTCGCCGCGCAGCAGGACATTCTTCACATAATATCCCCCGCCGAAGACCAACACCCCCAGAAATGTCACTGACACGATTACCGGAAGCCTGTGCAGCATCCGCAGCACCGTCAGGCGCAGGTCAAAAGGCTCCTTTCCGTAGTACCCTTTCCAAAGATTTCTGCCGTCAGGCTGTGTAGCTGATTCTTTCCCTGTCATTCTTCGTCCTTCCTGCCCTGCGCTTCCATCTTTTTCCGCTTTTCCTCCCGCAGAGCCGTGATCTGTTCATCCTCTATGCCCTCCGTGCTGTCCGGCCAGAACAAAATCTTCAGGGTCAGCATCATCAGCTTGAGGTCCAGCCAGACGGAGTAATTTTCAATATAAGTCAGATCCAGTTTCAATTTGTCATATGGAGTCGTATTATATTTTCCATATACCTGCGCAAAGCCCGCCAGTCCTGCCTTTACTTTCATACGGTACGCAAATTCCGGCATGACCTCCAGATACTGTGCAATGATTTCCGGCCTCTCCGGCCTGGGACCGATAAAGGACATATCCCCCCGCAGGATATTAATCAGCTGAGGCAGTTCGTCAATCCTGCACTTCCGGATAAATTTTCCGATGGGCGTAATGCGGCTGTCATTTTTGCTGGCAAGCCTTGCCACCCCGTCCTTCTCCGCATCCGTTTTCATACTGCGGAATTTTAAGATATGGAATTTCCGTTGGTCCAATGTGCAGCGAACCTGTTTATACAATATGGGACCGCCGTCATACAGCTTGATCAGAACCGCAGTTATCAGCATAAACGGCAACGCAAATATCAGCAGAATCAGCGCACATAAAATATCAACGGCCCTCTTCATAAATCTCTGTTCCACGGTAAGGCTGTACTCCCGGGTGAGGAGCATGGGGCTGTCAAATACATGGAGTTCCTCCGCCCCCATGAGGATGACATCTGTAATCTTCGGCAGCATATAAACCCGGATGGAATGCCCATAGCAAAACTTGATCAGCGGCGTCCTCTCTTCCACGGATATATCGCCGATCAGTACCGCATTGCATTCTCCCGCCTCATAGAACTCCAGGATCGACCTGCTGACCTCCTCGAATCCTTCTCCGGCATGTATGGTTCTGGTTATCACGTACTTGTCTTTACGGCTCTCAAATTTGGCACAGATTCCATCAATGGGCCTGTCCCCGTGAATCAGCAGCAGCCTGCGGGGCGGAAATATAAGCCTGTATATCCGGTTTGCAATGTTAATATAAATCACAACAACTATCGTCTGCGTAACCATCATAAATATGAAAATATGCGGTACGAACAGCTGGGCTGCCATCACGGAAAGCTCTCCGTAAATAAACACATTCGCCATCAGTGTGGCAAATACCTGGGAGAAAATAATTTCCACATTTTTCAGATACCCCAACCGCATTCCCCCATACATGGAAGAAAGCAGAAACAGCACCACCCCATAAATCGTTATTTCCAACATATTGCCCTTAAACCAGAGTTTCTGTAAATCCTCCACCAGACTGCCCCGGAAGTGATACATCCAGCAATAGGCAAACACACCCACTTCCAGGCCGAGACAGATTGTCGTCAGTCCTAAATTGATCAGCCGCTTGAAGCTTTCCCGCTTCTGCAGCTTCCTTTTTTCGCTGGTATTCATTCTCAAATTAATTTCCTCCTAATCAGGGTTCCGCCCTATATCCGCCGCTTCACTGCCCTGAACGCCCAGAAACAGAAATGATATGCGCTGCGGGGCAGGCTTAAGCCTTCCGACCTGCGGTACAGATTCCATATGCGGCGAATGGCCTCCAGTTTGTTGGAGGAAAGGCTCTTTCCTGCCCTGCGGTATCTCACCAGATTCTCATCCAGCCCGTATGCGGTATACCCTTCCCGCAGCACCCGGAACCATAATGCCGAGTCTTCACTTTTGACAACAGGCATTTCCAGCTTCTCTCTGCCGATTTTTTTCGTGTCAAACATAACCGTGGTAGTAAAAATGGTTGTATTGCTCAATGCCTGCCTGTAACTCAGGGTCTCCGGCACATGTACTATCTTTCCCGTGCCCCTGCCCTGCTCATCCGCGAATTCGTAGCCCGTAAATACAAAAGCGGCATCTTTTTCCTTCATAAATGTCAGTTCCAGCTCCAGCTTTTCCGGCACCCACAGGTCATCCGCATCCAGATAGGCGATATACCTTCCCCGGGCTTCCTGCAGTCCCCGGTTTCTCGCTCGGGCGGCTCCCTGATTATAGGGCTGCCTGATGATACGAATCCTGGCATCACCCGCTTTATCTATATATCGATTTATTATATCCATTGTTCCGTCTGTTCCGCAATCCTCCACCATGAGCAGCTCCCAATTCTCATAAGTCTGCGCGGCCACACATGCAATGGTTTCTTCTATATATTTTTCCGCATTGTACACAGGCACAATGATACTGACCAGTCCATCCATACAAATCCTCTTTTGAGCCTTTCAAGCCAATCATTGTATCACAAACAGATAATAGCCTTCCAACACCTCAGCGCCGGTTCCCAACGCCGTTTCCATACGGGCTACTGCTTCCTCGGAAGACTCTGCCGTAATCATAATACAGTTAACCCCCTGCTCCAGGGCCTTCCCCACACATTCCTCCAAAGTAACCATCTGCTTTGCCGAAATCCCGCTCCCCGGCTGCCCGGATTCCGTATCTTCCGCTTCCTGCAGGACATCCTCCGTCTCACCGGACCGTGCTGCCGCCGAATTAACTCCGTCCGTCTCACCGGCCCCCGCGTCCTCCAACAGTTCTGCCTCCATGTCCGCCTCTCCCGTCATGCTCAGATTCTCCATCCATTGTTCCATCATGACAGTATCTTCATTATATATATCATAAGAATACGCATTCAAAAAGCCGTCCCAGATATTCCTGCCATAGGGAAGCAGGATACCCGCATCCTTCTCTCTGGCATATTCCATAATCTCCCTGGGCGCCCACAGGCAAAGCCTCTCTCCTGCCCCCCTTCCGGAAAGCCGTTCCACCACAGAATAAGCCCTGGCCCGTTCTTCTTTCCGCTCTTCCCTGTCCCATACAGATTTGCCCAGGCTTCCGCAGAACAGGAGAACTGCCAGCATAAGCAGCGTTACAGGCAGAACCTTCTTCCACTGTCCGGCATTCCCGGCCCGATACTCTGTCCAGAAAACCGTCAGTCCGAAAGCCGTCACCGCCGTCACCGGCACCAGACTCCATATCCACTCATAATTATAAAACTTTGTCTGGTACAACATCAGCACGGCGGCCGTCATCGGCAAAATGCAGCAGACCGTCATAACGGAAGCGTACAGCAGGAGCGCCCGCTGCTCTTTCTGTTTTCTGCCAAACCACAGAAAAAGCAATACCGCCATCAGCAGCACCGGCAATTTCCCGTCGTCCGTATAGCCTGTCCATCCGGACCATGCATTGTAAAGAAACTCTGTCATCTTATCTCTCTTACCTCATACTGTTTTCCACGAAACCGCATAACCTTAAGACAAATGTCATGATATGCTTATCGGGCATCTGCTCTTACCATATCCTTTATTTCCTTCTCATCGCTGCGGTACCGGTTTCCCTGAAACAGTGCTGCAGGATTCCCATTCCCAGTAAAAACGGCATACAGACGCCGCAACCATATAAGGTCCATACGATGCAGGCTTCTGCCGGAATGCACAGGGCTGCCAAAAGCCATCTTTTTCGAAGACACAGAGAAAGGAGCCATGGCAGGAATACCAGGTTCCGGATTGTGACGCCCATCCAGCCGCCGCACAATAGCTGAAATCCATCCATTCCGGCTTGATACGCTCCCACCCATATAAGCAATGACACAATTGTCATAAAACAGGCGCGCTTTTTTCGGTAAGTGCCTTCTTCCGTCTTCGGGAAAAGCGAAAACGACAGCAATGTAAATGCTGTATAACTGCTCACAAGGGTTACCGCCGGAATTACCTTCCATACCACGGTCATGGGCGACAATCCCGTCAGTTTGGACAGACTGGCATAAAGAGTGGGCAGGCACAAAATCTTCAGCCTGGAGGGTATCCCCTGGGTATAGGGCAGCCCTGTCATGGGATTCACCTGATAAAGGGCATCCGTCGCCAGGAAGCTTCCCACTGTCTCTACTGTCATATCTCCCTGGCGGTAATTCGTATCTCCCGTACAGATAAAAACAAATTGTGACAGAACCATCACCCCAAATACCGCATACATCCAGCCCTCTGCCGGACTCTCAAAGCAGGCCTGCCTGACAGACGTCCCGTCCTCCCTCCGAAAAAAACGCTTTTCCGAACGCATTCTGTATACCAGCAGCCCTGCACCGCATCCTGCCAGCACAGCACCCGCAAGCCCGGCAAAAACCATGGCGCCCCTGCCGAAACTCCATCCAAAAACTGTCGCAGCCAAATGA
>OFFJ01001795.1_pt1 | contig 14950 bp, 9 predicted proteins | sample 1521261 | NCBI WGS metagenome assembly OFFJ01 (sample SAMEA3504122, study PRJEB24116) | mouse gut metagenome | biome: mouse gut; feature: mouse-associated habitat; material: faeces | place: Denmark | collected 2011 | reverse complement strand
GCGGCGTGGATATTGTGTCCACTTATGTGATTTGGATTCATCATGAGGAAGAAGAGGGCATTTTTGACTTTACCGGCTGCCGGAATCTGAAAGGATTTCTGGAAGCCTGCCGGAAAGCGGGAGTGCTGGTGTTTCTGAGGCTTGGCCCCTGGGTGCATGGGGAAGTCAGGAATGGCGGGTTCCCTGACTGGATTCAGGCAAAGGAAAGAGAAGGCGTGGGGCTGCGCAGCAATGACCCGGTTTATCTGGACTATGTAAGGCGTTACTGGAAGCGTGTGTTTGAGCATGCGAAGGGATTTCTGCATGGGGACGGCGGCCCGGTGATCGGCGTACAGATTGAAAATGAATATGGGCATGTGGGTGGTTTGAAGGGAGAAGCCGGTGAAGCGCATATGCGGGCGCTCACTGCCATGGCGAAGGAAATCGGTTTTCGGGTTCCGCTGTATACGGCTACCGGATGGGGAGGCGCCTGCATTGGGGATTTGCTTCCCGTGATGGGCGGATACTGTGAGGCACCCTGGGATCAGAGGACCACGGAACTGGAGCCCAATGCGAATTTTGTGTTCAGCTATGCGCGCAATGACGTCCAGATTGCATGTGACCATCATACGGGGGAGGATATTACTTTCGATGAATCCAGGTACCCTTTCCTCACGGCGGAACTGGGCGGCGGACTGCAGGTGACATCCCACAGAAGGCCGGTGGCGGAAGGAAAAGATATCGGGGCAATGTCCATAGCCAGGCTGGGAAGCGGAGCGGCATTGCTTGGCTATTATATGTACCATGGGGGCAGCAATCCCGGAGGGAAGCTTTCGACATTACAGGAAAGCCGGGCAACCGGGTATGCCAATGACCTGCCGGAGATTAATTATGATTTCAATGCACCGATTCGGCAGTACGGGACGATTTCCGATACTTACCGGGAGATACGGCTGCTGGCTCTTTTTCTGAAGGATTTCGGCGGGGAGCTGGCGGCAATGGAGACGGAGATTCATCCGCCGGAAGTCAGACCCGGGGATTTCCACACGCTGAGGCTCTCCTGCAGGCATGACGAGAAGGGCGGGTATATTTTCTTTAATAATTATCAGCGGAGGCACAGGATGGACAGGCACCCGAATGTGGTGCTGACCGGAATATGCGGCGATGGGGAAGTGCAGTTTCCGGCTGTTGATATCGAGGATGGTGAGTACGGGTTCTTTCCTTACAGGATGCAGCTGGGAGATGCCTGCCTGTGCACTGCCCTGGCCACGCCTCTCTGCAGGCTAAGGACGAAAAAGGGTGATGCATGGGTTTTTTATGGAGATTATGTGCCTGAGGCTGCCGGAACAGGCGGCTTTAAGGAGCAAAGCGCCAATTGTCCGGTGGTGGCTGATGGAGCGGAAGAAGACGTTACAGCTTGTCTTCAGGGAGCGGAGCGTCTAAAGGGCATGGATATGCCTGAAAGTATAGAGAATGGCGTCTTTATCTGGAAAGGTGAGACACGGGCGGATATCTTGAAATTGTCCCGCCGTGAAGCACTTTCGGCACAGAAGCTGAGTCTGGATCAGGATTACCTGATTTTGTCGGAAGGATTTGTCTGGGAAGAAGAGGGGAAAGTCCGGGTGACAGGAGGAAAGGATACGCTCATCCGATGCTTCCCCAGGATATCAGGAGAAATGCTGCCCGGATTTGCGGAATGCGGGCAGGAAGGCCGATTTACGGTATATGAGAGGAAGATGGACGATGAAACGGCGACGGCAGAGATGTCTTTGATTTTACGGAATACAGGGATGTCGAAATATGAGGTTTTGATATCTTACAACGGGAAACGGGACCGGCAGGCGGGAAGAGATACGATTCTGCAGATATCCTATTCGGGAGAACGTATGGAAATCTACGCAGAAGGGGAGAAGGTAAACGATCATTTCTACACTGGCCAGGAGGTGACGCTGAGCCTTGGATATTTTGACTTTCCGCCGCGGTTGGAAATTGTCGTGTATCCGTTGAAGGAAAATGCGGCTGTGTTTCTGGAAAAATGGCCTGAGATGGAAGGGGGATGCGCGTGCCGTCTGGATAAAGTGGCGGTGACGGAGCAGTATTGGTAAAATCCGGATTGCCGGGTATGAGATGCTTTGAAGACAGGATTAAACAGGGGCTGTCGGAAAATAATATTCCGGCACAATGTATCTTGTGGGAATGGGGCCACTTCCCGATGGCCCCTGGTTTATTACACATATTTGTCTCTCCGGTCTGAACAGATTATTCGAAGAAGTCATTATCCCGGAACTGAAGGGAATATAATTTCTTATAAGTGCCGTCAGCCGCCATAAGTTCCTCATGTGTGCCCCGCTCGGTAATACGTCCGCCGATAACCACTGCGATTTCGTCAGCATTGCGGATGGTGGAAAGACGGTGCGCAACTACCAGAGTAGTACGCCCTTTACACAGTTCATCCAGTGCCTGCTGTATCAGCACTTCGGTGGTATTGTCCAGGGCGCTGGTAGCTTCATCCAGAATCAGGATGGCGGGATTTTTCAGGAAGACGCGGGCAATGCTGAGGCGCTGCTTCTGTCCGCCGGACAATTTGACACCGCGTTCACCGATTTCCGTGTCATATCCTTTTTCCAGTGTCATTACATAGTCATGGATATTGGCCCGTTTTGCCGCCTCATATACTTCTTCCTCAGTGGCATCAGGGCGTCCGTAGAGGATGTTTTCCCGGATGGTGCCCACGAAGAGGAACACGTCCTGCTGGACGATGCCGATACTGCGGCGAACGGATTCCATGGTCAGGCGGCGGATATCCATGCCGTCGATCAGAATGGAGCCGTCGCCGTCCTGAAGCCTGTAAAAATTCGGCAGCAGATGGCACAGGGTAGTCTTGCCGCCGCCGGAAGGTCCCACCAGGGCAAGCTTGCGTCCCTTCTCCAGGCGCAGATTGATATTGTGGAGGACTTCCTTGGAAGGGTCATAGGCATAGGTAACATTCTTGAATTCAATGACGCCCTGGACATTTGTTAATTCTTTTGCATCCGGCGCATCCTCTTCCGGCGCCTGGTCCATAATTTCCACGAAACGTTTAAAGCCGCTGACGCCGTTCTGGAACTGCTCCATGAAACCGATCAAAGTATTAACCGGGTTGATGAACAGGTTCACCGAGACGATGAAAGTGGAATAATCACCGAAAGATATTCTGCCCGAGTACAGGAACAGGCCTCCCGCAATCAGGATGAATACATTAAAAATATCCGTCACAAAAGAGGTGGAGGAATGGAACTGTGCCATGGCATGGTAGGCGCTTCGGGAGGCGTCCACGAACTGCCTGTCCCCTTCCCTGAATTTTTCTATCTCCCTTGCGCTATTGGTATAAGCCTTGGTTACACGGATGCCGGTTACGCTGCTTTCCACGGCGGCATTGATGGTGGCATTGCTCTTGCGGCGGTCGTCGAAAGCACGGCTCATGGCACGGCGGAAGTACAGTGTGACCGCCACCAGGACAGGCACGCATGCGAAGATAATCAGCGTCAGGACAGGGTCTATCATCAGCAGATAGGTGAAGGACAGGACGATCATAACCGTGCTGATGAGCAGGTTTTCAGGGCCGTGGTGAGCCAGCTCGCATACTTCAAACAAATCGCTGGTGATGCGCGTCATGATGCGTCCGGTCTCGTGGTTGTCATAGAAACTGAAGGGCTGTTTCTCCAGATGGGCAAACAGGTCCTGGCGCATCTGAGACTGCATCTTTACACCTATCATGTGTCCGTAGTACTGCACGAAATACCGCAGCAGCATTCGTACTATGTATAGCGCCAGCACGATCAGGCCTGCAATGACGATGGTGGAATACATTTTTTCCGGAATATAGATATTCAGCATCTTGTTGGTTACGATTGGATACACCATGCCGATAACCGAGATGAGCAGGGAGGCCAGCATATCCAGAGCCAGCATCTTTTTGTGCGGCTTATAGTAATAAATAAAACGTTTTAACATGGGATGGTTATTCCTTTCTTTTATGATTCTGTATGTGCCTTGCCGGTGTCGTTTCCGGCAGCTGTGTTGTGGGGAAAAATATCCTGTTTTTCCGGTTTTCTCTTTTCCGGTGGCACATAGGTTCTGCATTTGAGATATTCCGATTCCGGACAGCCGTAATAGGGACCGTCGCAGGGCCTGCGTTTCACATCCCGGAGCTGTTCCAGTTCGGAGATAACCTGTTGCAGTACGGTTTTATCCAGGCCATAGTGGGTGTAATAGCCTCTCCTGGCGCCGTACACCAGACCGGCATCCCGGAGGATTTTCAGGTGCTGGGAAACTGCCGATTCGGACAGGCCGCTTTTTCTTGCCAGAGCGCGCACACAGTAGCTTCGGTCGGACATTAGCTGCAAAAGCAGGAAACGCCTGGGCTCGCCTAATGCTTTCAGGATTTTTTCATCCAATTTTTATCACCTCCTGTTATAAGTTCCGCAGTACTCCCGCACTTTTTGTGCATGGATGTTCGCTGTCGGCTGTTGATGGATTTTACCGTTGCGTATGCGGTGAGAAAAATGCCTTATTTCAGAAGTATATCATATAAATTTAATTTAGCAAGTACTAAAATAAATTTGCGGTAAGTTGCGGTAATTTGTGCTGATTGATTTGTGGAATTCTTTTCAGAAAAGCGTAATTCTGGTATAATGGCTTTTGTAAAAGGAAAACGGCCCCGGGATTCTGTATTGTTTCGGAATGGAAAGACTGTGGTTTTGGACAAAGCAGCGCCAGGGGAAAAACGCATTTATCTGCTGTAGAAGACGGGAGGTGCAGGCAATGGAAAACGAAAAACTGATTGAAGATATTTTAAGACATCTGGACGGAGAGACACAGATGGGCGTGATGCGCATGAGTGTGGAGATGGATGAGAAGAAAAGCGGCGGCGGCGGGGAGGTTTCCCATAAATGCTGCAATATGTACGGCCGCCCGGCCAACGAGACCGTGGGACTGCTGGACTGTTATACGGACATGAACGCCGGAAGGCCGGACAATGAACGGTAAAAAATGCAGGATAAAATGGCCTTCGTCAACTGCTTCCACTATATCCTGGAGCCGTGGAAGCATGCCGGCATGACTTTCGCGGGGCCGTCGGGAAATAACTGTATTCCCACAATATGTATTGTGATATGTTAGAAATCACAACTATATATTGTGAACGAATGCCAGTTCCCGACAGCCCCGTGGTAAAAGGGCAGGCAGAAGTGGAAAAGCTGGACCGCTATTTCTGCTTCATGGCGAGATACAGTTCCCAGTCCTTCGGATGATTCCTCATATTGGTGATAAGGACCACCTTTTTCCCTGCATCCTGGTTCATATACTGTCCGAACCATTGATAGAAATGGGGTCCGTCCCCTTCATTTCTGATATATCCCATGATTTTTTCCAGCATATAGGCAGTGAACTTAATATCCGTCAGACAGTCGTTATCATAGAAGCCCTGCCATTTTCCATGTCCGGCGGCTTCCATGGCGGTAAGGACTTCCTGCAGGTATTCTACCGCCTGGCCGATTTGGACAAAGGCATCCTCAAAATGGCCCTGACGGAAGGTTTCGAAGGCTTTGCACACATTCAGCTGTGCCAGAAGGCTTTTATAGTGGATGACAGCCTGGAGCAGGACAGAATCCCGAAACAGCTGCAATTCTCCGCTGTCTGAACCGTCTGTCTCTGACATCTGCTCCGCACAGACACTGCAGGAGAGATAGTAATCCCGCATTTGTGAAAGTCCCCGGGTACCGATGTCTCTGACGGCGGCCACCTGGGCGGGCAGGTCTTTTTCCGGGGCAAGCCATAAAAGGTCTTTCTCCGGTGTGCCGAAATTCCCCGCCAGCCATCCGTGGCAGATTGCCCGCATGGTGTAGTGGTAATATTGCTCCGCCGCATGGTCGTCCTCGTTGGGGCCGTAGGACAGCATGGAGCGGAAGTACTGTTGGTACAACGCCTCCGTTTCCGCCGCATGGCGGGGAAAATAAAGGCTTGTATAGGCAGGAGCCTGCTTTCCCCAGATATGGGCAATGTGGTCCAGCATGTAGGTGTGGGGGCGCACGTTGGAGCAGTTTACCACCAGGAATTCATGCACGCCCCGTTCCTCCGCGCCGCACAGCTCCTTTTCCACAAACTGTGTGCTGTTGGGCAGCATGGTGATGTGGGATGCGGCCTGCAGATCATAGAAGGAGGCGTGATAATAAATGCCGTGTTTTCCCGCAGGGGAAGGCGGCAGCGCTTCGATTCTGGGGTTGTGCCGTCCCTGCCGTCTGGAAACCATTTTGCCGTATCCGTTGTCCGCCCAGATATAGATGACCTGCTCCGGAAGAGAGATATGCCCCTGTTGGTACAATTCCATCACCTCTCCGTACAGATTTGTGCAGCATACAGGATTTTCCATATACTCGCACAGGATTTCATACTGCCTTGTAATCAGAGAACTGATCAGAGCGCCGCGCTTCCCGGGCGTGTCGTAGGAGGGATCGTCTGACCAGAAAGGGCGGTCTCCCTGTCCGCGGAATCCGATATTCCAGATTACCTTATTTTCTTTCTGCTCTTCGATGGCATCCCGCCAGAGTTTTTCAAAAAGTTCCGGGTACAGTCGATAGGAGGGAACCAGGTCGGGATATGTCCTGGCGAACATTTTGGCCCCCAGGGGTTCCGCGTGGTGGTGGGTAATCCAGAAGCCCATATCCGCGGCAAGAGCGCGGAATTTATGGCTGTTGTGGTCGGTTCCCGGAATCACCATGTTTCCGCCGAGACGAAGCAGCGCTTCCATGGCCATTTCGAAGGCCTCGTTTTCCGTGATTCCCGTTTTGGGGTCGTAATGGTCCTGTCCCCATGCGTCCAGCAGCACTTCGTCATTGATGAACCAGCCGCGGTACCGGAATGAGAAGGAAGGGGAGGAAAAGCTGCCGTCAGGAATCTCGATGAAAGGCTTTCGGGTGAAAGCCTGGTCGTTCCAGTACCAGAAAGGGGTTACGCCGAGGAATTTTTCACTGAGGAAGAGCAGGGCGTAAATGATCCCCAATTCGTCTGCGCCGGTAATGCGGATGCGCCGTTGGGCTGCGGACAGGGTGGATATGGATATGGTGTAAGCTTCAGGGGGCAGCGTCCGGTCAGTGGCTATCACAAGCTCTGCCGGGGCGGCATCCGATAACGCGGCATCCGGCGGTGCGAGGGTCATGGAAATGTCCCGGAGAAATCTGTTGTAGGCGCGTCTTAATATGGAGGTCTGCTCCGTCTGCCATATGATATTTATATTGGATGTGAGTATCATGCGTATATCTTCCTTTCGGGTTTAAATATTATGCCCATTGTATCCGGAAAGGTAAGAAATGTAAAGGCTGAAAAGGACATTTGCCGGTTAATGTAAAAAGAAGTTCCATATGTAAAAATTTGTACATAGTGAAGGCGGGGTATTTTGATTATAATGAAGGTATCCTGTTGCTGACCAACTGTTTCGCGATGGCTGCAATGGAAATGATATTGCGATGAAAAACAAGCTGAAAACCATAAAATTGCATAGCCGAAAGGAGCGGAAAGGATATGACAGGACGAAGAAAGCAGTCACTGCAACAGAAGCTTGCCATGGTGTTTGCTGTCATTATAGCGAGCATCATGCTCATTATGCTGGTGCTGCATGTCAGAACGGTGTATGTAGTCCGTCAGATTACATATGAGAAGATGAACTCGCAGGCGGAATACTACCAGCAGACCTTTGAGACAGAGATTCAGGGGATTCTGGCTCTGCAGCTGGACTTTTTCAATAACCGCCAGTTGCCCTTTCTGGCATATCCGGATTCGGGGTTAAGCGCATATGAGGAAAGGGAGGCTGTTCTGACGGTTCAGGAGCGGATTAGAACGATTACGGAAGTGAGCAGGCTGATTCAGTCAGGCTTTCTTTACATTCCCCGCAATGACTATTTTATTTCCCAGGGGACCATCCGGCGTATGACAGAGCAGGACAGGGAAAATATGGAGCGGTATCTGCAGGAATATGAGAGCGGTGTTCAGTTTGACGGTGAGGATTTTTATTCTGTCAGAACAGGGGAGAAAGGCAGCATCATTGCAAAGAATCCGCAGTTTGTCTTTGTCCTTGTTTTTTCGGGCAGGCAGATTGAAGAGAGCCTTTCCGTTCTGAATACTTCAGAGCAGGGAGGCGTGTTCATTTATAACGAGAAAAGTGATGTCATGCTGGAAAGCAGCCCGAGGGAAGGCATGGGGCGCATGGTATGGGAGCAGCTGGAACAGGGAGAGCGGGAAATGCCGCTGATGGATATCAGGCAGATTCGGGTAAACGGCAGGAAATACCTCGTTCTGGTCGGAAAACGGGGAGAAGCGGGAACCTTTGTACAGTATGTGGAGGAAGCGCCGCTTATGGAACATATTACGAAATCCTGGTACTACGTGGCGGCTGCATTTTTCTGCATGATTGGAATTTCGATCATCTTCATATGGTATACCAGAAAGACGGTGCACAGGCCGCTGAATATCCTGGTACAGGCTTTTGAGCGGGTGAAGAGAGGCAATCTGGACGAGCATATCTATCATGGGAAGGAGGATGAGTTTTCCTATCTTTATCTGGCCTTTAACGAAATGGAAGACAGGCTGTCACAGCTGATTGATGAAGTATATGTGCAGAAGAATCTGGTGCAGAAAGCGCAGCTGAAACAGATGCAGGCGCAGATTAATCCTCATTTTCTATATAACAGCTTCTTTATTCTGAGCAGGCGTATCAAGCGGCAGGATTATGACGGCGCGGAAGAATTTGCGGTGCATCTGGGGAATTATTTTAAATATCTGACAAGGGACGGCGCCGACTTCATACCGCTGCGGCAGGAGGCGGAGCATGCGAGAAGCTATGCCGCTATTCAACAGGACAGATTTTCGGGCCGCGTAAAGGTGGCTTTCGGGGACTTGCCGGAGAATTACAGAGATTTACTGGTTCCAAGGCTGATTATCCAGCCTTTATTGGAGAATGCCTTTGACCATGGGTTGGAGAATAAAGTCAGCGGCGGTATCCTGCTGGTCTGCTTCATTGCCCGGGAGGACGGCATACGGATTCGGGTGGAGGATAACGGGGAAGAGGCAGGCGACGAGGACATCCTCAGGATGCGGGAGGCCCTGGAAGGACAGGATGCGGAGGAAGTGACGGGAATCGTAAATATTCACCGCAGACTGAAAATTTATTTCCATGGAAAGTCGGGGCTTCTGGTGGAGAGAAGCAGCCTTGGGGGAGTTGCTGTCACGATAGAGATTCAGATGGCGTGAGGAGGGTGTGTATGAATCAGAATTTGCTGATTGTAGACGATGAAGCGGAGATTTTGTCCTGGCTGGCGGAATTATTTAAGTATGAGTTTACGCTTGAGGCAGGAAACGGCTGCCGGCATGAATATACAGCGGGCGGGCACGACGGCAGCGAGGTACGGAAAACCGAAAATGAATATACTGACGAGTGTGACAGGGAACTTGGCGTATATACGGCAAATTCCGCCATGGAGGCCGTCAGGCTACTGGCAAAGATAAGATTTGACGTAGTGTTGACGGATATCCGCATGCCGGGCATGGACGGGATTACTCTGTTCCGTCATATCAAGGAAAACTGGCCCAGGTGCAAGACAGTATTTCTAACGGGATACCGTAATTTTGAAGATGTGTATCAGATTATAAATCACGGGGATGTAAAGTATATTCTGAAAAGCGAAGATGATGCTGTTATCATGGACGCTGTTCGGGATTTCCTGCTCATGAGCAGGCAGGAGTTGGAGCGGGAGATGCAGCAGAAGGAACAGGAAAGATGGCTGAATGAGGCAAAGTACTGGCTGAAACAGGATTTTATGAACCAGTTGTGCGCAGGAAGCCTGCCGCATAACCCCAATGAGCGAATGCAGTCCCTGGGAATCCCACTGGATGCCGGGAAGGAGGTGCTGCCTTTCTTTCTCAGGATAGAAAAGGACTGGAAAGAGCAGGAAAGGGAGTCTTTATTTCAGGAGGAAGCACTGATTACAATTCTGCAGGAGAATGTGCCTCTGAAGCTGAAGTTCTATGTGCACATCCTGGGCGGCAGTCAGGAGCTTCTGCTGGTACAGCCCATAGAAGAAATGGCAGACTGGCAGATGGTTGCCGTGATTTCCCAGGGCGCTGTGGAATATGCACAGGAGCGCTTCCGGAATCTTTACAATGCCACGGTCTCGGCGGTGGCTGCGTCGGAGCCGGTGCTTTTTGCCGATATTGCCGTATGTCTGCGAAGGATGAAGCAGTATATGTTCGGATATATGGGCGGGGCCCGGGAAGCGATTTTGAGGCTGGATGCCGTGGCTCCGGAAAGTGAGGAGAGGGCATGTCAGGATTATTTTACCTGGATGGTGTCTCTGCGGAATCTGTTGGAGACGCGCAAGCAGCAGGATTATTTCGCGCTGCTTCGCAAGTGCCTGCGGGAGATGGCGGGGAAGAGCAGCAGCCATGATACTATTGCATTGGAGATTTATTACAGTATTTCCGTGCTGCTTCTACAGTTTATCAATGAAAATCATTTAAACGAGCAGATAGCTTTTCAATTGGGAATCTATAAGCTGACCAGGGTGGAGGAGCATGAAAGCTGGGCGCAGGCTGCGGAGTATCTGACAGAGGTGTCAGAAGCGATTTTTTCCCTGTTGGAGACAAATGAAAACAATCTGGCAAACCATGCCCTTGGGAGGGTGGTGGATTATATAGAAAAGCATTTGGATGAGGAGCTTTCCCTGACAATGCTGGCGGATGTGGGAGGCTTTAACGCAAGCTATCTGTCCAGGCTCTTTCGGCAGATGCAGAATGAAACCATCAGCGACTTCATCTTACACAAACGGATAGAGCTGGCCAAGGACATGTTGGCAAATAGCAATGAGAAGATTCAGAAAATAGCGGCCAGGACAGGTTATCTCTCGCCGCATTCCTTTACAAGGGCATTCAGGAACGAAGTGGGAATCTCCCCAACGGAGTACAGGGAGATGAAGATGGGAGAAAGAAGTAGTTTCGGGCAACCAATGTAAAGACATGCCCATAGCATCCTGTGAGAGGAGACGCTATAATGAACTCATCAAACGAACACAGGAGGGAAAACGATGAAGAAGAAACTGGTAACGATGTTATTAATGGCTGCTATGACAGCATCTCTGATAGCTTGCGGCAGTGAAGGGGAAGGAGCTTCTCAGGACAGCACCGGGCAGAACAGTACAGCGCAGGACAGCGAAGCGGGCTCAGATGCCGGAGCGGGCAACTCTGATGAGGAATCTCAGAAGGAATCCCAGGCAGCAGAAGGAGTGTCGGCGGATATGAATTATTACGGATATGAGGAGCCTGTTACAATCAAGATAGGCATCAGTTATTCGGCGGCAGCGGATTTTACGTTTCTGGGCGGCGAGACGGTGGAGGATAATACCTGGATGAGCTTGTATAATGCCAACAATATCATGCCGGAGATTATGTATGAGGTAGACCCTTCCCAGGCCGATACGAAGCTGTCCACGGCAATCCTGTCGGGCGACTATCCGGATGTCTTCGAAGGGACGGGCGCAGAGTACAAGAATTATGTGGAATCCGGAGCGGTTGCGGATATTACGGAAGCCTATGAGCAATATGCCAGTCCTGAATTGAAAGAGTATATGAACAATTATGACGGCGGCATGGCGCTGGGGAGTCTGTACATTGACGGCAGGCTGTACGGGCTTCCCAAGGTGAGTGACCCTTACAGCAATGCCCATGTGATGTGGATCAGGCAGGACTGGCTGGACAATCTGGGGCTTCAGATACCGGAGACAATGGATGAGCTGAAGGAAGTGGCCCATGCATTCACCTATGACGATCCGGACGTAAACGGCCGGAATGATACCTACGGGCTTGCTTTGGACGGTATCAATGTGCTGAATAATTCTGTAGGGAATGCGGAGCCCATATTCAACGGTTTTGGATGCTGGTTCAGCGCCAGCGGGTTGTCCTATATAGATGACGGAAATGGTGAGATCATCTGGGGAGGCGCAAATACGGAAGGAATGAAGCAGGCGCTTCAGTTCCTGAAAGAACTGTATGATGACAAGAGCCTGGCGACGGATTTCATTACCATGGATGATCAGAGTGTCTTTGCCGAGGCGGGCGCAGGACGCTGCGGAATCTGGTTCGGACCTAACTGGGGCGCCATGGACCCGGCGCAGAATGCCAGCCTGAACAATCCCGACTGCCATATCGTGGCCGCGGCCGTGCCTTCCGCAACCGGTGAGGCGACAAAGGCATACGCATCCGCGACTGTGAACAAGGTATATTTTGTGAGCAGCAAGTGTGCGAACCCTGAAGTATTGGTGAAGCTTTGGAATCTGAGCGTCAAGTACCAGAATGCGGAGTACTGCACCGCAGAGGAATATAACATGTATTTCGGCGACAGTGTGAACTATACCGGCCAGAAGACATCCCTTATCTCGGGTGAGGCTCCCAACGGCCGCTCCACAAATCTGGCTTTGATGGAGGCTCTGAAAACAGGAGACGAATCCGTGCTGACCGCAAAGCAGCTGGAGAATTATACTGCTATCAAGACCTACATGGATGCGGTTGCGGACGGTACATTTGACCCGAACGACACAGTACAGAAGAGAGGGCTGTCTCTTTACACCGTACATGCGGATGAGAGAAGCGCGTGGTCGGTTCTTCACAAGATGATTGCGGATCATGACTATGTGGATGCCGCTTTTAACGGGATTCCTTCCGATGCGGTATCTGAGGCTTCCACCACATTGAAGAAGCAGCTGACAGAGACCATTGTGAAAGTCGTTACCGGCGCTCAGGAGGTGGACAGCTATGATTCCTTCCTGAATACATGGTATGCATACGGCGGGCAGGATGCCATGGATGAGGCGAATGACGCCCGGTAACAGGGGAAGCCAGACAGATGCGGCATGCCCTGCTCCGGATGTCAGCAGGGCAAAAGCCGGTCTGAAATAAAGAAGGTCGACAGCGGGAGGTAATGGAATATGTAAATCCGATACCTTCCGCTTTGTGTATAAAAGGGCTGCTTTTGCAGCGGATTGAGAGGGAATATGAAAGCGAAAACAAAAGGAAAAGCTCATATGTCGCATAAAAAGGACGCACTTTTCTTTCATGCCATGTTGTTTGTTCCGGTGCTCCTGCTGTTCATTTACCACTTCCTGCCCATACCCGCAGGGATACTGATGGCATTTGAGAACTTTCAGCCGGGCAAAGGCTTTTTCGGCTCCAGATTTGTCGGATTTGCCAATTTTAAGAAGCTGTTTCTTCTGCCGGACACGCTGCCGGCAGTGCGCAATACGCTGATTATCGCGGTTGAGAAGATAATCTGCAATATCATCATACCTGTGACTTTTGCGCTCCTGCTGAACGAGGTGAGGATAAAATGGCTGAAAAAAGCGGTACAGACCATCACCTATCTGCCCTACTTCCTGTCCTGGATCATCCTGGCGGGTATCATGATTAAATTCCTGGCACCGGGAAGTGCGGCATCAAGCCCCGGATTCTTCAATACGCTGCTGATGAATCTCGGCATTCTTGACGAGCCGGTATATTTTCTGGGGAGCAACGCCACCTTCCGCCAGACCATGGTAATCAGCGATGTTTGGAAGAACTTTGGCTACAATACGATTGTCTATCTGGCTGCATTGACAGGGATTGACCCTGCTCTGTATGAGGCGGCGGCTGTGGACGGCGCGGGAAGGGGGAAGCAGACCATACATATCACGCTGCCGGGTATCTCGGCGTTTATCGTACTGATGACGGTGCTGGCAATCGGCAACGTGCTGAATGCAGGGTTTGACCAGATTTTTAACCTGTACAATCCGGCAGTGTATGAGACGGGGGATATCATAGATACTCTGGTGTACAGACTGGGACTTGTGAATAAGCAGTATTCGCTGTCGGCGATGGTGGGCCTGCTGAAGTCAGGCGTCTCCTGTATCCTGGTGCTCGCCAGTTATAAACTGGCTGACAGGCTGGCCGGTTATCGTGTGTGGTAGGGGGTAGAGGCATGAAGATAAAGAAATCAAAGGGAAGAATTGCGTTTGAAATCATAAATGTCATAGTGATTGCCTTTTTGACAATAAGCTGTATCGTGCCCGTCTTGAATATCCTGGCATATTCCTTCAGCTCATCCCAGGCAATCATCGAGAACAGGGTATCCCTGCTGCCTGTGAATTTCACCCTGAAAGCATATAAGTATGTGCTGAATAATTCCAGGTTCTGGACATCCATGCTAGTGACCTTAAAGAGAGTGGTTCTGGGAGTGAGCATCAATGTGGTTATGATTACATTGGTGGCTTATCCCCTGTCCAAGTCGGAGATGAAATTCCCGGCGAGGAAATACTATGTGGCCTTCATGTTCTGTGTGATGCTGTTCAACGGTGGTATGATGCCCACTTATTTCATCGTATCCAAGACCGGGCTGATAGACAGCATATGGTCATTGATCCTGCCCGGCGCGGTGCCTGTCTTTAACTGTATTGTGCTGATGAACTTTTTCAGGGGAGTACCGGAGGAACTGGAGGAGTCGGCTGTGTTAGACGGAGCGAACCAACTTCAGATTCTGACAAGGATTTTCCTGCCGGTATCGAAGCCCTCCATCGCCACGGTTACGCTGTTCAGCCTGATTAATCATTGGAATGCCTGGTTTGACGGCCTGATTTATTCCAATCATACGGAAAATTATCCCATGCAGTCCTATCTGCAGACCATGGTAGTGTCCACTTCCTCGGCTCTGGAAGAGATGGATATCGACAAAATGCTGGATTTGCTGAATGTAAATGAGACGAATATGCAGTCTGCCCAGATTTTTATTTCCATTATTCCGCTGATGCTGATTTATCCGTTTTTACAGAGATATTTTACGACGGGGTTGACTATGGGGAGTGTGAAGGGGTAAAGTGGGAGAAGAAGTTCCGAAGCCCAAAGCGCGGGCATTCCTTCCAGG
>OFFJ01001794.1_pt1 | contig 14970 bp, 16 predicted proteins | sample 1521261 | NCBI WGS metagenome assembly OFFJ01 (sample SAMEA3504122, study PRJEB24116) | mouse gut metagenome | biome: mouse gut; feature: mouse-associated habitat; material: faeces | place: Denmark | collected 2011 | reverse complement strand
AGATATTCCCGGTATTCTTTCTGGGCATCTTCTAATAAGCGGATCTTTTCAATGACCGATTTGTTGGAGAGCCGCAGCATTTCCCGGTAGAGCTTATCTTCCAGATAAAAGGAATCCGGCAGCAGTTCCCCCAGCAGAAAACGTTCGTTTGTGTTTTCCAAAATCCGAAAGGCTTCCCTGAAAAATTTCCTTCTCTGCAAAAAAGTAAAAAGCAGCCATACGCCAAGTATTATCAGCCAGAAAATACGGATCAGCGCAATATTTGCGTCAGGGTATCCTGTGATATGTAAAAAGGCGGAAAGAATGCTCATACATACGAAGTGCAGAAGCAGAAGGAGACATTTGTCTCTGATAAAGGCGGATGGTTTCATATACGGTACCCTACTCCTCTCTTTGTCTCAATAAAATCGTTAAGCTGAACAGACCTTAACTTGTCCCTGAGCCTTGTGACATGGACGCTTAAGGTGTTGTCATCCAGAAAGATATGGTTTTCCCAGAGGTACTCGATCAGATCCTCCCGCGGGACAAAGGCGCCTGCGTGGGTAAACAGAAGGTGCAGGATCTTCATTTCGGTTTTTGTCAGTTCTGCGGTCTGCCCATTAAAATACAGACGGCAGGCGGCGGTATCGAGGGTTGCGTTTTTATGGGAAAACTGCGTAAGAGTCCGGCTTTCGGAAGCTTTTGCGGTACGCTTTAATACGGCGGCGATTCTGGCAAGTAACAGGGGAGGCCGGAGGGGTTTGGTGATATAATCGTCGGCTCCTTTTAACATGCCGGTCAGCTCGTCCATGGAATCGCTGCGGCAGGTCAGGAAAATAACCGGAATGTCCGTCTGTGTGCGGATACGGGTACAGATATCAAAGCCGGAGTGATCCCCAAGATTGATATCGAGCAGCACAAGATCCGCTTTTTCAGTGACCGCGGCCTGGGGGATCAGATCAAAAGCATCGGGCGCGATCACCTGATACAAGGCATTTTCCAACAGGATTTTCAGTTCGTCCCGAAGGCGCGGATCGTCCTCTGCAAGTAAAATTTTATAAGGCATAGTTTGTCTTTTTTGTCCTTTCGTAAACTGCGGCCGGACGGGAAGAAGATAAAAGGTTCCGATCCGACCTGCCTTGCGCCAATAAGGCGGAATCAGTTTATATACCGTATCTGCTGTGTATCGATGAGTTCATGGATGCACAGCGTTTTTCTGCACTTTTCCCGTCTTGTCATGCGGATCGCGGTGATCTGGTTATTGTTGTAGGTTTTATAATAGTAGATGCCCCTGGTGGTATTGATGCAGCAGGAGTAGGTGGTAAGGTCAAGAAGGCCTTCCTTAGTCAGCGTTGTCCCCTTTACGACCGATACGGAATCCAGTATATGAAAAAACTGAGTGACGGAACTTTCCTCATCGTCCTCGCAGACGGAGTTGAATTTGGTGAAGGATGCCCTTACAAAGCGGGAGGCGGGTGAGGTATCGCCGGGCAGACCGATAGCGCCCATGCCCATACCGTACTGCTGCAGGTCAAGTCTGGATGAAAATCTGTTTTTCGGACAGTCGGGTGTCAGGTTCATATAATTGTTGAGGTTCGCCAGATGAAACCCGAAGGGAGGATTGTTGGTCAGGATGCCCATGGGATTGTCATAGATTTTCAGCCCGTCCTGCATCTGTTCCACAATAATGCATTCGGTATCATCGCTGATCATCCAGTGAAGTTGTGCCACCGGCAGATCCGGTGTCAGTGGAATATCCGTGATATTCAGGTTCAGGAGAATATCACGGAGTTCCGCGATCGTAGCATAAAGCCCCAGAAAATACGGAATCAGTTCATAGGGGCATAGGTTGAATTTATCTTTATGTTCGGAACAGAAATGGGCATTTTTCGGAAAATACAGACCGGCCATGGAAAGCCCCTTCTCGTTGGTTGCTTCCGCATAGAGGGGATAGCTGTCTTTGATGGATGCCATGCCGATCATCGCATATTTCGTGCGGATCGCGGAACCGTTTTTCAGTTCAAACGGGTAGTTTCTCGGCGTAATAATCACTTTTTCGTTAAATCGGTATTCCAGGTCTAAATTCCGCCCGAAATAGTGGTCTTTTGTCTTAAAATCAATACAGGTACACATGATCGTTCCTTTCCGGATTTTGCAGCAGGGTGCATAGTACTGAATCAGGCTATTACTATTATATACGGATTTTCATAACAGTAACTATAAAAATTTTAGAAAATAAGAATTAATTTATGGTATAATGTTTGTCAGGGGGGCGGGAAGTTGAGCGATCTGAAAAAAATACCGGGAATAGGCGATAATATGGAGCGGCACCTGCGGAATATCGGAATCCACAGCATTGCGGATCTGAAAGGGAAAGATCCGGAGGTGCTGTACGAGATGGACAGCCTGTATAAAGGCTTTCAGGATGACAGGTGTGTTCTCTATGTGTTCCGCTGTGCGGTGTATTACGCGGAACATGAGCAGCATGAGCCCGAAAAATTGAAATGGTGGTATTGGAAAGATTAAGGGGAAGGATGAGAGCAGCAATTTTTTCATGGAAAAATACCGGAGACTTTGCTATACTGAGAAGAAGGATTTGGAGTGGAAAAAGAATTTATGATAGGATGGAGACAGAAAGGCCTGTCGGCGGTTGATATGGCTGAGTATAGATGACGGTACGGCGGATGAGAAGAAAGATCGGGATAAAAGGGGCGCTGTTTGCGGTTTTCTGTGCGGGGATGGTCTGTACAGGATGCGGCGGCGATCAGAAGGTTTCACATATAGACGAGGGCATGGCGGCGATCGGGGAGCTGCGCTATGAGGATGCGCTGGCCTGTTTTGATCAGGCGCTTGTGTCGGGGGAGGATAAAAGGCTGATCTTCCGGGGACAGGGGCTTGCGAACCTGGGGCTGACAAAGTATGAGGAGGCAGCGGCGGCACTGGAAAAATGTCTGTCATCCGGAAGCTGTATACCGGAGGATATAGACTATGATGTGAACTATTATCTCGCTGCTGCCTACTATAAAGCGGGGCGGCAGCAGGAGGCGAAGCAGGTATATGACGCGATTCTGGCGCTGAAACCGGGGGAGAGGGACGCCTATTTTATGCGGGGCATCGTGCAGATCAGGATGGGAAACTACGAACTGGCAAAGCCGGATTTTGACAAGGCGATATCACTTGCGCCAAATGATTATGACCAGCTTGTGGAAATTTATAAGGTGATGGACGAGACCGTCTATCAGGAGATGGGAGCGGCCTATCTGGAGAAGGCGATCAAAGAGGCGCCCAAGGATATGAGCAATTACGATAAGGGGCGGATTTATTTTTATTTGGAGGATTTCGAGTCGGCGCGGAATTATCTGGAGCAGGCGAGGGATGCGGGGGATGCCCAGGCGACCTATTATCTGGGCAAGACCTGGGAAAATCTCGGGGAGTACAACTACGCTGCCAGCGTGTATACTTCCTATCTCCAGGATCAGGGGGAGAGCGCCCTGATCTACAATCAGCTTGCGCTGTGTTATCTGCAGCTTGAGGACTATGAGGCGGCGCTCTCGGCGCTGCAGGCGGGACTAGCCCTGGAGGATACCGCCCTTCGGCAGACGCTGTCCTTCAATCAGATCGTGGTGTATGAGAAACAGGGGAACTTTAAGAAGGCGGCGGAACTGATGAGCACATATATGCAGGTCTATCCGGACGATGAGACGGCGGCGAGGGAATATGAGTTTCTGCGCTCGAGGTAAGATGGTTTGAACTTTTGTTTTGGATAAGGCGGTTAATGAATCAGTAAGAGAAAAGGGAGAGAAAAGATGATCAACAAACTGGTAAGTAAAATCAAAGAGACGGGAGCGCCCATCGTGGTAGGGCTTGATCCCATGTTAAGCTATATCCCGGAGCAGATTCTGGCGAAGGCTTTTTCCGAATACGGGGAGACACCGGAGGGGGCGGCGGAAGCCATCTGGCAGTTCAATAAGGAGATCGTGGATCATACCTGTGATCTGATTCCCGCCGTAAAGCCGCAGATCGCCATGTATGAGCAGTTTGGCGTGGCAGGGCTTCATGCCTTTGAGAAGACGGTGAAATATTGTAAGGAGAAAGATCTGGTAGTCATAGGGGATGTGAAAAGAGGAGATATTGGTTCCACTTCCGCTGCCTATGCGGCGGCGCATCTGGGGAAAGTGACGGTGGGAGCTAACAGGATATCGGCTTTTGATGAGGATTTTGCCACCGTGAATCCCTACCTTGGCTCGGATGGCATAAAGCCTTTTATTAAAGTATGTCAGGAGGAGAACAAAGGAATCTTTGTGCTGGTGAAAACCTCAAATCCCAGCAGCGGGGAATTTCAGGACAGGCTGATCGACGGCAGGCCGCTCTATGAGCATGTGGGCGAGAAGGTTGCCGAGTGGGGCGCGGAGCATATGGGCGATTCCTACAGCTATGTGGGCGCAGTGGTGGGAGCGACCTATCCCGAGATGGGGAAGATCCTCAGAAAAGTTATGCCGAAAGCTTATATTCTGGTGCCGGGGTACGGGGCACAGGGCGGAAAAGGAGCGGATCTTGTGCACTTCTTCAACGAGGACGGCCTGGGAGCCATTGTAAATTCTTCAAGGGGCATCATTGCCGCATGGCAGCAGGAGAAGTATGAGAAGTTCGGCGCGGAGCACTTCGGGGAGGCGTCCAGGGCGGCCGTGCTGGATATGAAAGCGGATATCGGGCAGGCACTTCAGAGCAGGTGAGGGCAGGTTTTACCCGGATACAGAGGGCGGAATAAAGATTGATATGTTACGGCCGGTAAAGTTATATGGAGAGCCAGCCGTATTTTCGGTTGACATTCTCGATATTCGAGAATATAATAAAGATAGATATCTCGATTATCGAGAATGGAGAGATAAAGGTTGTCTACGGATGAGGGAGGAGCAGGGCAATGCCGCGGATGAAATTTCAGACATTGACGGAGCAGATGTTCTACACATTGCTCTGCCTTAGAGAAGAGTGCTGCGGGATGGATATTCTGGACAGGGTGCCGGCTATGACAAAGGGCAGAGTGAATGTCGGTTCCGGTACGCTCTATACGCTGTTGGAACAGTTCCTGGATATGGACATGATCCGGGAGACGAAGGTGGAAGGCAGAAGGCGCAGTTATATCCTGACGAAGAAGGGGGAGGAGATGCTTGAGAAGGAATACGAGCGCATTCTGAGACAGGCGGCGGACTACCGCAGGATCTTCGGAGACGGTTTTTCGCAGAGCGCCGGTTATGGGACAGATGGGGAGGTGCGGAAATGAGAGATAAAAAAAGATGTATACCGGAGTTTTCGTTTTATGACAAGGCGGGCATCCGGAGGTATCTGGAAGAACAGGCGCAAAAGGGCTGGATGCTCGAGAAGATGTCCTTTGGCTGGGTATTTCGCAAAATTGAGCCGGGAAAGATTCATTTTTCGGTGACGTATTTCCCGGAGAAGTCCGTTTTTGAGGCGGAAGGCTCCGAGCGGCAGAGGATATTCTGGGATTTCTGTGAACATGCGGGCTGGAAGCTGGCGGCAACCAATGAGCAGATGCAGATTTTTTACAACGAGAATCCGGAGCCGGTGCCGATCGAGACGGATGTGGTGATGGAGGTGGAGAAGATTCACAAATCTGCAAAGAAAAGTTTTCTTATGACCTATGTTCTTTTGCTGATATCCATTTTACTGCAGGTGGGAATCAATCTGGACAGACTGCACAAAGATCCCCTTGGAACTTTGGCGGATAACTCGATCCTGTTTCTGACAGCCGGTTCGGCTTTGCTTGCGTTATATGTGCTCAGAGAGATCATCAGATATGTCTGCTGGTATCAAAAAGCAAAAAAGGCGGCGGAGACGGAGGGCAGGTTTGCCGCGGCAAAGGGTATCGGAAGGCTTTGGAGGAAAGTACCGTATTTTGCGGGGATTTGTATTATTCTGGGTATGGTTTTTCTGAGCAGCAGTCAGATCCTGCGCGTATTTTTGGTTGTTCTGGCGCTTGTTTTCCTGTATGTGGTTCTTGCCGGGAGTGTTTTGAGTTTTATGAAGCGGCGGGGAGGAGGTGCGGCGCTGAACCGGCTGACGTTTATCGGGCTCACAGTCCTGTTTTTTGGTGCACTTCTACATGTTATGTTTATGATGGCAGCCAAAGGGAATCTGATTTCGCCGAGAGAACCGGCACGGACCTATGAGTTTAACGGCAGGACCTATAAAGCGTATCAGGATGAACTGCCGCTGACAGTGGGGGATCTTTGGCGGGGTGAATATGATGATAAGTCCCGGAACTTCTATTCTTATGAACTGACGGAAAAAGAATCTCTGGTACTTGCCCGCATGGAGGCATGGCAGGTGCCGAGGCGGGATGCCGGGAACCTTCCCGGGATGAGATATACCGTCACAAAAATCAAAATCCCCTGTTTGTATGATGGGTGCCTTGGGGCTGTGAAAGAGAACTATTCGTATTCCCGGGAGTATAACGGGAAACCCACGTATTTTGAACTGCGCGAAGAAGATGCCGCTTTCCGGGGGGCGGATGAGGCATATCGGGTGTATTGGGATAACGAAGCGGAGAAGGAGTATGTGGTCTGCTATGGGGATGTGATCGTGGAAATAAACACGGAGTGGGAACTGACGGAGGAACAGATGGGGATCGTGGGAGAAAAGCTTGGCGGGAAATGAGAAAAGCAAAGGCCGGGACAGAACAAAAACTGTTGCTTACAGGCGTTAAGTATGGTAAAATTGTGGATGAATTTTAAGGGATAAAAGCTATGGCAATCCAGGTGGAAATACAAAGAAGAAGGAGAATGCCGGTATATGGAAAGATATAAAGAGGAATTTATCGAATTTATGGTGGACAGCGATGTGCTGAAGTTTGGAGATTTTGTCACAAAAAGCGGCAGAAAGACACCGTTTTTTGTCAACACGGGGTTTTACCGGACAGGGGCGCAGCTTCGGAAGCTCGGCGGTTATTATGCGAAAGCGATCCATGATAAATTCGGGCTTGATTTTGATGTGCTGTTCGGACCGGCATATAAGGGGATTCCCTTAAGTGTGGCGGCATCCATGGCGATTTCCGAGAAGTATGATAAAGATGTGAAATACTGTTCCAACAGAAAAGAGATCAAAGATCATGGAGATAAGGGTATCCTTTTGGGGAGTCCTCTCGGAGCCGGGGATAAGGTGCTGCTGATTGAGGACGTGACTACGGCAGGTTACTTCTATCGAAGAGACGCTGCCGATTATCCGCGCCCAGGGCGATGTGCAGGTCTGCGGGCTGGTGGTCAGCGTGGACAGGATGGAGCGCGGCAAAGGAGAAAAGAGTGCCCTGACGGAGATTTCCGAGACGTATGGTTTTCCGACTGCGGCGATCGTGACGATGGCGGAAGTGGTGGAGCATCTGTATAATAAGCCATATAACGGGAAAGTTTATATTGATGATACACTGAAAACGGCGATAGATGCATATTATGCGCAGTATGGTGCGTAAAAACCCGAAACAGGAGGAGCAGGCATGGAAGAGAAAACATTTAAAACCTTAAACGGAACGGGGGCATTGAATATCGTTCTGGGTGTAGTTGGTATTGTGACAGGTGTGGCAGGAGGAGTGCTGCTGATTGTCAGCGGGGCAAAACTGCTTTCCAGAAAATCTAAAATGCTGTTTTAAGATGGACGGGTGCTTTCCGCGGGAAGTACCCTTTTCACATTCAGGGATCAGGGAGTATATCCGGTGACAAAAAATCATTATATTTTTACCAATAAGGAGCATCCTAAAAAATCAATTATGTCTACCATATTGGGGGTGCTTTCGGTGGCATCCCTTATACTGGCAATGTATTTGTCCTATATGGATAAGGGGGCGGAAAACATGCGTTATGGTTCGGCATGTTTTCTGGCTATGCTGTTTGCCTTTGTGGGGGTAGTGCTGGGGGTGCTCGGCAGGATGGAGAGGGATAAGTTTTATCTGTTTTCCTATGTCGGAATCGCGCTGAATCTGACGGCGATCGGGCTGGTGAGCCTGGTTTTGTATGCGGGGGCGCTTCTATAATAAGATGGGCGGAACTCGCCTGAGAGTTCGCGGGACTCATTTAGGTGTTTGTTTTATGATTTGTGAGATATCGGGAGGTATAACGAGTGCTGTTGTACAGGGAAGAGGAAAAAATTTATGCGGAGCGCCTGGAACTTGCGGAAGGGCGGATTTTAGAACTGTTAGAGGAACTTTCCGGGGAAGCGGAGGAGAGGAATGAGAAGGCGGGCGCAGCAGCGGCAGATTGCCGGAAGGCTCTCCGGAGGGATTTCGGGAGCCAGTTTTCGTTCTGTAATGTATGCTGTAAGTTAAATAAGTATATTCGTTCAGACGATGAGGCATCGGATTCACTGGAGGAGATGCGGGAGTTAAACCGAGGGCTGTATGAGGAGATGCTGCCTGAAAATTATGCCGCAGGCTGGCTGAATCCGGCCGTGTGTCAGGAGAAGCTGGGAGAGTACGGACAGCTTTTATGTGTGCTGGCGGCGGAGATGCGGGCGCAGATCGCAGCCTGCTATGAAAGGCGGGCCGAAGAGCTGGTGATCCGGCAGGAACTTTTACTGGAAGTTTATGGCGCCTTTGAGAGAGCCTTTGAGGAAGGGGCGGAAGGTCCTAAGGCGGAAGAGATCCGGGAAATTCTGTACTGGTATGTCAGCGATTACTCGGAAGTGGTGATGGATAGGCGTGTGAGGAGCCAGGTAGATCCGGCGGAGGATTTTTGTACAAAGATTGTGATGGAGGCGGATTTATCGGATAACCGTTTTCTTTATGCCTATGGGGAATATGTGACAGAGCAGGAAGAAAAAATGGCGGACTATCTGAGGGGACTGCCCGAGGAAAAGATACGGTTGATCGCGGATACCTATACGGAAGGCTATCGGATGGGCTTTGTGCTGGGCAGAAAGGATCTGTCGAAGAAAAAGACCGTGAACATCCGTTATCATCTGGGATTTGAGCGGATTATCCGGGCGGCGGTGAAAAATTTTGAGAAGATGGGGCTGAAACCTGTCATATATCGTCAGGCCGTGAGTATTCTGGAAGGGAAGGGGATTCATCGGATCGGCGTTTACGGCGCAGCGCCCAATAAGCAGTTTGATTATGACCATAAAGAGGATATCGGTCTTGTTCTGGATAAAAAGCTGGTAAACCGGAAGCTGGAGCTGTTAAAAAGCAGTTTTGAGGAACATAAGGAATGGGCTTTTGTACACGCGGGACCGGCGGTGATGGAGATTTTCGGGGAGGCGGATTTTACACCGGAGAATAAGGAATGTGCCGTGAAGCTGACGGAGAAACAGCAGAAACTGTCTGTGGAATACGCGTCGGGAGCAGGACAGATCACCAATGCATATATCAAAGGGGAGGAGCGCAGCTTTACGATCATTGCCTTTCCGGTGCCGGATATCGGAGAGCGCTTTGAGGAAATTTTTGACGAGACGATCCGCTTAAATACGTTGGATTATAATCTTTACCGGGATATTCAGCAGAGGATCATCGATGCGCTGGATGAGGCGGAGTACTGTATCATCAAGGGAATGGGCAAAAACCGTACCAACATGAAGGTGATGCTCCATAAGCTGACGGACCGGGGCAGTCAGACGAACTTTGAAAACTGTGTGGCGGATGTCAATATCCCGGTGGGGGAAGTGTTCACATCGCCCCTTCTTGCGGGTACCGAAGGGACGCTTCATGTGACAAAAGTATTTTTGAATGAATTGCAGTATGAGAATCTGGAACTGACTTTCCGGGATGGTATGGTGACGGATTATACCTGTACCAATTTTGAGTCGGAAGCGGAAAATAGGAAGCTGGTCAGGGACACGGTGCTGTTTCATCATGATTCCCTGCCCCTCGGAGAGTTTGCGATCGGCACCAATACTACCGCTTATGTGGCGGCAAAGCGCCTGCGGATCGAGGATAAACTGCCGATTCTGATTGCGGAGAAGATGGGGCCCCATTTTGCGGTGGGAGATACCTGTTATTCCCATGCGGAGGATGTGGCGGTATATAACCCTGACGGCAAGGAGATCATTGCCAGGGATAACGAGAAATCTCTTGTCAGGAAGGAGCACCCGGAGCAGGCATATTTCAATTGTCACACGGATATCACGATTCCCTACGATGAACTGGGGGAGGTTTCCGCGGTCAGGGCGGATGGAAGCGTTGAGGTGATCATTGAGGAAGGACGGTTTGTACTGCCGGGCTGTGAGGCGCTGAACGAGCCGTTGCTTTCGGGGCGCTGATACGGGAGTACAGCGGCTGCACTTTAGGCGCCGGCGGAACGCCTGCAGGTTGAACAGCTGTTTTGCGTCAGGAATTTGTGCTAATAAATCAAAAAAGAAGTGCGGGAGGCACATCTCGGTTGTTTCTTGATTTTTCGCCTTCTGCAAAGGGCAAAAAGGGGCAGGTCGTCAGATTTGTCCATGATCCGGATGGACTTGTGGTGATTGCGGACAGTTTTGATGAGTATCTGGAGATGCTGATGGAATACGAATATGATTTTATAACAGAAGATATCGTGGAGGATTTCTGACGGAAATATATGTTTTATGGAATGAAAAATGACAACAGGAGAAGGGGCAATGAAAAACTGGAAATTAAGCAGAAAGATTACACTTGGGATTATGCTGAATGTTATATTATGTATGAGTCTGCTTTATATCACGGCAAATAAAACGCTGAACGGCATGATGGAGGAATCAGAGCGCAATCATATGGAGAGCATGCTGGCAGGGCAGACCGCGCTGATTGAAGAACATGTTATACGCCAGGAGGATATGCTGACTGCTTTCAGTAAGGCGCCGGTGGTCAGGGAGTTTTTAAAGGACGTGGATAATGCCGAAAAACAGGAGGCGGCACAGAAATATACGGAGTATTATTATGAAGGACTGACAAACTGGGAAGGGCTTTACATAGGAGAGTGAGATACCCATGTTATCGCACATTCCAATCCGAATGTTATCGGGGTTGTGACAAGAGAGGGAGAAGGGCTTAAGGCACTGCAGGATGAAATGACATCAAGGGGCGGCTGTATGATGCGGGCATTATTATTTCTCCGGCTTCCGGAAAACTGATATTGTCCATGTATTGTCCGGTTTTTGATACCGACGGCAAGACTATTTTGGGTTATGTCGGCGGCGGTCCTTTTGCGGAGGAGATGGAGGCACTTTTAAACGGACTGAAAAGAGAAAAGGATACGGAGCGCTACTATATGATCAATGTGGAGACCGGCATGTATATTTTCGCGGATGATCAGTCGCTGATCGCGACCGAGATTCAGGATGAAATGCTGCTGCAGGCTATCGGCCGGATAAAGGCCGGGGAGAGTGCGGGAGAGCTGGTCTATGAAGGAGCGGAAGAGAATTTTGTAGTAAGTTATCAATATATCGATGAACATGGCTGGGCGGTCATTTCTTATGACAGTGAGGATAATATTTACAGCACGGCAAGGGAGAATATGTTTATCCTGGGAGAGATCTGTACGGTGTTTGTGCTGATCATCAGTGTGCTCGCCTTTGTGATGATCCTGATCAGCATGAGACCTCTGCAGTATGTGGAGGAGGCTATTATCGGACTGAGCAATCTGAAACTGATGAAAAACAGGAAGCTGGAACCCTGGATCGGGAAGAGAAGTGAGATCGGAAAGATCGCGACGGCAATGGATTCCCTGTATGGGGCGCTGGAGGAGATCGTGGCAACGCTGACGGACTGCTCTTCTTCCTTAAGCGATTCCGCCGTGGCGATGCAGGATTCTTCCGATGTGCTGATTTCCTGTGTGGCGGATAATACGAAAGCGGCGACAACTTTTGCGCAGCATACGGAGCAGATCAATGAGAACGTGGCAAAGGTGGACCAGGAAGTGGGCGAGATCGCACAGGTCGTAGCAGAGGTAGAACAACAGATCAAACAGGGAAGCGTTCATGGGACGCAGCTTCTGAGTGAGGTTGAGCGGATGCAGCGTCTGGCGGACAATACCATGACAAGTACAAAACAGCAGATCGCGGACAATCAAAAAGCCATCGAGAAAGCGATGGAAGAGCTGCAGACACTGATGCGTATCGATGAGATGGCGGCGAAGATACTGAGCATTGCCAGCCAGACAAATCTGTTGTCCCTGAATGCTTCCATTGAGACGGCGAGAGCCGGGGAGGCAGGCAGAGGATTTGCGGTAGTAGCCGGGGAGATTGGTTCTCTTGCGGGCAATTCGTCCGAGGCGGCGGCACAGATTCAGGCAATATGCAATGAGACAAAAGACAATATCGAAAATGTACGGAAATGTTTCGATCAGGTCATCCTGTTTTTGCAGAATGACGTGCAGTCACGCTTTACGGAATTTGCGAATACGACACAGGACTACTATCAGTCCATTCAGGATATTCAGCATATTATCTCGGATGTCGCGGAAGCTTCCGGAATTTTTGCCGATACGGTACAAAACATCCAGTCTCAGATCAGGGAAGTATCGGATGTGCTGGGGGCAGAGAATATCAGCAGTGAAGATATGCTGGATAAGGCAAGGCAGACAGAGGAGACAACGGAGGCAATGACGGTGATCGTAGATCGGAATAAGGAGAATGCCAACGCGATCGGCGGCATCGTAAAGCGGTTTTCATAAGAACTTTTAGTGGCTAAGTGGGCAAAAATACTGCGATTTCAGGATTGTTTTCAGTTTTGATATTGCGCAGATCACGAATTTCGGCTACACTATATAGCGTGTCAGCAGGAAATCAAGCGCGAGAGAAACGAGCATTTGATTTCACCTGACACGATAATGACAAAATCGAAGAGCTGCGAAGCAGCGTCAGATGTGCTTGCACATCTGGATTTTGGAATAAAGAGTTAGCGTGTCAGCAGGAAATGGGGCGCGAGAGAAACGAGCATTTGATTTCACCTGACACGGCAGACAGATCACAGGAGGATAAGGAAATGGCACAGGTAGGAATTGTGATGGGCAGTGATTCGGATATGCCGGTGATGGCGAAAGCGGCGGGGATTCTGGATCAGCTTGGCATCAGTTACGAGATGGCGATCCTTTCGGCACACAGGGAACCGGAGGAGTTTTTCGCTTACGCAAAAGGAGCCGAGGCAAAGGGATTTAAGGTGATCATTGCGGGAGCCGGCATGGCGGCGCATCTGCCCGGTATGTGTGCGGCGATCTTTCCGATGCCGGTGATCGGGATTCCGATGCATACCACGTCTCTGGGGGGCAGGGATTCTTTATATTCTATCGTGCAGATGCCTTCCGGTATTCCGGTGGCTACGGTGGCGATAAACGGCGGCGTAAACGCAGGGCTTCTGGCGGCAAAGATTCTTGCCACTTCCGATGGGGCGCTGCTTGGAAAGCTGAAGGAATACAGTGAAAATATGAAGCGGGAAGTGCAGGCGAAGGATCAAAAGCTGCAGGAAGTCGGATATAAAAATTATTAGGGTGTATTTACGGCATTGGCAGAAGAGTTGCGGAACCGAATAGGAGAACAGGAATGGATTATAAGAAAGCAGGCGTAGATATCGAGGCGGGCTATCAGTCCGTGGAAATGATGAAGCAGTATGTGAAAAAGACCATGCGCCCGGAAGCGCTGGGGGGACTCGGCGGATTTTCCGGCGCCTTTTCCATGGAGCGTTTTAAGGAGATGGAAAAACCGACACTTGTGTCGGGAACGGATGGTGTGGGCACGAAGTTAAAACTGGCCTTTGTTTTGGACAGGCATGATACGATCGGGATTGACTGCGTGGCAATGTGCGTCAACGATATTGCCTGCGCCGGCGGGGAGCCGCTGTTTTTTCTGGATTATATTGCCTGCGGCAAAAACTTTCCGGAAAAGATCGCATCTATAGTAAAAGGAGTGGCGGAAGGCTGCGTGCAGGCTGGGTCTGCGCTGATCGGCGGGGAGACGGCGGAGCATCCGGATCTGATGCCCGAGGAAGAGTACGATCTGGCAGGTTTCGCGGTGGGTATCGTGGATGAGAAGGATATGATTACCGGCGCGGATATCAAGGCGGGCGATGTGCTGATCGGCATTGCGAGTTCGGGGGTGCATTCTAACGGCTTTTCACTTGTCAGAAAAGTATTTGAGATGACGAAGGAGAGCCTTAATACGTACTATGATGAGCTGGGAACGACATTGGGTGAAGGGCTCCTTGCCCCCACAAGGATTTATGTGAAAGCGCTGAAAGCCGTGAAGGCGGCAGGTGTGCGCATAAAGGGCTGCAGCCATATTACGGGCGGCGGTTTCTATGAAAATATTCCAAGGATGCTGCCGGAGGGCGTTCTGGCCGTGATTCGGAAGGACAGTTATGATATTCCGCCGATTTTTGCACTGCTGCAGGAAAGAGGCGGCATAGAAGAGAAAATGATGTATCAGACTTATAATATGGGGCTCGGCATGGTGCTTGCGGTGGATGCGGCGGATGCCGAAAAGACCGTGGAGGCATTGAAAGAGGCAGGAGAGAAAGCTTATATTGTCGGCAGTGTGGAAGCCGGCGATAAGGGAGTGCGGTTATGTTGAGAAAGCAGGAGTCTGCGGAGATGACTGCAGGCTGTGATAAGATTGTCAAAGACAAGATTGCCATTGACAATCCCGTTTTTGACAATCTCGTCATCGACAATCCCGTCTTCGACGGGAAAAGAAAGCTGCGGGTACTGGTCTGTGTCTCCGGCGGTGGAACCAATCTGCAGGCGCTTATCGATGCGAAGAAGGCGGGCAGGCTTGCGAACACGGAACTGGTCCGGGTGATCAGCAATAAGGCGGATGCTTACGCGCTGGAGAGGGCGGAAAAAGCGGGAATAGAAGGTATCTGTGTCTCTCCGAAGAATTTTGCGGACAGGGAGGCGTTTCACAGGGCTTTTTTGTCGGCGGTGGAGGAGGCGGAGCCGGATCTGATCGTACTGGCCGGATTTTTGGTGGTACTTCCGGCAGAAATGATTTCCCGCTACCGAAACCGGATCATCAATATTCATCCGTCATTGATCCCCT
>OFFJ01001788.1_pt1 | contig 14998 bp, 16 predicted proteins | sample 1521261 | NCBI WGS metagenome assembly OFFJ01 (sample SAMEA3504122, study PRJEB24116) | mouse gut metagenome | biome: mouse gut; feature: mouse-associated habitat; material: faeces | place: Denmark | collected 2011 | reverse complement strand
GACCGCCGCTGTGATGAAGCGGCTGGCGAAGAACAAGCTGGAGCGGGCCATCGCTGACCGGGAATATGCCGCCGGCCCTTATGAAGCGGAAATGACGCAGGAGGCACTGCTGGCGGAGGCGCGGAACTATTTGAAATAATGGAGGGTGGTGAGGCTGTGAAAGAGCGATTTGCAAAATATCCGTTTCAAGGAAACACCCACGGTCTCACCATGTTTGAAGTTGCCCATGTGTACCAACTCACGCCCCCACCGCCGGAACTGTATACAGTCAACGAGTATATCGTTGCCGCACAGACGTGGCATGACCTCCGCTTTTTTGCCTTCTTCCTGCACCACATAGAGCCGCGCCTGAATAGACGGGTTACAAACTTTTTCTTGCAGGAGGGACTGGACAGGTATGACCCGGAGCGGTTTCTGGACTATAAACAAAACTGCATTCTCGCCATGCTGGAATGTCTGGAAAGCTACGACCCGTATAAAGGTGCAGAGTTTCTGACATATGCCCATCACGCGATTGGAAACACTCTGATCCAATGCCGGATGATGGAGGAAAGCGGCTCCTTTGCCTCTCTGGACGAATACAAGCGGGTACGGGGTATTGCGTGGCTTTACAACGAAACAGGCAAGTCTATGGGCGAGGTCGTTCGTGAGTATGCCGCAAGGGAGGGCTGCTCCGAGGAAACAGCGGAGCAATATCTGACCGTGGCCCGGCTCAACCGCAGTCAGGTTTCGCTTTATGTCACGGCCCAGGACGAGGACGGAGAGGAAACCGGCGAGGATGTAACGAAGGACGATTCCTGGGATTATGCGGCAATCCTCTGGAACGGCGCTCAGGCGGAGGCGGTTCAAGCCGCTTTTGAGAAACTGACCTACCGGGAACAGCGCCTATTGGAGGAACGCAACGCCATCTGCATGACCTGTGGCCGGGTCAGCCCAATATCTGAGCGCAAAACCTTTGAGGAATTGGCAGTGATGTTTGAGGGCAGTACTGCCAGCGGCGCGGAGAGGGCCTACCGCAAGGCGGTGGAGAAGCTGACCGTCCTGCTGGTGGAGGCCGGTGCGCTCCACGCTGTCCGGCTCAAACGAAAATCGGTGAAGCGGGCAAAAAAGAAAATCGCCGCCGCAGTCTACGAGTATCAGGCAGACTGCGACGGCAAGTGGGGCGAGATTCAGCTTGACTTCATAAGCAACACAGCGGAGATTGTTCGGCTGGCGGAGTGGGATACGATGAGCAGCCATGTGTTTGCAAAACATGCCATTCGGAAAATTTGGACTCTGTCGGAAAGCAGATTACCAGCTAATGCCCTGATTGTGTTGGAACTATAGCAGAAATAGAGTACAATGAACCGAAAAGCTGTCTTGACACTTAAATAGTCAAGTGATAACCTGATAGCGGAATGAAGGAAAAGCGACAGCGAAAAACTTCTTCCTGGTGTGATGAGTTAGCTGCACTTGACTCATCTGATTGAGATACGCTGTTGTCGGCGTTAGTCAAAGAAGGTGTACTCATTTTTCAAAACGGCAAGTATGCGGTTAGACAAATATGCACGGAAAGTCTTTTCTCCGAAAACCCGACCGAGTGGGCATTGAAACAAATTGGCAACGCTAGAATTGGTGATGAGGAAAAAGTGATTTTGAAGCTCATAGAGAAAAAAGAAACGGCCATTTGCATAGAGGATTTTCCGGCTATAGTAAATGATACTTCGTTCAATTGAATCGGCTATAAGGAGGCAGGGGGTGCTTTTTCAACTACTCCCTGCCTCCTTATTGGCTTTGGCAGGATGATTGATATTTTAGCTATATACAGCTGTTTTGCCCAAAACGACAGGAGAAACCGGTTGATTTTATGGAATTCTCCAAATTGGAGAGCCATTCTCCGGCCTGGGGGTTGCATTTAGTGTTCACAAGGATATACACTTTTGATGTGGTGTTTCAAGGCAAGAATGATATTGCCCGCTGTATGTAAAGGGAGGTCAAGATAATGGATCAAGCCAAAATCGGGAAATTCATTTCGGACAGGAGGAAAAAGCAGGGCCTGACGCAGAAGCAGTTGGCGGACCAGCTCAATGTGACAGATAAGACGGTATCCAAGTGGGAAACCGGGTATAGATTGCCGGACGCGTCGCTTCTTCTGGAACTTGGCTCCGCTCTGGAGGTCGATATAAACGAGCTCCTTGCGGGGGAGGAATTTTTACCAAAGGAGCTCCCTCCTGAAGAATATGCGAAAAAAACCGAGAGCAATATTGTCGGACTGGTCAGTGAATTGAACGAAATGGACAAAAGAAGCAGGAGCAGAAGCATCGGTACGATTACAGGTATCTCGCTGAGTGGTCTGGCCCTTTTGATTCTGTTTGCTGCTTCACTGCGGGAGGGGAGCATGGTTGATATGATTGACTTGCCGACATTGTTTTATCTGCTGGGTTTGAAACTGGCAATCATATCCGTTTCCGGCTGGTTTCATGACTATAGGAACGCCTGGAAAATGTGTCTGCCTGGAAAGCGTCTGTCAAAGGAAGAAATGGAGCTGGCCGTTCAGGCTGTCAGATATGCCGGCGCCTTGACCTTGACATTGGGATGCCTGATCGCGCTGTTAGGAGCGTTCTCTCTGCTCAACTATATGGATGATTTCAGCTTGGTTTGGCGTTCTTTTGCGCAAATCATCCTCGCGTTGCTCTACACCGCAATCATAAAGACCGTCTATGTGATCCTGGCGTTCCGGATAAATCGAATGCTCCGAAATGCCTGAAAAAAACAGCGAAAGGAGTAAAAACATGGAAAAGCTGTTGGAGGTCAAAGCCCTGACCAAAAAATATCAGGAAGAATCGATAGAAAACAAAGTTGTTGACAATGTGAATCTGCAAGTCGGCAAAGGCGAATTTGTCATGATCATGGGAGCGTCCGGGTCCGGAAAAACCAGCCTGCTGCACTTGCTCGCCGGTATCGATCATTTCGACAGCGGGTCGATACAGTATACCCAATCCGGTCAAACGGCGGATTTCAGCCAGATGAGCGAAACGGAAAAGGCAGTGTTCAGGCGGACGAACATAGGAATCGTTTTTCAGCAGCAATGCCTGATTCCTGACCTTACGGTTTATGAAAATATCATGATGCCGGTGCTGCTGGGAGGGAATCAAAAAGCAAAGGATTCCATGAAGGATACCATCTTAAACCTATGCGGGCAGTTTGGTCTGAAGGAGCATATCCAAAAGTATCCTTCGCAGCTGTCGGGCGGACAGCAGCAAAGAGCCGCGATTTTGCGCGCGGTTATCAACAGGCCGCCGCTTTTGCTGTGTGATGAACCGACGGGAAGTTTGAATTCGGCGCAGTCAGTCATCGTCATGGACTTGCTGGATGAATTGAACAGAAACGGGCAGACGATTCTTTTGGTCACACATGATGTCAAGGTTGCTGTCAGAGGGGGACGGGTGGTCTATATCAAGGATGGCCGGGCTGCGGGCGAACTGAAATTTACGGATGACGGCTCCTGTCCTGTGGGACATCGGGAAGAGGAACTCATGCGCTTTCTGCAGAAGAGGGGGTGGTAACGTTGAAAGCAAGTTTTACGTGCGCCCTGGCGAAGCTGAGAAGGAAAAAGGTCCCGAATTTGTTTCTGGGAATCTGTATCTTACTGACTGCGGCGCTGCTGGTCAATGCCCTGATTTTGCTGAAAGAACTGGATACGGTGTTCGACAGGGCCTATGAGGAAATGGACGGACCGCAGATCTGCTGCCTGTGGAGCGGCGAGGTAATCTTGCCGGACGCTGTCAGGCAATATCTGGACGGCCAGAAAGGGCTTTTGTATCAGATAACAGAAAACACAAAAACCATTGATTACATAGAAAAGGACGGAACAAGGCTGAGCAATGGCATTCTGCTGGAACTTCCCGAAAGGATCAACAGCGATATGCTTTCGCCCAAAATGCTGAACGGCGAAGAACCGGATATGCCCGGCAAGAATGAAATCTGGATTACAACAAAGATTGCCAATATCCTTGGCCTGGCCGTGGGGGACAGCGTTTCTCTGCAATTAGCGGATAAAGCTGTGACAGTAAGTGTTGCAAAAATCGTTGCGGATCCTGTTTTTGGCAGCAGCAGTACCAACGTGTACCGGATGTGGTGCGGCTCCGGCAGGCTTTCCGAATTCCCTTTGGCTGAGAACAACACAGTAAGTTACCTGGAGATCAGATTTGAGGAATACAGCCGCCAGATGGAGCAGAATTTTATCCGTGACGCAGAAGAGTATTTCAAACTGCCCTTGGGCGATACGCTGTATACTTATGAGCGCATCAGAAGCGGATATACGGCGGCTTATCAGATGGTGGGGGCGGCGCTGTCCTTTGTAAGCGTGGTCCTCGCGGGTATGATTGCCGTATTGACTTTATTTCTGGTCAAGAGCGACATGGATGAGGATGTCAGGAATATTGGCATCTGTAAGTCATTGGGCATGACGGGAATGCAGATCGTTGGTATTTATCTATTTTGCTATGGGGCGATCGGTTTTGCGGGGGCGGTGTCAGGCAGTGTTCTTGGCGGCTGGCTGAGCAGGGGCATTATCACAAAAGTCCTCGGAGATATCGGAATCTATACGGTCACATTTACCAGAACAGGCGGTTATCAGCTCCTTGCGGGGTGTATCGTACTGGCCGCTGTTATGGCAATCTGCTTCTGCGCCGTCTTCAAAGTCCGGAGACTGAATGCTTCTTACGCAGTCAGAACGAGCACATGGCCGTCAAAGAATCAGGGGCCGAGGAAGCCCCCAGGCACATATTATCATGGAAGGGTCTCCTTTGAGCTGTATTATGCCATCAGGGGAATGCAAAATAAAAAGCTGCAATATGCGTATATAGCCGGTGTGTCTCTCATACTTGGCAGCCTTACTGTAATCGGCCTGGGCTGCCTGAACGCAGTCCAGAATATCGATCAGGAACCGGAGATATGGGGGTTTATCAAAACGGATATTTATATCACGTCATTGGAAGATACGCCGGTGAGCGTCATATTACCCGAACTGCAGAACGATTCAAGGGTAGCGTTCACCTACGGGGTCAATAAGGTAACCGCACAGTATAAGCCCGCTCCCGGAGCTGCCTGGCAAAGTGCTCCGGCGGAAGTCTACGAGCTGCCTTGGAATGATGAAGTAGAAGACCGGACCCTGTATGGCAGACGGCCTCAGCAGGAAAATGAGGTCGGTATCGGGCTGACGCTGGCCAGGGAATATGGACTGGAGGTTGGAGAGAAGATAGAACTGGCAGTGAACGGAAAAAAGGCAGAGTACGAGATCACAGGAATTTTCCAGACACTTTCCAATTACGGAAATATCATACGGATGGTTACGGATGATTTAGACCAATTCGCAAGGGCCGACGGCTCATACGGAGACTATATGCTCGTCCTCTCAGACGGAACCGATAAATGGGAATACGAGAAGGAATTATCTGAGAAATATGGCGGAAAGTTTTCCTTCATAGCGTCAAAGTCAAATGGAGAAAATATGACAGGCGTTCTGAGGCCCGCTGTCGGAACAGTTTTAACGTTTCTGCTTCTTGTTACAATCCTGACTGCTGTCAATCTGACCTTTATTCTGGTCCGGCGGGAACAGCGTCTCATAGGTTTGCTGAAAGCCATTGGGATGACATCCTGGCAGATATTGAAGATCCATTCGTGGAGGAATTGCCTTTTGGCTCTTGCGGGAAATAGCCTGGGACTTATGCTGGGGGTATTTGTGATTCCTGATTTGCTGACCCCATATGCCCGCTTGCTTGGGATTGCGGAATTTCCGTTTGCGAATTCGCTGGCAGGAACGACTGTGAGTTTTGTGCTGCTTCCAATCTGTATGTTCTTGGGTACATTTGCAATTGTAAAAACGATCAACGCAGTATCTGTAAAGCAGATGGTGAGCGAATAGGAGACGGATAGACTGATTGAGAGACTGGCCTGCGCCTATGGAGCAGACGAAAACCCGACTGCCCAAGCGCTTCCCGGGAACGGTGGCTATGTGGTTCATGCCCTTAGGAAGTAATCACTCCATACAGAGGATTTGAAGACCCTGGCTGAACAAGGACAAGCATTGGTCAAAGGACTTTCGGGCAAAGGTAAATCCTATAACCGGGCCATTGACCGTATGACATAGGCTCTCGGAATTTCAGACAGGCAAAATCAGGCTGCTGAGAAACCAGGCGGCAGAAAAAGCGGGGAAATCGGCAAAACGGTTTCCGGGAAGCCGCGTGATAAGCGGTCTGAAGATTCCGAGAGGCTATTGACGGAGAAGGGAGGATGACAGACTCTCTTGCTGACACTTCGACAATCAGCCGGGGGGGAACAGCTATTGACGCAGCTGCTCCCTCCGCCTGGCATATCCCGACGCGCTGATCAGCAGGGATACCCCGAAAGCCGCGACTGTCACAGCCCCCACCAGGAAGAGATAGGAGGAGAGGGAAGCCGCCATCGCGGAGAACCCGGAGCCGTCCTCGAAGTATTTGATGAAATAAAATACCGGAACCACGATGAGCATCCCCATGACCTGTGCGGACTGCACCCCGAACCAATAGGTCAGCGGCAGACACACCCCCGTCCACATCAGCGGGAGGAACACCGCCGCGAAGGCTCCCAGGCCCCAGACGACAGGGTCAAAGTTCCGGTACAGCACCGAGGAGGCCAGATTCAGCGCCCCGGCGCCCAAAAGGCTGATGCCCAGGGTGCAAAGCACGGAGATATACTTGCTGGCCACCACCGACATGTCGCTCATGGGCAGGGCCATCTGATATTTCTGCCAGCGGGCCTTGTCGTCGCTGACGAAGCTCATGACATTCTGCATGCCCACGGTCATGGCCAGCAGGACGGAGGCCATCAGCCCCCCGTAATAACCGGCTTTGCACAGCAGCAGAAGAGAAAAGGCCGCCGCTATAAGTATCAGCTTTTTATCAATACATTTACAGAAAACAGTGAATTCCTTATAAATCAGTCCTCGCATGGTATCCCTCCTTTGATATAGAAAAGCATGATGTCCTCCAAACTGGCGTTGTCCACGATCACGTCTGGATAGCTGCGCCTTGCCGCCTCCTTGTCCCGGACCAGGCATTCCATGGACAGCTTCGTGTCCCGGTAAGTGATATAGTCGTCGGGAGAGAGGGAGGCGAACCGTTCTTTCCCGCATTTCAGGATGCCGTAATGGTACACCAGGTCGTCCTTCTGCTCCTCGAAGACGATCCGGCCCTGATGGATCAGGATGACGAAATCCGCGATTTTCTGGATGTCCGAGGTGATGTGGGAGGAAAAGAAGATGGAGTGCTCCTCGTCCTGTATGAATTCCAGGAACAGATCCAGAATCTCGTCCCGCACCACAGGATCCAGCCCCGTGGTGGCCTCGTCCAGAATCAGCAGCTTCGGCCTGTGGGCCAGGGCGCAGAGGATGGAGAGCTTCATCTTCATCCCCTTGGAGAAGGAGCCCACGGGCTGGTTCTCCGGGAGCCGGAACCTTTGCAGGTATTGGCGATAGAGGGCGCTGTCCCAGCTGCGGTAGATGCCGGAGAGCATCTTCTCCAGGTTGGCCGCCGTGAACACATCGTGGAAGGTGCACTCATCGAATACGACGCCGACGTCTTCCCTGGCGGGGCGGGCAGTGTGCTCCATGCCCAGGAGCTGGATTTCGCCGCTGTCCTTGGTCAGCTCATTCAATATCAGGTTGATGGTGGTGCTCTTCCCGGCGCCGTTCTCGCCGATGAAGCCTACAATCCTTCCTTTCGGTACGCGAAAGGAGACATGGTCTAAGGTGAAGCCGGGGAATGTCTTGCACAGATCCCTGACTAAAATGCTGTTTTCTTCCATGGTGATGTCCTCCTGTCTGTGGTGGGTAAGGGCAAAAGCTGCCCTGTTATGGGTTCCCTGGCGGGTTCCTCTGCCGGTATGCGGCCTTTTTGCTGTATGCGGTTCCGCCGGTGGTTCTGCGTCTGAGTTTGGAGTCCGGCGTCTGTGCCTGTCATTCCTCGTAGAAAAGCCTGAGGATGCCGGCCATCTGCTCGTAGGCGATTCCGTGGGCCTTGCCGATCTCCGCTACCTTCTGCAGCAGCTCCTCCGCCCGGCGCAGCTGTTCCTCCTGTATGAACTCCCGGTTCTGGGGCGCTACGAAGCTGCCTTTGCCGGAGACTGTCTCGATGAAGCCGTCCCGGGTCAGGTCTTCGTAGGCCCGCTGCACCGTGATGACGCTCAGGTGCAGGTCTTTTGCCAGGGCCCGCATGGAGGGCAGGGCCTCGCCCGGGGTCAGGGAGCCGTTCATAATCTGGCTCTTGATCTGGAGACAGATTTGCTCGTAGATCGGCTTATCGCTGCTGTTGCTGATAAGGATTTCCATTTTGTTCTCCTGCTCTTGTCATAGAAAGCTTTCTGTGCGCATCTGCCGGATGTGCTCCCGGGGCCCAGGGGCGTTGCTTTGGAGGGCTTTTTTGCGAAAGCGATTGCCAAAGCGTGTTTGTCAATGCCTTAGCCGAAGCCAATGGCAAAACGGCACTGCAGTCCGTGTGCATGTTACATCTGATACGTATCGATTGTAGCTAGCGTGCTTAATCGATAAGTACACTATAGACGATTTGGATCGGTTTGTCAATGCCGTTTTTAAAAAATTTGGGAATTTTTTGTTTCAGATTGGTTTGATTGCCGCTGATAGCGGATGCCCTGCGCTTTAGGGACTGGGGGACTGGTAGTAGCTCCCAAAATAGAGTAGAGCGCATAGATTGTTTTCTATACGCTCTGACGCTGTGTAACTTATTCGGTTATGATTTGCGTCGTTGCCTGTTATGCTGTCGGCGCCCGTTCTGCTTTTTCATTTCATTGGCTGCACGCTGTTTTGCACGTTCCAATGGCAGTAAAGCTTTTCTGAATTTCTTCTTGATTCGTTCTTAAGCCGCGCACTATCCGACATCTGCTCCCCAAATGGCGAAAGCCTGATCGGGCATCTCTGCCAATCGGATGCACCGGATAAAATAGCCCTCGCTGTCCCAGGTGAAAGGCAGATAGCCATGTTTGACCAGCGTCGGATTCCATGCGCGCAAAATACCTTCAAAAGGCTCATGAAGCGAATTCCTTCCAATCGGAGTCTCAAAAAAATGATGATTCCGGTTCTTCGATTTCTTCCTCCCTGATATCAGCCGGGATCATCTTCCACTTTTTCCACTCCTTTTCAGGATTCGCGTCATCGCTCCACATTTCTTTCTGCTCATTCCCGAGAGGCAGCATAATCCCTGATTCGTTCTGAGAGAGCTTGCGATAGTATTGTTCAAAAAAATACATGTATTGCCGATATTTCGTGTACGGCAGGGCAACTACCTCCTGCAAATGATGGATGCGCTTATCATACCAGGCCGCTTCCCGACAGCTTGTGGAAGTGCCGGAAAGCGAGGGCTCCGTTTACAGATAAGTGACCTGCGCATCTGCATCATAGGTATGGGGCTCCTTGGTGACCGCCTTATGCCCGAAAGCGATGGCAATCTTGTACTCATAGTCCGCGGGGAAGTGCAGGGCAGTGGCGAAATGGGCCTTCTTCTTCCCCTGCATCGCGTCCAGGATGCAGCCGATGATCAGGCTCCCCAGTCCAAGGCCCTCCGCCGCCAGGGCCATGTTCTCCACGGCGATGCCCGCGTCCAGGGAGCCCCATTTGTAGGTGCTGTCGGCGCTGAGGATCACCACGGTGGGCGCTTCGTAGTAAAAGTTGTGGGCCGGGGAAACGATGTCCCGCAGACGGTTCTTCTCGTCCTCCAGTTCCTTTAAAATGGGATGGTTCCCTTTCAGTACCGTGAAATGCACTTCCTGTCTGTTGGCCGCCGTGGGCGCCTGGAGCCCGGCCTGTATCAGGGCGTCCAGCTGGGTGTCGCTCAACGGCTCGTCCGTATAGCCTCTTGTGGAGCTGCGATTCTCGATTGCTTCGATGACTTGGTTCATGTAGTCTTCCTCCTTTCCGGTTCTGCATTTCAGTATATTTTATCGAAGGTTCTTTGTCAACAGTCCGTCAATGGTTCGGCGTTTCGGCCGCTATTGAATTTTGGGGGACTCTGCGATATAATGTACCATGTGTGGTTCAGGATATGGATCATAGTCTGGAAAAGTGCGCCGGAAACCGGAGCGCAAAGAATTGCCTGTTGTTGAATCGGACTTTGGAGGAAACCTTTTTGTATGGAATTCATTGATATTTATGACGATTTAGGACAAAAAAGCGGTAAAAGCGAAGAGAAAGGCGAGGCACATAGAAAAGCGCTTATCCATAGAGGTGTCTGTGTGTGGATTATGAATTCTAAGCAGGAACTATTGCTGCAAACGCGGAGCAGTCATGTCATGTTTCCTGATATGCTGGATATTTCTTTTTCGGGGCATATTCAGGCTGGCGAAACTTCTTTGGAAGCTGTCAGGAGAGAGGGACGTGAAGAACTTGGCATCAATATAGACACGTCCAAACTGCAATATCTGTTTTCCTGCCGTGAATGTGGCGGCATTGACGGATATTTCGAGAATGAGATTGACGATGTGTTTCTTTATAGAGCGGATATTCCTATAGATGGGTATTCCTTCTCCGATCATGAGGTAAAGGAAGTAAGATACATTCCGGTTGATGAATTCAAAATGATGGCAGAGTCAGGTTCGCCCATGCTCCTGCCTTATGAAACGCACTATCTTTTTTTGCTGATTGCCTTATACTGCATAACGCTGAATACTGCCTAATGTAATCATGCGATTGAACCAGTCAGCGTTATGCAGTCTGGTTTCACGGCAAGTGAAATCGTTAGGCAGTATAAATAGTCGCATAAGCAGCTTGGCAAATTGAGGATTATATTAAATGTCCCGCGGTTCTTCGAAACGAAGCGTCAGGAACGGTTTTCCGAAAAGGGAGCATTAAAAAGAAGCTGTCCAAGGGAGGAGAGAATGGCATGAAAAAGATAAAATTATATCTGATGATTGGTATGATGGCAGTGGGACTGGCGGGCTGCGGGCAGACCGGGAGCCAGCCGGAAGGCCAAAGCGGCGGCCAGGCAGAAGAGCAGACCGGGAGCCGGACAGAAGGCCAGACCGGCAGCCAATCGGAAGACCAGAGCGGTGATGGGACGGAAGGCCAAAGCGGTGGCCGGGCAGAAGGGCAGACCGGGAGCCAGTCGCAAGACCGGACCGGCGGCCAGGCAAACAGCCAGCTGGAAGGACAGGGAGAAAGCCAGGCTGGCCAGCCGGATGCAGGGGAGGACGCTGCCTATACGTTTACGGACGATTTGGGACGTGAGGTCATGGTGGAATCCTATGAGCGGGTGGCGACTCTGCTGGGGAGTTATGCGGATATGTGGATATTGGCGGGCGGGGATGTCTGCGCAGCGCCGGACGACGCTTTCGTGGATCTAGACCTGCCCCTTGGGGAGGATACCGTGAACCTGGGAGAGACCAAGCGCCTCAGCCTGGAGCTTCTGCTTTCCGCAGACCCTGATTTCGTCCTGGCCAGCACCAACACCAGCCAGCATCTGGAGTGGCAATCGTCCCTGGAGGGCGCGGGCATCACGGTGGCCTATTTTGACGTGTCCTGCTTCGATGACTATCTGCGCGTCCTGAAGACCTGTACAGTCATTACAGGGCAGCCGGAACGCTACACCCAATACGGAACGGATATCCAGAAAGAAATAAACGAAATATTGAGCAGAAATGCCGGAAAAAGCGCTCCCACCGTACTGTCCATGCGTGCTTCCGCCACCAGCATACGGGCAAAAGGCAACGGCGGTAACGTGCTGGGCGAGATGCTGGAGAGCTTCGGCTGCGTCAATATCGCGGACACGGACGACAGTCTCCTGGAGAGCTTAAGCCTGGAGAGCATAATGCTGATGGATCCGGATTTGATACTGATTGTCCAGTCCGGCGATGATATTGAAGGCACCCAGGAGAACATCGAGAACATGTTCCGGGAGAATCCCCTCTGGAACGAGCTGGACGCGGTGAAGAACGGACAGGTGCATGTCCTGGACAAGCATCTGTACAACCTGAAGCCCAACGCCCGCTGGGCCGAAGCCTATGAAGAGCTGGAGAAGATTCTGTATCCGGAGCAGGACGTTCCGCAGTAACCCCATGAACGGGCTGCGTCACCTTGTATGAAAGTGAGGCAATAAAGGGAACTGCCTGGGGGTTTACTGAGTGTCTGCACTTGGCGCACAATGACGTACACAAACCGCAAGGGCATGCGGTTTGGCGCGCTGCTGTCTTTCGCGGCTTTCCGCAGGCAAGATGCAGGACTTTTACAGCAAATCCCCACTCGGCGGAAGAAATGGCCGGAGCATCAGGACAGGACGGAGGAATCCTCGTATGTACAATAAGAACCATAACCGGCTGCTGCTCGGGGGCGGCATCGCCGTCTGCCTTTTGATCACGGTGACGAGCCTGTGCCTGGGGAACGTCCATTTCACCCCGGTGCAGCTGATATCCCTTTTCCGGGGCCAGGGAGATAAGGTGAGCAGGAGCATCCTGCTGTACGCCAGGCTCCCCCGCACCCTGGCTTCCCTGGCAGCCGGGGCGGGGCTGGCAGTGTCGGGAGCCGTGCTGCAGAACGTGCTGGCCAACAGGCTGGCCTCCCCCGGCATCATCGGGGTCAACGCCGGAGCGGGCCTGGGTGTGACCCTCTGCTGCGCGATGGGGACATTGTCCGGCCTGGCCGTGTCCTGCGCGGCCTTCGGCGGGAGCCTGCTCACGGTGCTGCTCATCTTTCTTTTTTCCCATCGGACAGGCGCGTCCAAGACCACGGTCATCCTGGGCGGCGTGGCGCTGAACAGCATCCTGAATGCCGTCTGCGAATCCGTGACGGTGCTGGACACGGACGTGGCCATGCTGAGCATCGACTTCCGGGTGGGCGGCTTCTCCGCGGTATCCTACATGCGTCTGCTGCCTGCGGCCGGGCTGATTGCGCTGGCGCTGGCAGTGCTGTTCACCCTGTGCAACGAGCTGGACGTGGTGACGCTGGGGGACGAGATGGCCCAGGGAGTGGGCCTGCAGGTGGGGCGGTACCGCATGCTTTTTCTGGTATTGGCCGCCCTGCTGGCGGGGGCTGCGGTGAGCTTCGCGGGGCTTCTGGGCTTCGTTGGGCTGATTGTGCCCCATTTCGTCCGCAGGTTCACCGGCAATGAGAGCGGGCGGCTCCTGCCCATGTGCGCTGTGGCGGGAGCGGGGTTCGTCGCCCTCTGCGATATGGCGGCCAGGCTGCTGTTCGCCCCCTATGAGCTGCCGGTGGGGATATTGATGTCTGTGGTGGGCGGGCCTGTTTTCCTCTACATGCTGATCCGGCATAAGGGCGGGCATGCCGGGTGAGATGTGGTTCCGCGGTTCCTCAGGGGATTTTTGTGACTTTTTTGGGTACCTATAGAAGTATTTCTGACGCTATGGGCGGCTGCACCGTGAATATCTCAAACAGGAATACCTGGCATGGTACAGCTCCACATAGGGAATGCTTTTCCGAAAAGAGAATTTGCGTTGATTTCATAGGCATATTGCGATATAATTTGCTTAGTAACTGTTGGAAATTGACTGATACAATTTCTTATGCTGTATATGGAGGTGACAGATATGTATGCTTTACAGGAAACCATAAGGCCGTCGGCAGACCTAAGAAATCATTATAGCGAGATTTCCAGACAGTGCCGGGAAGGAAAGGAAGCCGTCATCATTACTGTCAATGGACGAGGCGATACGGTATCTCTCTCATATGAAGAATACAAAAACATGAAATCCCGTATAGAGTTGCTGGAAATTCTTACGGAGGCGGAGGATGATGTGAAGAACGGGCGTGTGGCCCCCATAAGCGATACCATCAGCGACTTGCGAGCCATGCTGCAGGAGGATTGATTTTGAAGTACAGGATTGTTCGTACCGATACAGCAGATGCAGGCATCCGGAAAATCATATTATATGTGGCTCAGAACTTCGGTAATAATGTGGCTTTGGAGCAGCTTGACGAAATAGAAAGCAGAATATCAAGTCTGGCAGACGATCCCTATATCGGGGCAGAGCCGAGATATCCGGTGCTGAAGAGACAGGGATACAAGATTTTGATACTCAAAAAAGATTTGGTATTCTATAAGGTCAACGAAGCGGACAGGGAAGTCGTCATTTATGCAGTAGTAGATCAAAGACAGGATTATCTCAATATTATCCGGGGGCTGTAAATCAATATTTTATCCTGCCCTGGGCATTCTTCCATTCGCCCATATGGCAAAAGCCATCTTGTCACCGCAATCCGCATGGATTGAAGCATCCAATGATACACAAAAAGAACGAACCCCTGGCTGTATGGCGAGTACAGTCAGGAGTTCTTCTTCTTTTTTGGAGAAGCGAACTGTCCGGGCTGGGCTACCGCTAGTCTTCACTGTCCAACCTCTTGCCCCCCTTTTTTCTGTTGCCAGGGGAAAATGCTTTCAGGAAAATCATGAATTTGTAGCTGTCAAGGGGCTGCGCTTATGATATACTTGTACCAGTGGGGCTGTAAAGCCGCAGAAGACCTGTGCCGGCAGAAAGAGCAGGCCGGGCAGCTATGGTGGCTGCTGTACAGGCTGTGTACAGCGATTAAAGCCTGTGCGCGGACGGTTGCGCAGGTCAGGAACGGCTTGGGAGAGCGGATTGGTGAGGTGCCGTGGCCAGGAAAGGAAGAGCCTGGCGGGAGAGGGAAGCAAAGGAGGCAGGGTTCAGATGGATGGCGCTATGGTTGAGATGGAGGATGTCCGGGCCGGGTACGGGAAGGTCGAGATTCTGCGCGGGGTGGACTTCCGGGCGGAAAGCGGTGAAATCACCACGATCATCGGCACCAACGGCAGCGGGAAGAGCACCCTATTGCGCACGCTGCTGGGATTCCTGCCCATGCGCTCCGGAGACATCAGAATAGACGGTATTTCGATAAAAGATATCTCCCGGACAGAGCTGGCCAGAAGGATCGCTTACCTGCCCCAGGGAAAGAACGTGCCCGACATCTCGGCAGGCCGCATGGTTCTCCACGGGCGGTTCC